>Ga0209415_10003069_pt1 | contig 31113 bp, 26 predicted proteins | sample PeaSoiSIISIP2007_FD_187696 | JGI IMG/M metagenome (GOLD analysis project Ga0209415, IMG submission 187696) | Peat soil microbial communities from Weissenstadt, Germany - SII-SIP-2007 (SPAdes) (version 2) | ecosystem: Environmental > Terrestrial > Soil > Wetlands > Peat | place: Germany... | reverse complement strand
CGTGAGAGCAGCATACCGTAGCCCGGCGCGCGGCCGCTGAGGCCGAGCAAGCGAACGCCAGCCCACAGCGCGTGCGGTAGGCTGGAAACGACCGGCACGTTGCACCGCTGCTCGAGAGGCGCGAGAAGTTCAAGCGTTTTCAGCGCGCCGCACGAGATCAGCACGGCGTCGGCCTTCGGCGCGGCCTGCCAAACCCCGGCGCTGAAATTCAGCAGCTCTTCCGAAGTCACGGGCGGCCTGTCCGCGAATCTCTCGATTCCCATGCCCTTTACCACCAGCACTTCAAATCCCGACTCCTCGAGAAACGCCCCCAGCCGCTGGCTCACCTCTTCGTTGTAGGCGGTCGCGACCGCCAGGCGGCGTCCACCCACGGCTTTTAGGCCTTCGACGATCGCTGTGCTCATGGTGGTCGAGGGGAGCCCGGTCGCCTTGGCGATGCTTTCCTTCAATTGTTGATTGAACGCGGAACCCTTATAGAACGTCAGGGATGTCCCCATCACCGCGATGGCGTTGGCTCCTTCGGCGGCAAGCCTTTGCGCCGCCGGCACGATGCGCCCGACCACTTGGTCGTAACCCTCCGGTGTCATTCGCTCCAGGCCCACGCCAGTCGCCAGGAATCGAACGCCAGACGGATACATCAGGTGCGCCTCCGGCGGAACCGGAGTGTTCGCGGGCGGAAAGATCAAGCCGAGGATCGGATCGCTCGCCGCACCGGCTGAAATGCTCATGGTTGCGCCGGCAATTCCAGCGGACGCAATCTTCAAAAAATTGCGGCGGGAGGTGTCCGTCATGGCTCCTCGGCCCCCCGAATCCGTGTCGAGTAAAATTGCTCCCGGCCGTTTGTTTTGAGAGAGTTACGAGGATTTTTGCTCGTCCGGTAGTGTCGAGTAAAGATGCACGATTTGACCGCAGATTGGAGGGTTCTTGCGGCGAGCCTGAAGTTCGCCGCGAGGCTTCCGAAACCGGCGTCGCGAATCATCATCATGCGAGTATGAAGCTGTCACGAACCGGGAATTTCTGCAAGCGGGAGTTGGTGTGGACTGATGCGGGCACCGGGTGTATTATCCGGTTCCCTGCGATAGGCGAACCTTACCCCTGAGGAGACGTCTGAAATGATCGAAGAAGCGACCAAGCAATCATACCGTGGTGTCCGCTGCCTGTCTTGCCGCCAACCTATTCCGCTGCCGGCCATTCTGCTCAAAATGGATTCGACCCTGCAGGAGAACGAAGAAGGGGCGGACCAGGAACATCCCACACGGGTCTTCAGCCTTCGATGCAGGGCCTGCGAGAGGGAAAAGCCTTACGGCGCGGCCGACATTCTCGATTTTGAAGGCGCACCTCGTACCCGGGTTTCTCTGTCCCGGCTGATCCCTGGTCACGGGCGCAAGCCGAGCGGCCAGTCCCGAACTGCAAGCAGCTGACACGTGGCGCGAATCTCTCTCCGACGACTGCACCCGGCTAATTCGCAGGCACCGACAGAGAATTATGCCCCGATCGCTGATTCGCACTTCGTTGACTCGCCTGCATTTTAGCCTAAGTTTCCGGCAGGCCAGGACTCACGCGCGCGTCCGACGGGAACTATGCGCACGGCCGAACAGATCGCATCGCATTCGCCGGGCATCTACATCGGGCACAGCCCACCAGAAATCGGCGCGGCAATCATGCCTTGCCTCTACAAAACCGCACTTGAAATCCTCTGCCCGGACTACAGCAACCAGCCTTACGGGCCGATAAGCTCTGCGTAGGCATCCGGAGGACTCTATGCAGAGGCGCGCCCTGGTTGTGGACGATGACGCGTCGGTGTGCGAATTTATCCGTGGGGTTCTCGGCGCGACTGGCGTGGAAGTTTTGACCTTAACCAATAGCGCGGAAGCCGTGGCATATCTGGAGCGGGAAAAGTTTGCCGTCGCTTTGTTCGACCTGCGGATGCCCTCGCCCGACGGGGCGGAGCTGACGCGAATATCGCGGGGACCCGGTATCAACCAAATGACGCCCATCATACTGGTCAGCGACGACCAGAATCTCTCGGCTGTTTCCGAAGGATTTTCGGCGGGCGCCAGTTTCTTTCTTTATAAGCCGATCGACAAGTCACGCCTGCTGCACCTGATTGGAGCCACTCAGGGAGCCATCGAACAGGAGAAGCGGAGGTTCCGCCGCGTGGGACTCCGTTCCAGGGTGCAGCTCGGATTTGAACATCAGGAATGGGAAGGCGAAACGGTTGACATCAGCTTGAACGGGATGTTGGTCGCAGGTCCTGGTAGCGTGCCCGCTGGCACCACCGTCCGGGTGAACTTGCACCTTGCCCCCGATATGAAGCCCATCGTGGGTTTAGGGTCCGTGGCGCGAGTCCTTGGTGCGAATCAAATGGGCATTCAACTGAACCAATTGACGATGGCGGAAAGCGGGCGATTGCAGGACTTCTTGCTGCCGCTGATTCTTCAGGACGGTCAACGCGAGCTGCACGCGGGCGTGCCTTAGATCTCGTGATCTGGGGCTGTGATAGCTGCAAGACAAGTCGAAGGGCGTAGTCAGCGGCCAGCCCTTCGTTCCGAGGCGACGAGAGGAGCGAATTTCGGGAGCAGGGCGGTGAGATGCGGGATTGCCCGAACCGGAACGATCGCGGGAATTTCCGGAAGAATTTTCTCGCCAGGCGACCGATCGGCCGACGTCATGATATCAGCCGCCTTTTGCATCAGTCTCATACGGCCCGTGACATGGAACTTTTGCAGGAGGGCGGAGATGTGGAATTTCACGGTGCGCTCGGCGAGGTTCAACTTTGCGGCGATTTCCTTGTTGGAAAGCTGTTGAAGCACTCCTCCCAGAACTTCTTGCTGGCGTTTGCTGACATTCATAGGCAGCACGGTGGCCATGCAAACCCGGATCAACCTTTTCGTTCGCGGCGCCAGGCCATCCATTAGACTATTGCCAATCGATACCATGATGCGAAAGTCCGTCGGGGTTTGCCCACGCACCACGCACTGCATCGCCAGCAGGCTGATCGTTTCCTCGACCGGCAGGCTTCCGTCCGCGCCAGCCTTGATCTCGAACCGCTTTGTGCCGGTCGTGCGATCAAAGAACACGAATGCCTTCGGATGTAACTGGGATTCGATTCCGTGAGAATGACGACTCCGGCGGTTCTTGTTGCCCTGCACAGCCCCCCTCGAGTCTTCGTCTGCTGACACCAAGGGGACACGACACCACAGGCGCCTCGACTCCCTAGAGAGCGCATCGGCTGTTCGGGCTCGCCCATTAGACGGGGAACGCGGATGTACCCGAATGGTATCGGGGCGGCCGGCGGGCCTACGGCAGGGCGTACACCATTAGGGCTTGGTCGCTGCCCTTACCTCCGCTCGCGGCCATGATGGCGACATACTGCTTGCCGTTCTTGCCCTGATACGTGATTGGTACGGCAGTCGCGGTGTACTCGAGCTTGGTGGACCACAGCTCCTTGCCGGTCTTCGAATCGAAGGCGCGGAAACGGTTGTCGTTTGTCGCGCCAATGAAAACGAGACCGCCCGCGGTCGCGATCGGCCCAGCAAAAGCGCCGGATCGGCCGGTATGCTGCTTCGCTTCGGGAAGTTCTTCAGTGATGCCCAGCGGCACCGTCCAGGCGATCTCGCCCGTGTTGATGTTGACGGCCGACAGAGTTTCCCATGGTGGTTTCTGGCATGGCCAGTTGCCGATCACCTTGCCGGTCGCGTCTTTCGCGGGCGCGCTGAACCCGCCGTACTGGCTTCCGGCGCCGGTGCCGCGGTGGTATTCAACTTCAGTGCCCTTGGTTTCGGCATTGTATTTCGGATTCTTCTCGAGGTATCCGGTCGAGCCGGCGTTCTGCATGTTGACGAACAGATATCCCATGTGAGGATCGGACGCCGCGCCGCCCCAATTCGCGCCGCCGGTGGCGCCCGGGAAGATCAACGTCAGCTTCGTGTCCGCCGGCGAATTGTGAACGGCCCACGGTGTGTAGGGACCCGCGTTGTAGAAGTTGCTCTTGTCCCATAATTCCTGGCAGGCCTTGGCGTGCTCGGGTGTGGTGTCTTCCGCCGTGACAATATCGTCGCGGCTGATCGTGACACGAGCCACGGGCGGTGGCTTCACCGGAAACGGCTGCGTGGGCGAATATTGCTCGCCGGGCGTATCGCCTTTCGGCACGGGGCGCTCTTCGATTGGGAACACAGGCTTGCCGGTCACGCGATCGAACACAAACACGTAGCCGATCTTCCCCGTCTGCACCAGCGCGGGAACTTTCTTGCCGTCGTGCATCACGTCCATCAACACAGGCTCGGGCGGCAAATCGAAATCCCACAATTCGTGGTGAACGCTCTGGAAATACCATTTCAGTTTGCCCGTATTCGCGTCAGCGGCCACCAGCGTGTTGGAGAAAAGGTTGTCGCCGGGGCGATCGCCTCCGTAATAGTTCGCGGCCGGCCCTCCGAACGGCATGTAAACGATGCCGCGCTTTTCATCCACGGTCACGGTCATCGACCAGACGTTGGTGCCGCCGCGTCCCTTCCAGCTGTCGCCGCCCCACGTGTCGTGGCCTTTTTCTCCGGGTTGGGCGATGGCGTGAAAATCCCAGAGCTTTGTTCCGGTGCGGGCGTCATACGCACGCGAGTCGCCGGGAACTCCGGCAGCCACCTCGTCCTGCGGGTGAAGATTGGTTTCGCCCGGGCCATAGACGTTCGCTCCGACGATGACGACATTCTTGTAGATCGTCGGAACCTCAGCGAACGGGACGTCCATGGTGATCTCGCCGTCCTTGCCGAAGCCGGGGTCCGGTTGTCCGGTCCTGGCGTTGAGGGCCACCATTTGGTGCCCGCTGGTGAAGAATATGCGGGAGGGATTTTTTCGGTCGCCGGGCCAATAGGCCACCCCGCGCGCGGAGACCAGGCCCATCGGCCGCCGGTAGCTCCATATTTCCTTGCCCGTCTCGGGTTCGAGCGCGACCACGCGGTTTCCCGCGGGCAAATACATCACGCCGTTCACGACGATCGGCGTGACCTGGCTGAACGCGCCGCCAGCAGGACCCGCGCCGCCCGGCCGCATGGGATAGGACCACGCGACAGCCAGCTTCGCGACGTTGTCCGCGTTGATCTGCGAAAGGGGCGAGAAGCGCGTGGAGGCCAGATCGTGTCCATACATCGGCCAGTCGGCGCCAGATTGCGCGTTCGTTCGCTGTGCCGGAATTGCCGCGAGCAGTGCTGCAACGGCCAAGACTTTCATCCACGCAAAGTGCATCGGTTAGGTCTCCCAACTTCGTGAGGTATATTGCCTGAATGCAGCGGCGAGGTGCTATTCCTCTTCCTTGCCCTGTGTTTTGGCGATGCGCTCGATCACGCCCATATCTTCGAGCGTGGTCGTGTCGCCGGAGATGCCGCCCTTGTGAGCGAGTTCGCGCAGCAAGCGCCGCATGATTTTTCCGCTGCGCGTCTTGGGCAGGATATCGCAGAAGCGCACATCGGCGGGGCGCGCGATCGTGCCAATGGTTGTCGAGACGTGCTCCATCAAGAGGCCGCGCAGTTCGATCGAAGGAGAATGGCCCGAACGCAGGGTGACGAAGCAGACGATCGCTTCGCCCTTGATCTCATCCGGACGCGCGACGACTGCCGCTTCTGCCACCGTCGGGTGGCTCACCAGCGCGCTTTCGATTTCCATGGAGCTCAGGCGGTGGCCGGCGACCTTAATGACGTCGTCCACGCGCCCCAGCACCCAAATGTAGCCGTCCTTGTCGCACTGCGCCGCATCGCCCGCGAAATAGACGCCGGGAATTTTCTGCCAGTATTCGCGGGCATAACGCTCGTCGTCGCCGTAAATCGTTCGCAGCATCGAGGGCCAAGGCTTTTGGATCGTCAGGTAGCCGGTCTCGCCGGGAGGCACCGGCTCGTTCTTCATGTTGACCACGCGCGCAATGATGCCGGGGAGTGGCAGCGTGGCGGAGCCGGGCTTGGTGGGCGTAGCGCCCGGGAGCGGAGAAATCATTATCGCGCCGGTTTCCGTCTGCCACCATGTATCCACGATCGGACAGCGATTCTTCCCGATCGCTTCGAAATACCATTTCCAGGCCGCGGGATTGATGGGTTCGCCGACCGTGCCGAGAAGCCGCAGGCTGCTGATGTCGTGCTTGTCGATCCACTCCATGCCCCAGGACATGAATGCGCGAACGGCCGTGGCGGAGCTGTAGAAGATCGTCACCTTGTAGCGCTCGACGATCTCCCAGAAGCGGTCTTTCGTCGGCTGGTCCGGTGCGCCTTCGTACATCACGATCGTCGCGCCATTTGAGAGTGGGCCATAAACGATATAACTGTGCCCGGTAACCCAGCCGATGTCGGCGGTGCACCAGTATACGTCGTCGTCCCTGAGATCGAAGACCAGCCGAGTGGTCCACGTGGTTTGCAGCAGGTAACCGGCGGAAGTGTGCAGGACGCCTTTGGGTTTGCCAGTCGTGCCACTGGTATAGAGGACGTAGAGCGGGTGCTCGGAATCGAACGGCTCAGCCGGGCAATCTTTCGACGCCGCCTTTTCAATTTCATCCCACCAGAGATCGCGCCCCTCGTGCCAATCCACATCATGTCCGGTGCGCTTGACGACGATGGACCTTGCGATTGTGGGGCAATTTTTCAGCGCCGCATCGGCCGTGTCCTTCAGCGGAACGATTTTGCCGCGCCGGTAGCCACCGTCGGCGGTGATCAGCACTTTCGATTGCGAGTCGGCGATCCGGTCCACCAGCGCCGTGGCGCTGAATCCGCCGAAGATCACGGAATGCAGCGCGCCGATCCGCGCGCAGGCGAGCATGGCGATGGGGAGCTCCGGGACCATCGGGAGATAGACGGTCACGCATTCACCCGGTTTGACACCGATCGATAGAAGCGCGTTCGCGAACCGGCAAACGCGCTCGTGAAGCTCGGCGTAGGTGAATTGGAGAGTCGCCCCGTCTTCGCCCTCCCAGATCAGCGCGGGCTTGTTGTGATTCTTTTCGAGATGCCGGTCGAGGCAGTTGTGGGCCACGTTGAGCTTCCCATCGGAGAACCATTTCGCGTGCGGGGAATCCCACTCCAGCACCTTCGTCGGAGCTTGGAACCAATCGAGCAGTTTCGCCTGCTCACCCCAGAAACCTTCGGGATCGCGCTCGGCCCGCTCGTACATCTTGCGGTACTCATCGAGCGATCGCACGTGCGCGCGCTTGCTGAATTCTTCCGGCGGCGGAACAGGCTTCTCGTCGAGAACGTGCGGATCAAACTCCAGCATTGCGCCTCCTGGATGCGGCCGAGTGGCATGCCGGGCCGTTCGCGGCGGCGCAGGCATTCCTGTCGGGGATTTGGCGGTCCCTACGTTATTGGACCGCAGCGCATTGGTCAAGAACCCGGATTTGGGTCGCCCGCTGCTCAGATTGGTGCCGGCCAGTGGGTGCATTCGGCATCAACTGTAGAAATTGGGAACCTTTTCGCTCGCGTCCCGGAATATGTAACGAATAGCAGAACGGGCCGTCCATAATACGAGAGATGACTCAGACGACCGATCTTGCGGACGCCCTTCTGCTGCGGCGGATGGCGCGCGGAGACGAAGATGCCTTTGCCGAAGTCTATCGGCAGAAGCACCCCGCGATCTACCGCTTCGCTTTGCACATGACCGGGAATCCAGCGATGGCGGAAGACGTGACCCAAGAGGTTTTCATGGCTCTGATTCGCGACCCCAAGCGATTCGATCCCGCGCGCGGAACGCTGGGCGGGTTTCTATTCGGCGTCGCGCGCAACCACCTGCGGAAGCGCTGGGAGCAGGACCGGCGGCTGGTGGCTTTCGACGGCGATCCGGACGACCTGCGCGAGAACGCATCGGTCGTGGGAAGCTTCCAGCGGGGAGCCAGTGGAAACGGCGCTCATGGCAATGGAAACGGTCACGGCAGTTTCGCAACCGCTACAAGCTGGGACGAATTTACGTCCGTCGAGACCATCGGACGGGTGCGCCGGGCGGTGGCGACATTGCCTGAGAACTACCGCGTGGTCGTGGTCCTCTGCGAACTCGAAGAGTTGAGTTACGAGGAAGCGGCGTCCGCGTTGCGATGCCCCGTTGGGACCGTCCGGTCCCGGTTACATCGCGCGCGGGCGATGCTGGTCGAAAAACTTCGCGAAGCCCATTCGGTGGGCCGCGCTTCGGCGGTGAGCGAATGAACGACGAGGTAAAGTTCATGGACTGCGTTCGATTCGAGAAAATCGTTCACGATCTGGAGCGCCCCGGAACCGAAGGATTCGCCTTTCGTGAAGACGCGCTTGCGCATGCGGAGTCGTGCAGCCACTGTGCGCCGCTGATGACCGGCGCGGAATCGCTCGATGCCGCATTGCGCGCGCTCGCCGCAAGCAATCGCGAGCAGCAAGCGCCTCCTCGCGTGGGAACTGCCCTGATCGAGAAATTTCGGCGGCAGAGGGCCGCGTCATCCCGCCGCAGGGTGCAGCGCCAAATCGTGGCGCTGAGCGCGGCGGCGGCAATCCTGCTGGCGTTGGGTTTCTCGCTGTACCGTCGGACCACGTCCGGCCCGGGCGTGGCGCCGGTAACGAACGTCACTGAGAAAATATCGGCTCCGCCTGTGGCGTCGCCGACGGTGGTTCCTGAGGCTTCGCCAGTCACGGCTGCCGCGGAATCGCTGCAGCAAAACCAGATATTGGCCAGCCAGTCGGAAGATTCCGCCTACGCGACGACCTTCGTTCCGCTGCCGTACGCCGACGATCCTTCTGCGCTGGATGATGGCGCCGTCGTACGCGTGGAGATGCCCCGCGCGGCGCTTGCATCGTTTGGATTGCCCGTGGCGGCGATGGAAAGCGATGGCACGGTGCGCGCGGACCTGATCGTGAGCGCGGATGGGACGCCGCAGGCCATCCGCCTCGTTTCGCAGGACAACTCGAGTCGGTCGTTTTGATCGGAAGAGATTCTGTGCTTGGCAGGGAGGAACCAATGAAGCGCGTACGGGTATCCAGCGTGTTTGGACTTGCGATGCTGCTATTGGGATTGATGATGGCTCCAGGGAGCGCGCTGGCGCAAACCGAGGTGCAGCTTCCGCCGCCGGGGCCGGGCCAGAACGTTTTTTATTATCAGCGGAACGGATCGGGTCCGATGCCGCCGGATGACAGTTTCGTCTTCGTCAGCTTCGAAGGAGACCTTGGCGCCAAGACAGTAACCGCCGCGCCGTTCAGCGCTACGGTCACCACGCAGACTACGCAAGTCCTCGCAGATGGCAATCGCATCGAGCGCACCGCCAGTGGCACGGTCGCCCGCGATGGCCAGGGCCGCACGCGCCGCGACATGACTTTGCCGGCGATCGGCGCCTGGGGAACATCGGGGCAGGCTGCTCCACACGTGGTTTTCATCAACGACAGCGTCGCTGGTGCCCAGTACATCCTTCAGCCGGATCGAAAGATCGCGCGAAAGATGCAGCGCCCGCACGGCGGCAAGCACGGCAACTGGACGAGGCCGGCCGGGCCGCCCGCCGGAGCCGGAACTGCGAACACCCAGAGCAACCTGACCACGACTTCGCTGGGCACGCAAACGATTAACGGCGTCCAAGCCGATGGCACGCGCGTCACGCGCACGATTCCAGCGGGCGCGATCGGCAATGCCAATCCCATCGTAATCACCAACGAGCGTTGGTATTCGTCCGAGCTGCAAATCATCGTCATGACTAAGCGCAGCGACCCACGCATGGGTGAGACCACGTTCCAGCTGACGAATATCCAGAAGAGGGAGCCCGACGCGACGCTCTTCCAGGTGCCGTCCGACTACACCGTGAAACAGGGCGGGCCGGGCGGGCGTAGACACTTCCGGCACGGAGCGGGACAACCACCGCCGCCTCCGCCGCCACCTGCGCCGCAGGATTGAGTTCACCCCACGACGTAGAGTTGTGCTTGCGGGCAGAAGATCCCAACACGCCCCGCCCGCAAGCGCCCCTCCTCCTGCACTGGCCGTAATCGCTCCTGTTATAATCCGTCACCGAAATGGCGCCACCGAACGAAAACGAATTGCGGCGGCAGCTCGTATCCGAGGGATTCGCGGACACGTTCGTTTGGCAGGATGGTCCCCAGGCGTTCTACTCCGATCACACGCACAAGGGCAAGACGGCGCACATCATCCTCGATGGGGAGATGACCCTCACGATGGAAGGCCAGTCGCGAACATTTCGAGTGGGAGACCGCTGCGACGTTCCCGCCGGAGCAGTTCACTCGGCGCAAATGGGGCCGAAGGGCTGCCGCTATCTCGTCGGAGAATAGTAGTGTGAGGTTAGAACGCCTATGCCGAGAGCCGTTGAACCCCGACCACTCAGCCAGGAAGAGCGTGTACTTGCGGAATTTCTGCTGTCGGCCGAATTTCCCGGCCGCGATGAACTCAAGTCGCAATTGGAGTCCGCCGAAGTTGTCGGGGTGTGCGAGTGTGGCTGCGGCACGGTGGATCTAGCCATCAAGGAATTGGCCGTCCGCGCAGTTTGCCGTGAGCCAATACCTGCCGAGGCATACAGGTCCGCGCTAGACGTTATGCTGTTTGTGCGCGACGGCCTGCTTTGCTCAATCGAGATAGTCGATTACGAAGACAAGCGCCCGCTATCTTATCCTCGACCGGATGATCTGAAGCTGTGGGTTCCCCCGCTCGGCCAACCCCGCGCGCGTCCTTCTCGCTAGGCGCGTTGAAGGGCGCGGTCGAGCAACTCGACTACATGCAGCACTTCCTGCCCCGTGTCGTGAATCGCGGCGCCTGCTCGAAGTTGCAGGATGCATCCCGGGTTCGCCGTCACAATGGCCTGTGCCTTCGTTCCGCGCGCGGAATCCATCTTCAAGGCGAGCAGTTCGAGCGAGGCTTCCGTCTCCGTCACGTTGTAAACGCCAGCCGACCCGCAGCACTGGTCCGCCAGTTTCATCTCAATCAACTCCACCCCCGGAACGGCGCGTATCAATTTTCGCGGGGCTTCGCGAATTTTCTGGCCGTGGGCCAGATGGCAGGAATCCTGGTACGTGACGCGGAGTGGGACCTCCCGCAGAGGTGCCGTCAGCCCCAGATCCGCCAGGAATTCGCTGACGTCGCGTATCTTAATCGTGAACTGGGCGGCTTGCTCGTGCGCGGGATCGGCGGCAGGGAACAAGTGCATATACTCCTTGAGCGTCGACCCACAGCCGGCAGCGTTTGTGACGATCGCGTCGAAATCGATTGCCGGGAACGCTTCGAAATTCGCTCGCGCCAGATCGCGCGCCACATCCCGCACGCCCGCATGTGCCGGCAGCGCTCCGCAGCAAGTTTGCCCGGCTGGCACAACCACTTCGCAGCCATTGGCCTGAAGGACGCGAATCGTGGCGCGATTGAGTTCGCTGAATGTGACCTGTGCGACGCAGCCCGCGAAGAATGCCACTCGCGCGCGGCGCGGTCCTCTCGCAGGAAATGTCCTTCCGAGGTCGCCGAAGAAAAAGTCGGTATCGATTTTCGGAAGCAAGCGCTCGCGGTCTTGCAAGCCGAGCAATTTCAGAATACCCGTGCCGCGAGCGAACGCGGCGAGCCCCGTGCGCTGATACACGCGCAGCACCCGCGCCGCCGCGGCAATTCGTCGCGGATGCGGGAGCAGCCAGCGATATACGAAATCGCGCGCGACGCGTGAAGCCAGCGAACGCTGGTAATGCTGCTCGATCTGCGCGCGCGCCACTTCGACCAGCTTGCCGTATTCGACGCCCGACGGGCACGCCGTCTCGCACGCGCGGCAGTCGAGACATCGATCGATGTGCGTGACGAACCCCTCGCCCAGCTCCAGCCGCCCCTCGTCCACCAGCTGCATCTGGCGAATGCGCCCACGCGGTGAATCGGCTTCCTGGCCCCACAGGCGATACGTGGGGCAATGATTCAGGCAAAGCCCGCAGTGAACGCAGCGCGAATAGTCCGCGTATTCGGGCTTATCCGCGCCGCTGAACCCGCTGACTGGGCCGGTGGCCGCCATTCCTCAGAGCCCTCCCATGAATCGGCCGGGGCTCAGAATGCCGCTCGGGTCGAACACGCTTTTCAGCTTTTGCATCTGCGCGAAATCGCCCGAGGGCGCGCCCCAAACGTTGATTTCGCGTTTCAATTCGGACGGGCACCACAGCAGGACGCTGCGTCCCCACGGCGCTCTCTCCGAAAGGCTGAAGATTCGCGCGCACTCCTGTTTCAACACGCGGAGCGATCCCTCGCTGCGGTCGGGAGGCAGCAAGGCAAGATACGTCACGCCGAGGCCGCGCATCATGACCAGCCACGGAACCTCGATGCCATGAATGTCGGCTGCAAGCCCCGCCATGTCCATCGGCAGCGCGCTCACTTTGAAGATCGCCGCAGCCGGCGAGTACTCGAGGATCGCGGCGGGCAAGTCGGCGATATAGCGGTTCACATTTTCCGCCAGGTTCGCGCGCAGCTCCGTAAACGATTCGAGCGAGTTCTGATTCATGCCCCGCGCGAGCCCCTGCAATTCGCGCCGGGTGCGGTCGAGAACCGGCTCGTCGCCCGCGAATGAAACCACGACCGACCAGCGATCATCCTCGAACGAAACCGCCGCGCGCCGGCCGAGCAAAGGATCGCATCCCGCGCCCGCCGCGAGGATCTCGACGCTCTGCGGACGAAGCGCCGATCGAGCGATGCCGTGCCTGAACTCACACGCCGCGGTTGGCCCGCGAAACGTTGCCACGCATGTCCGAGCCGCTCGCGGTAGCGGAAACGTCCGAAAATTGACCTTGGTGATGACCCCGAGCGTACCGAGCGCCCCGATCATCAGTTTGTGCATGTCGTATCCCGCGACATTCTTCACCACGCGCCCGCCGCTCTTCGCCGCGATTCCTTCGCCGGTGATGAACTCCATTCCCAGGACGAAGTCTCGCGCCGTGCCGTAGATTTGCCGCAGCGGGGAATCCACGCCGGACGCAATTGTGCCGCCCGCGGTCGCGCGATCCATGAACGGAACGGCGAGCGGCAGAAATTGCCGGTGTTCCGCGAGCGTGCCGGCAATCTTGTGCAGCGGGATTCCCGGCTCGACGCTGAGTGTGAGATCGCCCGGATCGTAGGCGACGATGCGATCCATGCGCGTCATATCGAGCGCGAGATCGAATTTTCGGGGCGGCATTCCGATCCCGAGTTTCGTCCGTGCACCCGTGGGAACAATCGCGAGCTTTTCGGCCGCCGCGAATTTCACGATCTCCGCGACTTCTTCGCTGGAGGCAGGACGCACCACCGCCGCAGGCGACTTGCCGTCAATTTGATACGTGGCGATTTCCGCCGGATCGTTCGTCACGTGGGAAGGGCCGGCAAGCTCTGCCAGTCGCGAAAGAACCATGGCGTTACTGACGTTCATGCGGAGGGCGGGGCCAATGCCGGGCGTGGGCGCACGTAAATTTCGCCGCAGCCTTTGGAGATAGGGAGAATCTTGCCCGGATTGAGCATGCCCGTCGGATTGAAAACGTCGCGGACGCGCCGCATCAGGTCGAGATCGGCTTCGCTGAAGAGCAGCGGCATCAGCCGGTCTTTTTCCATTCCGACTCCGTGCTCGCCGGTGATCGAGCCGCCCATCTGGATGCAGAATTCGATGATTTCATCGCCCGCGCGAATCGTGTCGCGGAATTGCTGTTCGTTGCGCTCGTCGAAAAGAATGATGGGGTGTAGGTTGCCGTCGCCCGCGTGGAACACGTTGCCGATCTGCAGCCCATATTTCTTGCTGATCTCGCCGATGCGCCGCAGCGTGGCCGGAAGTTTCGTTCGCGGAATCACGCCGTCCTGTGTGTAGTAGCTCGGCGCCAGCCGGCCCGCCGCGCCAAACGCGTTCTTGCGGCCCTTCCACAGCAGGTCGCGTTCGCGCGCGTCGCGGGCCACGCGCACTTCCCGCGCGTGATGCAATGCGCAAACGTCCGCGACGTCCTTCGCCTCCGCTTCGGCCACTTCGCGCAGCCCGTCCACTTCGATCAGCAATATCGCCGCGCAATCGAGCGGGAATCCCGCGTGAACGTAATCCTCGACCGCGCGAATGGTCCAGCCATCGAGCATTTCGCACGCCGCCGGCGTGATTCCGCGCGCGGTAATCTCGGCGACCGTTTCGGTGGCGTCGTCAACGGAGTCAAAAACGGCGAGCAAAGTCTTCACCGCCTCCGGATTCCGCGTCAGCTTCACAGTGATTTCCGTGACCAGGCCGAACGTTCCCTCGGAGCCGACGAAAAGGCCCGTGAGATCGTAGCCGGGCGGGTCCAGCGCCGGGCTGCCGAGACGCATCAGCTCGCCGCTCGGCAACACGATTTCAAGCGAGAGGACATGATTCACCGTCACGCCGTAGGCAAGCGTGTGCGGCCCGCCGGAGTTTTCGGAAACATTCCCGCCGATCGTGCAGGCCTTCTGGCTCGAGGGATCCGGCGCAAAATGAAGGCCGAGATGCTCGACCGCCACGCTCAGGTCGGAATTCACCACGCCGGGTTGGACCGTCGCGCGCTGGTTTTCGGCGTCGATCTCGACGATGCGGTTCATCCGCGCAAAGGACGTGATGATACCGCCGTGGCGGGCAATCGCGCCGCCTGATAGGCCGGTTCCCGTGCCGCGCCCAACCAGCGGAACTTTGTGACGACTCGCGAGCCGGACGATTTCGACGACCTCCGCGGTCGCGCGAGGGAAGACCACACAATCAGGCCGCGCTACCTCGACAGAGCCGTCGTACTCATACAACATCAAGTCCTCGGGTTCGTGCAGGACGCCGCGCGGGCCCAGAAGCTTCTTGAGGTCATGGAGGAGTCGCGAATCCATTGGCATCGCGCGGGAACTCTGCGTCACTCGCGCCTGCGGCCACTATAGTCGCCCGCGGCGGCAAGCGTCAACGAGCCTCGCATCAGCCATCTGCATCGAGGCCGCGTCGAGACTTCGGCGCACTCTGCTTGAACCCGCGCCCACTGGTGTATTCTACTGGGCCGGAAAGAATCATTTCTTATGAGAGGTACTTGGTGAGCAAGCCAAAAGCCCTTGTGACGCGGCCGCTGTTCCCCGCGGCGCGTGCGATCCTCGACCATCATTTCGACGCCGAATATTGGATGCCGCCTGAGCGCATCCCGCGCGCGGAGCTGCTGAAGCGCGTCGCGGAGAAGGACGCGCTGGTCTGCTTGCTCACCGAAAAAGTGGATGAAGAACTGCTCGCAGCCTCGCCGAAGCTTCGCGTAGCCGCCACGGTCTCGGTTGGCTACGACAATATCGATGTCCCGGCCTGCACGCGCCACAAAGTCGTGGCCGCGAACACTCCGGGCGTGCTCGATGAGACGACCGCCGATTTCGCGTGGACGCTGCTGATGGCGGTCGCGCGGCGGCTCGTCGAGGGTGATGCGTGGATGCGCTCAGGCACCTGGCCGGGATGGGATCTCGATCAGCTTCTCGGCGGCGACGTTTGGGGCAAGACCCTCGGCATTGTCGGATTCGGCCGGATCGGCCGCGGCCTGGCCCGCCGCGCGCAGGGTTTTCAGATGCGCGTGCTCTACCACGATGCGAATCGCGCGGCGCTCGAGGTCGAAAGGGAATTGCGCGCCGAGTTTGCCGGCCTCGACCAGCTGCTCGGCGAATCCGACTTCGTCTCGCTGCACGTCCCGCTGCTTCCCGAGACGCGCCACCTGCTTTCAGCCGCGGCGTTCGATAAAATGAAGCGCACCGCGTATCTCATCAACACCTCGCGCGGGCCGGTGGTGGATGAAGCGGCGCTTGCCGCTGCACTCGAGGAAAAGAAAATCGCCGGCGCGGCACTCGACGTTTACGAACATGAGCCGAAGGTCAACCCGGCGCTGATCGCGCGCAAGGATGTGATCCTCGCGCCGCACATCGCCAGCGCCACGATTGATACGCGCACCAAAATGGCTGTGGTGGCGGCGACCAACGCCGCTGCAGTATTTGAAGGCCGCCGTCCGCCGAACGCTCTGAATGCGGACGCGCTAGGCCTCTGACTCATGGAGGGATCCGAAATGGCACTTGTCACCCGCAATCATCCGAAACTAACGCTCGAAGGTGCACGCGCCGTGCTTGCCGCAGCCCAGCGGCGCGCCGAGGAAATTCGCGTGCCGATGGACGTCGCCGTCGTAGATGACGGAGGCCATCTGCTCGTCTTTGAACGGATGGACGGTGCGAGACCATCGTCCATCGCGATTTCAATGGTCAAGGCGCAGGCCGCTGCATTGCGGCGCGGTCCCACGGGCCCCCCGATGGCGGGCGACCAAGTGAATCTGCCGCTCGCATTGGGCCTGGCGATTGCGAGTCCGTCTGGTGTGACGCCAATTCGTGGCGGAGTGCCGCTGGTCGTGGATGGCCAAGTAATCGGAGCGGTCGGCGCAAGCGCGGGAACGGAAGATCAAGACGTCGACGTGGCGCGCGCGGGCGCCAACGCGATTGAGAAGGCGTGAAGCAGGCGGCCCAGCGCATTTTTCGAGAGACTCTCGCGGCGATTGACATTCCCGCGACGATCGAACGAAAGCTCGCTCGCAGCGCTTCGTCCATTCGCGCCGGCACTAATTCAATCGACCTCCGCGAGTTCAAATCCATCGTGGCCATCGCGTACGGAAAAGCCTCGTATGCCATGGCCCAGGGTCTGGTCCGCGTCCTCGGTCCGGAATTCGCGCCCGAAGGAATTCTCGTGGTTCCCGCGGCTGTGTCGGTCCAGCTGCCTGGATGGCAAGTCTTCCGGGGCGGTCATCCCGTGCCCAACGAGAGCAGCTTTGCGGCGGGCCGGGCAATTCTTGACCGCCTGAAACGCTGCGACGAGCGCACCCTGATCTTCTTTTTGATTTCCGGCGGTGGTTCTTCGCTGGTCGAACAGCCGCTCGATCCTTCCGTGACGCTGGCGGATTTCGATCGGCTACATGCGGCGCTGGTCACTTGCGGCGCGCCGATCGACGAAATCAGCGCCATCCGCAAGCATCTGTCTGCCACGAAAGGCGGGCGCCTGGCCGCCGCCGCGCCGCGTTCCATGAAACTCACGTTGGCCATCAGCGACGTGCCGCAAGGGCAGGAATCCGCGCTGGCGTCGGGACCAACACTTCCGGACCCGACCACCATTCGCGACGCCGAGCGTATCGCCCGCGAGTACAAGCTCATCGAAAAGCTTCCCGCGTCGCTCCGCGCTGCGTTCGAGAATCACACGCTCGGCGAGACGCCGAAGGCCGGCGATTCCGCCTTTGCGCGTTCCCATTTCGCCCTTCTGCTGGGCGCGCATGAGCTGCTCCACGCCGCGGATCACGCGTGCGAGGCGGAGGGCTACCTGTGCGTCTGCGACGATTCGACGGACAACTGGCCGGTTGAGAAAGCTGTGGACTATCTGCTCGAGCAGCTCGCGGCTCATGCGAAAGCAAATCCGAATCGGCACGTGGCGGTTCTGTGCGATGGCGAACTGAGCAGTCCCGTCGTCGGCAATGGAATTGGTGGACGCAACTCGGCCTTCGTTCTCACCTGCGTCGCAAAGATCGCTGGAAGAGGGATTGTGGTGCTGAGTGCCGGGACCGACGGAATCGACGGAAACAGCATCGCGGCGGGCGCGGTGGCGGATGGCGAGACTCTCGAGCGATCCCGGGCCGCGGGCCTTGACCCGGGCGACTTTTTGCGGCGCAGCGACTCCGCGAGTTTCTTTGACCGGCTGGGCGATGCCATTGTTACCGGACCGACCGGCAACAATCTGCGCGATTTGCGAATACTTCTGGCGGAGCCGGGCTCGCCATCGTAGTTACTTTGCGGCTGGCTGCGCTTTCAATAAGCGTAGAGACAATTCGATGTAGGGTCCAATCGCCTGCGTGAGCTCGCTGTTTTTCAGCATTTCTTCCAGCGGGGCGATGGCGTCCGCGTCGCCGCGCTCGCCGAGAGCAAAGATCGCCGAAAGCCTCGCCTCAAAATATGGCTCGCTGAGATAAGAGATCAGCAGGCGCGTAATGTCCTTGTTGGTCTTATCGAGCCCCGCGAGCGCACCGATCGCCGCCTGTCGCGTACTCATCGGTTTGCCAACCACGCTCCAACCCGTCAATAGGGGGACGGCGCGGACATCGCCGAGCCTGCCGAGCGCGCGGAGCGATGCCTCGCGAATCGTGTCGTCGGGGGAATCCGATTTGGCTGCGGCGGAAAGTATGTCGAAAGCGTTCGGTGACTTGATTGTCGCGAGGGCGCCGAGCGCCGCCGTTCGCACGCGATAGGCCGGGTCGGTGGCGGCAATATTCGAAAGCCTGGCAGGCAGCGTCACGTCATTCTTGAAAGTCCCCAACTCGCGCACGGCCTCGTCGCGCACCCACGGCGTCGGGTCGCTCGCCTCGGCGAGCACATATTTTTCCGCCTCCGCGCCGCCGATCCTGCCCAGCCCCTGCAGGGCCTCCACGCGCACTCCCCAGAAGGGATCGTGCTGTGCCGCATTGCCGAGAGCGGCGACGGCGTTCGGATCGTCGTGCACGTTGCCCAGAGCCACCGCGGCTTCCGCGCGGTCCGGAGTTGTCTCTGCGTTCTTTAGTTGATAGCTCAGCAGCGTCGCATCTTTCTTGAAATCGACGGTTTTCAGAATTCTGTCGCCTTTGTCGAAAATCACCATCTGCGGGGCGCTATCAGCCGGGAAAGTAAACGTCTGGCTGGCTTCGCTGACTTCGATCGAATGTGTCTCGCGGCCATTCGCGGTGGCGATTTCCACTTCGACCGGCACATCGAATAGGCTGACATGCCCTTCGATCTTCTGCGTCTGCTCCACGGTGAATTTCAGCTCGCGCGCGGCCGGATCGTAGGTGTAACTCACTCTGAATTTCGGGGCTCCTGCTCCATACACCCATTGATCGAAAAATTTGTCCACGTTCACCGACGTGGCCTGCTCGATCGCCTTCTGCAGATCGGCAGTAACCACGTTTTGCCCGCGGTTCACCTCCAGGTAGTGGTGGAGGGCGCGAAAGAAATCATCATCTCCGAGCTTCTCCCGCAGCATCCGCAGGACCCAGCCGGCCTTGTCGTAAACGTTGCCTTCATATTCGGTCGAGTCCTGGAATTCGCGGCTGACGATCGGCATCGCATAGTTCCGCGTCTGCCGGACCCATTGGTTTTGGTCGCGCCAGAATTCAAAATCGGCGTCGTCCGCGCCATAGCGCCGCTCGGTCCAGACGAATTGGAAGTAGTCGGCAAAACCTTCGTTCAGCCAAAGATTTGCCCAGTCCTTGCAGGTGATCAGATCACCGAACCATTGATGCGCCAACTCGTGCGAATTCACTACGTCGGGTCCGGTGCGTTCCTCCGGCGCGAGTTTCGGGTTCACCAGTGAGTGGGTGGTCAGTGTTGTCGCGCTCGTGTTCTCCATTCCCGTCTCGACGAAGTTGTCCACCGACGTCTGCGCATACTGCGCCCAGGGATAAGGCACGCCGAGCTTGCCGGAAAAATAATCGAGCATTTCCTTCGTGCGGTTGAAAGTTGGCTCGATGGTTGATTCCTGGCCGCGAGGCACCACATAGCGCAGTTGAATCCCGTGCCAGGAGTCGTCGCGTTCCACAAATTCACCCGCGACCATGGAAATCAGATACGTGGAGAGCGGTTCTGACTGCTTCCAGTCCCACGTTTTCGCGCCGTCGGGCTCGTCCTTGACTCCCACAAGCCGGCCGTTTGACACGGTGATCCACGCGGCGGGGACGGTCAATAGCATCTCCGACGTGGTGCGGTCGTTCGGGTAATCGTAGAGCGGGATGTAGTAGCGCGTGTCCTCGGCTTCGCCTTGCGTCCAGATTTCCGTGGGTTGCTCCGGATAATTCTTGTCGGGGAGGACAAAATAGAGGCCCTTTTTCGGCTGGCCCCGGTAATGAATGAAGATTTCGTGCCGCTCCCCGCGCGTCGCGGGACGGTCGAGGGTCACCACGAGTTTGTTCGGTGTCACTGAGAACTTGGCCGTCCGGCCGTCCACCATCACGCTCTCAATCGTCAGACCCACCGAATCCAACTTGAGTTCAGCGACGTTGTCACGCAGCGCCGCGACGCTCTCGGTCACCTCGCCCCGCACCTGGCGCTGCTCGATGTCGAACCACAAATGCGTGCGGATGTCTTGCAGATCGTAATCGCGGGTGCGAGCGTAAGGCTCGTCCGCGCGGCCGGCGGATGGAATCGCCAAAGCTGCCGCCAGAAGCAGTGCGCACCAAATGGCCGCGGATGCGTGTCCTTGATGTTGGGACGGCTGAGTCATTCCTTCTCCGACGAGTGGAATCAACTTTGGTAAGCCCCTCATTATATCCATGGGAAGGGAATTTGCGCGCGCTGCATCGCGCCTTTCGCGGGAGATGTCGCACGCAAAGAAGTGCGCGGGCTCGAAAGAGATTGTGGTGCTCGCGCCGGTTCAACTAAAATGCGCGTGTGACTCTGCCGGGCTGGCTCGCCGCGGTTGTTTTGTTCCTGCAATTGCCGATCCCGCTCTACTGGTTCGTCGTGCATCCGCAGGTGAATTTCTGGCGGCGCCATGCGCGTCTTGTTTACGTCGTGGGCCTCTCGTGTTCCTGGTTGCCGGTGACCGTCGCGATGATCGTGTATCACCGGAAGCTGTTTCGTTCCGACTGGCCTCCCGCAGGCGCGCTGGCCATCGGGCTGGCGCTGATTGTTTTTGAAGGCTGGATTTTCTGGCGCGTCCATCGCGACCTGGGGACGGCGCGACTGGTCGGGAAGACCGAACTTTCCGGCGGCGGAGAGATCGAGCGCGGCGGAATTTACTCGCGGATCCGTCATCCGCGCTATACCGCGTCGTTCCTGGCAATTCTTGGCGCGTGTTTCCTCGCGGGGACTCCCGCAATGTGGATGGTGGCCGCCGCGTGGCTCGTACTGATGCTAGTGGCTATTTCCTTTGAGGAGCAAGAGATGGGCGCTCGTTTCGGGGCGGAGTATGTGGACTACTGCAAACGGGTCCCGAGATTTCTACCCCTTGTCGGAAAATTACCACGCGAATAGAGGACACATCCAAAGCAACAATCTAAGATACACAGGTTAGGACGCGGGTTCAGAAGATTACGTGAGTACCAACTTTAGTCACTGCAAGGCGGATTGGAGCAGCTTTCGGACTGCTCAAGCCAGAGTGCGAGAGCTGTCCCTCCCAGGGCCCCGGCAACGCCCGCCACGAAGGCAACATGCTTCCAGTTGATACCGGTTCCGCCAACGCCGGCCTGATTCTGACCGCCACCGGGCTCGGGATCAGCCGCGAGCGTAGCTTCGTATGTCTGGCCTTGCTCGATGGTCTTTTGTTCGCCGTTGGCGGCGACGACAAGAAGAGTCCCTTCGTACGCGCTGATTTGCATCTTCGTCGCGCTCAGAACAGCCACCTGACCGAAAACGCGCTGGCTATTTGCTCCGCGAATGACGCCGAGCGGGGTGCCGATCTCCAGCTGTTCCGGATACGTCGTCGAAAAGCCAACCGTTCCATGCTCGACTTTCGCCTGGACTCTATTCTCTCGAGTTACGAGCGTCGCGGAGCTGGCGGAGAGAAGATAAACCTGGCTCGGGCCCACTTTCATGCGCAACGAGCCGCCTATATCGGTCGCCAGAGCGTCGCCGGAATAGACATCGGCGCCGATCGCGGCAGTGGCGTTGTCGAGGCGAGCATGTTCTGTGGCCACCACCATCCCCAGCGGTTTCGAACTCGCAGCCATCACGGGCACGGGAAGGTTGAGCAGGCCTACGACAAGTAATGCGATCAGGCAGGAGCGGGCACCAGCGAGAATATTGAAACGCACGGTTGCCTCCTCAGAACTACAACGCCAATTTACGCGCCCGATCTTGCGGTGTCAATAGAATCTGGACACCACTAATGGGGTACCGCTCGCGCCCGGCGACCGCCGCTCCATCACCGGTCATCCGAAGCGAGTTGTGACCTCTCGGGTCGTTTGCTAAGCTACGACGCGGAGAGGTGTCTGAGCGGTCGAAAGAGCTCGCCTCGAAAGCGAGTGTTGGGGAAACTCAACCGTGGGTTCGAATCCCACCCTCTCCGCCATTTTTTCTTTCGAATTCCGGGAGAGCGCCGAACCCCGCCAGGTGATAGCCCGTAAGGGCTCGTAACGATCCCGAAAAGGGGCTCCAATTGCCTCCACATCGAAGGAACTGGCGCGCTGTGGCGCGCTGAACTGTTGTCGCAAGTCATGACCGGTGGTACCTTATTTTGGTCAGTGGTCGTAATAGGTCGCTATGGAATTGCTTCTCAATATTTTGTGGGCGCTGATTGCCGTCGGCGTCCTGTGGGCTTGGCGCACACGTTGGGTTCACCAGCGCCGGCGCTCCCACCGGCATTCTCTCCGAGAATGGAGCGCAGTCAGCCTCGCGCTCGTGTTGCTTTTTTTCGCCGTCTCCATGACGGACGACCTGCACTCCGAGATTGTGGCTTTGGAGGAGTGCTCGACGAACAAGCGCGATTCGATTTGCCCGGTCAGCGCGCACGCCCTGCCGCAGCTGGGTACGGTATTGCACGCATCGTCCTGGGCAATCGTGCCGCCCATTCCGTTCTTCGTCCCTTCGAGTTCGCTGCGTAAATTAGACCTGGCCACGCAAGTCCGCGCATCATTCCTTCCAAGTGACTACGCGTCCAGTCGAGCCCCGCCCGTTTCATTCCTGTAGCGCCAGACGTTCTCCATTCCAATTTTTTGAGAGTTGATCGATCTTGACGCGTATCTGCGCGCGTGAGGCCGTTTCAACCATCTCCGGCTGGGTTCCGCTGGGTAGGATGGCGCCGCAAGGGAGTCGTCGTATGAAATCTGTTCTTTTGGTTTTGGGCCTGACCGCAGCGTTGGTGGGATGCGGTACCGGCAAATCCAGGGATGACACGCCCTCGAATTCTCAAAATCCCGCTTCGCCCGGCGCCGAATTCGTCGCTCCGGACTCAAAGGGTATTCAGACGCAGGCTGCGCGCACGTGCACGATTCCCGAATATATTGATCTGCCGGCGCACATCGAAGCCGACCCCACACGCGTCGTGCACGTCTTCGCCCCTGCCGGCGGCCGGATCGTGGAGATGGAGGTTCGTCCCTGGGACCGCGTGGAAAAGAGTCAGACGCTGGCCACGCTGGAGAGCAGCGACCTCGCTCGTGCCGTCGCCGATTATCACAGGGCCCTCGCCGACCATCAGGTGAAGCAGAAGGCGCTCGTCCGTGCTCAAGACTTGTTGGAGCATAACGCGATTTCCGAACGAGACTATGAGCAGGCTCAGGGCGACGCACAGCAATCCCAGGCCGAGGTCGAAGCCGCCCGCGAACAAGTGCAGGTGTTCGGCATGGACCCCGACCACGCCTCGACGCAGCTTCTGGTGAAGGCGCCGCGCGCGGGAGTCATCCTGGATATCGGGGCGGCGCCTGGAGAATTTTCGCAAGCGCTTTCCGCGCCGGCCCCGCTTGCGACCATCGCGGACCTCACCAGCGTCTGGGCCGTCGGCGATATCTACGAGCAAGATCTCTCCGCCGCGAAGTCGGGCGAGGAAGCTCAGGTCACTCTCAACGCTTATCCCAACCAGCACTGGGCCGGTCGCGTCAGCGTGGTTTCGGGCGCTGTTGATCCGGCCACGCGCACTCTCCGAGTCCGCGTCGTCCTGCCGAACGACAGCGCTCGTATCAAACCTGGCATGTTTGGGGCGATCCGCATTTTGCGATCTTCGGCGCAAGGAATTCTTGTACCCGCGTCCGCTGTGACTCGCGAAGGCAACGACGCCTACGTGTTTGTCGGGAAGGGAAACGGCCGTTTCGAACGTCGCGCAGTCAAGATCGGCCGCGCTCTCGATGGATCGATCGAAATTCTTTCCGGTGTGAACGCAGGCGAAACGATCGTCTCGGAAGGCACGTTGCTCCTGCGTTCAGCAGGCCAGGACTGATCCGCGATGCGCAACCTGATTGCTTCGTTGCTCCGTTATCGTCCCCTGATGGTTATCCTGCTGGTCGCCTGGATCGCCGGCGGAATCTATATGTTCCTGCGCCTCGACATCGAGGCGTATCCCGACCCGTCGCCGCCTCTTGTCGAGGTGATCACCCAGAATCCTTCCTGGTCGGCGGAGGAAATGGAGCGTCAGGTTACGGTCCCCATCGAGACGGTCCTCTTCGGCATTCCCCACTTGGAGTACGTGCGGTCGGCCGCGATTTTCGGACTGAGTGACGTGAAACTCTATTTCGACTACGACAGCGAATACTTCTGGGACCGCCAGGAAGTCTTGAACCGCCTGCAGTTGGTCTCGCTACCCGCGAATTTGAGCCCGCAGCTCTCGCCGGAATCACCCGTTGGGGAGATCTACCGCTATCGTCTCTACGGACCCGCGTACAATCTCAACGAGCTAAAAGCCACCCAGGATTGGCTCGTCACGCGCGAGATCAAACAAGTTTCCGGCATCGTTGACGTCGCCGGATTCGGCGGCAGCACGCGCCAATATGTTGCGGACGTGGATGCGCGCAAGCTGTTGCAACTCAACGTCACGCTCCCGGAGGTGATCGCCGCCGTCGCCGCCAGCAATGCCAATGCGGGCGGCAACTACCTGACCATGGGCAGTCAGAGTGTCAACATTCGCGGGGTGGGCCTGTTGCAGTCGGTCGAGGACATGCAGAACGTCCTCATCGCGACGCGCAATGGAGTGCCGGTCTATTTGCGAGACGTCGCGGACGTCCACGAGGGTTCTCAGCCGCGGCTGGGTCAGGTGGGCGTCAATCACGATGACGATGCCGTCGAGGGAATCGTCCTTCTTCAGCGGGGCGAGCAGTCGCTTCCCGCGCTCCGCCAGCTGAATGTGAAAGTGAGCCAGCTGAACGGCGGTTTGCTGCCGCGCGGAATGAAGCTGGAAACCCTCTACAATCGCAGGGACCTCATCAACGTGACGACGTCAACGGTTCGAGACATCGTGATCGTTGGTCTTATCCTGGTGACGCTGGTTCTCATTGTCTTTCTTGGCGACATTCCCATTTCCCTGATTGCCGCGCTCACGATTCCGTGTTCGCTGTTATTCGCGTTCTCGCTGATGGTGTTCTCGCGCCGGTCCGCGAACCTGATTTCCATTGGGGCGATTGATTTCGGGATTCTCGTTGACGCAGCAGTAATCGTTCTCGAGAATATCTTCCGCCGCTTTCAATCGGCCTATTCCAGCGCCCAGACATTCGATTTGATCGCCGATGCGACTGCGGAAGCCGTCCGCCCGGTCGCGTTCTCGGTGCTCGTAATCATCGTTGCCCTCATTCCCCTTTTCACGATGGAAGGCGTGCCCGGAAAAGTTTTCGCGCCGATGTCTGAAACCTACGGTTTCGCGCTCGTGGGCGCATTTCTGTTCGCAGTATTATTTGCGCCGGTGCTCGCCTCCTGGATAAACCCGGAAAAGATACGCAGCCGCCATACTCATCTGGTTAGCTGGCTTAGCAAACGCTACGCGGGCGCCATCCGATGGACCATGTCGAATCGAAAGACCGTGCTCGCCATTGCGGGATCCGCGCTCGTGGCGACCCTGATCGTGGCCTTTCTCTTTCTGGGCGGTGAGTTCATGCCCAAGCTTGAGGAAGGGAACCTGTGGGTCCGCGCGACACTGCCTCAAGATGCCTCCTACGAAATGGGCGCCAAGATGGCCCACGAAATACGCGAAATTCTCCTCGGCTTTCCCGCCGTCACACAAGTAGTCTCGCAAATGGGCCGGCCCGACGATGGGACGGACGTCACGACCTTCAACAATGTCGAATTCATGGTGTCGCTCAAGCCGCCGAATCAGTGGCCAAGCGGCTTGACCAAGGACGAGCTCATCAACCAGATGGACCAGCAGCTCGAAAAGTATCCCGGCATTGATTTCAATTTTTCGCAGAATATTCAGGACAACGTCGAGGAAGCGATGTCGGGCGTTAAAGGCGAGAATTCGCTGAAGCTGTTTGGCGACGATATTGACACCCTGGTCGCAAAGGCCGGTGAAATTCGGGATGTTATGGCATCGGTTCCCGGCGTGGCCGATTTGGGCGTCTTTCAGGAGTCGGGACAGCCGGAACTCATTGTTTCCATCGACCGCCGCGCGAGTGCCCGATACGGTGTGATGTCCGCGGACGTCAACGCGGCAGTTCAGGCGGCCATCGGAGGCCTTCCGGCAACCCAGATTCTGCAGGGCGATCGCCGTTTTGATTTCGTCATACGCTACCAGCCTCAATTCCGCACTTCCGCAGAAGCCATCCGCAACATTCTTCTTCCGACGCCGGCGGGTAACAACATTCCCCTTGGCCAGGTGGCTGATGTTTCACTACGACAAGGGGCGTTCATGATCTTTCGGGAAAACGGACGCCGCTACATTCCGGTAAAATTCAGCGTTCGTGGACGCGACCTTGCGGGAACGATTCAGGACGTGCAGAGCCGTCTGGCCCAGAAGGTCCACCTTCCCGAAGGCTATCACCTCGAATGGGCGGGTGAGTACGATAGCCTCCAGAAGGAGCAGCGGCGTCTCGCAGTCATCATCCCGATCACACTGCTGATCATTCTTGCCCTGCTATTCACCGCTTTTAACTCACTTCGCCATGCTCTTCTGGTTCTCGCGATTCTCCCATTCGGCCTGCTGGGAGGAATCCTGTCGCTGTTGTTGACTCACACGCCCTTCAGCATCTCTGCCGCGGTTGGGTTTGCGTCGGTGATTGGAGTGTGCACGCTCGGCGGCGTCGTGTTTGTTTCTGGCATTCGCCGGAAAGAGAGCGGCTCCCATTCACTGCGCGCTACTATTGAACTCGCCTCCCTGGCCGAGATGAGGCCAGTCGTGATGGCGTGTGCCGCGGCGTGCTTCGGCTTGCTTCCTGCGGCAGTTTCGACGGGCATAGGCGTCCAGGCTCAGCAACCGCTTGCCCGCGTGGTCGTTGGCGGAATGATTACTTCGCCGCTGGCCATCCTGTTCCTGATACCCATCCTCGCCAGTTACTGGCTGCCACCCAAGGATGAAACCTCCGATGATGGTGCAACGTGAGAATTCGGGCTTTCTTAGCGTCTTGCCGCAAAAAAACTCTGAAGCAACGCCGCGGCCTCCTCCGCCAACATTCCGCTGGTGACCTCGACGCGATGATTAATCTGCGGGTGATCGAGGATGGAGAAGCAGGAGCGCACCGCGCCGCCCTTCGCGTCATCCGCACCGTAAACCAGCCGGGCGATCCGCGCCTGCACCATGGCTCCCGCGCACATCGCGCACGGCTCGATCGTCACGTAGAGCGTCGCGCCCAGCAAGCGATAGTTTCCGATGGATTTCGCGGCCTCGCGCAGCGTGACGATTTCGGCGTGCGCCGTCGGATCGCAATCAGCGATGGTGCGATTTCCGGCGCGAGCGACGACACGGTCTTCGGCCACAAGTACGGCTCCCACGGGCACTTCGCCGCGCGCCGCCGCCGCTCGCGCCTCTTCGAGCGCCGCGTGCATGAAAACTTCGTCCGCTTGGCGGGCTTCGGTCATTCCGCGTGCCTTGAGATTAGGCTGCCTTCTTGCGCTGAAAGATGCGGGTGAGAAAATACATGGCGATGCCGGCGGCCACTACCGCGGTGCCAATCACGAGTTCGTTCGTGCTGCCGACGGACTCCTTGCTATTGCGCACTAGCGCGGTAACGATGAGCGCGAGGGGAGGCAGGCCGATTAGAATCGCCCCGAGCGTGCCGCCCGGTACGCGGTACGGCCGCGCAAGATTCGGCTCGCGGATCCGCAGCGCGACCAGCGCCCAGAACTCCAGCAGAATACTCAGCCCGGTGAGCAACACATCGAGGATGAGGCTCCGCTCGAATCCGAGCGGGTAGCACAGCGCCCAGAATAGCGCGCAAGCGATCACGGCCACCCACGGTGCACCTGTGCGAGCGTGCCTGCGGGCGAAAATTTTTGGAAGATAGCCGTCCTCGGCCATCACCACGGGTAGCCGCGTGAACGACATCATCAGCGCTCCGAACGATCCGACCGCCCCCAGCACTCCCGCGAGCGTGATCGCGAACGCCAGCGCCTGGCCGCCGACGATGCGGCCAACATCCACCCACCCTCCCGTAGCCCAACTATTCGGATCGAGTCCGATGTGAGCCACCGCCGCCACGGGCAGCAGGTAGCCCGCAACGACCAGCACGACCGCGCCCAGCATCGCGCGCGTATAGGTCCGCTGCGGCGCCTCCACTTCGCCCGCGATCGTGGAGAGATTGTCCCAACCCATGTAATTCCACATGGCGATCAGGATGCCGCCCAGAAGATCGGCGTGACGCAGCGGGACGGCGCCGGCTGCGTACGAGTGGCTGTGGAATATGGCGATGACAACCAACAGCGCGAACGGTGCGAGTAGAGCCACGTTCAACACGACGGAGCCATCGGCCACCGCGCGCGAGCCGAAGATGTTCCACGCGGCGCACATGGCGATCATCGCGAAGCCGATCGCCAGCCCGCGGTAGCCGGCCACCATTTCTGGCGCGAACCGCGCGATGTACGCCACGAACAAATTCGGGTACAGCGCCATCTCGAAGACGCTGCCGGCCATCGTGAGCCACGTCTCCTGATAGCCCATGAAGCGCCCCATGCCGCGCCGCACCCAGATGTAGAAGCCGCCTTCTTCGGGAATGGAGGTCGCGAGCTCGCTGACCATCATCGCCGTGGGGATGCTCCAGAGCAGGGGGGTAATCAGCAGGATCAGCAGCGTGGCCTGATAGCCTGTCTTCTGAACGATGTCTTCCAGGCCGTACGGGCCGCCCGCCACCATGAAATAGGTGGCCGCGATCATCGGCACGACGGTCATCTTCCGTACGCGGGGAATTCCTATGCCGTCAGTCGCACTTGTGGAAGCGCGGGCAGAAAGCGTGCTCAATAACTCTCCCGATCGATGTCGCCGCCCAGTTTCGAGGTCCCGTGGCACACCGCCCGACGGCGGTTGGTGCGCAGTGTAAACTAGAAACCCTTCCGTTTCGCTAGCGAACGCAAGTTTTTTTCACGCTGCCGCCCGGCGCCTGCGCGGGCCAGTGGGTAAATTTGCGAGGCGCGCAGAGGAAGCGCCGCTTGTCAGGCCCTGTTTCTTTGTCTGGGCGTTGATGAAGCACTTGATTTCATAACAATGTCGGCTCCCTCGGCCCGAGTAGACTGTGGTTGCTTGACGACCAAAGGCTCGGGAGGAAGGAGCCGAGCATGACCTGTCGCAGCATTGTTCTGCGGTTGTTTGCAGAAATGTGATACTTATTTACTGCGTTACTCGTTGGCGAAGACCATTATCGCAGGGCGATTGACATGATTTGACCCCGGAGAATGGTTGCAATGAAAGGAGAAAATCATGAACACGTTTCACAAACTTTGCGTACCTGGGCTCCTTGCAGCAGTCGCGCTCTGTTCCATCGCGCAACAATCGAGCACAGAAATCAAGCACGAAGCGGCTCCGGCAACATCGGCGGCTTCGGGCAGCGAAATGTACAAGAGCTACTGCGCTGCGTGCCACGGTAAGGACGGCAAAGGTGACGGCCCAGCTGCCACCGCGTTGAAGTCAGCTCCATCCGACCTGACGACTCTCGCCAAGCGGAACAATGGGAAATATCCTGGCCCGAGGGTGGCAAGTATCCTACGAGGTCAGGAGACACTCGCGGCACATGGCGATCAGGAAATGCCTGTCTGGGGCCCCGTGTTCCACGCCATGAGCGGAGGACATGAAGACATCGTTACTTTGCGGATCTCGAACATGAATAAGTATTTGGAGTCGTTGCAGGCAAAGTAGCAAACCGTTTCACACTTGGGTTCGCTCCGTCCGGGGAATCTCGGCCGCGTGACGTCTTAGATATTCCTGGCGTTGCGACGAACAGAGAAAGCGTGGGCGGCGCTGGGCAGGTGCGGGTTTGTCTCGACCCGCGACGCCGGAGGATCGGCCGAACCGAGGCGCCAAAACCTCGGTCACGGCTTCTTATATCTCGAAAAGTGAATGTGACAATTCCCCCCGCCCAAAAGAAATGAGATGAGCTCTCGTATGATTGTTGTTTTGCCGCAGAATTGCGCCTCAATCTCCGATTAAAGCGGCGGTCTCAATGGGTCGACGCAACACTAGCTCGAAGTCTACTTGCAGGACTCTCAAAGTCTAAAGTTGTTCGCGAGCGTTGATTCAAACGGAACACGACCCTGTTTAGTTCTGATTGAGTACAGCCGGACAGATCGGTTCTCTAAGGGAAGTCTTGTCGGATCAACTGGTTGGATGGTGTTGCATTGCCCCATTGAGCTCGCAGGGCTTATCAGGAGTTAGCCTGCGTCGAATGCCTGGGTGCATCAAACAGAACAGACGGACCCAACTAGTCCGAGTAAGATCGACCTTTCGTGAGTGCTAAGCGGAGTTTTAAAGTGACTTCCAGGGCGCAATTAGCGTGCTCGATTTTCGTCTATTGCATGGCTGTGACATGCGTCTCGGCTCAGACGCAGAGGCAGATTCCGACAAACGCAGAAATCATTGCTCAAATGACGCAGGCCGAGGGTGAAAATCGCACTCACTTTCGCCCGTATAGAGTGACGCGCGACTACAAGCTCTTTAGGGGCAATAATCAAGATCAGGTAAGGTCCCGCTTGATCGCCGAGATGTCCGTCGCGACTCCGGACTCTAAGAAATACACGATTGAAAATCCTAACAGAGCTCTCTTGGAAGAGAAAATCGTCCGCAAAATACTGGACGCTGAGGTGGCGTTTGCAAAAGACTCCCGCCCGAGCGACATTACTCGCGAAAACTATGATTTCCGGTTCGTGCGCGAAGATGAGATTAACGGCCAACGCTGCTATATGCTCGACCTGGTACCCAAGCGAAAATCCAGGAACCTACTCCGCGGGTCCATTTGGGTGGATGCCCACAGTTACCTACCACTGCGCATCGAGGGTGAGCCTACACAGAACCCCTCCTGGTGGGTAACGGACGCGCGCATCGTCCTGCTGTATGGCTATGTCGGCCCCATGTGGCTGCAAACCTCCTCAGAAGCTACAGCCAAGGTTCGAGTCATCGGTCGATCCACCATGATTTGGCAGGACGTGAAATATCAAATGGGCGAACTTTCTTCCAGCGCCAACTTGGAAATTGCGCTCAAGCTAGATCCCCCCAAGTAATCCTGAAAGGGCCTCGGATGCAGAATCGGTGAGCTATCGGCGGGCACATGGACGTAGGACCGCGACTGGATTTTATTTCTCTGATAATCCGACGCAATATAAAAGGGCGCCCCT
>Ga0209415_10003066_pt1 | contig 31119 bp, 20 predicted proteins | sample PeaSoiSIISIP2007_FD_187696 | JGI IMG/M metagenome (GOLD analysis project Ga0209415, IMG submission 187696) | Peat soil microbial communities from Weissenstadt, Germany - SII-SIP-2007 (SPAdes) (version 2) | ecosystem: Environmental > Terrestrial > Soil > Wetlands > Peat | place: Germany... | reverse complement strand
ATCCCGCGCGACTGGGTGAGGAAGTTGAGGAACGTCGGCGTGAACAGCATGTAGTAGTCGTCGATGCCGACGTTCACGTCGACCTCGAAGGCGTTGAAGCTGCCGCGCTTGAACCCGCCGCCGAGGAGCTGGTCGAAGTCCGGGATACCGGTCGAGTAGTGCTTGTCCGGGTCGGAGACCGGGTGCCAGACGGGGTTGGCCTGGGGCGCCGGCATGGCCGACTGGAAGCCGAGCGCCTCGAACCGGCCGCTCGACAGCGTGACGGCGTACCGGGGCACCTGGATGTTCGTCGCCCGGAGCTTCTCGAGCCGCATGTGGCGGACCCTTCGCTCGTCGAGCTCCTCGCGCTGGATGGAGATCAGGCCGTCGACGAGGTACTCGATGCCGCCCGCCTCGGGCTTCTCGAGGATCATGACGACGTTCGTGTTGGAGCTCTCGACGAGGTCCTTCTGGAGCGCCATCACGAACTCTTCCATCTCGAGTCCGTACTTGTGGGTCACACCCTCGAGGGAGTCGATGACGAGGAGCGACTTCTCCGGGAGCGCCTTCTCGACCCGATTGTAGACGTTCTCCACCTCGGGCATCGGGTTGCGCTTCATCAGCGCGGTGAGGTGCGTGCGGTCCACCCGGGTCGGGGCGCCCCGCTCCTCGTCGAACGTCCGCATCATCTCGCGCGCGGCGCGGATCTTCTTTTGCTCGGAGTCGGGCAGCTCGGTCGAGCCGCCCTTCGGCTGGGCGCTGATCGCGTCGAGGAACAGCTTCCCCGCGTCGAGGATGCGCGCGCGCATCTCGGTCGCCTTCAGCCAGGGGAACTGGCGGTAGAGGGCCTCGTCCCCGACGCGCGTGGAGAGGTAGTACGACTGGGCCGGCTTCCCGACGCGCTCGAGCAGCTCGAGCCCGAACGTCGTCTTGCCGGTACCGGCGCCGCCCTTGACGATCAGCGAGCGTCCGCCGCGGCCGGAGAGGAACACGAGCACCTCGGGAGGGACCCCGCCGGTGCGCTTCGGTTCGTCCGCCATCAGCACGCCTCGGGGACCGCGGCCAGTGACCGCTCACGCTCGCTCATTCGTTCCGACCGAGACGAAATGGTTTGGTCGGGGAGTTAAACTTTCCGCGGGCTACGACGCGCCCGGACCGTCGGCTCAAGGCGGGGGCGGCGGCGGCGGGGGCGGTGGAGGGGGCGGAGGCGGTAGGGCCGCCGTCTTCGCGGCCCGGACCGCCGCTTTCAGGGGTTCCCCGGGCTCGCCGACCGCGGTCGCCGCCGACGGATTGCCGCCGCCGCGGCCCTCGAACGCTCCGCGGGCGGCCTCGAGGACCTGGACGGCCGAAACCTGGGGGCTCGAGGAGCCGACAAAGAGGACCCCCTTCCCCTCGGCCTCGCTCCCCAGGATCGCCACGTGGTCCGGCGATTTCGTCAGGAGCCGGGACAGCTCCATCAGCTCCGATTTCGGGAGGTCGACGATCGTCGCCACGACCTTGCGGGACCCGACGACCGTCGCCGTCGTCTCGTCGGTGAGGAGCCGCTCCGCGCGGAGCGCCATCGCCTCCTTTTCCTGCTCCTGGCTGCGCCGCCGCCAGGCCTCCACCTCGAGCTGCAGGCGCTCGATCCCCTGGGCGACCTGGTCCGGGGCGACGTTGAGCGCGCGGGCGGCCTTCGTCAGCGCCTCCGCCCGGTGCTCGGCGATGTCGAGCGCCCGCTCGCCGGCCGCGTAGGTCAATCGGACGACCCCGTCCTGGATCCGCTCGGTGGCGAGGATGGTGAGGTACCCGACCTCGCTCGTGTGGGTGCAGTGCGTTCCGCCGCACGCCTCGACGTCGAAGTCGGGGATCTCGACGACGCGGAGCTCGCGCCCCGGCACCGCCCCGCCCTGGTAGAGGGTGAACCCGAACCGCTTCTCGGCCTCGGTGCGGAGCTCGAAGTAGCTCTTCACCGGCCGGTCCTCGCGGACGATCTGGTTCGCAAGGCGCTCGACCTCCCGGATCTCCTCCGGCGTGAGGGAACGGAAGTGGGTGATGTCGATGCGTGCCGACTCCGTCCCCTTGTACGCCCCGGCCTGCCAGACGTGGGGCCCGAGGACGTGGCGGAGGGCCCCGTTCAGTAGGTGGGTCGCGGTGTGGTGCTGCATCAGTTGCACCCGTCGCGTCTGGTTGATCTGGCCGTGGACGCGGTCGCCGACGGCGAACGTCGCGGGGGCGTCGAGCCGATGGAGCACCCAGGGCCCGCGCCGGATGACCTCGACCACGGCCGATTCGCCGAGGTGGCCGGTGTCGGTGATCTGGCCGCCCCCGGTCGGGTAGAAGTAGGTGTGGTCGAGGACCACGATCTTGTCCTTCGCGAAGACGACGTGCCCCTCGAACGAGAGCGTGTACGGGTCGAGGTAGTACCGCACGTCGGTCGGGGGGGTCTCCGCCGGGACCTCCGGACCGGTGGCGGGCGCCTCGACGTAGTCGGTCCGGGCGATGCCGGATTCGTGGCGCTTCGCCACTCGGGCGTAGAAGTCCTCCGGTATCGCGGGCGGGGCCTTCAGCGACTCCACCGCGATCTCCGGCGGGAGACCGAGCGAATCGTACCAGGCGACGAGGTCGTCCGCCGTGATGGTGCCGCCCGAGCCGACGGTACGCTCCTCCTGCCGACGGACCTGCTCGCGGGCGCGGCCGATCGACTCCCGGTACCGCTCGACCTCGGCCTCCACCACGAGCCGGACGTCGTCCCGGTTCTGTCCGATCTCCGGGAAGTCCGTCGTGAGGACGTGGCCGGCCCTGTCGAGGATCGCGGTGATCTCGGGGGACTCGGGGACCTTGTCGAGGATCCGGAGCATCCGCCGGATGAGCAGGCGTCCGAAGTACCCCTCCTTGGAGTTCGAGGGGACGACCCCGTCGGTGAGGAGGAAGTTGAGCGCCCGGGCGTGGTCGAGGAGGATCGCGGTCTCCTCGGGCGGGAACGTCTGGCGGAGCTCCTGGTACGGCTCGCCGAACACGGACTCGTAGGCGTTCTTGGTCCCTTGCGACATCCAGACGAACCGCTCGAGGCCGTAGCCGGTGTCCACGACGGTGAGCGGCATCGGCTTGACCGTGCCCGCCTCGCGGGTGTACTCCATGAACACGAGAGTGGCGAGCTCCATGCCGCGGAGCCCGACCGAGAGCGAGGGGCCCAGGTTGCCGCCGCCTTCCCACTCCTCTTCCTTGTAGGTAATCCCCTTGGGGTCTGCCCCGAGCTCGACGGAGAGGAGCTCGTGACAGAGCTCGGTCGTTCGGTCCTTGAAGTACACCTCGTGGTCCGGACGGTTGAACGCGTGGTGCGCCATCATCTCGAACTCGGTGAAGTGGCGGCCGGAGCGGCCGACCTCGTCGAGGTCGATGAATCGTAGGCACGGCTGGGAGATCGTGAGGGGGTTCGCGGGCGGCGGGAGCGCCCCACTGGTCACCCACGGCTGAAAGTCGTAGATGCTCGCCTGCGTGAAGAACACGTCGTTGCGCCACCGGGCGACCGTGGGGTACCGGCGGATCCGCGTGTGACCCCGCCGCTCGAAGAAGCCGAGGTAGGCCTCCCGCATCTCGGGGAGGGAGCGGGGCTGGGCGAACCCGGGGGCCCCGATGAACGAGTACGGGGTGCAGGGGGCCTCCTGGCACCGGGTGGAGTCGCCGAGGGTCCAGAAGGCGTGCCCGCACGAATCGCAGGTCCGCCGCTGGAACCCCTCGCGATGGAAGAACGCGAGGTCGTACTCGGCCGCGTCCATCCGGCCCGAGCGAGCCGTGTCGGGGGAAAACCCTTCGCCTCCGAGAGGGTCCTGACGGCGCGGATCGACCGCCCCGGGACCGCCGGACCTATCGGTCGGACCCGGTTGGGGACGGCGACGGGCCGGGAACGGTCGTCCGAGCGGGGTGGGCACGATCCGGTTGGCGGGGATGCCGTTGACGCTGTTCGGCTACCCCGCCGAGACGGTCACGAACACGAGGTTTGCCTCGTCGGACCTCGCCCGGTGGGACCGGATATACCTTCCGGCGGCGGTGGCTACGCTCGTCGATGAACCCCCGCTCGAGTCCGTCGAGTTTATCGAGGACGACAACCGGAGCGCCATCCTGCCCGACCCGGTCGCCACGATCGACGGCCAGGAGCTCTACCTTTCCGTGAAGGGCGTCGGGTCCTCGGTCGACCCGTACTCGTGGCGGGCCCTCGACCGGGCGTACGCGGCCGAACTCTCCGACGACCCGGACGTCCGCCGGCGGCTGCAGGCGTCCCCTCCGGGGGACTCCGACCGCATGCTCACGGGCGAACTGTGGCTGCGGGGGTCACCGTACGGGGGCCAGGGACTCGAGCATGCGACGACGGCGCTTCGGGTCTCGGAGCGCGCCCGGGGCACGGACCTCGCCGGATTCCGGATCGCTCCGGTGGTGAAAGTAAGCCTGCTTCCGTTGGCCTTGGAGGAACGGCTCCGGTCGATCCACTGGTATCGGAAGTTTCCCGGTAGGATGGCGCAGGAGCTGCGGCTCGTCCCCTCGAGCACCCGGGTGTACTTCCACGGAAGGAACACGATCGCCTCGAACGTACGCCACGTCTTCGACCAGTTCGGGGTCGATACGAACGAACGCGCCGTCCGGTTCGAGACGAACTTCGTCCGCAGCGCCGTCGCGATGCTGACGTTGTTCGCCCGGACGATGGTGTTCGAGGCCGCCGACGGGCGGTATCGGGGTCTCGACTACTACGACGTCTGGCTCGACAAGGACGCGGTGCTCGCTCCGGACGGTACGGCGTACTTCGTCGACCTGGAGGGGATCACGGAAGTGGCCCTCGAAGCTCGGGAGGTTCGCGAGCGGATCGAGGACCAAGTGTACCGGACGCTCTACGAGATGATGTTCGCCTACGAGCAGATCGAGGGGGAGCGGACCCGTCGGTTCGGGTCGCTCGGAACTCGGAAACGCCAGTTCGAATCGGTGCTCCGGCGGGCGCTCGAAACCGACCGGTTCGTCCGCCCGGTCGACGACGGGCCCCACGTCACGGTGGAGATCCGGAACAACGCTGAGGCGCAGTCCTTCTATACGCGGTTCCGGCTGGTGGACCGTTCCGATGGCGAGCTGTAACGACGTCTACGCGTTCCTCGTCGGGATCACGAACCGGAACGTCCCGACGAAGCTGGCCGACCCCGACCTCGCGCTCCTGACCCGCCTCAACCTCGTCCAGTCGGTCACCTCGGACCAGTACAACGACCTCGCGAAGCAGGTCGCGACCCTCCAGCAGCCCCGGGCCGACATTCGCCAGGAGACCGCGCAGCGGTGGGCGCTCGCCGACCAGGTCGCGGCCGACGAGCAGGAGACCCGGTCGGTGCTGTTCCTGTTCGAGGGGAAGAACAAGAAAGCGGCCGCGCTCGAGAAGGCCGCGCAGGACCGCGCCGCCCTCCAGGCGACGGACGCCGACCTGTCCCAGAAGCAGCAGGCGATCAACGAACTTCTCGCGAAGAAGTCGGTCTTCGACACGATGACCGCGTACGGCGGAGCGTACGTCGCGCTCACGGGCCTCGGGATGGCGCAGCTCCGGGAGCTCGGGGTGCGGATGTACCGGGTCTCCGACCTTCCGTTCGCGGACTACTGGACCCAATCGCAGCAGCTCCACGTGGACCTCGCCCGACTCGCCGACCGCAGCGCCCAGTTCGTCGCGGGACTGGCCCCGCCCCTCGCGTCGGTCGACCGCGGTCACCTCTGGTCGATCGCGATCGGGCTCGCGAGCGCGCCGAACGACCCGTCGACGGCGATCCCGAGGTTCGTCGATGCCTACGTGCGGCTCGGAAGGGTCACGAACAACGAGGAGAACCGCCTGCTCGCCGCCGAGATCGTAACGTCCCTCGCCCGGGAGGTGCCGGAGAGCGTCGTCGAGCTCGAGGGGCTCGTGGAGGACGTCCGGAAGCTGGGCGTCCCGAGCGAAGCGGCCGCCGGCGTCTCGGCGACGCTCCTCTACGGCCAGCGGGCCGACGCCTCCTACGCGACCGCCAGCCTGGGGAACTTCCTCCGCGTGACGAAGTCGTACGAGGCGGCCGCGATCCTCGGAATCGTCAACCAACCGTTCGACGCCCTCTCCCAGAAATTCGTCGCGCTCCGGCAGACGTTCGGCTCGTGGGGATTTGCGGAGTCGGACGACGTCGAGCTCGCCTCGGCGTACTTGGCGGTCTCGGAGCTCCCGATCCAGGGGATCAACACCAAGCTCGCGATCATCTCGAAGGGCGTGGCGACGTACCTCCAGTACCCGCTCGTGGCCTCGGCGGTGCTTGCCTCGATCCCGGTGCTCGAGGCGAACGAGACGCTCCACCTGCTCGAGCAGGCGTACGACGTCATCGGCCGGCGGGCGATGCCGCTCTCGCAGCCGGAGCTGATCACCCTCGCGGTACGGATGATCCACGGGGTCCGGAACGAGACGCTCGCGAAGCTGGACACCACGGCCACCGCCCCGCCGCCGGGCCCGCCGGTGGGATACCGCGGGCCGTTCGGCGGCTTCGGGGTCCCGATGTTCGTCTTCTACGGGGCCTATTTCTCGACGTTCAGCGCCTTCGGCGGCGTCCATCCGGGCCATGCCCACTTCGGCCCCGGGGGCGGCGGGGGCGGCGGCGGGATGGTGGGATGATGCGGGGCGTCGTCCTCCTCGGACTCGCGGTCGTCCTCCTCGTCGTCTCGACCGCCGGCGCGAGCGCCACGGGCACGACGTACGTCCCCAAAGCCGGCGACGGCTTCCACTACTACGAGAACATCGAACTTGCGAACGGCACCGGCAACTACACCGGGTACTCGGAGAGCACGTTCTACAACGGCACGATCGGCGTCGCCAGCGTGCAGACGAACGGCACGGAGAGCGCCACGTGGTCCGACGCCTGGTCGTTCTCGAACAGCCAGGGGCAGAAGTCGTCCGGGACGGACGGGCCTGGCACGTTCACGTTCTCGGCCGTCACCGACCACTACGTCCAGGGAACGGACAACCAGACCGGCGACAACGGCACCGGCGTCTGGTTCCTCGTGGACCGCACCCTCGGCGCCCAGGCGACCTACCAGAGCCTCAGCACCACGATGAAGGTCGTCTCGACGAACGCGAGCTACCCGCTCTGGACGCAGGGGGGGAAGTGGGTCGCGACCGTCTTCGCCGAGGGGAACAGCTCGTACCAGCGCAACGACGTGTACGGCGTCTTCACGGCGAGCTACAACTGGAAGGAGTACTACGACCCGACCACCGGCTACATCGTCGGCTACCTGCTCACCGAGACGGACAGCGACGGGTCGGGCGACGGCTTCACGATCATCGAAGCGCTCGGCGTCACGAGCACCACCTACGCGCTCACCCCGGGCGTCGCGCCCCCGCCATCGACCAGCTCCGGAGCCCCGAACGCCGGGGTCGCGGCGGTCGTGCTCGTGGCCGTCCTCGTGGTCGTGGTCCTGATCGTCGTCGGGATCTACCTGCTCGTCCGCTCCCGGCGGCGGACCGGGCTCACACAGCACTCCCGCAGCGGGCCGGTCCAGTACGCGGCCCCTCCGCCGCCGATGGGACCCCCGCCGCCGGCGCTCCGGTTCGACCCCGGGCCGGAGCCCGCGGTCCAGCAGATCATCGTCCGCGAGACGGTCAAGGTCCCGTGCCGCTACTGCGGTACGTTGATCGACTCGACCGCGACCGTCTGCCCGAAGTGCGGGGCGCCGCGGACCTAGGCTTCGCGGCCCTCACGGCCCGACGCACCGGTAGATCTGGCCGACGCGGCGCATCCCCTGCGCCTCGGCGAGCGCGCGCGACCCCGAATTCAAGTCCGAGATCTCGGTGACGAGACGCCTCGCCCCGGCCTGAGCGGCCCACGCCGCCCGGGCATGCCAGAGGTCGGTCGCCACCCCGGTACGGCGGTAGCGCGACCGCACCGTCAGCGAGTGGAGCCGCGCGTGGTCGGAGGCGACCGAGACCCAGCCGGCGCCGGCCAGCTCGTTCCCGCCCTCGACGACGAAGCCGACCTCGTCCTCGCGGACCATCGGCTCGAACCAGCGCGGGTCGACGACCTCGTGGACGTCGCGCATCAACCGGACGACGGCCTCCCGGTCCGGCCCGAGGGCGAGCCGGACCGCATGCCGGAATCGGTGTCCCGGGGGCTCGGACGCGAGGTCCCCTTCGTACACTCCGTAGACCTCCGGCGCGGAGCCGAACGGGAAGTCGGAGTAGATCGACCGACCGGGGTGGAACGTCGAGAACGCCTGCGCGACCGCCGGATCCCGCGTGAAGATCGAACCGAACCCCTCCGAGTCGAGGTACAGGAACAGCCCGTCGACCGCGTCCCCCGCCCGCGAATCCCACACTTCGCCGCCGACCCGCAGTGTGTCGAGCGCGAACGGGAGGAGGAACGGGTCGAAGAACTCCGACAGATGGCCGAGGGGAAGGGCCCGTGCGGATCGGGCGTCGGGGACCCGTTCGATCACGGGGACCGGTCCGATCGGCATGGCCGGTGGTCGGAGGTCCTCGCGGCGATGAAGACTGGCCCTCGGGCCGGGCCGTCCCCTGCCCCCCGAGTCCCGTCCCGCGAACGGCCGGCCCCCTTCGCGACTTGAGCTATACATAGGGGCCGGGATTTCGGCCGGCGCCATGGCGAACCAGTCTCTCTCGCCGGAACAACGCGCGCGGGTGGCCCGAGCCGTCCTGAAGAACAACATCCAGCTCCGGTCCGGCGAGCGGGTGGTCATCGAGGCGTGGACGCACACCCTGCCGTGGGCCGTGACGTTCGCGCGCGAGGCCCGCCGCCTCGGCGCAACTCCGGTCGTACCGTACGAGGACGAGGACGCCTACTGGGACGCCGTCGACGAGGGCGAGGACCGAGTGCTCGGCACGGTAGGGGCCCACGAGTGGGCGCTTCTCGGGAAGACCGACGTGTACCTCCACATGTGGGGTCCGGGCGACCGGGTCCGGCTGAACGCACTACCCCAGGCCCGACGGGGGCGCCTGTTCGGATTCAACGAAGCCTGGTACGCGGCCGCCCAGAAGGCCGGGCTCCGAGGCGCCCGGCTGGAGCTCGGCCGTCCCTACCCGAGCCTGGCGAAGGCGTACCACGTCGACGAATCCGAGTGGCTCGACCAGGTCCTCAAGTCGACCCTCGTGGACCCGGTCGCGCTCGCCCGCCGCGGCGCCCCGATCACGAAGGCGCTCGCCAAGGGGAAGAAGGTCCGCATCCGGGACGACCGGGGGACCGACCTGACCTTGGGCCTGATCAAGAAACCCGTGCGGGGGGAGTACGGCCGGTCGACCCCCGCCGAGCGGAAGAAGCCGTTCAGTTCCCTGTTCTTCCTCCCGGCGGGCAGCATTCGCGCCCCGCTCGACGTCGCGGTGGCCGATGGCACGATCGTGGGGAACCGGACCGACTACTACGATGACGCGATCGCGACGGGCGGCACGCTCCACTTCGCCCACGGGAAGCTCACCGAGGCGACGTTCGAGCACGGCGGAGAACGGTTCGACAAGGAGTTCAAGAAAGGCGGGAAGGGCCGGGACCGGCCCGGCCAGCTCGGCATCGGGTTGAACCCGGCGCTGCACGACACCCCGCAGATGGAGGACCGGGAGCTCGGCGCCGTGATGGTCTCGGTCGGGAACAACCAGTTCCAGGGCGGGACGAACAAGTCGCCGTTCTTCGGCTTCGTGGTCAACGTCGGGGCGACGGTCGAGGTCGACGGCGTTCCGCTTCCGCTCGGTCGGTAGACGAAGGGCGGCCGACGCGCCCCCGTCGGCTCGGGGACGCGCGCCGCCGAGGGCCCGGGGCGTCCTCGGCCCTCGGCGGCCGACGTCCTTCGGAAAGGGCACGTCCCGTCGCGCACAGGTCCATGACCGGGCACTCGGGGCATTTCGGGTGGATCGGCCGGCAGATGTTCTGGCCGTGCTGGACGAGGATCGGATTGACGGGGATCCAGTACCGCTCCGGCACGTTCGCCCTCAGGGCGGCCTCCGTCTCCTCGGGGGTCTTCGTGCGGACCACCCCAAGGCGGTTCGCGATCCGGTGGACGTGCGTGTCGACCGGCATCCCGGGCATGCCGTAACCGAAGACGAGAACGCAGTTGGCGGTCTTCGGGCCGACGCCGGGGAGGCTCGTCAGCTCCTCGAGGGTCCGCGGGACGACCCCGCCGAACCGGTCGAGGATCCCCAGGGAGGTCCCGCGGATCGCCCGGGCCTTCGTGTGGTAGAACCCGGTCTCGCGGATCAGCGGCTCGATCTGGCGCGCCGTCGCCTTCGCGAGTGACCTCGCGTCCGGGTACTTCGCGAACAGCCGGGCGGACGCGACGTCGGTGTTCTCGTCCCTCGTTCGCTGCGAGAGGATTGTGCCGATGAGCACCTGGAACGGGTCCTCCGCGTGGTCGCGGAGGTACGGGACCCGCCAGTCCCCCGAGTGGTAGAAGGCGCTCACCCGGTCGAGGAACGCCTCCCAGTCGAACGAAGCCTCCCTGCTCATCGGGGCGCCCCGGCCGAGGGGGCCGCGACGCCGGGGTCGGAGAGATCCGGCTCGTCCTCTGGCCGGCCCTCGACGTGGCTGATCAGTTCCCCGACGAGGTAGTCACTGCCCGTGACGAGGACGAACCCCTCGGGGTCGGCCGCGGCGCGGGCCAGCTTCCAGGCGGTGGCCACGTCGGGCGCCACGACGACCCGGGGGAACCGGCCCACGGCGCTGCGCTGCAGGTCGCCCGCGCCGAGCGAGCGCGCCGACCGGACCGGCACGACGACGACCGTGCTGGCCAACGGGGAGAGCGCCTCGAGGATCTCGTTGGCGTGCTTGTCGGCGAGGCACCCGAATACGATGGCATTCCCGGCCGGGTCGGCGAGCGGGGCGATCTCCGCGAGCGACTGGGCGAGCGTTCGGGCGCTCTCCGGCGTGTGCGCGACGTCGAGCCATCCCTCGGGCCGACGCCCGAACCGTTCCAGCCGGCCGCGCCACTGCACCTTCGACAGGCCCTGCTGGACCTGGCGAGGCGACAGCGGGCGGTCGAGCGCCTCCTGGAACCGCTCGGCGGCGGCGATCGCGAGGGCGGCGTTCCCCGCCTGGACGATGCCGTGCAGGGGCAGTCGGATCTTAGGGTAGGTCCGGTGGGGCGTCGTCACGGGGAACTGCTGGCCGTCCTCGTCCAGGGCCCGAGCTCCGACCGACACCTGGGCGCCGAGGCGCCAGACCGGGACGCCGAGCTGGTCGGCGATCCGGTCGATCTCGCGGAGCGGTTCCTCCTTCGTCTCCCCGACCACCGCGGTCATTCCCGGATGCAGGATCCCCGCCTTCTCGCGCGCGATCGCCGTCAGCGTGGGGCCGAGGACCTCCACGTGCTCGAGCTCCACGCTCGAGATCACGCCCACGGGCGAATCGAGCACGTTGGTGGAGTCGAGCCGGCCGCCCAAACCGACCTCGATGACCGCCGCGTCGACCTTCTGCTCTCGGAACCAGAGGAACGCGAGGGCCGTCGTGACCTCGAAGAACGTCGGTTCGCGGTCGATGGCCCCCTTCCGCGTCAGGTCCTCGGCAAGCCCCTCGATCGTTCGTAGACCCCCGACGACCCCGTCGGGGGGGATCATCGCGTCGTTCACTCGGATCCGCTCCCGGTAGCTCACGAGATGCGGCGACGTGAATCGGCCGACCTTCGCCCCGGTCGCGGCGAGGATGCTGGCGGCGATCGCCGTGACCGACCCTTTCCCCTTGCTGCCGGTGACGTGGATCGACCGGAACGACCGCTGCGGGTTGTCGAGTCCCTCGAGGAGCGCCCGGATCGTCTCGAGCCCGGGCCGCATCCCGAACCGCCGGCGCTCGGCGATCCGGGCCAACGCCCCGGCGTACTCCGCGGCCGGGGCGGGAGAACGGCCGGACCGGCCCGATCGAGTGTGAGGGGTCATCGACGATGCACCGGGGCGAGGGAGTCGCCCCGAGTGCCCCGTTCACGCGAGGGGGGAGATGACCCTTGTCGATGGGCCCCCGGCCGCCGGACCGGCGGAACGCGTCCCCCCCGGGGCCCATGAGCGGTTCAGACCCGAATGTTGCAGTTGGAGCACCAGTAGGTGCCCTGCTCCGAGGAGTACGAGGCCGCGGTCCCGCAGCGCGGGCAGACGGCGATCCGTCGCCCCTCGGGCGCGGCTCCCGGACCGGCCCCGGGGTTGGGAGGGCCCCCGGCGGGCGGGGCGTAGGGCATTCCATAGGGTGGCGCTCCCGCGGCGGGGTATCCGGGGGGCATCATGCCGTACAGAGCGGCCGGGACGTTCTGCCGGGCCGTCTGGACCATCTCGTCGGCCATCTGCCGGATCTCCGCCGCCCTCGGCACCCCGAACCAGGCGACGCCCTGGCCCTTCCGTTCGGCCGAGATCGCCGAGCCCGCCTCGCCACCCGGCACCGTGCAGAACAGCAAGGTCCCGACGCCTTGGGAGCTGCCGATGAACCCTTCGCTGACGGAGATTTGATCGATCCGGTCGAGCGCGGCCTCGCGGGTCGTTCGGCCGGCCATGCCGGTGAGCTTCACCACTCGCCGGTCGGTGATCGCGTAGTGGCTGTTCCGTCCGACGAGGAAGGAGAGCCCGAGCGGGATCAGGAACGAGAGAAGGAGCAGGAGTCCCCCGGCCTCGAGGAACGACGTCCAAAGGACCCCGTTGATGGCCGAGGCGGCGTCCGCCGGGGTCGTGATGGAGCTCGCGTTGACGTTGCTGACGTTCGAGAGGACGGCCAGGAAATAGAGGACCGGCACGAGGATCCCGACGCCGACGGCCAGCAGGGCCCGGACCCAGCGAGCGACGTGGCCCCACAGGCAGGTGCCCACGATCCCCACGATCCACGCCACGAAGAACGAGATGAGGACGATGTCCACCGCCGCCAGGACGGAGTTGACCGTCGCGGTCCCGTTGACGGCCGCGTTGATCTCGACGGTCGTCACCAGCGTGCCGATCGCGAAGATCACGAACGAGGCGAGCGAGAGGATCAGGGCCGGCCAGGTGAGGAATCCGAGGACGTTCGGCCGGGCCACGACCCGGAGCTGCTCGTCCTTCCCGAGGTACCGGTCGAAGGTGCCGCGGGTGGTCGGGGGTCCGAACGACAAGATCGACGCCGGTGGGGCCGTCGGTGCGCTCGCGGCGGGGGTCGTCATCGTGGTCCGCAGGGGATTATGATACTTCAACTTCGGCCCGACGCGTCGCGCCCGCCGGAGGCCGGTCGCGCGGCTCCGGCGCCGAAGTTCAGAAGGTCGACCGCTCCCGGTACGCGCCGAAGACGTCCTGGAAGGCGTGGACGATCTCGCCGAGCGTCGCGTCCGCCTTCAGCGCGGCGAGCACGGCCGGCATCGTGTTCGCCGACTCGTCGCGCGCCGCCTTCCGGACCGCGTCGAGCGCCTTGGCGTGCTTCGGCTTCGACCGCTTCGCCCGGAGGGCCGAGAGCCGCTTCGACTGGGCGGTCCGCGCCTCTTCGGAGATCCGGAGCCGCGGCACATGGATCGGGGCGTCGGTCGTGTAGGCGTTCACGCCGACGACCTTCTGATCGCCGGACTCGACCCCGCGCTGGTATCGGAACGACGCCTCCTGGATCTCGCGCTGGAAGAATCCGCGCTCGATCCCGGCGACGACGCCGCCCATCGCGTCGATCCGGTCGAAGTACCGCCGCGCCTCCTCGGCCATCTTGTCCGTGAGCCACTCGACGTAGTACGACCCGCCGAACGGGTCGACGGCGTCGGCGACGCCGCTCTCGTGGGCGAGGATCTGCTGGGTCCGGAGCGCGATCCGCACGGCGTCCTCGGTCGGGAGCTGCAGCGCCTCGTCGTAGGAGTTCGTGTGGAGCGACTGGGTCCCGCCGAGCACGCCGGCGAGCGCCTGGATCGTAGTGCGCACGATGTTCAGCTCCGGCTGCTGGGCCGTGCACGAGCATCCGGCGGTCTGGGTGTGGAACCGCATCCAGAGCGACCGCTCCTTCTTCGCCCCGAACTTCTCGCGCATCGCCTCGGCCCAGAGCCGGCGCGCCGCCCGGAACTTCGCGATCTCCTCGAAGAAGTCGTTGTGGCTGTTGAAGAAGAACGAGAGGCGCGGGGCGAACTCGTCGACGGGGATGCCCCGCTTCTTCGACTCCTCGACGTACGTCATCCCGTCGGCGAGGGTGAACGCGAGCTCCTGGACCGCGGTCGACCCGGCCTCCCGGATGTGGTAGCCCGAGATCGAAACGGGGTTCCATCGCGGCATCTCGCGCGTCGCCATCTCGATCGTGTCGATGACGAGCCGGAGCGCCGGGCGGGGCGGGTACAGGAACTCCTTCTGCGCGATGTACTCCTTCAGGATGTCGTTCTGCGTCGTCCCGCCGAGCTGCGCGCGCGGGACTCCGGAGCGCTCCGCCGAGAGGATGTACATCCCCCAGACGATGTTCGCCGGACCGTTGATCGTCATGCTCGTCGTGACGTCCGCGAGCGGGATCCGCTTCAGGAGGCGGTCCATGTCCTCCGGCGAAGAGACGTTCACGCCGCACTTGCCGACCTCGCCGAGCGCCTCCTTGTCGTCGGCGTCGATCCCGTAGAGCGTCGGGTCATCGAACGCGATCGAGAGTCCCGATTCGCCGTGCGAGAGCAGGTAGTGGAATCGCCGGTTCGTGTCCTCCGGCGTGCCGAACCCCGAGAACATCCGCATCGACCAGACCCGGCCGCGGTACATCGTCGGGTGGACGCCTCGCGTGTACGGGTACTGGCCCGGGTAGCCGATCCGGGAGTCGTCGTCGGTCGACAACGGGACGTACAATCGGTCCACGCGGATCCCGCCGAGCGTCTCGAACCGCTCTTTGCGCTCGGGTCCCTTCGCGAGGGCGGGCTGGACGACTTCGGCCTCCCAGCGCTTGCGGGCCTCGACGGCGCGACCCTCCGGGGTGGCGGGTCCCCGGGTGGTCCGGTCCGGGCGGCGGGTGGAGGCGCGGCTCGCAGCCATCGATTCGGTCACAGGGTGCCGCCCTAAATCCTCGCCCCCGACCGGCCGCGCCGGAGCCGTTAAGACGGGCCACCTCGCTCGCCGCTTCCGTGTCCGTCCGGGACGTCGTCGTCGTCGGGGCGGGCGTCGTCGGCCTGTCCATCGCGCGGTTGTACGCCGAGGACGGGGCGGACGTCGCGATCGTCGAGCGGCACCCGGGTCCGGGTCGGGAGCAGTCGACGCACAACAGCGGGGTCGTCCACTCCGGGGTGTTCGCCCGTCCGGGGACCCTTCGTGCCCGCCTGAACGTCGAGGGAAATCGCCGAATCTACGAGGAAGCGGAGGCGCTCGGCGTTCCGGTGGAGGCGTGCGGCACCCTCGTCGTCGCCGGCCGGCCCGAGGACCGGTCGCGGCTGGCGGAGTACCGCGCCGGCGCCGAACTCAACGGTGTGCCCGGAGTCCAGCCTCTGTCGCCGGAGGAGGCGCGGGAGATCGAGCCCCACCTCGGGGCTTGCGACTCGGCGTTCTTCGCTCCGACCGGCGGGCGCATCGACGCCGCGGCCCTCGTCCGGTCCCTCGATTCGGAGCTGGTCCGGCTCGGGGTCGAGCGCCGATACGATTTCGACGTCGCCCGGGCCGAACCTCGGCCCGGCGGATGGTCGCTCGAGTCCTCCCGATGCGGAACCATCGAGGCGCGGCTCGTCGTGAACTCCGCGGGGGTCGGTTCGGCCCGCGTCGCCGCCCTTCTCGGGGCGCCGGGACATCGGGTCTACCCGTGCCTCGGCGAGTACGCCCGGGTCCTCGGCGAACGGCGGAGCTGGGTGCGGACGATGATCTACGGGTTCCCGCCGCCGGGGTACCCCGGGATCGGCGTCCACCTCACCCGGACCACGTCAGGGGACCTGTTGCTCGGACCGACGGCGACCTACCAGAGTTCGGCCGAGCCCCCGGCACTGCCCACGACACCGCTCGCGACGTTCGCCGCCTTGGCGAGCGCCTACCTTCCCGGCATCACGGAGCGCGACCTCGAACCGGCGCCGCCCGGCGTTCGCGCGAAGACGGTCCCCCCGGAGTCGGGGGAGGCGTTCGGGGAGTTCGAGATCGTCGAGGAGCCGAGGGGCTCCGGCGCCGTCCACTTGTTCGGGATCGAATCGCCCGGGCTCACGGCTTCGCCGGCGATCGCCCGGTACGTGCGGGCCGCCTGGCCGGCGCGCTCGTAGGGACGCGCAAGCCGACGAGGTCGGAGCGGCCGTTCCGGATCACCGGAACGCCGAGGGAGCGGGCGAACCGGTCGAACGCCTGCCCGGTCCACACCGTGTTGTCGGCGAGGACGACCGCGCCGGGCGCCAAGTGGGACCGGATCGTCTCCAGCTCGAACGTCAGGTGGCTCGGCGTATGAAGGCTGTCGTGGAGGAACAGTCCGATCGGGTCGGCGCGCCGGGCGACCTCGGGGAGGAGCTTCTGGCTCGGTCCGAGCCGAAGGTCCCACCGGCGGCGGAGCCCGGACGGGACCGCCCACCCGGTCGGGCACCCGGGCGGGAGCGAGACCGGCGACTCCCCCACGCGGAGGATCTCCCCGGCCTGTCGGGTCGGCAGGTCGATGGAATAGAGCCGGCCCCGCCCGCAATCCCGGAGCCCGAGCAGGAAATGGGCCGACGAGACCCCGGAAGAGACGCCGGTCTCGACGATCGAGTCTGGTCGGAGGAGGCGGACCAGGGCGTACAGGTCGAACGGCGAGCGGATCTGCGCATAGAACGCACGGCCGCCCTCTTGGTGGGCGAGGCGGATCGCCTCGAGCTCCTCGAGGTGCCGGTCGACACCCCGGAGCGCACGCTCGACCTCAGCGGTCGTCGACCCCGTCAGCCGGGCGACCCATTTCACGCGCGGACGGGCGCGACGGTCGCCCAGGCGTCGGACCGCGACCGACCCCGGGGCCGTCGACCGCTTCGCGGACACGGGGCTCCGAGCGGGCTCGGCCCTAAAGCGATTCGGTTTTCGCGACCAGGTGCGCCCCGCCGATCGTCATCCGGGTGGCGCCGCCCCGCCGTTCGACCCGCTCGTCCTCGAGGACGAGCCGGGACCGGAAGAACGGGGCATCCACGACGAGGGTCTCGTACTCGCCCCCCTCGCCGGCGACCTGGATCGGCCGGACCTCGGCGCTCAGCCGCTCGAGATCGGCGAGCCGCGCCGCGTCGAGCCGCCGTCCGACAAGTTCCGGACCCAGCGGCTCGGCCGCGACCTGCACGATCCGGATGTCGAGCCCGGCCGAGATCTCCTCCCGGACGACCCGGCCCGCTTCCTTCCCCCAGAGGGGGGTGTAGAGCGGGCGCCCGAGCTCGAACGTGAGCCGATGCAATCGGCTCCACTGGAACGCCGAGGCGATCGCCCCGGCGACGACCGGTTCGTGGGAGCCGGCCAAGGCGTCCCGAAGGGCCGCCGTCTCGGCGGCCTCACCAGTACCCGTCACGGGGACGATCCGGTGCGTCTTCCCCCACGCCTCGGCGATCCATTTCACGAGACCGACGTTCGGCGTGTGGAACAGGAACGAATCGGGGTCTTCCGGCGCGATCGTGAGGAGTTCGTCGACCGAGAGGCCCTGCGAGTCGGCGAGGTACGTCGAGTAAACCGAGTCCTTCCCGCCGGAGACGAGGGCGGTCGTCATCGACGGCCGAGCCCGTCGAGGCCGGCGCGCCACCGCCCGTAGAGTTCTGACAAGTGGAGCGTCGTGAGCGAGGTCCCGCGCCATCGGAACTCGCCGCCGCCATCGGTCACCTCGCCGAGCGCCCGGACCGGGAGCCCCCGGAACGCCCGCTCGAACTCGCCGGTCGCCTCCGCCGGGACCTCGACGACCCACCTCGAGGATCCCTCGGAGACGAGCGCGACGCCAGGACCGTCGAGTCCCGTCGCGTCGAGAGCGACCCGGAACCCGAGCCCGCCGCCGAACGCCATCTCGGGAAGCGTGACCGCGAGTCCGCCGTCCGACACGTCGTGGGCGGACCGAACCCAGCCCCGGGCCATCGTTCCGAGCAGCCTCTCGCCCATCTTGCGAACGAGGGCCGGGTCCGTCGGCGGGATCGGGATTCCCGAGAGGTCGCGTCGGCGGGCGTACAATGATCCCCCGAGGTTCGGGGACGACCGGCCGACGAGGTAGAGGTGGTTTCCGAGGGTCTTCAGGTCCGAGGTAACGGCGTGGCGGAGGTCGTCGACAAGCCCCGTGGCAAAGAGTACGGGAGTCGGTAGGACCGCGGCTCCGAGTCCCTCGTTGTAGAAGCTTACGTTTCCGCTCGGGACCGCGAGGCCGAGCGAACGCGCCGCTTTCGCCAACCCGTCGAGGACGGAGACGAAGTCCCCCATCACTAGTGGGTCTTCGGGGCTGCCGAAGTTGAGGCAGTCCGTCAGGGCGTCCGGGCGGCTCCCGACGGCGTACAGGTTCCGGGCGGCCTCTTCGACGGTCCATTCGGCGCCGCGGGCCGGATCCTCTCGGCACGCCCAGGGCTGGGCGGCGACGGTGGCGGCGATCGCCCTCCAGCTCTCGACCCTCGGTCGGAGGAGGGCGGCGTCGCCGTGGCTCGGCGATTCGACTCGGCCGTGCAGGGCGGGGATTGTCGTACGGCCGCCGACTGTATGGTCGTACACCCGAATGATCGATTCGCGGGAGACGGAGTCGGGCGCGAGGAGGAGCTCCTCCGCTAGTTCGGCGAGTTCGTCGCTCGGGACCCTCGGGGTCCGGTGCCGCGTCGATCGGCGCGTCTTCCGGGGGCGAGTGAGCAGCGGGGGGTCGACCCGGAAGGCGAGCCGAAGTCGCGCCGCGGGGGCGCCGTTCCAAAGGATCTCCTCGTACGGTCCCGCCGTCACGGTGCCCACCGCGGTCGCGGGGACGTCGTATCGCCGGAAGATTGCGAGGAGCGTTTCAAGGTCGTCGGGCCGGACGTCGAGGATCATCCGCTCCTGCGACTCCGAGATCCAGATCTCCCACGGGCGCACCTCCGTCTCGCGCAGCGGGACCTGGTCGAGGTCGATCGTCATACCGAACCCGCCGGCATAGGCAAGTTCACCGGCCGCGGTCGCGAGCCCGCCACCACCGAGGTCCTTCACGCCGCGGACGAGCTCGCGGTCGTACGCCTCGAGGCAGGCGTGGATGAGCGGCTCCTTCATGATCGGGTTGCCGAGCTGGACGGCCCCGCGCGACTCGTCCTCGCTCCGCTCGGTGAGCTCCTGGCTCGCGAACGCCACGCCCCCGATGCCGTCCCGACCGGTCAGTCCCCCGACAAGGACCAGGCGGTCGCCAGCCCGGAACGCTCGGTTGGGCTGCAGTCGGGCCCTCGGGAGGAACCCGAGGCAGGCGACGTTGACAAGGGGATTGACCGAGTACGAGGGGTCGAAGGCGACGCTCCCGGTGACGGTCGGCACCCCGACCCGATTGCCGTAGTCCCGGATCCCCGCGATGACGCCCGACATCAGCCAGCGCGCCGGATGCACGCCCTTCGGGAGCTTCGGGCCGGACGCGTCCACCGGTCCGAAGAACAGGGGGTCCGCGAGCCCGATCGGCTTCGCTCCCACGGCGAGCACATCCCGCAGGATGCCGCCGATCCCCGTGGCCGCCCCGCCGTACGGTTCGACCGCCGACGGATGGTTGTGCGACTCGGCCCGGATCGCGTACGCGTACCCCTCGTCGAAGGCGAGCACGCCGGCGTCCCCGGTGCCCAGGACCCGGCGGGGTGGGTTCAGTCCCTGGAACGCGCGCTTCAGCCAGACTTTGGAGCTCTTGTACGAACAGTGCTCGCTCCAGCTCTGCGCGAGCCCGGCGAGCTCGACGTCGGTCGGTTCCCGCCCCTCGGCCCGGAAGTACGCGCGGAGCCGGGTCCATTCCGAGGGGGAGAACGAGAAGCCGGCGCGGGTCCGAGCCTCGGAGGCCGCCGGGCCGGTCCGGATCGGAACGGTGGCGACGCCCTCCGCCCACTCGGTCGCCGCGGCCGCCGATCGTCGCGCCATCGCTCTAGTGTCCGCGGGCGGTGGTGATCGTGACTCGGTGGATCACCGGGTTCGCGAGCAATCGGTCGACGGCCCGGGCGGCCAGGCGTTCGGCCTCGTTGATCGAAACGCCACCGAACTCGAGCCGGTAGACGCGCGCGGTCGTGACGTGAGTGACGTCCGGTATGCCGAGGAGACCGAGGGACTTCTCGATGCTCGCGGCCTCCGGGTCCTGGACCCCGGACTTGAACTCCACCCGGACTTCGACGACGATCGGGGTCGGCCCGTCCGACAATGTCCCCCTCGCCCGATTCGTACCGGCGACGGCGGATAACCCTGATGGCGAGGGGGCGAGTTTCGCCGAGAGCCGTCGTGGAGACGGACCGTCGAATCGCACCGGGAATCGGTCCTCACCCCCGGGACAGAGGAATCACCGCGACGTCCGGACGTGGCTGGCCGGCTACGCCAATTCCCTATTCTTCGAGTCGAGAGTATTTGCGGCATCGGCGAACTCGGAAGCCGATGAAGCCTTCGAGTTCGCGAGGAATCGTCTGGGGAAGCGCGCTGTTCCTGCTGGTCGTGACGGTGGCCGGCACGGTCAGCGGGTCGGCGCCGCAAGCGACCGTGGGGATCCACGGGGATCACGTGGTCCCGCCGGCAGGCCACATTACGCCGAAGACGCTGCCGAGTTCCGTCCTGGTTCCGGGCGCCCCGAGCGGCTCGAAGGGACCGGACGACCTCACCTATCTCGCGACCCCGAGTCTTGACTGGGGCCGCCCGCTCGTCTGGACCGCGTACCAAAACGGGATCAACCCGAACGGGACGCCGGGAACTACCGGCGGACCGACGAACAGCACGGTCGTCGGCTACGACCCGGCGCTCGGCGTGCTCGTCAAGGCGATCTCCGTCCCGGGCAAGGTCGACGGATTGACGGCCGACCCGGCGCACGACCGGTTGATTGCGACCGTGAACGAGGACGACAATTCCGCCATCAACGTGATCAACCCGGCGACGGGGACCGTCACGACGTACTCGTACTCGCCGAACCCCGCGGTCTCCGGGAACGGCGGCACCGACAGCGTCGCGATCTGGAACGGGATGATCTACACGACCCACTCGAACCCGAACGACACGACGCAGTCGACCGAATACCTGGTGACGCTGCACCCGGTGACCCACGTCGCGCAGCTGACGCCGATATTCTACGACAACAGCTGGGCGACCGCGAACGGCGGCGCGACGGTCCGCCTCGCGCTGACGGACCCGGACACGAATTCCGTCATGCCGACGGTGAGCCCCCGATTCGCCGGCGACCTCGCGACGGTCAGCCAGGGCGACGGGAAGGTCATCTTCGCCCACGCGTTCGGCGCCGGAGTCTTCCTGCACGAGCTGAACCTGACGGACAACGTCTCGGGGAACCTGCCGCCGATCGACGGCTTTGCTGTCGCCACCTCCGGCGCGGGGACCCTCTACGTTGTGGACGCTAAGGCCGGGACGATCACCGCGCTCAGCACCGCGGGCTGGCCGGCCGGGACCGTGTTCGTCGGGGAGCCGTCGGACAACGGCAACCCGCTCATCGGGACCCTCAACCTGTTCTCGGGCAAGATTTCCCCGCTCGGGAATCACTTCGGGAGCCCGAAGGGACTTCTGTTCGTTCCGGACCACAGGGCCGGGAGTCCCGGCGACCACGACCACCACAGCCGCGGGGACGGCGACCACGGGGACGGTTCGCACGCGCACGACTTCTCGGGCGAGTCGTTCGCCGCCTCGCGCATGGGAGCGGTGCGCGAGTTCGCCTGAGCCAAGCGTCGACGGCCCGCGGGGGCGTCCGACTCCCGCGGGCCCCACGGGAGACTCGCCGCGACCGGCCGGTCATCGGCGAACAGCCCCGCCATCGCTTCGGAGATCCCGAACAAAATCGACCCACGAGCAATCTCGAGCCCGCGATTCCGACGCCGGTCCGTCCTTAGGGCTAGCCGATATAGTACGCACGAGTGTGGAGAATCAGATCCATGGCGGGAAAGGCTAAGAAAGCAAAGAAGACCAGCGGACGAAAGGGCGCGAAGAAGTCGGGTAAGAAGTCCCGCAAGTAGACGAACGCGCCGAGGGAGGGCCCGTTCCCCCTCCCTACCAAACTTTTCCCGCCTCCCGATATCCCGGTGAGTCTCCGCTGGGGGCCGGAACCCCACTCAAGTGTTGAAAGGGTCGGGAACCCATCCCCCCTCAGCCGCGTCGACTCGAACTCGTGCTGCCTCCGTCGATTCGGCGCACCACTCCGACGCACATTCTTAGGGGCGTTTCGGACTGGAGCTCCCGCCGCCGGTTCCGGCCCGAGCGGTATTCCCGCCGGTCGAGGAGTTGGTCGGCGATCGGCCGGGGGGTCGGCGGCGAATTCGGAATACGAGCCAGGCGGCCGCGACCCCCGCCACGGCGAACCCGACAATCACGACGGCGAGCGCAGTCGCGCCGAACGCAACGACACCGGTACGCGAAGGGGGCCCGAAGTGGACCTGGACCGTGACCGCGGCCCCGTTCACGACGACTTCCTTCGGCGGCGCCATCCCGACGTACCCCGGCGCGCTGACCGAGAACGGATAGGAGCCATTGGCCAGGCCCGAGAAGGCGAGCGCGGATTCCGGGAAGGAGAGCGTGGTGCCGTTCAGCGTCGCTGTCCACCCGTGCCCCTCAGGGAGTCCGGTGGCCTCGACGTTGACGAGGTAGGTTGACCGAACCCAGACGATCGTCACCCGGTCTGGCCCGCTGTTTACGGGCAGCAATCCGTGGTAGACGCTGGCCCGCCATCCGGGGAGGTTCGTTACGTTGAACGAGAACGTACCGTTCGGGGCGGTCCAGCTGATCGAAGCGCCCACGGAGCGGTTCGTTACGCCGAGCGCCGAGACCGCCCAAGGGGTTCCGGCGGGAAGGCCGACCTCAGTGAGGACGATGGAATACGTCACAGCGTGGTAGAATATGGTGATGCCGCTCGGAGCACCGTCGACCCAAAGATACCCGTCGGTGGCGCTGGGTCGCCATCCGCTCAGGTACCCGACCTCGTACGGCGGGGTTCCGTTCGGGACCTGGACCTGGATCGAGGAACTGGTCGAGCTGAGGAGGGCGCCTCCATTCAGGCGGATCGACCACAGGAGTCCAGGGGGCAATCCGACCTCGGTGAACGTCACGGGGAAGGTGGTCTGTGTCCAGTTGACGGTGACGGTCGTCGCCGCTCCGCTGACGTTGAACGACCCGGAGTAGGCGTTTGCGCGCCAACCCGGAACGTTCCCAACGGTGTACGAGACCGAGCCGTTCGGTTCCGGGACGAGCTCGGAATACGAGGTCGTGCTCACGGCGATCCCGCCTACGGTCGCGGTCCATCGCTTCCCGAACGGGAGGCCCGATTCGGCGAACGAGACCGGGTACGTGGTCCGGTTCCAGGTCACGTTCCAAGTCTGTGCCCAGCCGTCGATCGAGACGTACCCATGGTAATTCTCCGTTCGCCAACCCGGGACGTCTTGGAGCCGGTAGACGAACGTTCCGTTTGGAATCTCGAAGCCGATCGTCGGCGTTGACGAGAAGTTGAGCGAACCGTTGACCGTTGCCGACCAGGGCGTGGAATCCGGTAGACCGTACTCCTGGAACAGGAGAAAGTAGCCGGTGGTGAAGTTGACCGGGCGCGAGAACGAGGCACCGGCGACGACGACCGAGCCCGTCGCGGTGATGGGCGCGAACCCTGGAGCCCCGGCCACCGAGTACGAGTACGTCCCATTTAGGAGTCGAACCCCGATCGTGGCCGAGGAGCTTCGGTAGGTCGATCCATTGAGGAGGATGGCCCAGGACTTCCCAGCGGCGAGGCCGGAAGCGGTGAAATTCACCTCGTACTCGGCCGGGGTCCAGTTCAGCCGGACCGACATCCCGCTTCCCGCAATCTGGAGCGAACCTGCGTAGACATTCGATCTCCACCCCGGGACATCCAAGACCTGGAACCCGAATGTTCCGTTCGGCTCCGCGAACAGGATCGACGTGGCGATCGTCCGGTTGGTGGTCCTGTTCATCGCGACGGCCCAAGACGTCCCGTTCGGCAGGCCCGACTCGGTGAACAAGACCGGATACGTGGGGACGAACCGAACGGTCAAGTTCAACCCAGAGCCGCCGACGGTGAAATTGCCCGAGCTGGGCTCAGCGACGAAGCTCTGGAGGGAAGGGACCGTGTAGCCATGGGTTCCATTGGGGGCCCCGAGGGTGATCGTTGGGGTCGCGGACGTGCCGTTCGTACCGTCCAAGGAGAGGGACCAATTGGTCCCAGCCGGAAGACCAACCTCGGTGAATTGAACCGGATACGGGGCGGGAGGTCCGAGTTCCGTCAACGTCCCCCAGCCGCTGTCGGTCGCGTACGCGGTCGCGGTGACCGGGTCGAGCGCGAGGCTCGTCGGGTAGGATCCCGCGACCACCGTCGCCACCCCAGTCTGCGTCGAAAGATTGAGGACGGTGACGTCGTTCGTGCCGAGGTTCTCCACCAACGCCACGTTTTCCGGTGAGTCGAACAGGATCCAGCCGGGGTACGATTCTACGCCGTCGAGGTGGCCGGCGGTTCCCGCCGTCAGATTGACGAACTGGACCGCCCCAGCGAACCCATTCTCGAGGAACGAGACGAGGACGGTCCCGTTGGAAGGGTCGGCCTGGTCAACGGTCATGCCGATGGCCGTGCCGCCCGCCGTGAGGTTAATCCGAGAAACGATGCGGTTCGTCGCGCCGGAGATGGCCATCAGCGCATTGGTAGACGTTACGGCCCACGTCTCCGCCGTCGCTGGGTCATATTGAATGCTCAGGGCCGACGCATTCCCCGGCAGAGTGACGTTGGCGACGAATTGGAAGCTACTTCCGTTGATGACCGAGACGGGGCCGCCGTTACTGCTGAGGACGTACAGCTCTCCATCGGCCAAGTTCATCACCATGCGGGCCGGGGCCACCAGCCCCGAAATCGTGGCGACGAGCGCGCCGGTCGTCCCATTGAGCACCGAGATCTCGTTGCTTCCCGTGTCGGCGACGAAGAGCTCCCCGTCCAACGGATCCCAAGCGACGAAGCTCGGCCCGCTCCCGGCGCCGACGGTGGTCAGGAGGGCATTCGTGGTCGCATTGAAATACGTCACCGTCTCGGCTCCCGAATTCAGGACGAAGACACGATCGACGGACGTGCCGAGCGCGATGACCGATGCCCCAGCCCCCGTGGCCACCGTGCCGAGCACCGAGTCCGTCGAACCGTTCACGAGGGTGACGCCTCCGGCGTCGGACTCCGTTACGAACAGGGTCCCACTGAGCGGGTCGTAGAGTGCTCGATTCGGGGAAAGGCCCACGGATACCTGAGCCGCGAATGTGCGTGAACTCGCGTTCACGACCTGGATCTGGTCGGTCGACGCATCGGGGAGGTCGACTTCTCCGGTTGCGGGATCGATCCAAATCGCGTTGGGGAAGTTCCATACGGTGAGATTCCCGAGGATGCTATCGTTCCCCGGGGAGAGGAAGATCAGCCTGGGCACGCCGGTGCCGTACGACAGCACGACGGCCGCGTGCACGGCGGAATCCATGGCGATGTGGAATGGCCCGAGTCCGACCGTGATGTTTCGAACGAACGAGTTGTTCGTGGTGGAGACGATCGTCAGATTCGTCGTCGCATCGAGGGCGACGAACAGCTGCGAGGTGGTCGGGTCGACGGCGAGCGAACCAGTGCTGTTCCACGGGCTGGGTAGCGGGATCGTCGAGTGGATTGAATTCGAGGAGGTGTTCACGACCGTGAGATTGATGGGGACGTTCACGTTGAGGACATAGACGGTGCCGTTGGACGGGTCCACCGCCATCTCCGAGGGAAAGTTTCCCACGGCGATCGTCGCCGCCAAGCTGTTGTTGCTCCCGTTGATCACGCTGACGTTGTTGCTTCCCGAGTTCGCCACGTAGAGCTCCCCGTTCGAGGGATCGTCGACGATGTTCGTGGGGGACACCCCAACCGCAATTCGGTCGACGGCCAGGTGCGTGGTCATGTTCACCACGACTACAAGTCCGGCGCCGGAGTCTCCGTCGCAAAGGACGAACAACTCTCCATTCATTGAATCGAAGGCCATGCCGACCGGGTAGCCGAATCCTGCGTTCGGCACGTTCGCCGTTACGTTGTCGGTGGTCGTGTTAATGAGGCTCAGCCAATAACCGGCTCCGCCGCCCAAGGCGAGAAGCCCTGCCGACTGGTCAAGAGCAGCGGCGGAGGGGGCCCCCGCGAGGGGGACCTCAGTGAGGAGACGGTCGGTCGTCGAGTCCACGAGGTCGAGGCTCGGGAGCCCTCCGCCTCCCCAGCTGACAGCCAAGATTCGTCCGACGGCCGGATCGGGGAATGCCCAGACTGGGTCCTGGCCGGTTACGGGGGTCGGGTTCCCCGGCGCGAGGGCCCCGCTAAGCAGTCCCAGCGTCTTCTGGGAGAACCCATGATACGCTGGGGAAGCGGCCAGCCGTACGCCGTCCGGAAGTCCGGTCCCGGCGAGTCGATGAGGGAGGCCCGGGGAGGGGGCGCCCGACCCAGGGGATGTCCCAACTAGCAGGAGGCCCACCGCGGCCAGAAGAATGAGGGTGTTCCGATTGCGCGCGCCCCACCGAGGGCTCGCCATTGGACGTTCGAGGCTGAGCGACTATGAAGCGGTTAGCACGCTTCCTATTGGTCGACAATGGCTCAACGAGGGCGGCATCGCCCATTTTCGTTCGACCGGCGCGAGCTCGGGGGCGCTTTTGGAGGCTCCGGTAACCGGCCGGCCGAAAGCATAAATATGGGGCCTCGGTGGGCCGACCGGCTCGGGGGGGCCACCGTCAGTGGAGGAACTCATCTGCAGCGTCGAGTTCTTGCGCGGTAGCGCCGAGCTCGTGGCCCGCGTTTCTAGCGAGGCCGGGGGAGTTCGGGAGTACCGCGCCCCGTCGGCCGGCGCCGTCATCGACCAAGTGATCAACGACCTCCAAGAGGAGTTCGAGTCGGCGCCGACGAGCTAGCCGAAGGCTACCGTTCGGGGCATCCGCATCGCGGTTCAAAAGGAGTACACGATGGAGAAGGCCGGAGAGGGGAAGGGCGGGTCGAGCAAGGCCGTCGAAAGCACCTTCGCCAAGGTCTGGGGCGACGACCACGTCGTCGCGCTCATTGCGCTCAAGGTCGAGACGTCGGAGGCCGACAACGTCGCGACCGAGGTCGCGAAGTTCGAGGAGGTCCACGACGCCTTCCTCGTCACCGGCGACACCGACATCTTCCTCAAGGTCCGCTTCCCCCACTACGACGAGCTGAAGGAGTTCGTCCTCCACCGCCTCCCGGCCGTCAAGGGGATCCGCGAGACGAAGACGCTCCTCGTCGTCACCGCCTACAAGGAGAACGGGGAGACCCGGCGCGCATGAACGCCCAGGGCGCCTCGCTTCCGACGTCGGCGGCCCCCGCCCCGGCGTCGTCCGACCCGAAGAGCCTCGCCCTCGAGGCGACCTTCGCGACGCTCACCGAGCTCGCCGACGACTCCTCGGTTCCCCGGAACGTCCGCCGCGGGGCGCAATCCGCGAAGGACGCGCTCGGCAAGCCCCGGGTCGCGCTCGACGTCCGCATCGCGAGCGCTGTCTACGTCCTCGACGACCTCGCCAACGACCCGAACCTGCCGACGCACGGCCGCACGGCGATCTGGTCGATCATCAGCCAGCTCGAGAGCCTTCAGTGACCTCGACGGGGCGAAACGTGAAATACCGACCTCGGGTCGGTTCGCCTCGGAACGGGGGCGGGCCCGTAGCTCAGGTAGGTTGGTCGACGGCGGCCGCCGCCGGCCCTACAAAGAGCAACCGGCTTTTAACCGGTTGGTCGGGGGTTCGAACGGCAGGCTCCTCGACGGTGCCTTCCCGAGACTCCCCCCGGGCCCGTTCCGAACCTGAGGAAGCTCCATGACCGCTCCAAAGCGCGCTACGAAGGCGAAGGGGAAGGGCAAGGGGAAGGGCGCCGCCGACGTCCCGGTGGTCCCACCCCGCCCGTTCATGGCGAACGCGCTCACCCCTCCGCACGAGTTGCTGAGCGTGGCCGAGACCGACGAGACGCTGAAGACGCTCGGGGCGACGATCGACCGTCTCCCGAAGATCCTCGTCACGGACCCCGGCCTCAAGACCGATACGAAGTACGTTGCCGCGCGGGAAGCTCGCGAGCCGCTCGTCGGCCGCCTCGTGCGGATCCGCCGCCCGTCGCAGACGGCCGGCGAGGCGATCGCCTACCGCGTGCTGATCGCCTCGAGCTCGGGGGATTAGAGGTTCCGTTCCATGCGCGAGATCGTCGACAGCTTCTTCCGGGAGCGTTCCATCGTCAACCACCACCTGGCCAGCTTCAACGACTTCCTGCCGACTCCGGACAACCCGAACTCCCGGATGCAGCGGATCGTCGACGAGTCCCGGGTCTCCGACGACACCGGGGAGCGCGGCGTCATCCGGCTCGACGTCCAGAAGACGAAGAGCTCGATCTACGTCCGCGTCGGCCGACGGCGCGACCCGAGGACCGGCCAGATCTCGCCGACGGCCGAGCCGACGATCTTCGTCGGCCAGCCGTTCGTCAAGGAGCCCGTCGGCTCGAAGCCGACGCTCACCCCGATGGAGGCGCGCCTCCGCAACCTCACCTACCAGGCGCCGATCCATCTCAACGTCACCGTCGTCGAGAACGGCGTCGAGCGCGCCCCCGAGCAGGTCCACATCGGCGACCTGCCGATCATGGTCAAGAGCCGCCCGTGCAACTTGAACCGCGGCAACATCGAGCGCGACTCGGGCTTCCCGCTCTCGGATGAGGAGTACCGGGCGAAGCTCGTCGAGTACGGCGAGGACCCGCTCGACCCGGGCGGCTACGCGATCATCGGCGGCACGGAGCGGGTCATCATCAGCTTGGAGGACCTCGCCCCGAACCGGATCTTCGCCGAGTTCAACGAGCGGTACGGCACGCCCATCGAGTCCGCGAAGGTGTTCAGCCAGCGCGGCGGCTACCGGTCGCTCACCGTCGTCGAGAAGAAGAAGGACGGCATCCTGCAGGTCTCGGTCCCGACCGCCTCCGGCCAGATCCCCATCGTGGTCCTGATGAAGGCCCTCGGGATGAAGAACGACGAGGAGATCTTCCAGGCGGCGCTCGGCGAACTGCTCCCGATCGACGAGCCGTTCGTCCAGACGATGAAGCACCTCCTCAACGTCAACCTCGAGGAGTGCACCTCGAAGAAGCTCTACCCCCCGGAGGGCATCCTCACGACGGAGGACGCGCTCCTCTACCTCGAGAAGAAGTTCGCGACCGGCCAGGCGAAGGAATACCGACAGCGGAAGGTCGACGGCATCCTCGACCGGTCGCTCCTCCCCCACCTCGGCGACACGAAGGGCGACCGTCTGAAGAAGGCGCTCTACCTCGCGCGCATGGCCCGTACCGTCCTCGAGCTCCACCTGAAGGTCCGGGGCGAGGACGACAAGGACCACTACGCGAACAAGCGCCTCAAGCTCGCCGGCGACCTGATGGAGGACCTGTTCCGCGTCGCCTTCACGCTCCTCCTGAAGGACCTGAAGTACCAGCTCGAGCGGTCGTTCGCTCGGAAGAAGGACCTTCGGATCGCGAGCGCGATCCGGCCCGACCTCCTCACCCAGCGGCTCGTCCATGCGCTCGCCACCGGGAACTGGGTCGGCGGACGGGCAGGGGTCAGCCAGGTTCTCGACCGGACCAGCCACATGTCGACGATCTCGCACCTCCGCCGCGTCACGAGCCCGCTGACGCGCAGTCAGCCGCACTTCGAGGCGCGCGACTTGCACCCAACGCAGTGGGGGCGGCTCTGCCCCAACGAGACGCCCGAAGGGCAGAACTGCGGCCTCGTCAAGAACTACGCGCTCTGCGTCGACGTCTCCGAAGGCGCCGACGAGGACGAGGTGACCCTGATCCTCCGAGACCTCAACACGCGCGAGATCGGCCCCGAGGTGTTCCAGGAGGGCGCCGGCCCGAAGGGCAAGCGCGCCGCCCGGGTCTACGTCAACGGGAACCTGATCGGCCTTCACTCGAACCCGCTCGAGCTCGTCCGGGAGATCCGCGACCGCCGTAGGTCCGGCACGCTCTCGCCGACGCTCGGCGACAAGACCTACGAGATCAACGTCCGTTACGACGAGCAGATGAACGAGGTCATCGTCCACTGCGACCCGGGCCGGCTCCGCCGCCCGCTCATCGTCGTCAAGGGCGGGGTCCCGAAGGTCACCCGGGCCGATTTGGACGACCTCGGCCGCGGCACGCTCTCCTACACCGACCTCGTCCGGCAGGGCAAGATCGAGTGGACGGACGCCGAGGAGGAGGAGGACACGCTCATCGCCGTCGAGGCGTTCCAGCACCCCGAGCGGTGCCCGAAGTGCGAGCGCGCGCTCTCCCGGAGCGACATCCGCTGGCTCTCCGCCGGCGAGCGCGGCGAGGCTGCCCTCGTCCAGTGCGGCCGCTGCGGGAACGAGTTTGAGAGCCCGACCCTCCTGACCGGCCAGCACACGCACCTCGAGATCGACACGAACCTGATGCTCGGTGTCTGCACCGGGCTCATCCCGTACCCCGAGCACAACTCGACGCCGCGGAACACGATGGGCTCCGCGATGGCGAAGCAGGCGCTCGGCGTCGAGTCGGTGAACTACCGGCGGCGCCCCGACACGCGGAGCCACCTCCTCCACTACCCGCAGGCCCCGCTGCTCCGCACGCAGACGATGCGCTACGTGCACTTCACGGAGCGACCGGCCGGCCAGAACTTCGTCGTCGCCGTCCTCTCGTACGAGGGGTACAACATGCAGGACGCGCTCGTGTTCTCGCGCGCGGCGATCGACCGCGGCCTCGGGCGCTCCTCGTTCTTCCGTACCTACCGTGGGGAGGAGCGGAAATATCCGGGCGGCCAGGAGGACCGCTTCGAGATCCCGCGTCCCGACGTCGCGGGCGCGCGCGTCGACACCGCCTACCGGAACCTCGGCGAGGACGGCCTGATCTTCCCCGAGATGGAGGTCGTCGAGGGCGACGTGCTGATCGGCAAGACGAGCCCGCCGAGGTTCCTCGAGGAGAAGACCGACCTGCTCACCCCCCAGAAGCGCCGGGAGACGTCCGGCACGGTGCGCTACGGCGAATCGGGCTGGGTCGACAACGTGATCCTGACCGAGGGGGAGAACATCTCCAAGCTCGTCAAGGTCAAGGTCCGCAACCAGCGGGTCCCGGAGCTCGGCGACAAGTTCGCGAGCCGGCACGGCCAGAAGGG
>Ga0209415_10003064_pt1 | contig 31138 bp, 25 predicted proteins | sample PeaSoiSIISIP2007_FD_187696 | JGI IMG/M metagenome (GOLD analysis project Ga0209415, IMG submission 187696) | Peat soil microbial communities from Weissenstadt, Germany - SII-SIP-2007 (SPAdes) (version 2) | ecosystem: Environmental > Terrestrial > Soil > Wetlands > Peat | place: Germany... | reverse complement strand
GGCGTGGGCGAGCCCGGGTTCTGAAACGCCTCCGGCCCAATCGACGGCGACAGCGCCTGGGCGCCGGCACCCTCGATGACGCCTGGGAACTGGTGCTTGCCGCTGCCGCTCCCGGCGTTGCCCGCCATGAAGGCGACCGGCGGCGTCAGCGTGCCTTCGCTCCAGCCATTCTGGCCGTCGCCGCCGTTGCCCCTGCCAGGTTCCCCGTCGGCGATGATCGCGGCACGGCCGTTGTCACCGGTGTAGGCGTTGGTCTCCGTGTAGTGGAAGTCGCCGTCGCTGCCGAGCGTCGCCACGACCCGATACCAGGGACCCAGATCCGGGTTGGTCGGGTCGATCTCGCCGGGCGTGTTGGCATTCGACACGTCGAGCGTGGCCGGCGGCGCCGCGTACCCCATGAACGAGACGAACTCGCCGTTGGTCGAAAGGTTCAGCGCCAACTCCGATTTGGACGAGAAACTGGTCACGACCTCGTTCGTCGGTACGGGAATCGTGTTGATCAGATGCCCGCTGTCGGGGTCGACCTGGTCGAGGTAGATCGGAGAGGTGATCCCGAAGTGACCATCGGCCTCATCGTTGTTGAAGACCTGCGGATATGTGCTGCCGGTGTTGGCGGGGGCGCAGGCACCATCCGTGCAGCCCGGAGGCAACTGCGTACCCGTTACGCCGGTCGCACCGGCCGTGATGCTCGGCGGCGCGTAGACGCTGCGACTGATCAGCAGGTTGCCCGGAGAGATGTCGCTTCCGCCGCCCATTGCGCTCGCAATGGCAGCACCAGCGGACAGAGTCGCCGCGATGGCCGCAGTAGCGAGCCGGCGACTGAGCCGTCGAGTCACGAGGTTCTTCAGCTGCATGATCTTCTCCTTGGTAGCGAGACGCGTACACCCCGAGAGTGGAGCTATGCCCCCGGCACCCTAGGTCGACATGGGCGAATCCACGGTGACGATCCGGTAACCAAGGACCCGGGGCTGCGCCACCAAGGAGCACTCGCCCTCGAGGCGGCGTGCGGCGGGCCAGTCGTGCCCTGTCAAGTCGTCGAGGGGCGTCAAGCCTCGCGTGCGCGGCGCCGATACAGCGCTCGTGGAGCCCGTCTGGCGGCGTCGCGCACGGCGAGCGGGACTCGCCGCCGTCGCTTGTTCGTTGATCGTCGCGGGTGCTGCCCACGGCAGCGGCCGCGCGTCGGCGGGCGGCGTGGCGGTTCCGTGGCCCTATCGCCACCTCGAGATCGGCCTCACAAGCCCTCCCGGCGGTGCCGCCGCCCTCGCTGCCGTCGCCCCGTTCGGCTTTCGCTACCAGTACCTGGCCGGGGGCGTAAACACGGGCCAGGACTGGCCGCACTGGAACCCCAACGGCTCGTTCGTCAGTCTCTACGTCGCGGAGTCCGAGGTGCACCGCATCATCCCCGTCTTCTCGTATTACGAGATCCGCCAGTCGCAGCCGGGCGCCGGCGTTGCCGACGAGGCGAGCGCCGACCTCGGCAACCTCGCCAACGTTGCGACGATGCGCAGCTACTACCTCACGCTCGAGTTGTTCTACAGGCGCGCGGCGTCGGCGAGGGGACCGGTGGTGCTGCAGATGGAGCCCGACCTGTTCGGCTACATCGAGCAGCACGCAGACCACGGAGACGCTTCAACGGTGCCCGCGGCCGTCGCATCGACCGGCATCCCGGCACTGCGCGCCCTGCCGAATACGGCAGCCGGCTTTGCGCAGGCCGTGCTAGTGCTGCGCGACCGCCTCGCCCCCCGGGTCATCGTCGGCTATCCGATCTCGATCTGGGGCACGGGCAAGGACATCCACGTCAACCACCCCTCCGCCACCGAGGTGGACCGGATGGCCACCGCGGCCGTCGCGTTCTACCGCTCGCTGCACGCGTCCTTCGACGTGACGTTCACAGAGCTGACCGATCGCGATGCCGGCTACGCGGAGGTTGTCAACGGCGAAGGCCAGGCGGCGTGGTGGGCGCCGGTGGACTTCAACCACGACCTGCGCTTCCTGCGTGACTACCACGCGCGTGTCCCTCTCCCGATCGTCATGTGGCAGATTCCGCTCGGCAACACGGTCTCCCCGATCGTCAACAACACCCCCTATCACTACAAGGACAACAAGGTGCAGTGGCTGCTTGGGGGCAAGAGCGGCCCCCATCGGCGGGCGTTCGTGAACGCAGGCGGGGTGGCGCTGCTGTTCGGCGGCGGGCAGGCGCAGGACACCGACGCCGGCGAGGCGTCGGGCGACGGGCGCCCCGACGACGGCGGCTATTTCGACGCCCGCGCCCGCGCCTACTACGCGGCCGGAGCGCTGCCGCTCCCCCGCTGAACGCCGATCAGCCGCGACGCGCAGAGCTTGTCCAACGCCTCGCACGGCCTTCTCGCCCGACCACCCGACGTCCGAGGCGGTTGCGCGAGGCGGCGTGCGGGTCAGACCCGCGCCACGACCGGCGCGCCCACAACGCCCAGGGGCCCAGCGACCGCGACGAGGCCATGTGATAGAACGAGACTGCGGCAGGCGCGTTGACGATCCACGCTCTCGGCCGGGTCGCAAGCCGACGCGCGGACGACGCGCCTGGCGCCGTCAGCCCACCCGGCCCGCCGGGAAGGAACGAGCAGAGCGCGGGGTCTTGTGGTTAACGATCAAAGCGAACCATGGAGATGACGATGAAGACACACCGAATCGTGCTCGTCGCCGTAGCGCTCGGCGCCCTCGTACTGACAGGCTCGGCGCTCGGGCTATCGGCCCATTCGAGTGCCGCGACCGTCGTCACCACGAAGAAGACCTCGTCGTTCGGGACGATCCTCGCCACGAGCTCCGGCCGGACGCTCTACCTCGACTCGTCGGACAAGCCGGGACATCCGGCCTGCACGGGTGGCTGTCTTTCGATCTGGCCGCCGCTGAAGGCGAGCGGTACGTCCAAGGCCTCGGGTGGCGCGAAGGCGTCCCTGCTCGGCACGACCAAGATCGCGAAGGGCGTCACGCAGGTCACCTACGGCGGTCACCAGCTCTACACGTTCGCCTCCGACACCACGAGCAGTCAGACGAGCGGCGAGGGCGTGAACGGCTTCTACGTCGTGAGCGCCAACGGCACCAAGATCACAAAGGCCACGACGTCAAAGCCGGCGGCGAAGCCGCCGGGGTACAGCTTCTCCTACTAGAAGACGGGTGGTCCCCGCGGCGCTGCGGCGTGCTCCTCTGCCGCAGCGCCGGAACCCGCCGGGCGGCGTTCAGCGCGCGCCGTCGTCGACGGTGGACCCCGTGCCGGGCGCTCGCCGCGCTCAGCTGATCGTGAACGACCGGCTGGCCGGCGTCGCATCGGCGCCGCCGGGGCCGACCGCGCGGACGCGGAACACGTAGACGCCGGCCGCCAGGTGCGTGAAGCTGACGGGCGAGCGGCAGGCGGCGTAGCGGGGCGGCGTCTTCGCCCCGAGGCGGGCCGGCCTGCGAGCCAGCGAGCATTCGAATCCCGTCCAGTGGCCGCCGCCGCGGAAGCGGAACGTCGCGGCGGCACCCGCCTGGTCGATTGTCGCCGCGCTCAGCAGCGTGTTGGGCGGCTGCGGCTTCACCACCGCGCTCGGCGCCGACGAAGCCGGCACACCGGATGCACGGGCGTTGCTCGCAGTCTCCAGCACCCGGATCGTCGAGCCGACATCGGCGGCCGTCAGCGTGTATGAGCGGCCGGTCGCGTCCGCGATCGGCCGGCACCGGCCGCCGGCGGCGTTGCAGCGCTCCCACTGGTAGGCGAACGACGTCGGCAGGTTCGACCACCTCGCGTGCGACTCGGTCAGGCGCACGCCGACGACGGCGCCGCCGGCGATCGACGGTGATACGACCGCGCTGTCCGCGATCGACGGCGGCGCGAGGCTGCGTGGCTGGGGCGAGACGACCGACACGGCGGAGCTCGCCGCCGCGGGCCCGCTTCCGCCGGCGTTCGACGCGGTCACGCTGCACGAGAGCGACTGACCGAGCTCCGGGGGGAGGGGACGTAGGTCGCGCCGGTGGCCCCCGGCAGCGCCGAGCCGTCGCCGGCCCACGCATACGCGAAGGCGGTCGGCGTGTTCGACCAGCTTCCCGTGGAGCACGCGAGCGTGTCGCCCGGGTAGGCGCCGGCGTCCCCGCTCGCGCCGCTGATCGCCGGGTCGGCGATCAGAACCGGCGGCGGCGGCACGCTCGTGATCTGGGCCGAGGCGGTCAGCAGGCCGGATGTCGGGCCGTCGTACAGCCGCAGCTCGTAGATCCCCGGGGTGGCGGGCATCGTGTAGGTGCACGATCCGGAGGCCGGGGCGGCTGCGCCGGGCGTCTGGCTGCAGCTGCCGGCGTAGAGGAAGCCGGTGAAGGCGCCGTCAGGCGCGCCGGGTGAGTACAGACCGACCCAGTCGGTGCTCGAGGGATCCGAGAGGCCGCTCCACGCGACGGTGATCGCGTGACCGGCCGTCACGCTCGCCGGCGTCGCCGAGACCACGACGGGCGCCATGAGCACGTCGGGGCCGTCGACCGTCAGCCCCGCGCTGTCGGTGACGAGGAGCTGGTAGTGGTAGGCCGCGCCCGGCTGGAGGCCCGCGACGGTCGCTGAGACGGCCTGCGGGGTCAGCCCCGGGCCAAGCGCCACCGGCGGGGTCTGCGAGCCGTAGGCGGTGCTCTGGCCGTAGCGGAATGAGTAGGAGGCCTCGTAGATGCCGCCGGGGGTGACGGTCCCGTTGAAGGTCGCCGCTGTCGCGCTGACGGCGCTCGGGGCGCCGGCGGCGGCTGCGAGCGTGCTGTCGGGGCCGTAGATCGTGGCCGCCGCCGGGCGCGCCTGCAGTGGCCCCGGGGCCGTGTTCGCCTCGTACAGCTCCGAGTCGGTGTACTTCGCGCAGTCGAGCGTGTATCCCGGGGCCGCCATGCCGTAGTAGAAGACGTGAAGCGGCGCCCCGGGGGCGCCCGGCGACATCAGGTCGTCGACCAGATAGGCGGCGTCGGCCTGCTGCTGGGTCGCGCCGCGCACCACGACCGGGGAGCGGTCGATGCACTCCCAGGCGCCGACCTCCGTGAACCACACGTGCGGGGGCACCCCCGGCAGGCTCGGCGGGGGCAGGTCCGGCAGGCCGGCTTCGAACGTCGTCACCGACGCCGGCTGCTCGCAGTTGACGGCGAAGTAGGGGTGCAAGCCCCAGTCGGTCGGGACGGTGGAGCCGAGCGCCGTCACGTAGGCGCGCTCGTAGGTTGCGAGGTTGTTGAAGGTGAGGTTCGCCGCGCAGCCCGGGTTGAAGGGCTGCGAACCCTGGTCGGGGTCGTTGTCCACGAAATCACCGGCGATCGCGGTGCATCCGGCGCTCGCGCAGACCCCGTTCGCCGCCGTCCAGTAGGCGGCGGCCGCCGCCGCGGGCACGCCGGAGGAGTTCGGCTCGTTCCAGGCCTCGATGTCGGGGACCGCGGTGCCCGGGTAGAGCGAGTCGAGGTGGCCGAGCAGCTGCTGGATGTCGGTCGTGTACGCGGCCGTCGACGGCGCGCCGTGATCGGCGCAGCCGCCCTCCGCCACGTCCCAGACGGCGATCACCGGTTGCAGGTGGAGCGTTTGGGTGACGTAGGCGAACCAGTTGTCGAGGTTCTGTTCGCAGGCGCCGCCCTGCGCGACCGCGTCGGGGGCGGTGACGAACCGCGCGTAGAGGAGGTGCTGGGAAGCGGCCGGCCCGACCCAGGCGCCCGGGAAGAAGCTCGTCGAGAACGGCTGGTCGAAGACGCCCGAGCCGTCGAGGTAATCGCCGGTCCACAGACCGAGGTTCTGGTCGGAGATGCCGTCCACGTGGGTCGTGCCGGCGAGGGCCGGCGCGGCAGCCGCCGCGCAGCCGACGGCGAGGGCGAGCGCGAGGAGGGTCGCTGCACGTGCGAGCGCGCCGCTGCGCAGGGCATCCGTGCGCATCGCCGCGCCGACCGTCGAACCTCCGCGCCGCCACGCTCCCATCGCGCACCTCCCGATCAGCATTGGCACGCCGGCCCGCGCAACGGCAGAGCCCTTGAGGCAAAGGGTAGTCGGTTGACCCCCGGCCGCCGACGCCGCGATGAGCCGTGCGGCCGGGCCCGATCGTCCGCGGATCACCCCGCGTGCCACGCTATGAGGAAAACCCCGGCGCCGCGCGTGTGCGCGCGCCGGTCGCCAGACCGTATTCTTCACTATACGAGTGGCCTTTACGAGTACCTCCATCCCCCCTTCGCCTGACCGCCCGCCGGCCGAGTTGACCCGGCGCAGGCTGCTCGCCGGCGGCGGCGCGGCGCTCGGCGCGCTCGCGCTCGCAGGCGCCGGAGCCCCGCTCGCGCAGGCCTGGGCGGCGCGCCGGAACGCCGAGAGCGTGAACAGCTTCGGCTCGGTGCCCGCCGCCCCCTCGCCGGGCCTGCACTCGCGGCCCGACCTGCGGATTCCCGGCCTCGCGGTCGACGTGCAGAAGCCCGGCACCGCCCCCGGCCTGATCTTCGTCGGCCCGTTCGGCGCGGCGCGCCAGCAGGCGGGCGCGCTCATCGCCGACGAAACCGGAGCACCGGTGTGGCAGTACCCGACCCCGGGCGAGGAGGTCTACAACTTCCAGGTCCAGACCTACGCCGGCCAGCCCGCGCTGACCTGGTGGCAGGGGAGGATCCTGGACGGTCACGGCGTCGGCGGCTACGTGATCGCGAACCAGGCGTACGAGCCGATCGCGCACGTGCAGGCCGGCAACGGGCGTCAGGGCGACCTGCACGAGTTCCTGCTCACCAGCGCCGGGACCGCGCTGCTCACCACGTACGTCTCCACACACGTCGACCTGCGCGCGGTCGGCGGCTCCCGCAACGGCATGGTCGAGGACGCCATCTTCCAGGAGATCGACCTGGCGAGCGGACGCGTGCTGCTCGAATGGCACAGCCTCGACCACATCCCGCTCAGCGAGTCCTACTGGCCGCTCACCACCTGGAGCTGGGACTACGTGCACCTCAACTCGATCGACATCGACACCGACGGGCAGCTGCTCGTCTCCTCGCGCAACACCCACACCGTCTACAAGATCGACCGCCGCTCGGGCCAGATCGTCTGGCGGTTGGGAGGCAAGCACAGCGACTTCGCGATGGGCTCGGGAGCGTCCTTCGCGTGGCAGCACGACGCGCGCCGCCCGGACGGCTCGACGATCACGCTGTTCGACAACGAGGGCGCACCCGGCGGCGGCCCGCAGTCGCGCGCGATCGTGCTCGCGGTCGACGAGCAGCGGCGGACCGCCCGGCTCGTGCGCCAGTACCTGCACCCGCTGGCGCTCCAGGCATCGAGCTGCGGCAGCGTCCGCGTGCTGCCGGGTGGCAACCTGTTCGTCTGCTGGGGAGCCGAACCGTTCGTCTCCGAGTACTCGGCGAGCGGCGAGCTGCTGTTCGACGCCCGGCTCGGAGCGGGCTACAGCGGCTACCGAGCGTTCCGGATCCCCTGGAGCGCTGCCGGTCAGGGCCTGCCGAGCGTCGCAGCCCAGGCCGACGGAACACGCGCCACGCAGCTTTGGGTGAGCTGGAACGGAGACACCGAGGTCACCCGCTGGCTCCTGCTCGCCGGCGCCTCGGCGGGGGCGCTGAAGCCGCTCGGCACCCACCCGCGCGACGGATTCGAGACGGCGATCTCGATCACCGGGCGGCCCGCCCACCTCGCGGTCCGCGGCCTGGACGCCCACGGCCGCACGCTCGCCCAGTCGCCGACGATCGCCGCGTAGGCGACGGCGCGGCGCTACGGCCCGCTGTCGAGCGAGAAGGTCCAGGTCGAGGTGTAGGGACTGGCGCCGGCGAGGGCGCCCGCCGGCACCGCGAGCGTCCAGACGGCGGTGAACGTCTGCTCCCCCAGGCCGGTGCTCGCCGCGGCGTCGAAGATCGTCGTCGGGGGCGGCGCGACCGCTCCGGCGGGCAGCGTGTCCGGGTAGGCGACGAGCGTCGTCGCCGGCGTGCACGCCAGCAGGTCGCAGACGAGATCGGGAGCCGCATCGATCGTCGTCGCGGTGCTCGGCAGCGTGTGGCTGCCGGAGGTGAACGGGGTCGAGGTGGCGCTGACGTTCCAGCCCGCGCCCGAACCGGTCGCGTCGTCGACGTCGAACGCGAGCGAGGCGGAGACGGTCTGGTTCGCCCCGTTCAGGGTCGTGGTCGGGAAGTGGAGCGTCGCCGCCGGCGTTCCGTTGACGAACGCGAGGCTGCCGGCGTTCAGCATCACCGACGCCGTGGTGACGGCCGCCGCACAGGGGCTCGGAACGACGGCGGCGGCGGCGAAGGCCAGGGCCGCGAGCGCCCACGGACGCGTCCGCATGAGGTGAGTGATCGTGGCGATCATCACATTCCCCCATCGGCCTGCGGTAGACGATCAGCGCCTGTGCGAACCGACAATCGGACATCCGTCGAGCAGGACGCGCGTGGCGGGCTGCTAGCCTCGGCTGAGCCGCGCAACAGGCGCTCGGATCAGCCCCACGCCGACCAGAGGACCCATGGACGCCAACGAGCTGGCGCGCACGCAGGCCGCGCTCCGAACCCTCCGCCACTGAGTGCCCGCCGAGATCGAGCTCCTCTACTGGGACGGCTGCCCGTCACACCCGCAGACCCTCGCCGACCTGCGGGCGGCGCTCGCCGAGCTCGGCCGGCGCGACATCGAGATCACGCTGACCGAGATCACGACGGAGCGCGACGCCGCGGCGCGCGCCTTCGTCGGCTCACCGACCGTGCTGATCGCCGGCGCCGACGCGGTGCCACCGCCCGCGCAGGAGCCGACCGGCCTGACCTGCCGGCTCTACCTCCGCCGCGACGGGCACGCCTCACCGACGCCCGACCCTGCCGATCTGCGCGACGCTCTGCGTCGCCTGCTCCCCCCACCAGCGAAGGAGTCCTGAAATGCCATTTGCGATCGGAGCGCTGGCTCCGAGCTTCATCCTGCCCGACACCTACGGCAACCAGACGCCGCTGCGCGACGCCGGCGACGCTGTCACGGTCGTCGTCTTCACCTGCAACCACTGCCCCTACGCGCTCGCCTGGCACGACCGCCTCCAGGCGGTGGCGCGCGACTACGGTCCGCGCGGCGTTCGCGTCCTGCAGATCAACAGCAACGACGCCGCCCGCTACCCGCGCGACTCGCCCGAGGCGATGAGCGACCGGGTCGCCGCCGGCGAGTTCTCGAGCCCGTACCTGCACGACGCCACGCAGGAGGTCGCCCACGCCTGGGGCGCCGCGGTCACCCCGGACGTCTACGTGCTCGACCGCGACGGACGCCTCGCCTACCACGGCGCGCCGGACGCCGACCACCATGATTCCTCGCTCGGCGCGCAGTGGCTGCGTGACGCGCTCGACGCCGTGCTCGACGCTCGCCCGGTCGCGCTCGCCGAGACCGAGCCGGTCGGCTGCTCGATCAAGTGGCGGTTCTGAGCTCCATCACGTGGTGGGGCCCGATCTGCGGCAGCTCGAACTCCTCGGAGACGGCGCGCAGGCCGGCGCGTTCGTAAAGCGAGCGAGCCGGCGTGCGCGCGTTGCACCAGATCCGCTGCGCGCCGTGCGCCGTGGCGTGGGCGATCAACGCCTCGAGCACCGCGGCGCCCGCTCCCCGGCCCCGCGCGGCCGGCGCGGTCGCCATTCCCCTGATCCGCCAGGCGCCGGGCTCCCCGTCACGGACGACGAAACCGACGGCGATCAGCTCGCCGCCGTCGAAGGCGCCGACCGCGAACGCGCCCGCGGGCTCGTTCTTCGCGACCTGCTCGAGCGTCTGGTGCGGGCGAAGGACATCCCGCCGCAGCGCCCGCGTCTGCTCGAGCGACACCTCCGCCACGACGAGTTCGCCCACGGAGCGCATGCTAGCCCGGGTTTTCGGCTGGGTGCATGCACCCAGCCGACGGGTGGGCGCATGCGCCCACCCGCGGGTCGGCGCATGCGCCGACCCGAACAGCTCAGGGGTGGTGTTCGGTCGCGGCGATCGTGCTCGCGGCCATCAGCAGGCCGAAGGCCATGAACGGCTGCTCGCCCGCGCCGCGCGCCAGCCGCTCGGCGGCCGCCAGCAACTCGTCGATCCGTGCGAGTGCGGCGCCGTCCTCGCCCGGGTCGGGGTCGCGGCACACCGTGCGCGCCAGCGCGATCATCGGCACGGCGCGCGCCGGGTCGGGCGGCGGACCGGAGCCCATCGCCGCCCCGAACCCCATCAGCAGGTAGCTGCTGACGCGGGTCAGGCGGCCGCTGATCGGGCGGCTCGCCGCGATGCGCGGCGGCGACGGCGGCGCCAGCGGGCGACGCTCGAGCAGCGCGGTCATCGTCTCGCCCGCGATCCGCGCGCGCCCGGCGCCGTCCAGGCCGGCGTACGCGGCGACGCGCATAGCCTGGAACAGGCCGCCCACCGGCCGGCCGTAGGGCGGGTCGGAACCGAACACGATCCGCTCCGCCGGGACGCGGGCGAACAGCTCGATCAGATCGAACGGGGAGAAGACGGAGGTGTCGTAGAGGACGGCGGGATGGCCGGCGAGGCGGGTTGCGAACATCCCCTGGTCGGCGATCGCCCCGTGCGCGAGCACGAGCCCCACCTCGGGGTGACGCAGCGCGAGATCCGCGAGCGCGTCCATCCGTCCCATCCCGCGCCCGGCGTGGATCAGGATCGGCACGCCGGCGTCGCGCGCCAGCTCGAAGATCGCGGTCGCCGCGGGCACCTCGAAGCCGAACGACTGCGCCCGGGGGTGCAGCTTGATGCCGCGCGCGCCGCGCGCCAGGCAGCGCTCGCCCTCCGCCACCGGATCGTCGGCCGGATCCAGCCGGCAGAACGGGTACAGCCGCCCCTCGGACGCGGCGGCCCAGGCGAGCACGCGGTCGTTCGGCGTCCGGTAGGCGGGACGGCGCTCCGGGTCGTGCAGCGCGAAGACGCAGGCGCGCGCCGTGGGGTCGACCTGGTCGAGCAGCTCGATCAGCCGCGCCGGCTCGAGCGACTGCCCGTCCTCGTCGCGGCCGAGGTGGGTGTGCGCATCGAGCACCGCGGCGCCCGCGGGCAGCAGCTCGCGCAGCTCGGTGGCCAGCGACTCGTAGAGGTCGGGCGGGGGCTCGGTTGGCACCCGGGCATGGTCCCAGCTCGCGCCCGCGGGCGCGTCGGCGCCTAACCTTGCGGCGGTGAACCCGAGCGGCCAGCCGACCCGGCACCTCGTCCTGACCGGGCTGATGGGCGTCGGCAAGACGACGGTCGGGCGGCTGGCGGCGGCCGCACTGCACTGGCCGCTGTGTGACAGCGACGTCGAGATCCTGGCGCGTGAGGGCGAGACGGTGCGGGAGCTGCAGGAGCGCAGCGGCGCCGCCGCGCTGCACCGGCTGGAGGCTGCGATCCTGCTCGAACAGCTGGCGAGCGCGCGGCCGTCGGTGATCTGCGCGGCGGCCGGCACGATCGAGGATGCGCGCTGCCGCGCGGCGCTGGGCGCCGACGACGTGAGCGTCGTCTGGTTGCGGGCGAGCCTCGCGACGCTCGTCGCGCGCTACGACGGCGATCCGCACCGGCCACGCTACGCGGAGGGGACGCAGGCGGCGCTCGCCGCCCAGCTCGCGCGCCGCGCTCCGCAGTTCGCCTCGGTCGCGGCGCTGACGCTCGACGTGGACGGCCTCACGCCCGAGGAGACCATGGCGCTGCTGGGGCCGACGATCGAGCGCTGCTCGGGCTAGGCGAGCGTCCAGGCCGGCTCAGGTGTGCAGCGGCTCCGCCGACCGGGCGATGGCGAGCATCTGAGCGTTCGTGAGGTCCTCGTTCAGGGTGTTGCTGACCCAGTAGAGGGCGGGCCCCTGGCGCCAGCCGATGTAGCGGATGTGGCCGCCGTCGGTGACGAACATGTAGTCGCGCGTGCCGATCTTCTCGGTTGCGTTCGGGTTGGCGAACAGCGGCGGGTCGGTCCAGTTCATCCCCTCGATGCCGTAGTACTCGCCCTCGGAGCCGTCCGACCAGTCGACGCGGTAGCCGTAGTGCAGGTGGTGCTGCTCGTCCCCGATCCTGTAGGAATGGAAATCGCTGACGCTCGCCGGACCGGTCTGGAGCGTCGGCAGATAGATCGGGAAGTCGACGTTGACGCTCATCCCGAGCGCCTGCGGCGCGACGTCCGCGGGGACGGCGTAGAGGTCGTGGGCGGCCGGGCTGACCGTCGCCGCGTGATGATGGGAATGGTGGGCCGCGTGCGTCGTGTGGCTCGTGCTCGTCGTCGACGTGGTCGTGGTGGCGCCCGGGAGGGCCGGCGCCGGGGTCCGGTAGAGGAAGTTGTCGACGCTCTGGCGGATCAGCTGGGGCGTCGAGGTCACGGCTTCCGCAGGACCCTGTGACGTGTTGATCTGGAAGGCGCTGTTGTTGTACTCGAACGGCACCTGGCGGACCGGCTTGGAAAGTGAGAAGAACGCGAGGTCGAGCAGCTGGGCGACGTCGTGGGCGCTGCGGATATCGGTCCACACGGCCTTGCCGAACGCCTTTGCGAGCGAGCCGTACCTCGTGATGAAGCCCCACGCGCCGAGCTGCTCCTTGGCCTGGCGGATGAAGTCCTGCTGGCGCGCGACGCGCACGAAGTCGGAGTCGGTGTGGCGGTAGCGGACGTAGGACAGCGCCTGGTTGCCGCAGAGCCGCTGATAGCCGGGCTCGATGTTGATCGGCAGATAGCTGGCGTCGCCGGGGTTGAGGTAGCGGTGGTCGACGTCGACATAGACGCAGCCGATCGCGTCGATCAACTGCAGGAAGGATGCGAAGTTGAAGTCGATCACGTGGTTGATCGTGATCCCGGGGAGCGTCGCCTCGGCGACCCGCTCGACGAGGTCGTCGCCGCCCAGCGAGTAGGTCGAGTTGAACTTGTCGGTGTAGGGCTGACCGCGGTAGTGGAACGTCACGACGAGGTCACGCGGGATCGAGAGGATCGAGGTCTGGTTCTGAGCCGGGTCCATCCGCACGAGCATGAAGGTGTCCGCGTGCAGGTAGTGGTAGCCGTTGACGGTCTGCGCGGCTCCGGTCGCGTAGGTCGTCGTGGGCCCGATGTGGTTGTCGCCGATCACCAGGATCGTCTGTGGCGCGAACCCCTTCGCCGCCGTCAGGTTCTTCGAGTCCAGCGGCGCCCCGGCCAGCCCGAAGTCATCGGCGATGGTGCTGACGACGTTGATCACCGCGACCGAGATCGCCACGGTCGTGCAGACCGCGATCACCGTCGCGCCGATCAGGTGGCGCCGCAGCGGATGGATCCGTCGCCGCCCGGCTGGCGCGGCGGCCGGCGGGCCGGCGGGGGTGCGGGGAACGCGGCGGCTCACGGACTCCTCGGGGGTCGGACTGCACTGCCACCGGCCGCGGACTCGGCGAGCCGACCGGTGTCGATGTCAGGAGCGAGTATCGGCACGATTCGGGTTGAGCGCCCGCAGGCGGCTCCGACACAGTATGGCGCGCACCGGACCGCAGGCGGCGCCGCGGCAGGTTCGGGGGCTGAGCGCTTGGGGCGCGCCCCCGTTCAGAAGACCAGCAGCATCAGCCCGACGGTGATACCGGGCCCGACGGTCACCATCAGCCCGCGGTCCCCCGGCGAGGGGGCGCGGCGGAGCATCGTCTCCTCGAGCACGTAGAAGATCGAGGGGGTGCCGATGTTGCCGTGCTGGGCGAGGATGTCGTTGCTGATGCGCACCGCGTCGTCGTCGAGCGCCAGCGCCGCCTGCATGCTGTCCACGATCCGCCGGCCGCCCGGGTGGAGCATCCAGTGGTCGATCGCGTAGCGCGTCAGGCCGAGCGGTGCGAGGAAGTCGTCGACGAGCTCGGCGAGCGCGGCGCTGGCCAGGTCGGGGAGCTCGCGCGCGAGGTGCAGGTGGCTGTCGTCGTCGGCCAGCGCCATGTGCACGATGTCCAGCGTCCCCGGCAGCTGGTGCACGGTCGAGGCGACCACCGCCGGGCCGGGCGCGTCGGCTCCGCGCTCGACGATCGCCGCCGAGCAGCCGTCGCCGAAGATCGCCGACCCGATCACCTTCGCGCGCGGGTCCTCGGGAGCGGCCTGGCCGAGCAGCCCGCTCATGCTCTCCGCCGCGACGATCAGGCCGCGGCTCCCCTCGCGGTCGCCGAGTGAGCGCTCGACGAGGCGCACGAGCGGGACCGCGCTCGCACAGCCCACGCCGACGACGTGGTACTTGTCGGTCGCGGGGTCCATCGCGTAGTGGTCGACGAGCCGGTGCGCGAGCGTCGGGCCGCCGAGCGAGTACAGGCTCGCCGTGACGACCGTGCCGATCTCCTGCGGGTTCACCCCGAGCGCATCGACGGCGCGCACGGCCAGGTGGAACAGCTGCGCCTCCGATGTCGCCGTGCGTCCCTGCAGCGTCCCTGCGGCCGGGTCTTCGAGCGCCGTCAGGTGGCGCCGGGCGACGCCGCAGTTCGCGAAGATCCGCTGAGCGAATGGGTCCTCGGCCATGCCGAGCGCGTCGAGCACCTCGTCCTGGGAGAAGGAACGGGCCGGGTCGGCGTGGGTGAGCCGGCTGATCCGCGCTGTCGCCGCGCGAACCAGCGGTCTGCGCGCGCTGCTGCCGGGCCGCGGGGCGAGCTTCGCGCGCAGCTCGGCGCGGCCATCGAGGTGCGGGAAGGGGACGTCCGGCACGTCGACGTCGAGAAAGGCGCACAGCGGCTCCCAGCCCTCCGCCACGTCGAAGACGAGCAGGCGCTCGGCGGGGACGGCACGCGCAACCTCCTCGTTGTGGCGCTCGTAGCGCGCGAGCGCCTCGTCACGGCGCTCGGGCTCGCCGTCGAGAATGTCGCTCCAGCGGGCCTGGTCGAGCATCATCAGGACGTCGAGCGCGCCGTCCTCGCCGCCGGCTTCCCGCACGCCGCCGGCCAGCGCGAGCTCGCGCGTCTCGCGCACGGCGCCGGCGTAGCTTCGGTACCACTCCTCCGGGGGGCGGACGCTGAGCAGGACGCGCGAGCACGGCCAGGCCTCGATCAGCTCGCGGTAGTGGCGCGCGCCGAGCCAGCCGACCGCGGCTCGCCAGCTGGCCAGGTCCTCCTGCCAATCGAGCGCGCTGGCCGCGGCGCCGGAGCGGGCGCGGTCGAGCGCGCCGTCGTCGGGCGGCGCGGTGAGCGGGTGCAGGCACGGCCCGACACCGAGCGTCTCGAGCGCCGCCTGCAGGGACAGCGTGCCCGTTCGCGTATAGCCGGCGCCAATCACCTCCACGCGCAACCCCTGCCTTTCGCTCGCGGACCTGGACGGTCCTGTCTGGACTACAGCGCGCACTTTAACAGCCGCCGCTAACAATCCCTAAATAATGCGTAACAATAGGCGCGCCCACGGCGCAGGCGCCGCCGGCGAACGTCGCGCGGCACCCGGTGGAGGAGCCGCGCGACGGTGATCGCCGGCGCCACGCGACTGCGCTTTCATGACCCAGAGGGAGAGGTTGGCCAATGCAAGTGATCGGAGCAGGTCTGCCGCGCACCGGCACGCTCACCCAGAAGCTCGCGCTCGAGCAGCTCGGGTTCGGCCCCTGCTACCACTGGGTCGACGTGCTCGCCGACCTCGACCGCGTCGAGCAGTGGGAGCGGGCGCTCGACGGCGAGGCCCCATGGGAGGAGGTCTTCGCGGGGCGCAACGCCACCGTCGACTGGCCCGGCGGCTTCTTCTACGCGGAGCTCGTCGAGGCCTACCCGCAGGCCAAGGTGCTGCTCAGCGTGCGCGACCCCGAGCGCTGGGAGGCGAGCTTCCGCGAGACGATCTGGGACATGTGCTTCGGCGACTCGCTGATCCGCCACCTCTCGGCCGCACGGGCGAAGGTGGACCCGCGCTGGGAGCGCTACCTGCTCCTGGTGGACCGGATGTTCTGGATCGAGCGCGGCACCTTCGCGGCGTCGGGGCACGGCCGGCCCGATCAGCTGATCGCCGCGATGCACCACCACGAGGACGCCGTCAAGGCGCTCGTGCCGGCCGATCGCCTGCTCGTGTGGGACGTCACCGAGGGCTGGGAGCCGCTCTGCGAGTTCCTCGGCGTGGAGGTGCCCGAGGAGCCGCTGCCGCACGCCAACGACCGTGACGCCTTCCTCTACCGCGTGACGGCCGGAGCGCTCGCCACCCTCCAGGCCTGGCAGGACAAACGCCCGGCGCCAGCCTGAGCCGCCGCGCACGCGTGCGCAGGCGCGGCGGCCCCGGGGGCCAACGCAGGCAGGGGGAGTCGAGCGCGGGTCGCCGGCGACGCAAGGGCTTGCGGGCAGTTGCACGTGAGACATGCACATATCTTGATATATAGGTGGTCATAGCGTGGTAGACTCCCAGCCCATGGCGCCGATCGCGGCATCGTCCCCGCCCCTGCCCGACCTCGAGGGCTTCGTCAGCACGCTGCGCGCTGTCGCCGAACCGACGCGGCTGCGCCTCGCAGTCCTGCTCAGCCGCGCCGAGCTGACGGTGACCGAGATCAGCCAGGTCGTCGGGCAGAGCCAGCCGCGAACCAGCCGTCACCTGCGACTGCTGCTCGACGCCGAGATCCTCGAGCGGGCGCCCGAGGGAGCGCACGTCTTCTATCGCGTCTCCGACCGTGGCGAGGCCGCGCGGCTCGTGCGCCAGTTCGCCGAGCGCGTCCCCGCCGACGACCCCGTGATCGCCGCCGACGCCGCGGCACTGGAGCGCGTGCGCCAGGCACGCCTGCAGGCGGCCGACAGCTACCTGCGCGACCATCCGGACGAGATGACCGCGCTGCGCTCGCTGCACGTCGCGGAAGGCGAGGTGGAGCATGCGATGCTCGAGCTGATCGGTGCCGACGAACCAGTCGCGCGGCTGCTCGACATCGGCACCGGAACCGGACGCGCGCTCGAGCTGCTCGCGCCGGTGAGCGAGCGCAGCGTCGGGCTCGACGTCAGCCGCGACATGGTCGCCCTCGCGCGCGCCAAGCTCGGTGCGGCCCGGCTCTCACACGCGTCGGTGCGTCAGGGCGACCTGCACCGTCCCCCGTTCGAAGCCGCGAGCTTCGACGTCGCGGTGATGCATCACGTGCTCCACCTGCTCGACGATCCGGGCGAGGCGCTCGCCGACGCAGCGCGGCTGCTTCGGCGTCCCGGCGGCCGGCTGCTGGTGGTCGACTTCGCTCCGCACGAGCTGGCGTTCCTGCGCGAGGCGCACGGCCACCGCCACCTCGGCATCGCCGGCGCGGACCTGTGCGAGTGGGCATCGCGGGCGGGCCTGGAGGTCGAGACCGAACGAACGCTGCGACCCCGCGACGGCGAGCCGCTGACCGTGCGTCTGTGGCTGCTCCGCGCCCAGCCGCGCGGCCCGGCGACGAGGGTGGCGGTCGCATGAGCGGCTCGGTCTCCTTCGAGTTCTTCCCGCCGCGCACGCCGGAGGCCCAGGAGCGCTTCCGTTCGACGCTGGAGCGCCTCGCCCCGCTCGAGCCCGCGTTCGTCTCGGTCACCTACGGCGCCGGCGGGAGCACGCGCGAATCGACGCTCGAGACGCTGCGCGAGATCGGCGTGCGCAGCTCGATCCCGCGGGCCGGGCACCTGACCTGCGTGGGCTGCCCGCGCGAGGAGGTCGACGCGACCATCCGCGACTACTGGGCGGCCGGGATCACGCACATCGTCGCGCTGCGCGGCGACATGCCGGAGCTGGGCTCCGCCTTCGTCCCACACCCGGACGGCTACGAGGGTTCGGTCGAGCTGGTCGAGGCGATTCGCGCGATCGCGCCGTTCGAGGTGTCGGTCTCGGCCTATCCGGAGACGCACCCCGACTCGCGCTCGCCGGCCACGGACATGGACCTCCTGGCGCGCAAGGAGGCGGCCGGCGCAACCCGCGCGATCACCCAGTTCTGCCTCGTCAACGAACACATCGTGCGGCTGCGCGACAACGTTGCCCGAGCCGGAATCGCCCTCCCGATCGTTCCCGGGATCATGTTCTCCCCCAATCTCGAGGGCCTGACGCGGATGGCCGAGCGCTGCGGCACGACGATCCCACCCGCCTACGCCGAGCGGTTCGAGGGCCTCGGCGAGGACCCGGGGACGCGCCGGCTCGTCGCCGGCATGCTGGCCGTCAACCAGATCGAGGCGCTGCGCCGCGAGGGCTTCGAGGAGTTCCACCTCTACACGCTCAACCAGGCCGAGGTCATCATCGCGGCGTGCCGCATCGCCGACCTGACGCCCAGGGCGCGAGAGCGCCAGCCGGCATGAGCGCCGACACCGAACGCACGGCGCGCATCGCCGCGCTGCACGAGGCCGCCGCGCAGCGGATCCTCGTGCTGGACGGATCCTGGGGCGCGCGGATCCAGGAGCTGTCGCTGACCGAGGAGGACTTTCGCGGCGAGCGGTTCGCCGCGCATGCCTCGTCGCTGCGCGGCGACACGGATCTGCTCTGCCTGACCCGCCCGGACGTCGTCAGCGGGCTCGCCGCGGAATATCTCGCGGCCGGCGCCGACATCATCACCACCAACACCTTCACGGCCACGGCGATCGCCCAGGCCGACTACGACCTGGCCGCGCACGTGACCGAGATGAACGCCGCCGGCGCGCGCCTCTCGCGCGAGGCCGCCGACCGCGCCGTCGCCGAGGACCCGACCCGGCCCCGCTGGGTCGCCGGCTCGCTCGGCCCGACCAATCGAACCCTCTCGCTGTCGGCGGACGTCGAGGACCCGGGCGCCCGCGCCGTCGACTTCGACGAGGTCCACGACGCCTACCGCGAGCAGGCGCTCGCGCTATATGAGGGCGGCGCCGACATCTTCCTGGTCGAGACGATCTTCGACACGCTGAACGCGAAGGCGGCGCTGAAGGCGATCCTCGACCTGCGCGACGAGGGTCTGGCCGAGCTGCCGATCTGGATCTCCGGCACGATCACCGATCGCTCGGGGCGAACGCTGTCCGGCCAGACCGTCGAGGCGTTCTGGACCTCGGTGCGGCACGCCGAGCCATTCGCGGTCGGCCTGAACTGCGCGCTCGGCGCCGAGCTGATGCGGCCATACCTCGCAGAGCTCGCCGCGGTGGCCGACACGCTCGTCTCGGCCTATCCCAACGCCGGCCTGCCGAACGAGTTTGGCGGCTACGACGAGGGACCGGCAGAGACCTGCGGACACCTCGCCGAGTGGGCCCGCAGCGGCCTGGTGAACATCGTCGGCGGCTGCTGCGGCACGACCCCCGCGCACATCGATGCGATCGCGCAGGCGGTGCGTGGCCTGCCGCCGCGCGCCGTGCCGCGGATCGCCCCCGCGCTGCGCCTGTCGGGCCTCGAGCCGTTCGTGGCCGCGTGAGCGAGGAGCCGGCTGTGAGCGGCCGCGTCGCCACCTTCATCAACATCGGCGAACGCACGAACGTCACCGGATCGGCGCACTTCAAGCGCCTGGTGCTTGCGGGCGACTATGCCGCGGCGCTCGAGGTCGCCCGCCAGCAGATCGCCGGCGGCGCCCAGATCATCGATGTCAACATGGACGACGGTCTGCTCGACGGCGAGCAGGCGATGACGACCTTCCTGCGCCTCGTCGCCGCCGAGCCCGACATCGCGCGCGTGCCGATCATGATCGACTCGTCGAGGTGGAGCGTGATCGAGGCCGGCCTGAAATGCGTGCAGGGCAAGGCGATCGTCAACTCGATCAGCCTCAAGGAGGGCGAGCAGCCGTTTCTGGCCCAGGCCCGGGCGATCCGCCGCTACGGCGCCGCCGCCGTCGTGATGGCCTTCGACGAGCAGGGCCAGGCCGACAGCGTGGAGCGCAAGGTCGCGATCTGCGAACGCGCCTTCGCGCTGCTGACCGGGCAGGCCGGCTTCGACGCCACCGACCTGATCTTCGACCCGAACATCTTCGCGATCGCGACCGGGATGTCGGAGCACGACGACTACGCGAACGCGTTCATCGAGGCGACCCGCCAGATCAAGGCGCGCCTGCCCGGCGTTCACGTCTCCGGCGGCCTCTCGAACGTGTCGTTCGCGTTCCGCGGCAACGAGCCGGTGCGCCAGGCGATGCACTCCGTGTTCCTCTACCACGCGATCGCCGCGGGCCTCGACATGGCGATCGTCAACGCCGGCCAGCTCGCGATCTACGAGCAGATCGAGCCTGAGCTGCGCGAGCGCGTAGAGGACGTGATCCTCAACCGCCGGGCCGATGCGACGGAGCGCCTGCTCGAGCTCGCCGAGCGCTACCGCGGCGAGGCGGGTGCAGCGCGCAGCGAACCCGACCTCGAGTGGCGCTCGCGCCCGGTGCGCGAGCGGCTCGTGCATGCGCTCGTCAACGGCATCAACGAGTTCATCGTGCAGGACACCGAGGAGGCGCGCCGGAACGCGCCGGCGCCGCTCGAGATCATCGAGGGACCGCTGATGGAGGGCATGAACGTCGTTGGCGACCTGTTCGGCGCCGGCAAGATGTTCCTGCCGCAGGTCGTCAAGTCGGCGCGCGTGATGAAGCAGGCGGTCGCGCACCTGGAGCCCTACATGGAGGCCGGCCGGCGCGAGTCCCGCGGTGCCGGTCGGATCGTGATGGCGACGGTCAAGGGCGACGTACACGACATCGGCAAGAACATCGTCGGCGTGGTGCTGTCGTGCAACGGCTTCGACGTGATCGACCTCGGCGTGATGGTGCCCGCACACCGGATCCTCGACACGGTCGTCGAGCGCGACGCCGACCTCGTCGGCCTCTCCGGCCTGATCACCCCGTCGCTCGATGAGATGTGCAACGTCGCGGCCGAGATGGAACGGCGCGGGATGACGATGCCGCTGCTGATCGGCGGCGCCACCACCAGCAAGGCTCACACGGCGGTCAAGATCGATCCCGCCTACAACCTCGGCCAGGCGGTCTACGTTCCCGACGCCTCGCGCGCCGTGGGTGTGGCGAGCGCGCTGCTCAGCGACGAGCAGCGCCCCGCGCTCGTCGCGGCGGTCGCGGCCGAGTACCGGGCGATCGCCGAGCGCCGGGCCTCCGAGCGGCGATCGTCGCGGCGCTCCAGCCTCGCCGACGCGCGCGCGAACCGGCTCGTGACCGATTGGGGTGCCTACACCCCGACGGCGCCGCCGCTGCTCGGCGTGCACACGCTCGGCGACTACGACCTCGGCGCGCTCGCCGGCTACGTCGACTGGACGCCGCTGTTTCGCACCTGGGAGCTGAAGGGCACCTTCCCGCGCATCTTCGACGACCCCGACGTCGGCGAGGTCGCGCGCAGCCTGCACCGCGACGCCGAGGCGATGCTCGAGCGGATCGTCGCAGAGCGCTGGGTGCGCGCCGACGGCGTCGTCGGGCTCTGGCCGGCCAACGCGGTCGGCGACGACATCGCCGTCTACGCCGACGAGCGGCGTGGCGAGCCGCTCGCCACACTCCATACGCTGCGCCAGCAGATGGAGCGCGACGCCGCCCATCCCAACCTCGCGCTCGCCGATTTCATCGCGCCGGTCGAGACCGGCGTGGCGGACTACGTCGGCGCCTTCGCCGTCACGACCGGCCACCGCGAGCGCGAGCGCGCCGAGCAGTTCGAGCGCGACAACGACGACTACAACGGAATCCTCTTCAAGGCGCTGTGCGATCGCCTGGCGGAGGCGTTCGCCGAGCGGGCCCACGAATGGGTGCGTCGCGAAGCCTGGGCCTACGCGCCGGAGGAGTCGTTCTCGCGCGAGGAGCTGATCGCCGAGCGCTACCGCGGCATACGCCCGGCGCCGGGTTACGGCTGCCAACCCGACCACACCGAGAAGAGCGCCCTCTTCGCGCTGCTCGATGCGCCGGCGCGCGCCGGGATCACGCTGACCGACAGCTTCGCGATGAGCCCTGGCTCAGCGGTCTCGGGAATCATGCTCTCCCATCCCGCGTCGCGCTATTTCGGCGTCGGCCACATCGGCGACGACCAGCTCGAGGACTACGCGGCGCGCAAGGGCTGGACGCTCCAGGAGGCGCGTCGCTGGCTCGCCCCGATCCTCGACGGCGACAGCGGCCCTCCGCCGGTCGCCACCTGAGCGGGCTGGCCGCCGGCAGGCGACGACCGAGCGCCGCGTTGAGCGAAATGGCGCCGGCCGGCCGTCGCAGGAGGCCGCGGTGCATGAACCCTTAGAGTGCGCTAATAATCGGTGCCAGCTATCCTGGGCTGCGCGATCGGAGATGAGCGGTTCCCTCGACGCACGCCGCCTGAGTCGCCTGCTGGACGCGGGGCGTACGCTCGTAGCCGAGCTCGAGCCGCAGGCGGTGCTCGACCGGATCCTCGAGATTGCGCGCGAGGTGACCGGCGCGCAGTACGCCGCGCTCGGGATCCTCGACGAGCGGCGCGAGTCGCTGGGCCAGTTCGTGACCGCCGGCATCGGCGAGCAGACGCGCGCGGCGATCGGTGATCTGCCCCGCGGCCGTGGGGTGCTGGGCACGCTGATCCACCATCCGCAGCCGCTGCGGCTGGGCGACGTCAGCACGCATCCGGAGAGCTACGGCTTCCCGGAGGGACACCCGCCGATGAAGAGCTTCCTCGGGGTCCCGATCCTGATCCGCGGGGCGGTCTGGGGCAACCTCTACCTGACCGAGAAGGTGGGCGGTGAGTTCGACGCCGACGACGAGGAGGCTGCGGTGATCCTCGCCGAGTCGGCCGCGACGGCGATCGAGAACGCGCGCCTCTACCAGCTCTCCGAGCGCCGCCGCGCCGAGCAGGAGCAGGCGGTGCGCGGACTCGAGGCGGCGGCGGCGATCTCGATCGCGGTCGGCAGCGACACCGGGCTCGATCGTGTGCTCGAGCTGATCGTCAAGCGCGGCCGCGCGCTGATCGACGCACGCAGCGTCGTGATCATGCTGTGCGACGGACCGGACCTCGTCGTCACCGCCAGCGCCGGCGAGACGACCGACGTGCGCGGGCACCGTGTGCCGATCTCGGCATCGACCTCGGGGGAGGTGCTGGAACGCCGGCGCCCCGAGCGGATCGCCGACGTCGGCGCGCGCCTGCGGATCGCCCCGAGCGAGCTGGGTGTCCCGGACGCGCATACGGCCCTGCTGGTGCCGATGGTGTCCCGCGCGGAGGCGGTCGGCGTGCTGGCCGCGTTCGACCGGGCCGGCGCCCACCGCTTCAGCGACGAGGACGAGCTGCTGCTGACCGCGTTCGCGGCGAGCGCCGCGAACGCGGTGTCGATGCGCCGCAGCGTCGAGCTTGGCCGGCTGCGAGCGTCGATGGCGGCCGCCGACGCGGAGCGGACACGCTGGGCGCGCGAGCTGCACGACGAGACGCTGCAGGGCCTCGGAGCACTGCGCCTGCTGCTGTCCTCCGCGCGACGTAGCGGCGAGCCCAAGCGGACCGCCCTGGTCGTGGACGAGGCGATCGGGCAGATCGAGCGCGAGATCGAGAACCTCCACTCGATCATCACCGACCTGCGACCGGCGTCGCTCGACGAGCTGGGATTGCGGCCGGCGCTGGAGGCGCTGCTCGATCGTCGCCGCGACCTGGCGGGGCTCGAGATCGCCGCCGAGCTGACGCTGCCGGACCCCGCCGACGACGACCCCTGGCGGCTGCCGGTCGAGATCGAGTCGACCGTGTACCGCCTCGTCCAGGAGGCCCTGACGAACATCGTCAAGCACGCCCGGGCGCAGAACGTGCGGATCGCCGTGACGGCCACGCAGGCGGGCGTGTCGATCGAGGTCCAGGACGACGGCGTGGGATTCAGCCCGGCCGCGCGGACGCCCGGCTTCGGTCTCGAGGGAATGCGCGAGCGCGTGTTCCTGGTCGGCGGGACGCTCAGCTTCGACTCCGGCCAGTCGGGCACGCTCGTGCGGGCCGAACTGCCGCTGGGCGGCTCGGCGGCGGAGCTGGCCGTCTCCTAGGCGATGTCGGTGTGCACCGAGTCGCCGGTCGCCTCTCGGCGGGCGCGCAGCCGGGCGGCCACGCGCGGGCTGACGTACTCACGGTGACGCGCCGCGGCGCGAACGGCCTCCGGCAGCTCGCTGTCTGCGGTGTCCTTCAGCACGAAGCCGATCGCGCCGGCGTCGATCGCGTGCTGCGCGAAGGCCGCGTTCTCGTCCATCTTCAGGACGACGATCTCGGTCGCCGGCACGCCCTCGCGCAGACGCCGGATCGCCTCGATGCTCGAACCGCTGCGCATGCTCAGGTCGAGCACGAGCACGTTCGGCCGCTGCGACTGGACGCAGCGCATCACCGTCGGGAGGTCGTCGCCCTCGGCGATGACCCGGATCCCGCGCTCGGCGTCGAGCACCCGTCGCAGGCCGCGGCGCATGACTTCGTGGTCGTCGGCGAGCACGACCCGGATCGGCACCTCGCGGGTGCCGGCGGGCCCTGTGGACCCGGGCTCCCGCGCCAAGTGAAGCTGCCCCAGCATCGCACCAAGCTAGATCAGACCGTGCCGTGCTGCCACCGCGTAAAGACGACGATCGGCCGCGGCAAAGCACCGACGGCCGCTGCGTAACGGGTGCATTCGCGCGGCCGCGGCCGGGCGGCCGCTATGCGCGCAGCGCCGAGAGCGGCCGTGGCGGCGGGGGCGCCTCGAGTCGCACTCGCGCATCGACGATCACGGCGCCGTGGGGCGATGCGACAAGCGGGTCGAGGTCGAGCTCGGCGATCTCGGCGTGAGCCTCGACCAGCGCACTCAACCGCAGCAGCACGTCGACGATCGCCTCGATGTCGCAGGGCGGCGAGCCGCGGTAGCCCGACAGCAGCGGGAACGAGCGCAGCCCGGCGAGCATCTCCCGCGCGTCGGTGTCGGTCAGCGGCGTGATGCGCGCCGCTGCATCGCCCATCAGCTCCGCCGTCGCTCCTCCCGGTCCGCACACGATCACCGGGCCGAAGCTCACGTCGTGCGCGACCCCAACGAGCAGGTCCACGCCCGCCTGCGTCATCGGCTGGACGACGAAGCCCTCGAGCCGGTGTCCCGCCGCCGTGACGGCCGCCCTGATCTCGCTCGCCGCGCGGCGGATCTCCGCGCCGCTGTGCAGCCCGAGCCGCACGGCGCCGATCTCGCCGCGGCGTAGGAGTCCGCCGACCAGCGCCTTGAGGGCGACCGGCCCGGCGAGGTCGGCCGCCGCCTCGACCGCATCGCGAGCGCCGCGCACGACGTGCGCCGGCAGCAGCGGCAGCCCGTAGCAATCGAGCAGCGCGGCGAGGTGGGCGGGACCGAGCCACTGCTCGTCGGCACCGAGCGCCTGCGCGATGATCGCGGCCGCCTCGTCGGGGCGGCAACCGGCCGGCTCGAGCACCCTGCCCGGCGCGCGCCGGCGCCAGCTGCCGTAGCGCGCGGCGTGCGCCAGCGCGCGAACCGCATCCTCCGGGAAGCCGAAACGGGGCACCTGGGATCCCTCGCCCGGCGCGTGCGCCGCCACGCGCTCCTGCTCCCCGGCGCCCATGAACACCGACGCGAGCGTGAGCGCCGGCGCCGAGCCGGCGGCGGCGGCGATCTCGCGGACCACGTCGGTGGCGTCGGTCAGGAGCGGCGGCACGAAGATCGTGAGGATCGCGTCGCAGGCCTCCGAGCGCGCGAGCACCTCGATCGTCCGGCGGTAGTCCTCCCCCGTCGCGCCGGCGAGCATGTCGATCGGGTTGGCGAGCGACGCATCAGCCGGCAGCAGCGCCCCCAGCTGCCGGCGCACCGCCGCGGGCAACTCGACGACCTCGAGGCCGTCGGCGCGGCAGGCGTCCGCACAGAGGATCGCGGGGCCGCCGGCGTTGGAGACGATCGCGACACGCCGCCCGCAGGGGACGGGCTGGGCGGAGAGCAGCGCGGCGACGGCGACCAGCTCGTGGATCGTGTCGGCGCGGATCACGCCCGCCTGCTCGAACAGCGCGTCCACGGTGACGTCCGAGGAGGACAGCAGCGCGGCGGTGTGCGAGCCGGTGGCGCTCGACCCGGCGGCGGAGCGGCCGCCCTTGACGGCGACGATCGGCTTGGATCGCCCCACGCGCCGCGCGATCCGCGCGAACCGGCGCGGGTTGCCGAACGACTCCAGATAGAGCAGCACGACCGCGGTGGCGGGATCGTCCTCCCAGTACTGGAGCAGGTCGTTGCCGGAGATGTCGGCCTTGTTGCCGACCGAGATGAACGACGAGAGTCCGAGCCCCAGGCGCGATGCGAGCTCGAGCATCGCGATGCCCAGCGCGCCGCTCTGGGACAGGAAGCTGACGTTGCCGCCGCTGGGTGGCATCGCTCCGGCGCAGGTTCCGTGCAGGCGCACCTCGGGGGCGGCATTGAGCACGCCGAGGCAGTCCGGTCCGACCAGCCGCATGCCCGTCTCACGGCAGATCGCGAGCAGCTCGCGCTGGCGGCGCGCGCCCTCTGGGCCGGCGTCGGCGAAGCCCTCGCTGAGCACGACCAGCGCCCGCACGCCGGTGGCGCCGCATTCGCGCGCGACGTCCGCCACGCCCGCTGCCGGGACCGCGACTAGCGCCAGCTCGACCCGCTCGGGCACCTCCGCGATCGACGCGTATGCCTTCACGCCGGCGACGCTCGAGGCCTGCCGATTGACCGGGTAGACGGGGCCGTTGAAGCCGGCGCTCAGCAGGTTGTGCAGCAGCTCGCCGCCGACGGTGCCGCGCCGGCGGGAGGCTCCGATGACGGCGACGCTCGAAGGCGCCAGGAAGCTGCGCATGGCGGCGACCGCCGCCGTGCGTTCGCGCTGCTCGAAGCGCGCAAGCGCCTCCTCGGACAGCGAGGTTGGGAACTCGACCTCGATCAACTCTCCCCGACTGTGCAGCTCGACCGGGAAGCCGCTGTTGCGGAACACGTCGATCATCCGGTGGTTGCGCGGCAGCACCTCGGCGGTGAAGACGCTGATGCCGTGCTCCTGGGCCGCGGCCGCGAGCTGACCCAGCATGATCGTCGCGATGCCGTGGCCCTGCCACGCGTCGGCGACGACGAACGCCACCTCGGCCCGCTCGTGGTCGATTCGGATGTAGGCGCCGTGGCCGACGATCGCATGTTCGGGCCCGCTGGTGGCGACCAGCGCGTAGCGATCCGCGTAGTCGACGTCGATCGCCCATTTCGTGATCCAGTCGACGCTCGGAGCGCCGAAGAACCGCAGGCCGATCGACTCGCTCGAGAGAGCCTCGAAGAAGGCGTGCATCGCGGGCGCGTCGGCGGCAGCGACGGGCCGAACGCGGAGCGTCGATCCGTCCCGCAGGGCTACGTCGACAGCGCGATCGGGCGCGTCCTCGGCGGCGGGCACGAAGCTCATTGTGCCCAACGGGGGGGCGGTTGGCCCGCCCCCCGCACGGCGTCGCGCTCACTCGCGCCAGAGCCGGCGCCTGCGGTCCGGCGGCGGTGCGCCGGAGCCCGCGGGAAACTACGGACCAGCCGCCCGTCGCGGACGCCGCTGGCGACCCGCGCTGATAGCCTGCGCCGATCGTGTCGCTGGCCGCCATCGTGAACCTGAATCACCCGGCCAGCTACGTGCACTGGCACTTCTTCGATATGTCGGTATCGAACCTCGTCGTCATCGTGCTGATGATCGTCGTCTTCGCGCTGGCGATCGCGCTGCCGTTCCCCGGCAGCCGCCGGCGCGGGCGGAGCGAGCCGTGAGCGCGCAGGGCAGCCGCTCCTGGACCGTCCGCCTGCGCGAGGCCGCCGTGCGCGCGATGCCGCCGGAGCGCCTGCTGCCGGACGGGCAGCCGGCGTACATGTCCTCGTGGATCTACATCTTCGGCGTGCTGACGATCGCCGCGCTCGTGGTGATCATCTTCTCGGGGACGATCCTCGGCCTGAAGGGGCCCGCCTGGTGGCACTACACGGGCATCGGGCACTTCTTCAACAGCATCCACCTGTGGGCCGTCGAGCTGTTCTTCTTCTTCATGGTCGTGCACCTGTGGGGCAAGTTCTTCATGGCCTCCTGGCGCGGTGGGCGAGCCCGGACCTGGATGAGTGGCGCGATCGCGTTCCTGATCTCGATCGCCGCGGCCTTCACCGGCTACGTTTCGCAGCAGAACTTCGACTCGCAGTGGATCGCGACGCAGGCCAAGGACGGTCTCAACTCGACCGGGATCGGCGCCTTCTTCAACGTCCTGAACTTCGGCCAGATGTACACCTACCACGTGCTCCTGCTACCGGTCGTCGTGATCGCGCTGGTGTCGGTGCACATCCTGCTGGTCCGCCGCACCGGGATCGTGCCGCCGCTGCCGCTGCCCGAGCTGGGGATCCACCAGGCCGCGGGCGAGCCGCACGACGGCGCCGCAGCGGAGTCGGTGGCATGAGGCGCCGGCGCTTCTCCAACGCTGAGCTCAACGAGGCCGCGCGCCACTACGACGGGCCCTACAAGCCCTACGACCTGATCAAGGAGCTGTGCATCGCGACCGTCGTGGTCGCCGCGCTGGCGCTGCTGCTGACGATCTTCTTCTCCTCGCCCGACGATAGGCCGAGCACGATCGCGCAGTGGTCGCGCCAGATGCCGGCCGACTTCGTCACGACGGCCGTCAGCGAGCTGGACGGCCAGAGCGTCGTCGCGCAGTACGGCCCGCCGTACGACAACGGCCCCAACGCGCAGATCGTCTGGTTCATCCACCTGCAGAACTGGCTCGGCGTGAGCCACCCGATCAACACCGCCGAGGACTACGTCTACGAGCCGCTGGCGAGCATCACCGGCGACCCGGCGGCACGCGCCGCCACGGCGGCCTACAGGGCGGCCTCCGCGAAGAGCCAGACGGCGTGGACCACCAACTACACCAACGCGCTGGCCAAGGCGACGGCCGGCCCGGGCGACACGGTCAAGGTGGCGCCCGGCGACTACGGGCCGGTGCCCACGATGATGGGCGCGCTGCTGGCGCTCGCGCAGGCCGGCGGCCTCGACGGCGACCTGCTGACCAGCAGCCAGTTCTACCAGACCGACTACACCAAGCCGCTGCTGTTCATGGCCGACGGCGGCCTGCTCGCCGCCCGCGCGCAGCAGCAGCACCTGCTCGGCTCGCAGTGGGGCATGATGAACGAGACCGGCAGCTACCCGGGGCAGGTCTGGCTCTGGCTCTACACCTTCTGGTACCAGATCGCGCCGTTCAACTCCTCGCCCAACGCCGACGTGCTGATCATGATGATCATGGGCTTCCTCAGCGTCTGCTTCATCCTGATCCCCTTCATTCCCGGCGTGCGCGACATCCCGCGCTGGGTGCCGCTCTACCGCCTGATCTGGCGAGACCACTACCGCGAGCTGCGCCGCACCGCCGCCCCACGCCCGACGGACGCGGCGGCTCCGGGTGGTGGCGGCGGCGGCGGTCCGCCGGCGCCCGACCCGGCCGCCGGCTAGCCTGCCCGCATCACCTCGCGCGCCTGCTGCGCGATCTCGAGGTCCTCGCGCGCGGTGATCACGAGCGTGCTGACGCCCGCGCCGGCGCTCGAGACGTCGGCGTCGCCGTCGCACTCGCCGTTGCGCACGGCGTCGACCGCGACGCCGAGGAAGCGCAGGCCGCCGGCCGCCAGCTCGCGTACGGCCGCCGACCGCGATCCCACCCCGCCGGTGAAGACGAGAACGTCGATGCCGCCGAGCGAGGCACTCATCGCCGCGACCGCGCCGCACAGGCGGTGGACGTAGACGTCGAGCGCCAGCCGCGCGACCGGCTCGCCCGAGTCCGCTCGCGCGATCACCTCGCGCATGTCGGCGGTGCCGGCGAGCCCGAGCAGACCCGACTCGTGCTCGAGCGCGTGCGCCAGCTCGCCCTGCGACAGCGCTCCGCGCGCCAGCAGCCACATCAGCAGACCGGGATCGACATCGCCCGAGCGTGTCGCCATGACGAGCCCCTCGAGCGGGGTGAAGCCCATCGTGGTGTCGATCGAGCGACCGTCGTCGATCGCGCACAGCGATGCGCCGGCTCCCAGGTGGGCGCTGACGATGCGCAGCCCCACCGCGCTGTCGCGGCCCAGCAGCGCCGGGGCGCGCCGGGCGACCCAGCCGTGCGAGAGCCCGTGGAAGCCGTAGCGGCGAATCCCGAAGCGATCGCGCCATGCCGACGGCAGCGCGTAGGTCGCCGCGGCCGCCGGCAGCGTGGCGTGGAAGGCGGTGTCGAAGCACGCCACGGCCGGCAGCGCCGGCAGCGCCGCACTGACGGCCCGCAGCGCGGCCAGCGACTTCGGCTGGTGAAGCGGCGCGAGGTCCGCGAGGCCAGCCAGCGCCGCCTCGACCTGTTCGTCGACCCGAACCGCGGCGCGGAACAGCTGGCCGCCGTGGACGATCCGGTGCCCGACCACGTCGGCGTCGCGCAGGCCGCCGTCCAGCGCCGCACGCAGCTCGCTCGCGTCGATCGTATCCCCGGGCGCCGCCAGCTCGACCGCCGCGAGCGTCCCGTCGTCACCGTCAAGCAGCGAGAGCTTCAGGCTGCTCGAGCCGGCGTTGGCGACGAGCACCCGCACGAACGCTACGGCCGCGCCAAGGCCGGGCCGGCGCCCGGCCACGTCCAGTCGCGCACGTCCGGCGGGTCGTCGCCGACCTCGCGCGTGTAGGCGCGGTGGCGCAGGCGCTCGTCGAGCATCGCCTGGCGCAGGTGTGCAGCGCGCTCCTCCAGCCCATCGACGCGGTCGATCACGTCGACCACGAGGTGGAAGCGGTCGAGGTCGTTGAGCATCACCATGTCGAACGGCGTCGTCGTGGTGCCCTCCTCCTTGTAACCGCGCACGTGGATGTTGTGATGGTTGGCGCGCCGGTAGGTGAGGCGGTGGATCAGCCACGGGTAGCCGTGGTAGGCGAAGATCACCGGCCGGCTGGTCGTGAACAGCGCGTCGAACTCGTAGTCGGCCAGCCCGTGGGGGTGCTCGCTGGCGGGCTGCAGGCGCATCAGGTCGACGACGTTGATGACCCGCACGCGCAGGTCGGGCAGGTTGGCGCGCAGGATCGCGGCGGCGGCAAGCGTCTCCAGCGTCGGCACGTCGCCGGCGCAGGCGAGCACCACGTCCGGCTCGACGCCCTCGTCGTTGGACGCCCAGTCCCACACGCCGAGGCCGCGGGTGCAGTGCAGGATCGCCTCGTCGATCGTCAGGTAGTCGAGCGCCGGCTGCTTGCCGGCGACGATCACATTGACGTAGTTGCGCGAGCGCAGCGCGTGGTCGGCGACCGACAGCAGGCAGTTCGCGTCGGGCGGCAGGTAGACGCGGACGATCTCGGCCTTCTTGTTGACGACGTGGTCGATGAAACCCGGATCCTGGTGGGAGAAGCCGTTGTGGTCCTGGCGCCAGACGTGCGAGGACAGCAGGTAGTTGAGCGACGCGATCGGGCGCCGCCAGGGGATCTCGTGCGTCACCTTCAGCCACTTGGCGTGCTGGTTGAACATCGAGTCGACGATGTGGATGAACGCCTCGTAGCAGTTGAAGAGCCC
>Ga0209415_10003063_pt1 | contig 31142 bp, 25 predicted proteins | sample PeaSoiSIISIP2007_FD_187696 | JGI IMG/M metagenome (GOLD analysis project Ga0209415, IMG submission 187696) | Peat soil microbial communities from Weissenstadt, Germany - SII-SIP-2007 (SPAdes) (version 2) | ecosystem: Environmental > Terrestrial > Soil > Wetlands > Peat | place: Germany... | reverse complement strand
AGCGGCTCGACCGGCGATCCGAAAGGAGTGGTCCTCACGCATTACAACATCGCCTCCAACATCGACCAGCTCGACCAAGTTTTTCATCTGACGGGCAAGGATCGCATCCTGGGCATTCTGCCGTTCTTCCATTCGTTCGGATTTACCGGGACCCTTGGCCTCACGACGGTCGTCGGTCTGGGTGTTGCGTACCATCCGAACCCGCTGGACGCGCGGGCGATTGGCGGGCTTGTAAGCAAGTATGCCGTTACGATTCTGCTGGCCACGCCGACGTTCTTGAACTTGTACGCGCGCAAATGTCCGCCGGAGGACTTCGGCAGCCTGCGTATCGTGATGGCGGGCGCGGAGAAATTGCCGGAGCGAATCTCGCAGGACTTCGAGGACCACTTCGGAATCCGTCCGCTCGAAGCGTACGGCTGCACGGAGTGTTCTCCCGCCGTCGCGGCCAATACGCCCGATTTTCGCGCAGCCGCGTTCCGGCAAGTGGGCGCAAAGCGCGGCAGCATCGGCCATCCCCTGCCGGGGATAAGCGTCCGCATCCTCGATCCGGAGACGAAGCAGATCTTGTCCGTCGGCCAACCGGGACTGCTTTTCGTTCGCGGCCCAAATGTAATGCAGGGCTATCTTCATCAGCCGGAGAAGACAGCGGAAGTGTTGCAGGACGGTTGGTACAACACCGGCGATATCGCCACCATGGACGAAGACGGTTTTCTGCGAATCACGGATCGGCTAAGCCGCTTCAGCAAGATCGGCGGCGAGATGGTGCCGCATATCAAGATCGAGGACAAATTGCACGAGCTTGCGGAGATTTCCGAGCAGGTCTTCGCCGTCACCGCAATCCCCGACGAGAAAAAGGGCGAGCGGTTGATCGTGCTGCATACGCTGGCGGAAGAATTGCTGCGCCAGTGTCAGGAGAAACTCGCCAAGAGCGATTTGCCCGCGCTGTGGAAGCCGCGCGCCGACCAATTCCTGCACATCGATATGCTGCCCTACCTGGGCTCAGGCAAACTCGACCTGCGGCGGCTGCGCGAGCTGGCGGCGAAATTGGAGCTCGCGAAGGAGTGACCGCCGGACGAGCAGAAGAACTCAAGCTTTTGCCGCGAGAGAGGACTACAATCGAAGCTGTTATGAGGAAAACGATACGACGATTCTCAGAGCTGACGCCCGCCCTAATTGGGCTGCTGATTTGTGCGACAGTGCTCTCGCTCAGAGCCAGTCCCACCGCGGCGCAGAACTATGTCGTGGTTGGAGAACAGCAATCTGGTTCTGTGGAGAAGATCCAACTCTCCCAGCTTTTGATCATTCAACTTCCCGCGCAGCAGGGCTCAACGGGATACGGCTGGACGATAACAAAATCCGACAAGTCTCTGTGCAAACTGGAAGAGCTATCGGATGATCAGGTAAACCAGTTGCAGGACACCGGCGTCCTTCCCAAAACGAAGGACACTGGTTTGATCGGTGCGGTCAAACCACAGACCTTCCAACTCACTCCGCTTAAGAAGGGCACCACGCAGGTCCTGCTGCAATATGTCCGCCCATGGGAGCCAAAGACGCCGGCCAAGGAATTCAGCCTCACGGTGCGCATCGGGGGTTAGCAGATTGGGGCTGAGCCCGAGTGCGGGATTAGTCGGGGCAGGCTAAAGCCCTTGACGCGGGGGGCGGATCTGTGAGATAAAATCCCTGTAGCAAACGTGGCGATTTAAGGCGACTTGCTCCACGTTAAAAACTGCTAAAAGGCTGGATGTGGTTCTCATAGATGGTTTTTTGAGCCCTCCGAGCACTTTAGCGGAGGGTTTTTTGTTTTTAGGCCTTCCGCCCTGCCTGCGGTAGGCAGGAATAAATCGCCAAAACCCAAGGGATTTCAACCGGCGAAGCCGCCTGACTGGCTCCCGTCCGGCGGGAATTTCACAGATTCAAGCGCCGGGCCTAGTAGCTCGGCCGGGAGGGTTACTTATGGCGGAACTTTACGAGCTGCGATGTCGGGAATGCGGCGCGCGGCTGGGCAATCAGCCTCGTTCGTTCTGCGAGGACTGCCTCTCACCAGTTGAGATCACTTACGACTACGACGCCATTCGTCCCGCTCTGACCCGAGCTTCCATTGAATTGGGACCGCCCAGCATCTGGCGCTACCGCGCTCTGCTCCCCATCCCCGAAGACCAGAATCCAACCTTCCCCGTGGGCTTCACGCCGCTGGTGGCCGCTCCGCACCTCGCCAAGCGGCTCGGCGTGCGCAATCTGTACGTCAAAAACGACGCCGTCTGCTTCCCGTCGCTTTCCTTCAAGGACCGCGTTGTGGCCGTGGCGCTGACCGCGGCGAAGCAATTTGGCTTTGAGGTCGTGAGCTGCTCTTCGACCGGGAATCTCGCCAATGCCACCGCTGCGCAAGCCGCGAGGCAAGGTTTCCAGGCCTGGATTTTTGTTCCCGCCGATATCGAGCCGGCGAAGATTGTGGGCACGCTGGTGTACGGCGCGCGGCTGGTGCGCATCGCGGGGAACTACGACCAGGTGAATCGGCTCTGCACCCAGATTCAGGAGAAATTGCGCTGGGGCTTCGTGAACGTGAACTTGCGCCCCTACTACGCCGAAGGCTCAAAGACCGTCGGATTCGAGATTGCCGAGCAGCTCGGCTGGCGGCTGCCGGACAATGTCGTGGTGCCGATGGCGGGCGGCGCGTTGATTACCAAGATTCGCAAGGCCTTCACCGAGTTGATCTCCCTTGGCCTCGTGGAAGAGAAGCCCGTAAAGTTTTTTGGCGCGCAGGCCACCGGTTGTTCGCCAATTACTACGGCTGTAAAAGACGGTAAGGAGCGTTTCGAGCCGCAACGGCCCTCGACGATCGCTCGTTCCATCGCCATCGGCAATCCGGCCGACGGTTTCTACGCCATTCGCGCGATTCGCGCGAGCGGCGGCTGGGCTGACGACGTCAGCGATCCCGAGTTGGTGGCGGGAATTCAGTTGTTGGCGGAAACCGAAGGCATTTTCACCGAGACTGCGGGTGGCGTGACCACCGCAGTCACGCAAAAATTAATTCAGCACGGCCGCATCGGCCCCGACGAGACCACGGTGGTTTGCATCACCGGCAACGGATTGAAAACGACCGACGCGCTGGTGGACTCCATCCAAGCCCCGGAAGCGATTGCGCCGCGCATGGCGGACTTCGAGGCCTATGTCGATCAGGTCACGCGCCCGGACCGCGCGGCCGCAGAAACCACGCCAGCCGCAACGACTGCCGTACGTGCAGCGGGAGTGGCGCAATGAGCATCTCCGTCGAAATCCCCACGCCTTTGCGCCGTTTCACGGGCGGCGTCGCGAAGCTCGACTCCACCGCGAATTCGCTGAGCGAACTATTGGGCGATCTCGAAGGCCGCTTCCCGGGAATTGCCAAGCACCTTCGCGATGAAACGGGCCAGATTCGTCCCTTCTTGAATATTTACGTCAACGAGGAAGATATCCGTTTTCTCGGCGGGGAAGCCTACCGTTTTAAAGATGGCGACAAGGTGCTCCTGGTTCCTTCCATTGCCGGGGGCTGACGCGAGCCGCCGGCATTTCTACCGTGTCCGTCACCTATCCATCAGATACCAAAAGAGTTGCTCACGACCTCCCCCCACCGTTTCGTTTCGGAAACGGTTGTATCTCTTTGCTTTTCTTGATTTTTGCTTACGACACGCTTATACTGCATTCGCTCTGAAGCCGGTCGAACTCTCAAGTGGGCGCGAGCCCACTTTTTTGTTCTCCGGAGAATTCGCCGGAGCGATCCTGCCTTTGCAGGAAAAGGGTAGGGTGTGGCATGGCGGTGGACTTAGAGCGCGTCCGCGGAACGGCCGAGCGCGTGGCCCACTCGTTGGGGCTAGAAATCGTTGACGTCGAGTGGAAGGTTGGCAAGCAGCGGTTCCTGCGGATTTACATCGACAGGGCGGCACCGCCGGGCGAAAAGGCGGAAGGCGTCAGCCACCGGGACTGCGAAGCGGTCAGCCACCAGTTGAGCGTGCTGCTCGACGTGGAGGATCTTGTTCCGGGACCTCGCTACGTCCTGGAGGTCAGCTCGCCGGGCCTGGATCGCAAGCTGACGAAGCCGGCGGAGTTCGAACGGTTCGCGGGACGGCGCGCGCGAATTTCGACGACCGCGCCTATAGAGGGTCAGACATTTTTCGACGGCCGTCTGGCGGGATTCGCCGAGGGCCGAGTGGCGATGGACGTTAACGGGCAACGGATCGACGTGCCCATTGAAGCGATTCGCAAAGCGCAATTGGTAGTGGAGTTCTGAGAGCGAGGGCCGTCATGGCCAGTTTGCTGTACCAGACAATCGAGCAGATCAGCCGGGAGAAACACATCGAGCCCGAGGTGATCGTCGCCGCCATCGAAGACGCGATGGTGGTGGCGGCGCGCAAGTATTACAAGACCGAGGAAGAGCTGCGCTCAAAATTCAATCCGGACACGGGCCAAGTTGACGTGTTCGCGGCGCGCATGGTGGTCGAGGAAGTCGCCGACCCGAAGAAAGAAGTCACGCTCGCCGAGGCGCGCAAGTCGCATCCGGACGCGGAAGTCGGCAGCGAAATTCTATATCCGAAACCGACGGACGTGCTCGGGCGTATCGCCGCGCAGACGGCCAAACAAGTGATCATGCAGAAAGTGCGCGAGGCCGAGCGCGACACGATTTTCAACGAATACAACGGGCGCGTCGGCGAGCTGATGAATTGCGTCGTCAAGCGCATCGAAGGCCCGGACGTAATCGTGGACCTGGGGCGCGCCGAGGCGCGTCTTCCGCGCCGCGAACAGTCGCGCCTGGAAACGTACAACATCGGCGACCGTTTGCGCGTGGTGATTAAGGGAGTGGATCGCGCGGCGAAGGGGCCGCAGGTGATCGTGTCGCGCGCCGATCCCGCCCTGGTACAGCGCCTCTTCGAGATGGAAGTGCCGGAAATTTACGACGGCACCGTGCAGATTCGCGCCGCGGCGCGCGAAGCGGGCGAGCGCACTAAAATCGCCGTCGCCAGCCGCGACAAGGACGTGGATCCCGTCGGCGCGTGCGTCGGAATGAAGGGCATGCGCGTGCAATCCATCATCCGCGAGCTGCGCGGCGAAAAGATCGACATCATTCCGTACTCCGAAGACACGATGACCTTCGCGCAGAAGTCGCTGTCTCCGGCGAAAGTCACGCGCGTGCAAATTATCGATCCGGAGACCAAACACCTCGAAGTGATCGTCGAGGACACACAACTTTCGCTGGCCATCGGCAAGAAGGGCCAGAACGTCCGCCTTGCCAGCAAACTCATCGGTTGGAACGTCGATATCAAGAGCGAGGAAGAGAAGCGCCAGGAGATCGAAGCGCAGATGGCGGCGCTCACCGCGCCGGGCACGCCTCTTTCGGAATTGAAGGGCCTGGGGCCGAAGATGGTCGAGCGCATCGAAGCGCACGGCGTGAGTTCGATCGAGAAACTCGCGGACATGACTCCCGAGCAGCTCATGGAAATTCAGGGCATCGGCGAAAAGATGGTGGAGAAGATCCAACTCTCGGTGGCCGAGTATTTCCAATCGCTCGAAGCGCAGCAAAGCGCAGCGGCCGAAGCCGCAAGCGCGTCAGGCGAGACTGCGGTCGCGGAGGGCGGAGTCGAAGCGCAGCCGGAAGCTCAGCCACAAGAAACGAGCGATGCCGCTGCCCCTGCAAGCGAAGAACAGCCGGCTGTCGAAGCGCCGTCGGAACCCGCTGCCAGCCCGGAGCATTCCGATGCACCCGCGGAAACGCAGAGAGAGGAATAGCCGCGCGCACGAATGAGTGACGTCGAACAAATCCGAATTAATGAGCTTGCCCGCGAGTTGGAGGTCAAGGCCAAGGCCATCATTGATTTTCTGCCCGAAGCGGGAGTCAAGGAAAAGAAGACTCACTCGAGCTCCATCGACGTGACCGCGGCGGTCACGGTCCGGGCACATTTTCACAAGTTGGCGGAAGAAGAGGCTGCCGAAGAAGCGCGCGCCGCTGCGGAAAAGGTCGCGAAGGAAGCGGCGGCCAAAGCGGCAAGGATGAGACCGGCCGCCCCTGCGGTTCCAGCGGCTCCTGCGCCGGTTGCGGCGAAGCCGGCTGCTCCGGCTGCTGTTTCGCCGCCAGCGCTTCCTGCCGCTGCTCACGCAGAGCGGCCAGTTGCAGCGGCTCCAACCGGGGCGAAGCCTGCCGCTCCGGCTGGTGCAATTCCACGTCCCATTGCGCCTCCGTCCGTCGCGCCGCCACCCGCGGCACCAGCCTCGACGGGAGTTCCCCTGGCTGCCAAGCCTGCCGTGGCGCCGCCATCCGCAGTTCGTCCCGCGGCTGCGGCACCCGGAGCTACGCCACAAGTTCGCAGACCAATGAGCCCTGCCGTTCCTGGCACAAGTCCACGCCCGGGCGCTCCATTTCCGCCCGGTGCTCGCCCGCCATTTCGGCCCGGCGCGCCGATGGGGCCTCGCCCTGTCGGTGCGGGCGGCGCTCCGCAGGCCCGTCCTCAAGGACGCCCCGGTGCTCCCATGCCCGGGCGCCCGATGCCTGGAGGGCGTCCTGCGCCGCGCCCAGGCGGCGGCCGAGGCCCGGCACTATTGCCGCCGGATCGTGTTCCTCCCAAGGCGGAGCCAGGTAAACCAATTTACGAGCGCAAGCCGGCGGCGCGCGCGCGTCCCACTCTGGAAAAGCGATTTGAAGAAGGCGAGCGCAAGCTTCATCCGGTGCGTGCCCGAGCGGGCGTCGGCGAACGGCGCTCCGCGCAGGTCGAGCGGGTACCGCCTCCGCCGCCGCGCGAGCCGAGAGAAGTCACGATCACCGAAGGCATCACGGTGCGCGATCTTGCGGAGAAGCTCGACGTGCGCGCCAAGGACGTTCTAAAGCTTTTGCTCGACCGCGGCATTTTCGCCAGCATCAATCAGGCGCTGGACGTTCCCACGGCGACAACTCTCGCCGAATCCTTCAACGGAATCGTGAAGGTCATCTCCTTCGAGGAGGAAGTGGTTCAGGATGTCGCGCGGGAAGACAAAACCGAGAATAACGAGCCGCGCGCTCCGGTGGTGACCGTGATGGGCCATGTGGACCACGGCAAAACGAGTTTGCTCGATGCGATTCGCGAAACCGAGGTCGCCGCGGGCGAGGCAGGCGGAATCACGCAGCACATCGGCGCCTCGCAGGCATCGGTCAACGGGCGCCGCATCGTGTTCGTGGATACACCGGGTCACGAAGCGTTCACGCGGATGCGCGCGCGGGGCGCGAAAGTGACGGACATCGTCGTGCTCGTTGTTGCGGCCGACGACGGCGTGATGCCGCAGACGCAGGAAGCGATCGATCACGCCAAGGCGGCGGGCGTCCCGATCATCGTCGCCATCAACAAGGTGGACAAACCGGAAGCGCAAGTGGAGCGCGTGAAGCGCCAGCTTTCCGAGCGTGGCTTGACGCCCGAGGAATGGGGCGGAGACACCGTGACGGTGGAAGTGTCCGCCAAACAGAAGAAGAATCTCGAAAAATTGCTGGAGATGATTCTCCTGGTCGCGGACATGCGCGAGTTGCGCGCCAATTCGAGTTCGCCGGCCACCGGCACCGTTATCGAATCGCGTGTGGACAAGGGCCGCGGCCCGGTGGCGACGGTGCTCGTGCAAAACGGCACGTTGCACACGGGCGACGTCTTCATCTGCGGCGCCGTCTACGGCAAGGTGCGCGCGATGTTCGACGATCGAGGCCGCCCCGTGAAAGAGGCCGGCCCGTCGACGCCCGTCGAAGTGCTCGGCTTGCAGGGAATCCCCGAAGCGGGTGATCAGTTCCAAGTGGCGGACGAAGCCAAGGCGCGCCACATCGTCGAGTATCGCCAGTCGAAGATTCGCGAAGCCACGCTGGCCAAGACGGCCGGCTCGCGCATCACGCTCGACCAGTTGCACGAACAACTCAAAGCGGGCGAGGTCAAGGAACTCCCCCTCGTCATCAAGGCCGACGTGCAGGGATCGGTGGAAGTCCTGAGCGAGATGCTGACCAAGCTCTCGAACGACGAAGTAAAATTGAAAATCATTCATGCCAGCGTCGGCGCCGTGAGCGAGACCGACGTCCTGCTGGCCTCCGCCTCGAATGCGATCGTCATCGCGTTCAACGTCAGGCCGGAGCGCAAAGCTGCCGATCTCGCGCAACAAGAAAACGTGGACATCCGCACCCACACGATCATTTACGAAGTCTCCGACGAAATTAAGAAAGCGATGGAGGGCTTGCTCGAGCCCGTCGTGAAAGAAACGAATCTGGGCCATGCCTCGGTTCGCGAGACGTTCCGCATCAAGGGTGTGGGCATGATCGCCGGATGCCACGTTCAAGACGGCATCATGAAGCGCGATGCCCCCGTGCGCGTCCTGCGTGATGGAGTTGTGATTTACACGGGCAAGGTGTCGTCGTTGCGGCGATTCAAGGACGATGCGAACGAAGTTCGGGCCGGGTTCGAGTGCGGCGTCGGGGTCTCCAATTTCGGCGACATCAAAGTCGGCGACGTGCTCGAGTGCTTCCAGATGCAGAAAGTCGCATTGGCGCAAGTGTCGTATTAGGATGGAAATCCGCGCGGCGGTTCCCGCAGAGGGGCAGAGATGCCGGTTGGCCTCCTCACCCTGGAAATTCAAATTCAGGACGCTCACTCTCTCAAGGATAAGCGGCAAGTGCTGCGCAGCCTGAAGGATCGTCTGCGCGGACGCTTCAACGTCGCGATCGCCGAGCTGGACGGACAAGGTTCCTGGCAGCGCGCCACCGTCGGCATCGTCAGCGTTTCAAACAATACCGCGTATCTCGAAAAATCCTTGCGCACCGTGCTTGAGGAGTCCGAGCGATTGCTGGGGCGCGACCTGGTAAGCCACGAGCTGGAGCTTTTGTAAATGACCGTCGCAGGACATCGCCACGAACGCGTCGCCGAGGAGATCGCTCACGAACTCAGCATCATGCTCGCCGGCGAATTGAAGGATCCCCGGCTGGAAGTCAGCCTGACCATCACCGAGGTGCGCGTCTCGCCGGACATGAAACAGGCGCACATTTTCGTCAGCGTGATTGGCGACGAAGAGGAGAAAAAGAACGCCATCGCGGGCCTCGACGCCGCATCCGGCTTCATCCGCCACGAGCTCACCGAGCGTATGCAATTGCGCCGGATGCCCGAGCTGCATTTCCATCTCGATAGCTCGGAAGAGTACGGCAACCGCATTGAAGAACTTCTGCGCGAAGTCAAGAAGCCGCCCAGCGCCTGACCGCCTGGTCCGACATGCCACGAAAACCGCAACCCGCTCCGTTCGACGGCGCTCTTGTGATTGACAAGCCGCCGGGCCGCACGTCGCATGACGTCGTCGAGGCCGTGCGACGCAGCCTGGGCTTTCGCCAGATCGGTCACCTCGGCACCCTCGATCCGCTGGCGACGGGCGTGCTCGTCCTGCTGCTCGGGCGGGCCACGCGACTCGCGCAGTTTTACAGCGGGCGTCGCAAACGCTACGCGACCACGTTTCGTTTCGGCTTTGCTACGGACACCTACGACGCCGATGGCGCGCCGCTGGGGCCGGATTTGGCGCCGCAAGTCGATCGTGCCGCGATCGAGCGCCTCGCCGCGGAACGCGTCGGACGTTTTCCGCAAATGCCGCCCCCTTTCTCCGCCAAGAAAATCCACGGGCGCCCGGCGCACGAACTGGCGCGCAAACACAAGCCGGTCGAATTGAAAGCCGTGGACATCGAGGTCTTCGAGTACCGCGTGCTTTCCGTCGAAGGTTCGCACGCGCGATTCGCGATCGAGTGCGCCCCGGGAACCTACATTCGCTCGCTCGCGCAGGACATGGGTCAGACGTTCGGCTGCGGCGCGCACCTATCGGAAATCACGCGCACGGCCGTCGGTGAATTCACGCTCGATCAAGCCGTAAGTCTCGAAGAGTTCGACAAAGCGGCGAAGGAAGGACGCGCCGCGGAATGGATTGTGCCACTGGAACGGCTGCTGCCCGAATTGCCGCGCGCGAACGTGCTGCCCATTATCGAACGGCGCGTCCGCCACGGCTCGAAATTCAACCTCACCATTGCGCAGATTCAGCCCGGAGGCTCGCAACCCGCGCAAGGCGGTCCGGCCGAGCTGGATGCGGGAGAGTGGAAGCCTGCGCGGCTGCGAGTCTTCAGCCAGCAGGGGCGATTGATTGCGATCGCGGAAGCTGTCGTCCCGCGCACGTACCAACCGATAGTGGTCTTGGAAGCAGAGGCTTGAGATGTTTGCGTTACGGGTGCGATCCTGCGCCGGGGTCGCCGCTGCCGGCGTAGATCTGCCGGCCGGTGCGCTCCGAAAGCCGGATTTGCCGCGGCGTCACCAGAATCAGAAAATCCGAGTCTGAATTTTGCGTGTTGTTGTTTTGCAGGAAGGCGCCTGCCGCGCTCTGTCCCACCCACGGCCAACTGGTGATCGCCCGCATCTCGTTCGATTGCACGATTCCCATGAAGAGCGACGTCTGATTCTCACGCAAGCGCACGGTTTGCTCGATCGTGCGGTTGTTCAGCACCGGGATCAGATTCACCGACGCCCCGGCCAAGCTGCTGATGTCGAATTCCAGATGCAGCGTCACATCCGTATTCCCATTGAGCCGCGGCGTGGCTTGCACCTTTAGTCCCAAATCGATGTACTCCGCATTGGGGAACGGCGTCAGCCCGACGTTTGGCGTATTTCCCGCCAGCGACGAGAGCGAAGTATTCAAGATCACCGAGACGACATTGGAAGATTCGGCGGCAATGGCCAAGTCCAGCGCCCCGGCACTATTGAAATCGGCCGCTGTGAGCGACAGCGGATCGTTGCCGGTGGGGAGGTCCAGTCTCCCCAAGAATCCGCCGGTACCGTTGCTCACCAGCACGGTGACACTGTTGGACGCGCTGTTGGCCACGGCGACGTCAGGGATGCCGTCGCCGGAGAGATCCCGGGCGATGATCCCAACGGGACTTGTGCCCACGTTCGTGTTCGTGGCCGCGCCGAACGTGCCGTCGCCATTGCCCAGCAGGATGGAAATGGTTCCGTCAGTCTCGTTTGTGACTGCCAGGTCGGGCCGCGTGTCGCCATTGAAATCCGCCACCGCGACGCCCGCCGGCTTGGTGCCGGTGGCGTAGGTGACGCCGGGCTTGAACGTGCCGTCGCCATTGCCCAGGAAAATCGAAACGGTGTTGTCCCCTTGATTCGCGACCACGAGATCGAGATTGCCGTCGGCATTGAAGTCGCCGCTGGCGATCGCCATCGGGGTATTTCCAGTTGTAAGCGTGGTGGGCGCAGCAAAGGTTCCATCGCCGTTTCCGAGAAAGATGGAAACGGAATTCGTTCCGCTGTTCACGACGGCGATGTCCTCATGGCCGCTGCTTGTGAAAACTCCCGTCAAGACGGCCGATGGCAATGCGCCGGCAGGAAGCGCCAGTGTAGTGGGCGCAGCAAACGTTCCGTCGCCGTTGCCAAGCAAGATCGCAACCACCGGAGTAAGCGCGTGGGAGCCGATGGTACGCGAAGGGATTCCGCTCTGGCAGGTCACCGCGAGATCGATCTTGCCGTCCGCGTTGAAATCGCCGGACGCAAGCGCTGTCGGCCCGTTGCACACGGCGGTGTCCGTATGCGCTCCAAACGTGCCGTCGCCGTTACCCAGCAGGATCGAGATCGTGTTGGCCGTGAAATTGGCAGTGGCCAGATCCGCCTTGCTGTCCGCATTAAAGTCCGCCGTGATCACGGCGTCCGGCGCCGTGCCGGTGGCGTAGTCCGTGCGGGGGAACTGTCCGGGCAGAATGGTCCCGGAAAATTGTGTGGTTGTGGGACCCAGGCTCGCGGAGTAAGCGGCCAGCGCCACGGGATAGCGCTCTCCGACAAAAAGTTTCGCGGGTTTCCCGTCCACGGCTCGCAGCATCATGCGCTGCGCGCTTCTCACTTGCGAAAGTGTGTCGCTGAAATTCGCGGACGCTCCCGGCACTGTGGCGAGAAAGGTGGTCTCGCCCCCGCCGAAGGCCAGGACGGAAGGAAGCAGCGCGCTCGCCCCTGCGCTCGCCGCCGGATTCAGGCTGGCAAAAATAGCTTCGATCGACTGGAGCAGCGTGCCGTTGTTTTCCGCCTGCACCAGCGTTTGCACCTGGCTCTTGCTCAGCGTGAACGCCGAGGACTGCGAGGGAGGCGTGATGCCCAGTTCCCGAGAAAGAGAGTGATCGACCTCGAGAATTTCAATTTCGAGCATCACCTCGCCCTGCGGCCGCTCGATCTCGTCAAGCAGGGCTTTGGCGAGCGCGAGGTGTTCCGGTGTGTCGCGCAGCGTCAGTGTGCGCGAGGAAGTGTCGAGTTGCGCGCGCGTGACACCCGCGATCTCGCGGATCGCGCGCAACGTATCGTTCATCTCTTCCGTCGTGCTGGACACCGGAAGGATGAAGCTTTGCTCGGATTCGGGAGCGAATGCCTTCCGGTTGGCCGGCGTGTCTTCAGCCACAAAGATGGTGTTCGCGTCCACGACGCGCCAGAACGTGTGCGTTTCCTCGCCGAGGACCATCATCGCCGTCCGGAAATCCAGCGCCGGAATTCGCAATCGCACCTGGCGGTCCACCAGATCGGCGTCAAACGAAACGGCGATTCCAAATTTTTGGCCGACCTCCTGGTAAGCGCCGCGCGTCGTCCCGCGGTAATCGAAATCGCGCGTGCCGGGCTGTGGTTTCAAGACGGGCTGGCCGGCGAGCGCCTGGTTCCCATGCGCGGATGTGGCCACCTGCTGCGGCGTAAGCTCCGCCAGCCGCTCTTGCGCGACGTCGTAACCCGGATCCAATTCAAGCGCCCGCAATAAATCGTCGCGCGCGGCGGCCGGCTGATTGGCGATCCACTCCCGCTCGGCTTGGTCGGTTATCTGCTGCACGAGCCGGAAGCGATCCAGCGCCCGGTGCAAACGGTACTCGGGAACGGAATCGGCGTACGTCTCCGCCTCGGTCAGCGCGGCGTAGGCGGACTTCCAGTCCCCGATGCGCTCGTCGCGCAAACCCTTCTCGTAGGCCTGCTTCGCGCGGCGCGTATCGGGCGCGGGCCGCGGAGGCACGGGGGCCGTGGAACTCGTGACTGGCGGAGACTGAGCCTGAGCCTCGGCGCAGACAAGAGCAGCTATGCCCGCGAGAAGGAAGGCCATTCTCAGAAAGGCACGCGGATTGTGGGGTCGTCGCGCCATGGATCTCCAATTGTAGCGGGGCCGGCGGAAAGGTCGGCAATTAACTTGACCTGGGGTACCGGGGCGTGTAAACTGGAAAATGTAGTTGAAACTCAGTTGCAACTAGGATCTCCCGGCTTGCTCTCCGCTCTCCTCATTGCACTTAGGGAAGGCCTCGAAGCTGCCCTCGTCGTGGGCATCGTTCTCGTTTATTTGAAGCGTACGGGCCGAACGGCGTTGGCCCGCTACGTCTGGGGTGGCGTGGCGGCTGCCGTGCTGTCCAGCCTGGGCGTCGCCCTCGCCCTGCAGCGCTGGAAAATAAGCGAAGACGGCTTCGAGGGCCTGCTCTTGCTGCTGGCGGCCGTGTTCGTCGTCACCATGGTCTTCTGGATGAATAAGATCGCCCGCCACCTCCGCCGGGACATCGAGCAGAAAGTGGAAGTTTACGCCGGTCGCGCCGGATTTGGGGCGGGAATCGGGCTGGGCACGTTCGTCTATCTCATGGTGGTTCGCGAAGGCGCCGAACTCGCGCTGATTCTTCGCGCGGTCGAGCTTTCCACGGAAGGCCTGGAGACCTGGATCGGCACAGCATTGGGATTGGCCCTCGCGGTGGCGGTCGGCGTGTTTTTCTTCCAGGGCACACTGAAGATTTCGCTCGGCCGATTCTTCTCCGCAACGAGCACGATCTTAATTATCGTCGCTCTCCAACTTGCCATCACCGGCATGCACGAGCTGAGCGAATCCATGTGGATTTCCTCCAGCCGCTTCGAGATGGCGTGGGTCGGGCCGATTGTGCGCAATGACGTTTTCTTCTTTATGGTAGTCCTGGGCGCCGCGGCGTTGCTGGTACTGCGCGAATGGTTGAGTGTGAAGCGCTCGCCTGCCGCCGCGGAAACGCTCAATGATGCCCAGCGCCGGCGTCTGGTATATGAACAGCGCAAGCAGGGCCGCTGGATGGTGGGCGCGACTGCCTTATTCTTGCTCGTGATTCTCGTCCTGGCGGCGGACTTCGTCTATGCGCGCGTAGCGGCGGCGCCGCCGGAAGCGCAACTCGTTCAGGCCGTGGACGGCCAAGTCCATATTCCTATCGCGCAGGTGAGCGACTCGAACATGCACCTGTTCCGCGTCGCCGTGAACGGCGACATGATTCGCTTTATGGTGATCAAGAAACCGAACGGTTGGGGCACGGCCCTCGATGCCTGCCGGATTTGCGGACGCGCCGGTTATCGGCAGGATGGCTCCAACGTCATCTGCCGCAATTGCGCTTCCGCAATTTACATCCCCAGCATCGGCGAAGCCGGAGGCTGCAATCCGGTCGGTGTGACTTCGAGCGTCGAGGGAACCGACATCGTCATTGACGTGCCTTCGCTTTCCGGTGCGCTCGCCGAGGTTCCGCAGTAGTCCGCGGCCCGCCATGTTCTTCCGCATCGTCAGCGATTCGTTTGGCCGCAAGCCGCGCCGGAAACTATTGACGGCCGCAGCGCTGGCCCTCGGCATCGGCGTCACCACCGCGACGCTCAGCGTCGCTCTCGATGTGGGCGATCGTCTCGAACGGGAATTTCGCGCGCTCGGGGCCAACCTGCTCGTCACGCCGCAGGCGGACACGCTCCCTCTCGAAATCGGCGGCGTGGACTATCGCCCGGTCAGCGAGGGCGCATATCTTCCCGCGGCCGATCTCGGAAAACTCCGAACTATTTTCTGGCGCAACAATATCACCGGCTTCGCTCCCTTCCTCGACGTCCCTGTTGCGTGGTCCATCAGCGGCCGGACTTTGCCCGAAGGCCTGGCCAACGCCACGCTGGTCGGCACATGGTACCGCCACGACGTTCCGGTCTCAGATGGCACGATCTTTACCACGGGGGTGTCTGTGACGAACCCCTGGTGGCGCGTGCAGGGCCGCTGGTTCGCTGACAACACGCCGTCCGCGAGTAACGCGGCGGCGGAATGTGTGGTCGGTTCCTCGCTCGCGCAGCGCGCTTCCGTAAATGCCGGTGACGTTCTCGCCGTGAAATCCGGCGACCGCACCCAGACGTGTACCGTCACCGGCATCGTTTCCACGGGTTCGCGGGAGGACGATTCGATTCTCGCGCCCCTCGAGTTCGCCGGTACTCTTGCAGGCCAGCCCGGCCGCTATCGCACGATGCTCGTGAGCGCGCTGACCAAACCAGAAGATGATTTTTCGCGGCGCGACCCGGCCAAAATGACGCCCGATGAATATGACCGCTGGTTCTGCACGCCCTACATCTCCTCGATCTCGCAAGAGCTGCGGGAAATATTGCCCGGCACCGAAATCCATGCGATTCGCCAGGTTGCGGAAGGAGAAGGCCGCTTGCTCGGCCGCGTCAGCGCGCTAATGTGGCTCGTTACGTTTGCCGCGCTCCTCGCTGCCGGATTGGCCGTCGCCGCGACTTCCGCCACGACGGTCCTCGAACGCCGCGCCGAGATCGGTCTGATGAAGGCCATCGGGGCCGGCAATCGCATGGTGGGCGCGCTTTTTCTCACCGAACAATTGCTCCTGGCATTTATCGGCGGCGCCTCGGGGTATGCGCTTGGGGTTGTGTTGGCACGCGTGCTGGGACAGCAGGTTTTCGGCATCGCGCCGACGAGCCGATTGATTCTTTTCCCCATCGTGCTGGCCCTGGCCGGTGTGGTCGTCTTCCTGGGAAGCTTTGTGCCCTTGCGAAGCGTCGCGCGCGTCGAACCTGCGGCGACTTTGCACGGAGAGTGATGCGTGGCGCCGCGTTCCATGTTTTGGCGAATCCTGCGGCAACTGCTGAGCGCGAGCCGCGGCCGGCTGAGTGTGGCTCTGCTCGCATTGGTGAGCGGCGCGGCAGTTTGTTCGGCGCTGCTTGGGCTATATCTCGACGCGGAATCGAAGCTCACACGCGAATTTCGCACCCTCGGAGCGAATCTCGTCGTCTCGCCGCCGTCCGGGCATGGAAGCGAGCCGGCGCTCGCGGATGCCGGCGTGATGGGGCGCATCGAAGCGCAGCGCACTCCCAACGTCATCGCCGCCGCGCCGTATCTCTACCTCGTCGGTGAAACGTCCGGCCAGCCGGTGATTGTCGCTGGGACATGGCTCGACGAAGTCGCCCGGATGGACTCCTGGTGGAAGGTGGATGGCCGCTGGGTCCCTTCGCGCGACGATCGCAGCGAGTGCATGGTCGGCCGCGTCGCGGCGCGCGAACTCGGCCTTGCCGCGGGCAGCCCGCTCGACCTGCGCTCGGGGGATCGCAGCGTCTCTCTCGTGGTTGCAGGCATTGTCAATTCCGGCGGCAGCGAAGACAATCAAGTGCTGCTCAATTTGCCGGTTGCACAGGAATTGGCGAATCTCCCGGGGCGCATCGGCGTCGTGGAATTGAGCGTTGCCGGTTCGCCCGCGCAGTTGAACGATTACGCGAATCGCCTGGCCGCCGCGTTGCCCGGTCTCGAAGTTCGCCCGGTGCGCCAGTTGACGGAGGCCGAAGGCTCAATCCTGGGACGGATTCGCGGCCTGCTCTTCTGGACCGTGCTGCTGATTCTTGTGCTCACAGGACTCTGCGTTCTGGCTTCGATGGCCGCGCTCGCGATGGAGCGCCGCCGCGACGTGGGATTGATGAAAGCGATTGGCGGCCCGATGTCGCGCGTGCTGCGGCTCTTCATGGCTGAGGCCGGTGCGTTGGGGCTGGCGGGCGGCTTGATCGGATATATCGTTGGGTTGGGCTTGGCCGAGTGGGCGGGTGAACGCGTATTCGGCATGGCGGTGACGCCGCGCTGGGAAGTGCTGCCGCTCACCATCGCGCTTTCGATCGGAGTCGCGCTGGCCGGCGCGCTGCCGCTCCGCCTGTTGAGTCAAATTCGCCCGGCGGAAATCCTGAGGGGAGAATAGTGGCGCCGCTCGTCCAAATCGAAAACGTCAGCAAACAGTTTGAGGCCCTGCATGCGCTGGACGGCGTCAGCTTGAATGTTGAGCCGGGCGAGTGGGTCGCCATCATGGGCCCCTCGGGCTCCGGCAAGACGACGCTCATCAATATTCTCGGCGGCCTCGATCGTCCCAGCCACGGGCGCGTCCTCGTGGACGGCATCGAAGTGAGCAAGCTCGGCGAATCAGAGCTCACGCGCTACCGCTCGGAAACGATCGGTTTCATTTTCCAGCAATTCCATTTGGTCCCGTATCTGACCGCGCTCGAAAACGTCATGCTCGCGCAATACTTCCACAGCATCACCGACGAAGCGCAGGCCGCCGCATCCCTGAAGCGCGTGGGCTTGGGAGACCGCCTTACGCATCTGCCCGCGGAACTTTCCGGCGGCGAGCAGCAGCGCGTGGCGATCGCGCGCGCGTTGATCAATCAGCCGAAATTGATTCTCGCCGACGAGCCCACGGGAAATCTCGACGAGGCCAACGAGCAAATTGTTCTGAACTTGTTGCGGGAGCTTCACGCCGCCGGACACACCATCCTCATCGTCACGCATTCTCCGATGATCGGCGGCCTTGTGGATCGCCGCATCGAGCTCGTCCATGGGCGCGTCGCTCGCGAGACGGTTCCTGTTGCCGACGATCAGGTGCGCTTCGATCACCTGCTCGAGCAAGTCTGGATTTGCGGCGAAGAGGGTCTGCCCGCCAGCGTCGAGCGCGTCCGCACGGCCGACATCGGCGACGCCACTCCATTCCTGCAGCGCTTGTCGGACTTGGGCTTGGTGGAGATCCGCGATGCGGAAGTCCGGCTAACTTCTACGGGAGGACGTCGCGCTCAGGACGTCGTCCGGCGTCACCGCCTCGCCGAATGCCTGCTAACCAACACGTTTGCCATCAGCGACGCCGAAGCGCACTCGGAGGCTTGCAAGTTCGAGCACATCATCAGTCCCGAGCTGGACCGCAAGATCTGCACGTTCCTCGGCCATCCCAGCGCCTGCCCGCACGGCAACCCGATTCCCCCGGGCGATTGCTGCGCCACCGCCGCGCCACGCCGCTGAGCGATTCTCGAAGGTGCCGGCGTGTTGTCCGCAGAGTGCGCTTTCTATAATCTTTAGGAGGTGGGAGCTCTAGCTCCCACGCAACTGATATAGAGTAAAAAGGGGCTCTAGAGTCTGTGTGAGAACTGGGTTCGTTCTTTGTAGCGCCAGCCTTTAGGCTGGCATCTGCTTTATTCTAAAGTGCCGCCCTGAAGGGCGGCGCTACAAAAACCTGAAAAGCGCGAGTTCTCACACAGACTCTTTAGCCCCTGAAGTCCCGAGCAACTCCTTTGCGTCTTTCCGGGACACCACACTAGACCGGAGTGAAAATGCCTCTCCCGCAGGATGCGCGCAAGAAGCCCACTGGCATAAAGATTCACGTCACGACCGGCGCCGGCGTGGATATCGTCTGGAGCGACGACCACTCCAGCCACTACGATTTCCTCTACTTGCGCGATCTCTGCCCCTGCGCTTTGTGCAACGACGAGCGCGCCAAGAAGGCTGCTGCCCCGCACGCCTCTCCGACCGCCCTGACCTCGACTCTGCCGATGTTCAAACCCAAACCCAAGGCCCGTGCGGCGCATCCGGTCGGCAACTACGCCATCCAGATCGAATTCACGGATGGCCATAACACCGGCATCTACAGCTACGATTACCTCCGCACCATCTGTCCCTGCGAGGCGTGCGCGCGCGAATTCCGCGCCGCCGAAGCATAGCCCACGCTTGGCAGTGGGTCAGTTATCGAGGTGCCCGTAATCCAGGAATGACGCATTTCTCTTGCTTGAAGCGGCTAAGCACTCCGGTTGTCACTGGGTGCAGAACCCTGCGACAGGTCTATCTCAAGGCAGCCGAGAGTGAAAGCAAACGGGAAAGGCCCTGGATCGCTCGTTCGATATAACCCATTAAAGAAGACAAGTGCACGCGCCCCAGTCTGCTCACGAAATTGAAGCGAGGGCTTCCATGGGCCGGAGTGCCACCCGCGATCTTCAGCCGTCATAATTTGGATCGGCTGGCTCCAGTCGGCAAGCGCACCCGCTGGTGTCTTTGCTCTGCACCACCACAACCCGGTCTCGGGCGGTGGGGTGCCTTCCCTTACCGAAACTCGCGCGAAAATCGCGTCAAATGCATCTCCTCGTTGACGAACGCAGAAATCGAACATCTTCATTTCAGGCAAGGCAAAGACCGCATGCTTGCTCCAGCCAACGCTACCGTCTTCACTTTCTGCGTACCCGTGCACCAGGTAATCCTCCTGGTTGGATCCAGCGACGTACCACATCTTCCATTTCCCATCGTGATAAATCAGGTTCGGTTCGTACACGCTCCCGTGTTCCCACTCTTCATTTGCAACGAATGCGGTTTCTCGCTGATCTATCCACTTTTGGTCATCCCATTCCAGAAAGCCGATCTTATAGGGCCCCCAGAGGTTCTCGGCCGCGCCCGCATAGTAGATGCGTTCGACCCATTCGCTTTTGCGGGGGTCCCAACCCCTGACATACGACGGGCAGTGCCGTCCGCCCTTGCCGTCCCATGCTGAGCTGAGTCTATGCTCCGCAACTGACACCAAGACTCCCGCAGCACTGCGAGTCACCTTCCACCCCTCAGCGGACAGCGGCGCGCCCGAAGGGAGTGAGGCGCTGTAGATGTCTGTAGTTCCGTATCCACCGACTTGGCCCGCGAGGTACATCCACCATTGCTCTCCGCGCTTCACAACGCTCGCATCGAGCAGTTCATCCCCACCCGAGCCCGAAACGGGATCGCGTGGGTCGAGGATCTTGACTTCAGCTCCCAGCGCACTCCAACTTAGATTATCCATTGTGTTCCTACGCCCATCCGACATTATCCTGTCTCGCCGCCACTTTGCGAATGGAATTATAAGATTTCCCGAGACTCCGTGTAGTTTTCACGTGGTCGGCTACTCGGAAACTGGCCCATTACCCAGCGGTTCGGGCCACTCTCTTCGCCCTTTCTTCTTTATGATTTCTTTATGGACTTGCTCCTCTGAAAATGCGAGGATTCTTTCCCATAAGTTCACGCAGAATCGATGGCTTCGACCCCCAACGGCCCCAATCCGGCGCCCTCTAAATTAATCACCATCCCGCGCGTCGTCGTGGCTACTACGGCCATGCTCACGTTCATCTCGTTCTGGCGCGCCTCCGCCATCGTACTCAATGACATGGGTTCGTCCGCTTTCTATGCCGGAGCGATTGCAGAGCATTTCATCGGGAAAACCGGCCCCTGGTTCATCCTGGCCATCATGATCCTGGCCTATGCGGTTCGCTCACTCTACATCGAGAGCTGCAGCATGTTCGTCCGCGGGGGCGTCTATCGTGTTGTGAAGGAGGCGATGGGCGGCACCCTGGCGAAATTCTCCGTCTCCGCCCTGATGTTCGATTACATCCTCACCGGCCCGATTAGCGGCGTCTCGGCGGGATTGTATTTGGTCGGACTCTTGAACGAGTTGCTGCACTATGCGCACTCCTCGCTAACGCTTCCCGTGAACATGACGGCTGCGTGTTTCGCGGCGCTGGTCACGCTCTACTTCTGGTGGGAGAACATCAAAGGAGTCCACGAGTCGAGCGAAAAAGCCCTGCGCATCATGTACGTGACCACAGTCATGGTCGTCATCATGGTCGCCTGGTGCGCCTACACCCTGTGGATTCGCGGCGTTCACCTTCCGCCGTTGCCCACCCGCGCCACGATCGTTTATTCCGCCGATTCTTTGGGATGGTTGCGGTGGAGCAACTTGCCCTATTCCGTCGGATTCATCGGAATTTTGATCGGCCTGGGCCACTCCGTCCTGGCGATGAGCGGCGAAGAGACCATGGCGCAGGTCTATCGGGAGATCGAGCACCCGAAACTCCGCAACCTGGAGAAGGCCGGCCTCGTAATTTTCCTGTACAGCTTAATTTTTACGGCCGGAGTAGCGTTTTTCGCCGTGATGATCATCCCCGATTCAGTCCGCCAGAATTTCTTCGACAATCCGATCGGCGGCCTCGCCATGTATATGGCGGGCCCGCTGACGCTCCGCCTGGCGTTTCGAGTGTTCGTGGTCGTAGTCGGTGTCTTGATGTTGGCCGGCGCCGTGAATACCGCCATCGTCGGCTCGAATGGCGTCATGAACCGCGTCTCGGAAGACGGCATTCTTCCCGATTGGTTCCGGCGGCCACACCCCCGCTTCGGGACGTCCTATCGCATTTTGAACCTGGTTGTTTTTCTTCAACTTTTCACGATTCTGCTGAGCCGCGGAAACATCTTCCTCCTCGGCGAGGCCTATGCCTTTGGTGTGATGTGGAGCTTTTCGATGAAGGGGCTGGCCGTCCTCGTGCTCCGCTACAAGCGGCCTGGCGGACGCGAATTTCGCGTGCCCCTGAATTTCAAGATCGGCAGGGTGGAAATTCCCGTTGGCCTCGGACTCATCACGCTGACGCTCCTCGCGCTATGCATCATCAACCTGTTCACCAAGCAGATCGCCACGCTCTCGGGCGTGACGTTCACTGTCATCTTCTTCGCGGCGTTCACTTTATCGGAGCGCTACACCCACAAGCGCGCGGCGGCCAGCGTGGATATGGACCAATTCAATGTTGCCTCGCAGACGGAGCTTTCTCCGCAGAGCGTGGGCTGCCGGCCGGGCAACGTTCTCGTTCCCGTGAGCAATTATCACGCGCTCTACCATCTTTCGGCCGTCCTGGACCAGGTCCAACCGGAACGCCGCGACATCGTCGTCCTCCACATTCGGCTGTTGCGCCGCGCAGCCTCCGGCGAGAGCGAACTCGAAGCCGAGCAGCTTTTCGGGAGTATCGAGCAGTATTTGTTCACGCAGGCGCTATCGATCGCGGAAAAGCGCGGTAAGACGGTCAAACTTGCGGTCGTCCCCGCAAGCGATCCCTGGGAAGGAATTGTGCGTGCGGCCACCAGCCTGGAGTCCACGGGCATCGTCCTGGGACATTCCACCAAGTACACCGCGGCGGAGCAGGCCCGCCAGATTGGTCTTTCGTGGGAAGCGCTGCCGGATCCGCGCCCCCCGTTCAACCTGGAGATCTATTCTCCCGGCGGCCAGCGAGAATTTTTCATGCTGGGTCCGCATTCTCCTCAACTGACGCCCAACGAGGTGCGGCTGGTACATCAACTCTGGCTGCGCTTCTGCGGCGCAGTCGCGCCCGAGGAACTTCATCACCACGATGTGGTCCACTTCGCCCTGAACGAAATGGAACAAGACCTCGCCGAAGGCCGTGAAAGCGAAGTGGTGGCCCGCCTGCGCGCTCACTTGGAGGACAATCGCAAGAAGCGCTCGTCCCAGTCCTGACGCGTCAGCATTAACAAATTGGCTTCGGGAACCAGGGTTTGCGTCAGGGCACGGTTTCAGCCGTGCCGAAATCGCCGCGAAACTAGAACGGCTTTAGCCGCTGAGGGCTTTCTGCACGTAACCCTCCCGGCTCCGGGGAGAGTCCGTTGCTTCGTTCATCCAACCGGTGTGATTTCCGATGTGCAGAACGCGCATCGCGAGGCCTTCAGAGGCACCTTCGAGAGGCACTTCGGGCAATCGCGCGTCGTCTCGGCTTCCGCCGGCTTCGGCCACATGCGGTTCACTTGGCGTAGCAGCAGGAAAATGGCAAACGCCACGATCAGAAAGTTGATGATCGTGTTCAGGAACAAACCGTAGTTGATCGTCACCGCGCCCGCCGCCTTGGCTGCGGCCAGCGAGTCGTAATGTCCGCTGAGGCTCACGTAGAGATCGGAGAAATCCACGTGGCCCAACAATTTGCCGATGGGCGGCATCAGAATATCTTTCACGAACGATGCGACAATCGCTCCGAAGGCCCCGCCGAGGATGATTCCCACCGCCATGTCCAGCACGTTTCCGCGCATCGCAAACTCTTTGAATTCCTTTAGCATTCTCTAGCTCCTTGCACTGAGAGTGGATTCACCGCTGCGAAAGATCGTCGCGGGAAACTGGCCGGTCCGCCGGCGATCTTCGTAGCGGCGACTGGAACTTGTCCCGACCCAGTCGGGAGGTCGCCATCTTCATTCCGCAGAAATTTGCCGCCACGTCAGCCGCCATATGAGAATCCAGCTTCGCGCAGCGTGAGTGGTTCTTCCTCGCGCCGCGAACCAACCTCCACCACCTGGCCCACGAAGATCGTGTGATCGCCGCGACGCACCTCATCCACCACGCGGCACTCGAACCACGCAGGCGCGTCCAGCAGCAGCGGAGCTCCCGTCACGCCGTTTTCATAACGGTATCCGTTCAGCAGTTCGCCCGCCGGCTGCGCGCCCTTGAAAAATTTCATCGCTAGCTCTTTCTGTCCCTTTCCAAGGACATTCAACGCAAACGCGCGAGACGCGGTGATCACCTCGTGCAGCGCGCTTTCCACTTTGATTCCAACCACCACCAGCGGCGGCTCGGACGACGCCTGCGTGACCCAATTGATCGTTCCGGCCCCGATGGTTTCTCCGGCGCGCGAAGTCGCCACAAAAAGGCCGTACGGAATCAGCCGCAGCACCGCCTTCTTCGTGTTGGGATCGATTGTCATCTCGTCACGCGGTTCAGGTTTTCCGGAGCGACAGAGCCGCGCTCGCGAGTCCCCGCAAAATCAAAATTCCCCCGGCCGCACCCAGCACGAGGCCGGCCCGGCGAACGGACATCCACGCCAATGAAATCATCAGCGCCCCGACGAGCGCCAGCGACACGCCGCGAATTTGCTCCACGGCGCGTCCGCCTGCGGTCGCGTAGCGACCGGTCCGCATGAAAATGCGCATTCCCCAGAAGACCAACACGGCGCCGAGCACGAGCCACTGCGGGCGTCGCGGATCGAAAAAGTAACGGCCGCTGGCTGCGAGCCACAGGAGCAGCGCCCCGAGCAGCACAAAAATCAGCTCGTTGATCATCCGGAATAGACGGAGCGGCGTGACCATGTTCGTCGGCTAGACGCGTTCGATGCGCACCGAGTTCAGTACCACCGGCTGGCGCGGACGATCCTGCGAATCGCGCGCCACCTGCGAAATCTTCACCGCGACGTCCAGCCCCTCCACCACTTCACCGAAAATCGAGTGCCGGCGGTCGAGCCAGGGCGTCGGCGCGACGGTCACAAAAAACTGGCTGCCGTTCGTGTTCGGACCGGAGTTCGCCATCGAAAGTTTGCCGGGCTTGTCGTGCTTCAGCGATGCGTGAAACTCATCCTCGAATTTATAGCCCGGATCGCCCGTGCCCTTGCCGAGCGGGCAGCCGCCCTGAATCATGAATTCCGGGATGACACGATGGAATACCAGCCCGTCGTAGAACGGCCGCTTCGCGGGCTTGCCGGTCTTCGCGTCGTGGAATTCTTTCGTGCCTTCCGCGAGGCCGATGAAATTGGCCACGGTCTTCGGCGCTTCCTTCTCAAATAGCTTGATGACTATCGTGCCGTTCGAGGTTTCCAGTATTGCGTACGTTCCGGGTGTGCGTGCCAATGGGTTTCTCCTTGAGTGCTCTCGTCGGATCTCGGCGAATGTGGGCCGGCGGGCATTATCGCCCAACCCGCGCCTCGCAGCGCAAAGAAAATACCTGCGCTCGACGCCCCGAACAGTAATAGACTGTTTTGCCGCCGCTTGAATCCCCGATACAAGCGCGCGCATCGAATCTGCGGAAGGAAACGTATGGAAGACGTGCGCAATGTCGTGATTATCGGCAGCGGCTGCGCGGGATTGACGGCCGCCATCTACGCCGCCCGCGCCAATCTCAAGCCCATCGTGATTGACGGCTACGAAGCCGGGGGGCAGCTCACGCTCACGACGATGGTGGAGAATTTCCCCGGTTTTCCCGAGGGCATTCTCGGCCCCGAATTGATTGAGAACATGCGGAAGCAGGCGCAGCGCTTCGGCGCCGAGTTTCGCGCCGGAGCGGTCACCGAGGTGGACCTGTCGCGGCGCCCCTTCACCATCATCGTGGCGCAGGAGAGCTACCGCGCGCAAGCGTTGATCGTGGCCGCGGGCGCGACCGCCAAATTGCTGGGCCTCGATTCGGAAAAGCAGCTCATGGGCCGCGGCGTCTCCACCTGCGCCACCTGCGACGGTTTTTTCTTCCGCGGGAAGGAGATTGCCGTTGTCGGCGGCGGCGATTCCGCCATGGAAGAAGCGAACTTCCTCACAAAATTCGCCAGCCGCGTTCACCTGATTCATCGGCGCGAGGAGTTTCGCGCCTCGAAAATCATGCAGGACCGCGTCCGCAGCAACGAAAAAATTCGCGTGGTCGCGCCCGCTGTAGTTGAAAAACTTCTCGATTCGGGCAAGGGCGCCGTCGAAGCCATCGAAGTGCGCGACCTCAAGAGCGGTAAAACGTCAACGCTTCCGCTCGAAGGAATTTTCGTGGCCATCGGCCACGAGCCCAATACCAAAGTGTTTCGCGGAAAACTCGATATGGACGCGAACGGCTATCTCATCACCCACAGCGGCAGCAAGACCAACGTCCCTGGCGTCTTTGCCGCGGGCGATGTGCAGGACCATCACTATCGCCAGGCCGTCACCGCCGCCGGCTCCGGCTGCATGGCCGCGCTCGACGCCGAAAGATTTCTCGAAGAACCGGAGCTCGCGTAAGTTTCCCGCAGCGAACCATTCACCCGAGCGATTCGCCGGGCTTCAACGCGTGAATTTCCAGGCCCGCGATGTTCTGCGTCAGTTCGCGGAGCGCCTCGGGCGTGCCCGTGAGCGCGGGGAATGTCCCGTAGTGCATGGGAATTACGTGCTGCACGCCCAGCAGTCGGACTGCGTGCGACGCTTCGAGCGGACCCATGGTGTAGAGATCGCCGATCGGCAGCAGCGCCACGTCGGGTTTGTAAATCTCTCCGATTAATTTCATGTCGCCGAATGCGTTGGTGTCGCCCGCGTGGTAGAGGGTCAGTCCTCCCGGCAACCTCACGATCCACCCGCCGGCCTCGCCGCCGTAAACTATTCTTCCTTCGTCTTCGATTCCATTGGAGTGGAACGCGTTGACCAGCGTGGCCGCAATGTCGCCGAATTTCACGGTGCCGCCCTTGCTCATCCCGGTCACATTTTTCAAATCCTTCGATTCCAGCCACAGCGCCGTCTCGTAAATCGCCGCGATCTTCGGTTGGTGCGCTCTCGCCAGCGCCAGCGTATCGCCGAGATGGTCCCCGTGCGCGTGCGAAAGAAGAATGACGTCCACCCGCGCCGGCTGCTGCATCGCCGGCGGACATTTTGGATTTCCCTTAAGCCACGGATCGATCAGAACCACGTTTCCGTTTGCGGTTGTAATTTGAAAACTGGAATGGCCCAACCAGGTGATCTTGTTTCCGCCCGTGCGCAACATGTGTTTCCTCCGGTCCGGCATTTTGTGTGAGCGCGCGAGCCAATTCTATGCGTTCCTGCCCGTGCCGTTCAATTTCACCTCGAACCGCCAATCGTCCAACGGTCCGCGATATCGTTCCCGTCTTGCACGGCGATGCGCCATTCGCAACATCAATTTGCTGTTGCGAGAGGAGATTCCCCGCGTGTGCTACGATTCAACGAAAGTCGGTCTTCCCTAGAGGTCGCGCGTTCATGGAATCGTGGATCATTCGCCAGTGCCGGCTCACGTGCCGGCGTCAAGTCGTGGCCTGGGCCGTGATTCTTCTCGCCGGACTGGGCTTCGTCGTTTACAACGCGCGCTATGTCAACAATTTCTTCCGTGGCCCATTCCAGCTTTCCGCAATCGATCTCGCGCAAATCGACGACGCGAATAAAGCCCCGCGTTATTTTGTCACCGTCGCGGGCGGCAAAGTCACGGATACCGGCGTGCAGGAGTTCACGACGGAGACCGAAAACGGCGTCGAGAAAAAAAGCACATATCCGTCAGCGGGTTTCTATGCGGTTCAGGTTGGCGCTCGCCTCCTGATCGTGAAAAGCCGTTCGGCGCCGGCGGGAAATGTTTCCGGAGAATTAAAGCCGTTCGACTACGATCTCTCGAATCAACTTTTCACCGGCGTGGATTCCAACTTGGATTCCACGCAATGCTATCCGTTTTATCTCGATACGCAGGGCTTTCGCACGAACGGCTATGGGGGCATCGCGATCGCGGTCTTGGTGATTGTGCTCGTCGTCGCTTTCGCGCGGCCCGCTCTCTCACGCCTGCGCGACATCGAAACCCATCCCGCTGTGAAACGCGCCCGCCTGTGGGGCGACCCGATCGGTATTTCCGTCGAGGCTGAACGCGAATTCAACGGCCAAGTACGGTACAAAGCCGCCGGAGTCGTTCTCACCGATAATTTCGCCTTCCAAAAAAGCTTCTTCGTCTTCAATCTCTATCGCTTCCACGATTTGCTTTGGGCCTACAAAAAAGTCACCCAACGCCGGGTGAATTTCATTCCCACCGGCAAGAGTTACTCCGCCCTCCTTCATTTCTACGGCGGCAACATGAATTTCATGGCCAAGGAGAAGCGCGTTGAAGAAGTCCTGCAATTTTGCGCCGGCCGCGCGCCTTGGGCCGTAATCGGCTATTCAGCGGATTTGAACAAGCTCTTCACTAAACAGGTCAAAGACTTCTGCGCCGCCGTCGAAGCCCGCCGCCGCGACCTCGCCGCTAAGCCCTCTCAGTAGTACAGGCACTCCTCCTTGTCAGCCACGTCCTCGTGGAGGCTATGGAAGAGCGGCGTGCCTTGCTATTCGGCTGCGTCGTGCCGTGGGGAGCTGCCGCCCGGAAGGAGCGACTTGATGATGACGTAGAGGACCGGAATGAAAATCAAATTCAGCGTGGTCGCGGCGATCATCCCGCCAAAAACGGTCGTGCCCACCGAGATGCGTCCCGCGCGGCCCGCGCCTTGCGCCAGCACCAGCGGCACGACGCCGAGGATAAACGCCAGCGAAGTCATCAGAATCGGCCGCAGCCGAATCCGGGCGGCTTCGATCGCCGCTTCGAGGATCGTCATGCCTTGTTCGCGCAACTGCTCCGCGAATTCCACGATCAGAATTGCGTTCTTGCTCGAAAGGCCGATCAGCATGATGAGCCCGATCTGGCAGTAAACATCGTTCTGCAATCCGCGCAGCGATTGCGCCGAAATCGCGCCCAGCAGCGCCAGCGGCACTGCCAGCAGCACGATGAACGGCAAGACAAAACTTTCGTACTGCGCCGCCAGCGTGAGATAGACCACCACCAGCCCCAAGCCGAAAAGAATCGTCGCCTTGCCGCCGGATTCGATCTCCTCGAGCGACAATCCGCTCCATTCGTAGGTCATGCCCTGCGGCAAGACTTTCTTAGAGAGCGCTTCCATCGCCGCAATTCCTTCACCGGAACTGCGCCCGCTCGCCGCCGAGCCGTCAATCTCCGCCGAGCGAAACAAATTGTAATGGCTGATCACCTGCGCGCTCGCCGTCGGCTCCAGGGTGACGAGCGACTCCAGCGGGATCAGCTTGCCTGCGTCCGAACGCACGTAGTACTGGCTGATGTCCTTGGGCTTCGCGCGATACGGCGAATCGGCCTGTACGTACACCCGGTACGAACGGTTGTTGAAGTCGAAATCGTTCACGTACTCCGAGCCCATGTACACCTGCAGCGTGTCGGTGATCTGGCTGATCGGCACCTCCAAACTTTTCGCCGCCTCGCGATCGATGTGCACGAGGTACTGGGGATCGTCGGCGGTGAAGCTGGTGAACAAACCGGCAAGGTCGGGGTTCGCGTTGCCTTGCGCCACCAGATGATTCGCCGCGTCCGCGAGTTGCGGAAGCGTGTTGCGACCCTGATCTTCCAATTCGTACGCGAATCCGCCGAAATCGCCGAGTCCTTCCACTGCGGGCGGGTTGAACGGCTGTACGATCGCCCCCGAAACGCCTCCCAGCGGCCCGCGCAATCGCTCGATCACCTGCTGTGCGGAATGCTCAAGCCCCTCGCGCTCCGCGAAAGGTTTCAGGCTCACGAAGATGATGGCGCGATTCGGTGCCGAGCCTGAAAAACTGTAGCCCACCACCGAAAACGCGCCGTCGATCTCCGGCTGCCCCGACATCGCCTTCTGCGCCTCGGCGCAGATCGCGCTGGTGTACGCGATGGAAGCGCCCTCCGGCGCCTGTACGATGACGAAGATGTAACCTTCGTCATCCTCCGGAATGAACGCCTGCGGCACCCGCTGGTAGTTCCAATAGGTGAGTGCGAGCCCCGCAAAGAAAATGATCAACATGGCGGGCTTAAAGCGCAGCGCCGTCCGCAGAACCGAGCGGTAGAAATCCGTCCCGGCGCGCACCATCCGGTTGAACGCGCCGAACAATCCGCCTCGCACGCCCGTTTCTCTCCTCAGGAACAACGCGGAAAGCGCGGGCGAGAGCGTGAGCGCATTGAAGGCCGAAATGGAAACGGAAAACGCGATGGTCAGCGCGAACTGGCGAAACAAAATTCCGGTCGTGCCGGGAAACAGCGCCACCGGCAAGAATACGGAAACCAGCACCAGCGACGTCGCCACCACTGCGCCCGCCACCTCTTTCATCGCCACGGACGCGGCGTTGTGCGGCTCCGTGATTCCCTCGCTCAGGTGACGCTGCACGTTTTCGATCACCACGATCGCGTCGTCCACCACCAGGCCGGTGGCCAGCGTGATCCCAAAAAGCGTCAGGGTGTTGACCGAGAATCCCAGCAGCTTGACGAACGCAAAGGTGCCCACCAGCGAAACGGGAATCGTGACCGCCGGGATGATCGTGCTGCGCCAGTCCTGCAGAAAAATAAAAATCACGGCGATAACGAGGAGAATCGCTTCCACCAGCGTGATCAGCACGTCGCGGATTGATTCGCCGACCACGGTCGTGGTGTCGAACGCGACCGCATAGCGGAGTCCCGGCGGAAAAGTCTTGGATAGCTTCAGCAGCTCGGCCTTCGCGTCGCGGTCCACATCGAGCGCGTTTGCGCCGGGCAGTTGCGTGATGCCGATTCCAACGGCCTCGTGGCCGTTGAAGTTGAGCGCTGAACTGTAGTCCTGCGCCCCCAGCTCGGAGCGGCCCACATCTTTCATCCGCACCAGCGTTCCATCCGCGCCCGATTTCAGAATGATGTTGTCGAATTCCGAAGGCTCGCTCAACCGGCCGATCGCCCGGACGCTGATCTGAAACGACTGTCCTGACGGAGCGGGTTGCGCTCCGATCTCCCCCGCGGCGATCAAAACGTTTTGCTCGTTGAGCGCGTTCAATACGTCGGTCGCGGTGAGGCCGTGCTGCGCCATGCGCGCCGGGTCCAGCCACAATCGCATCGAGTAGCGGCGCTCGCCGAAGATGAGCACGTCACCGACGCCGGGGACGCGCTTGAGCGCGTCGCGCACGTATACGTCGAGGTAGTTGCTCAGAAATAGGCTATCGTATTGCCCGTTCTCCGAATAGACGCCCGCGCCGAAAACGAATCCGCCTTGCTGCTTCGAGATGATGACGCCCGTATTCTTCACTGCGTTCGGCAACAGGCCCAGCGCCTGGTTCACGCGGTTCTGCACGTCCACGGCCGCGAGATCGGGATCGCGATTGACGTCGAACACCACCGTGATGCTGCTGTTTCCGCTGTTGTCGCTCGTCGAGGTGATGTATTTCATCCCCTCGACGCCGTTAATGGCTTGCTCCAGCGGGAGCGTCACCGCGCTCTCGACGGTCTGAGCGTTTGCGCCGATGTAAGCGCTGTCCACGCTGACTTGCGGCGGAGCGAGTTGCGGGAATTGCGAAACGGGCAGGGTGGGAATGGCCATCGCGCCCGCGAGAACGATCAGCAGCGCGCAAACGGTGGCGAAGACGGGCCGGCGAATGAAGAAGTCGACAAACACGATTCAGTTGTGTCCTCGCCCGCGCGCGGAAAAAAATCCAGCGGGGTGCATGGGATCAGTGGGCTGCGGAAGAGCCCGGCTCGCTCTGGATCTCCTCCGACACCGGGACGCCGTCCGCAAGAAACTGTGTGCCGGTAACGATGACGTGGTCGCCCGGGTGAATGCCGTCGAGCACTTCGTAGTTGTTGCCGAACGTGTCGCCGATCTTCAACAACTTTTGGCGCGCCACCGTGCCGCCGGATTCGCTCACCGCGAGGAAGGCGAAATATTGTCCGTTGATGCGAGACACCGCCAGCACCGGCACCACCGGCGACGCGTGCGTGCTCCAGATCA
>Ga0209415_10003062_pt1 | contig 31149 bp, 27 predicted proteins | sample PeaSoiSIISIP2007_FD_187696 | JGI IMG/M metagenome (GOLD analysis project Ga0209415, IMG submission 187696) | Peat soil microbial communities from Weissenstadt, Germany - SII-SIP-2007 (SPAdes) (version 2) | ecosystem: Environmental > Terrestrial > Soil > Wetlands > Peat | place: Germany... | reverse complement strand
TCGCCGGGGTTGATGATGGCCATCATGGCCGACATCATGGCTTCCGTGGAGCCGCAGCACACGGTGATCTCGCGCTCGGGATCCAGTTCAACTCCCTGAGTGTGCGCAAATTTTTGCGCGATGGCGTTGCGCAGCGATTTCGCGCCCCAGGTGATGGCGTACTGATTGATGTCGCGCTCAATCGCTTGCTGCGCGGCCATCTTGATTTCCGCTGGAGCAGGAAAATCCGGAAAGCCCTGAGCGAGATTGACGGCCCCATGCTTCGTGGCCAGACGCGTCATTTCCCGAATTACAGATTCGGTGAAGCGCGAAGCCTTTTCGCTCAGAAGCCCGCGCGCCCCGCTCTGAATGTGCGGAGCGGCGCCTGCTCCGCCTGGAGCGGCTGGATTCATCGTGATGCCGCCTGTGTCTTCAGCTTCGAGGAAGACTTGCTGGAGTGGCGTTTTGTCGCGGTTGACTTTGCAGGCGCGGTCGTCGCAGCCCGGGTCATACCCGACGAATTCAGTTGATGATAAATCTCCGCATTGCGCATTACGATCTGCACATAATCCCGTGTCTGAGTAAATGGAATGGACTCCACAAATTCGGCGGGCTCAGAAAAATTGCGCTCCGAAGTCCATAATGTCGATCGGTCCTCTCCTGCGTTGTAGGCGGCCAGCGCGGCTTCGGGACCGCCGAATTGGCTGATCAGATCCGAAAGATAAAGCGTACCCAGCTCGACATTGTATTGCGGGTCGAATAAGCGCGTACGCGTGTAGTGCAGGTGCAACCGCTGCGAAAGGTGCGGCGCAGTTTTGGGAAGCACCTGCATCAAGCCCAGCGCTCCGGCGCTTGAAATCGCGTCGGGCTGAAACGCGGATTCCTGCCGCATGACGCCGGTCACAATCATGGGATCCACGTGATCGCGCGCGGCGGCTGTCGTCACACTGGAGAAATAAGGCAGCGGGTAAAGAACGCGGGCCACGGCTGCGGGCATTTCTTGGCTGCGATGGGCTTCCGGTTGCGGATAGGCCTGACGGATCAGTGAAATCCCAACTGAATAATGTTCCGCGGCGAGCGCTGCCTCCGCGGTTTCCAGCAGCAGCCGCGGCGATGGCGTGACCGCGTAAGCCGCGCGCAGTTCGAGTTCGGCGCTGGCGTCAAATCCAATCAAGCGCAATGCCACCGCACGCTGCCACCGGTCCTCCGCTTCAGCCGGTATGGGCGCGTCGATGGCCCCAATCGGGGGTGCATCGGGAATCGCGGAAACGATGTCAACGGGAGTAACCGGCTGCATCCCAATTGCCTTGATGCGGTCAGCGGCGCGCAGTCCGAAAAAAGTTTGGGGAAAGCGTTCTGTGTCTTTCAGGTAAAGGCTGCGAGCCTGCGCGGTACTGCCTCCGCGCTCCGCCGCCCGTCCGAGCCAATAAAGCGCGTCGGGCACGGCGTTGGATGTCGGGTAAGTCCGAATAAACAATTCGAGCAATGAAACCGAATCCGCCTTGCGATCCATGTACGCGGCCCAGGTCGCCCGCCAGGCAGCGACCGGAGCATTCTTCCCGGAAGGAGATGACTGTACGGTGCGCCGATAATAATCCGCTGCGCGCTGGCGATCGAGCAGCACCCAATAATAATTTCCCGCGGCAAAAAGAGATTCGGCCGCCCACTGGCTTTGCGGAAATCGCTCGGCGCACTGCGTAATTGCATCGAACATTTCGTTCTCGCGCTTTTCGTTACGATACGCTTGCGAGAGCGAAAAGAGCCGCTCAGCTTCGGCTTCGGGATCGCTGAATTTCACCGCAACCAACGAGGATGCGCTGCCACCCTCCGCCGAATGGGATTGAGCGATGCGCAGCTCCGCGTGTGCATGATCAGCTCCATCGGTCTGCGGGAGCATGGCTTCAAATTCCTGAATTGCCTCGCGCCAGCGGTGCGCACCGTAAAGAGCTTCCGCGCGCGAGCTCATTTCTTGAGCGCTGGTAGCGGGAAACGACTCGCCGAGTTGGCGCGCCAGTTCCGGTATGCGTTCACCCGCGGCGCGTGCTTCATCGCTGAGTGGAAATCCGTAATAAAGGGCTAGATAGTCCTTTGCCGCGGCAGTGGAGTTGCCGGATTTTTCGTGCGCCTGCGCACGCAGCAACAACAAAACGGATTTCTGCGATGTTTTCGTGTAGGCGTCCAGAGCAGCCGCGGCGCTCTGCGATTTCCCAAGCGCCATGGCGCCTTCCGCATACGATTGAACGGCGACATCAGTCATTACACTGTCTGGAAATTTCTGGCGGAACGCGCCAAGCTCTGCAACTCCCTCCTCGTTTCGCCCCATCTGCCGGAGCGTCTGTGCATGCCAGAACATCGCATATTCTTCCAGGCGCGAGGGGCGCTGCAAAGCCGCCGCAAACCACTTGAGCGCCTCGGGAGTATGGCTGCGGTCCAAATTGTAATGCCCAAGCGCCAGAGCGGCCCATTCGCCGCTCTCATCCTTCTCGTGTTGCTGCGCAAAGGCCGCGAGCTTCAGTTCCGCAGCGGCGCTCGGTTTATCGCGCAACGCCAGCGCCAATTGCGAGAGCTGTTGGTCATCTCTTGTTGATGGGGGATTTGCAGGGGATGCCTGACCTGCGGCTGGCACTTTCTTCGCCGGGGCGGCTGATTTCGTTGACGGAACCGGAATTGGCGGCGCCTTCTGTGCCGCAGCAGCATTCACGCAGAAGGTTACCGCCATCGCGCAAAGGCACGGCAATAAGATAGCCAAAGCTCCCGCGCGCGGCCATCGCGCCGCCGCAGAGCCACGCCCGTTCTTCATCGCGCTTTTAGTGGCGCAATGCCGGAGTGGAATAAGGGTATTCGCCGAGAGCTTCTGGGTCGCCCGCCGCGAGCACTTCGACCATCCAGTGATAGAAATAATCCACGCCATGGCCGAGGATCGGCCCAAACCTTCGTTCATATTCTTTCCGCGCCTTCCCAATTTCCTCGTTCAATCGATTGCAGAGGTCGTGGTTCTCGCGCCCAAGAATCACTTGATCGGGCTTGAGCAACTGGATGTCCTGCATCGAAACTTTTGCCACGCGGTTCGCGCGGCGGTGCATCTCCTGCTCATCCGCTGAGAGCGAATGCAAATCAAATACTACCGCGGATTCGGCCGCGGCTGGCTGGGATTGCGAAGGCTGCGGAGCAGCTGGTGAGTAATCTACAAAAACAGGGGCTTTGCCCTCAGGGGCAACTTCATGATGTGTTGCCATCTCGGGCTGCACTGGCTCCGGCTCGAAAACCTTCGGTGGGGTTATGTCGAAAACTGGGGGAGCAGTGTGCGCAATTGGCTCCTCGATCTGTGGCGGCTCATTATGCGCAGCAGATTCCTCATACACCTCTTGGGATGTTTCGGTTTCAATTGGTTCTGATGAGGAGTGCATCGGTTCCGGATGAATTGTTTCCGCGGGGATGGGTTCCGCATGAACAGGTTCTGCGTGATCAGGCGTTGCTTGAACCGGTGCAAAATCCGCCGGAGGCATCGCGGGAACCGGCGATGCGCTCATCGGAACTGGAAAGGATGGCGTGGAACGTGACGGCTCGGGCGCCGCAGGCTGAACCGGCGCAACCACAACCGGTGTCGCCACCACGCGCAAATTTTCTTCCTGCTCTGGTTCCGTTCGCGAGGCCTGGGGCGAAGCCGAAATAAACCGGGAGAGCACATCCAGAGATGCGGCCAGCGCGGCCGCGGCCGATTGTGCGCGCAGCGTCGCCGGCAAAGCATTGGACGGGCGGCTGGAGGAACACGCCGCCACCAAATCTCCGATCGCCTGGTGCAGCTCCTCAGATTGCCGTCGCAGGCTCTCCAGGCTGGAGCGCACCGCCTTCGATACGGCTTGTTGCATGTTGCCCGAATCGGTCGTCATTTGTACTTACTCCGTGTGATGCAAGAAAGCCTCAAAATGATTCTCGGAGCCACGCCCAGCGTTGTCAATATGCCGTCGGTAAGCATTTGCCGCACAGACACGGAGACGCCCGGCGGCGCCAGCGCTGGATGCGCGCCCTGGCACTTGTCAGCTGAGACATCTTGACTGAAATACACTATGATAGGCCTAGGCGATTGTCAGTCTGACGGGACGAATGGCCGTGTCTAGAAAACCTCCAGACAAGCCCTACCCCGGAGGCGATGTTATTCTCCGCAGCCTTCTTTTTCTTTCTGCCGCCACTGTTTTTGCCGCGGCGCTCGTATTGGCCGTTTCGCACCGTGTTCAGGCCGGAGGGCAGAACGGAGCCCAGAAGCCGCCAGTCATCCGCACCACCACTCGGATTATTAACGTCAACGTGGTGGTGACGGACCACGAAGGCCGGCCGGTAGAGGGGCTGACCAAAGACGATTTCCAGATCTTGGATAATGGACATCCGGAGCAAGTTGCTTTTTTTTCGACGGTCGAAGAGCGCGGTGCTTCAATCGGTGCTGCTCGTTCCCTTGCGCCCGGCGAGTTCAGCAACGATGCACACATTGCGGGCACAGCCTTCAAAGGGACTACCATCATCCTTTTCGATACCCTGCACACGCAATACCTGTCGCAAGCATACAGCTTGCGAGCAATCCGGATTTTCCTCCGCCAGCTCCAACCGGAAGATCACATTGGAATTTATGTTTTGAATACGGACGGCTTGAAGATCGTATATCCGCCGGATCAGCCCGCCTCGGCTCTTCTGGAGGCAATCCAACGCTACGACGACGCGCACAGTCACAGTTCCGGAGAAGACCGTAAGGCTGCCGTCGCTGCTGAAGCGGCCGCTGAGAATAGCACCGGTCTTGCAGAACTGGACCGCTTCCTGAGGGGAAAAGACGACCGACAGCCTCAGCCTCCGTGCCGAGGACAAACTGGGGTCGGGATTGCGGCTCTCCAGGAGATCGCCAGGAGCATGGTCGGGCTGGGAGGGCGCAAGACAGTCATCTGGGTAGCGGAGGGCATGGGGCTACCCCTTGAGGAGGAAAACGCTCTGGATATTGCACGCTGGAAGTTCTGCGGGATGGATAACGATTCAGATCTTCTCCTTGAAGAGCCGCGGAACCTCAGTCCTCGGCCTGCTGCGGTTCGCTCCCAGCACGCTGAACACTTGGAGTCCAATTCGAACGCACGCACCCAAAGTGGACTGGCTCTCGGCACCCAACGAGACCGAGGGCTCAGCGAGAATGACGAAATGGACCTTTTACTCCGTCTGCTAATTCAGAGTGGAATCGTGTTTTATCCCGTGAGTGCGGAAGGTCTGCAGACGATGCGCATATTCGGCCCTGGAGGGGCGGCTACCAATCCTGGCGGGGCAAGTACGCGTCCGCTAACGCAAGGGGATATCAATGGTTTCATAAATACCCTCGAATTTGATTCAAACGTTTACTCGCATATGAGCATGGAAGCAATTGCTCGCCGGACCGGCGGGCGCGCTTTCTTTAACCGCAACGACCTGGAGACCGGCCTTCGCCGCGCTCTGAACGACTCCAAATACAGCTACGAGCTGGCTTACTACCCGCACGACATTCGCTGGAACGCCGATTGGCGAAAAATCCAGGTGAAAGTGAACCGGCCTGACGTTACCGTCCTGGCGCGAAGCGGCTATTACTCCTTTTCGGTTGCGCAGCTCCTGCCGCCCAAAGCCAGCAAACAATTGCTTGAGGAAATTGCCGCCAGCCCGCTGGAAGACACGGAGATACCGATTACCGTAAAGATGACCCCACCCACCAGCGCCACGGCTTCCACGGTAGAAGCACGGGTTTTTCTGAGCGCGCAAAGCCTGTTCACCAATCTCGGCGACGGATGGAAGAGTGACTTTGAAGTGCTGCTGTTCCAGCTCACCGCCGAAAACAAGATTCTGGATGTGACTACGGAACCTGTGAGCTTGGAGCTTACCGAGGCGAAGTACACCGACGTCTTAAAGCAGGGGATCGACACGCTGGCAGAACTGCAGTTGAAACCCGGTGCCGCGCTTCTGTACGTGATCGTCCACGATAAGAGATCCGATGCTGTAGGTTCGGTCCGCATTCCTCTGGACCAGTATGCAGGCACCCTCCACTGAACCAAATGTAAGTGGGCATTCGAACGAACCCTGCTGACGAAATTTCGCTCGCCCCAAATATACTTTCCAGTTTTTTCATTTTTCGATTGACACTGGTTATAACGCTCTGGTAATATCTGTGATAGTCTTCGGCGAACGGATTCCACCGCGACGATCTTGGCACAAGTCCAGGATGTCCACAATCGGTAATATTGCCCGGAAATAGTGAAATTCTCGGATCAATATCAAAATGAAGAGCTCTAACTCCAATGGATGCCACTGATACGGGCGGTTTTGTAACTGCCCTGGAATCAACGCGGGCGATAACTATTTAGATAACACTTAAATCCTTTAGAATCCGCACTTACAGGATGGCTTTCAAGAATATGAAAACAGGAGGTTTTAACCCCAGCATTTGCCATACATACGACGTTCGCGTCTCTAAGTCCCATGGAATGATATTCATCCAAAAATGACGGGGGGGGGGTAGGCCTCGCTTTGTTTCTCGCCTGCATAGAAAACCACCTGAGCGAAGGAAACTCATTCAGTGATAAAATTGACTTGACCACGGGGGCGACACGGTTTCGACGGAAGCTGTCGCGACTCGAAGGCATGCCGGGAGCCACCTGCCCGTAACTTGGTGGAAAACTAGAACTGCCAATACACAACTGGCACTGGCTGCTTAATTAAATAAGCAACCCGTCTCCTCAGGCTTCGTTCGCGGGCTTGAATCGAGGCGTCGCACAGCGAACTGGCCAAAGCGTTTCGGTCCGTAACGCCAGGCGAGATCCATCGGACTAGCCGGCCGCATTTCTTGCTCGTTCTGACCGCGGATGGCGAACGCGCGAGGCCCTCCGGGGTTTCGCACCCTGAACTGAGCTAAGCATGTAGGCTTCGTTTCGTAACGCTTTTCGGACGGGGGTTCAACTCCCCCCGCCTCCAAAGTTTTCGCAATGCGAAAACTTTGTCCCGAGCAAAGTCGAGGGGCAAGTTCGCCACGCATTACTGCTACATTCTCCGCTGTGCCGGCGGATCGTTCTACACAGCCAGAGTTCGCAACTAGGCAGTGATATACTCCGCCGCAATCATGAATTGCCCTGCTTGCGGAAGTGAAGTTTCTGGCGCTGTGCGCTTTTGTCCTTCTTGCGGCAGTCGCGTGGATATCGGCGCCACTATCGATCCCGGAACGACTCCGCCCAAGCGGAGCCCTTCTCCTAGCGCCAGAATTATTTCTTCCTCCGGCTATGAAGCGCGCTACGTTCCCGGTACCACCATTGCCGAGCGTTACCGCATTGTATCGCCGCTCGGCAAAGGCGGAATGGGTGAAGTCTATCGCGCGGAGGATTTGAAACTCGGCCAAACGGTGGCTCTGAAATTCCTGCCACGTTCGCTGTCGCAATCAGAAGAATCACTCGAGCGGTTCACGCGCGAGGTTCGCCTCGCGCGCCAAGTTTCGCATCCCAATGTCTGCCGCGTATTCGATATCGGTGAAATCAATGAGACCACCAGCTCTGGGAAAACCCTCACTCATACGTTCCTGACCATGGAGTTTGTGGACGGCGAAGATCTCGCCTCGCTCATGCGCCGCATCGGCAGGTTGCCGCCCGACAAGGCCGTCGAAATCGCGCGCCAGATCTGCGCGGGCCTGGCCGCCGCGCACGACCACGGCATTATTCATCGTGACCTGAAGCCCGCCAACATCATGCTCGATGGACGCGGCCGCGTGCGCATCACCGATTTCGGCCTCGCCGGATTGTCCGCGGGAATCAAGGGCGTCGAAGCGCTTGCCGGCACCCCCGCCTATATGTCGCCCGAACAATTGGCCGGCGGCGAATTGACGCCGAAGAGCGATCTCTACTCTCTCGGTCTTGTCCTCTACGAAATCTTCACTGGTAAGCGCCCCTTCGACGCTTCGACCAGCGAAGAAAGGGCGCGCCTGAGAGAAAAGAGTTCACCAACAGCGCCATCGCAGCTCGTGAAAGATTTGGACCCGCTCATCGAGCGCGTGATTCTGCGCTGCTTGGAAAAGGATCCGGCGAAGCGCCCGGCGTCGGCGCTGCTGGTCGCGGCCGCACTGCCCGGAGGCGACCCGCTCGCCGCGGCTCTTGCGGCAGGCGAAACGCCGTCGCCGGAGATGGTCGCCGCTTCGGGAGAAACAGAAGGCCTGCGTCCCGCTGTGGCCTGGTCGGTTCTGGCAGGAATCGTTTTGTTCGTGGCTGCTGGGATTCTTCTGAGCGCGCAATCCAAGCTCTATCGGCGCGTCCCGCTGGAAAAACCTCCCGAGGAGCTTGCCGGAGATGCGCGGGAATTCTTGCGGAGTGTGGGCTACTCAAACCCGCCCGTGGATACAGCAATGGGCTTCTATGAGGGGAGAGACTTTCTTCGCTACATCAAGGAAAACGACAAATCGAAGACGAGATGGGATCACCTTGAAACCGGAGCTTTTGCGTTTTGGTATCGCGGCAGCCCACGGCCCCTCGAATCCAATAGCTCCTCACAGGACGAACCTATCTTCGGAGCCGTCTGGACCGACGATCCGCCATTGGATATTTCCGGTATGACGTTGGTCGAACTTAATCCGCTCGGGCGGATTACGCACTTCATCGCAGTTCCACCGCAAGTTGAAAAACCCGCGAGCGCGGCGGCGGCCCCCGATTGGGCGGTGCTTTTCTCGGCCGCGGGGCTGGATGTTTCCAAATGGACACCATCGCAGCCGAATTGGACGCCACCTGTTTATTCGGACACCCGCGCTGCCTGGACAGGATCGCTGGCCGAGCGGCCCGAAATCCCCATGCGGATTGAGGCTGCCTCATACCGAGGCAAGCCTGTTTACTTCCAGTTGATAGCACCCTGGACCAGCCCACAACGCATGCAGCCGTATCAGCCTTCCACGGGCGAACAGGTGGCTGGCTTGCTGGGGCTCATTTTGATTCTCACGACGCTGGTCGGCGGCGCGCTATTCGCTCGCCGAAACCTGCGCCTGGGTCGCGGTGATCGACGCGGAGCGGGACATATTGCAGCATTTGTTTTCGCTGTGTGGACTGTGGCCTGGTTCTTTGGCGCGCATCACACCTCTATTATTGGCGAATTCATACAAGTCTTGATGTTCTTGAGTCTCGGGATTTCCTTTTCCACTTTCTTTTGGGTCATCTACATTGCAATGGAGCCTTATGTGCGCCGTCGCTGGCCCGGTACACTGGTCTCGTGGAGTCGATTGCTCGCCGGAGATTTTCGGGATCCGGTGGTGGGGCGCGATGTACTTTTCGGATGTCTCTTGGGGGCGTTTGCGATCGCTTCTGTAAGACTGGGTTGGTATGTTCCCTCATGGCTCGGCCACGCTCCGTTACAGCCATATTTCGGTCCGCAGTGGCAGTTTCTCGGCGCGCGGACAACGATTGCTGATCTATCGAATAACTTGATCCTTTCGCTTTTCATCTCCTTTGTTCTTCTGTTTGTGTTATTTCTTCTCCGGACGTTGCTGCGCAAGGAATGGCTGGCCGCAATCGTTTGCGTTATTTTAATCACGTTCTTCCGCCCACCATCGTCGGACCCGTTCAGCCCGGTTACTGTGGTGTCCATTCTGATCACGACTAGCCTGACCGTATTTTTGTTTTTGCGCTTCGGCTTGTTGGCTGTGGTGGCGTCTTACTTCTTCACCAATATCCTGGGGAGCTTTCCCCTGACGACGCAAATGTCGTCCTGGTACGCGGGCCTAAGTTTCGCCGGGATTCTGCTGCTTGCCGCAATGGCCTTTTACGGTTTCTACACTTCCCTCGGTGGGCGCCCCGTTTTCGGCGGCACAGTTCTTGAGGAATGACATTTGATTTGTCGGACATTCTTCTGACCTGGCCGAGCGTTCGGCGGCCCGCCTCTGAGACACTTGACACCGGGGATGGGCGTGACCAAAAATGAGACTGTTTGATAGTCGCGCGTGAGTTTGCCCCCGGAAAGAATTGAGAGTTTGCAGCAAGAGCAAAAGTTTATTTCTTTCCTTAGATCGTTAAACGCTGGCGCGGTGCGTGATTGTCATCGCGCCTCAAACAGAAACCTCACATCGTGCCCAATTCCCAAATCATTGATTACCCGGTGCTTTGTGCGAGACAGGAAAATAGTATGGTGCCGATTCTCTTGAAATTAATTCATTAAAAAAAATGAAAGACCCGCAGACAAAATACTAGAGGAGACCAAACATGGCGAAAACTGCAGCAGTTCAGGCCAGGGAAAATGGTAAGGCGACACTCGCAGTGCCCACCGACCTCAGTCGCGACGGTGTGACAGAGATCTCAACCACTCTGCGTCAGATGCTTGCGGACGTATTCGCGCTCTACATGAAGACCAAGAACTTCCACTGGCATATGACCGGGCGGCACTTCCGCGATTACCACCTGCTTTTGGACGAACACTCCGACCAAATTTTCGCGATGACCGACGACATTGCTGAACGCGCGCGGAAGATTGGCGGAGCCACAATCCATTCAATCAGCGACATCTCCCGCCATCAGCGATTGAAGGACAACAACGAAGAAATTGTTGATCCGAAGGATATGATAGCCGAACTTTCCGCAGACAATCAGCACCTGACACGTTCCCTGCGGGCCGCGCATGAGGTCTGCGAGAAACACAACGACGTGGCCACAGCCAGCTTGATCGAGACCTGGATTGACCAGACCGAGCGCCGGACCTGGTTCCTTTCTGAAATTGTGCGGGATCTGTAGAGGGTTAGCCCGTGATTCGGAGGATCGCAGGCGCTGAAAGAAATCAGCAAGACCAAATCCAATGAAAAGGGGAGCCTCAAATGGCATACATTACTGTTGGGAAAGAAAACTCCAGCGACATCCATCTGTACTATGAAGATCACGGCTCTGGCAAACCCGTGGTGCTGATCCACGGCTACCCGTTAAGCGGAGCGTCCTGGGAAAAGCAACTCACGGTCCTCCTGTCTGCGGGCCACAGAGTCATCACGTATGACCGCCGGGGATTCGGGAAGTCCAGCCAGCCGACAACCGGCTACGATTACGACACTTTCGCGGAAGACTTGCGCACGCTTGTAACGAAACTCGAGTTGCAGGATTTCTCTCTGGTGGGTTTCTCCATGGGCGGCGGCGAAGTGGCGCGCTACCTGGGCAAGTACGGGTCAAAGGGCGTCAACAAAGCGGTGATTCTCTCCGGCGTGCCTCCCTATTTGCTCAAAGCACCAGACAATCCGGATGGCGTGGACAAGAGTGTGTTCACTGGAACTGAAGGTGCAATCAAGGCTGATCGGTATGCTTTCTTCACCGAATTCTTCAAAAACTTCTACAACACCGATGTGCTTCTGGGCAAGCGCGTTAGCGATCAGGCCGTTCAGGCCAGTTGGAATATTGCAGTCGGATCTTCCGCCACGGCTACATTCGAGTGCGTTCACACCTGGTACACCGATTTCCGCCAGGACCTTGCGCGCATTGACGTGCCCACTCTGGTCATGCACGGCGACGCCGACAGGATTCTTCCCATCACCGCTTCGGGAGCGCGGACCGCGAAACTTATCAATGGAGCCCACTTCGTCGTAGTAGAAGGCGGGCCCCACTGCATTACCTGGACTCATTCGGAGATTGTGAACAAAGAGCTTCTGGCTTTTCTCGGTAAGGCTGCTTCAGCGAGCCAGGCCGCAGGAACGAAATAAGCGGAGCTTTCTCCAAACGCTGGGCGGCAAATGTGGACGTGCCGTATCAATTCGGCATGTCCACTTTGCGGTCCAATGCTCCCGGCTTTGTGATGGTCAATCGGCAACTCAAATAATATAACCGGACGCCGGTTCTCATTAACCGCCATTGCAGATACCGCGATGAACATGGCGCTTAGGTAACAAAAGCTAATTCTTTCCAGCGAGGACTTTGCGGTGCAGCTCGTCGAAGAAATTGAAGATGAAGCTGACGCTCACAATGGGAGGGGCCTCGGTCGCGTTGGAAGCTTTCAGCGTGGGAAATCGTTTGCCGTCAGGATGCAGACTAAAGTTTTGATAAACAGAGCGATCTGTGAATTGGCCGGGCGACCACAGCCGCGGCTTGTCCGCATGGGAGGAATCGCCCGAGGAGGTGTAGTTGACCACCATGATTTTCAAGGCATTCGTATGATAAAAAATTCCTTGCCGTTCCGCGACCACTCGGGGAACCCACCTCCGCCCGTGGAAATCTGCCACTTACCGCCCGGGCCTCCAACTTGAAAAATCAGAATTAATACCGCTTGCAGACTTCAGGGAGCTTTGGAAACATCGGGCAAACCATCGGCCGCGCGGCCCATGGCGCGCGCAAAACTGAGCTTGGCGATGTTGTAAGCGAATACGCCATTTATGTAATCAAATTCCGCGTTGGTCACCGCTTCCTGGGCCTGCACCAGCTGGACATTGTCGATTACTCCTGCCTGTGCCCTTTGCCGGGTGAGTTCGAGTGCTTCCTGGTTGACCTGGACGTTTCGCTGCGCCACTTCCACTTGACTGGCTGCGGCTTGCAAATCAAGGTAAGCGTCGCGAACATCGCTCTCGACTTGACCCTTCAAGTCTTCGTATTCCGCGCGCCGTTGGGAGAGAGCGGCCTCCGCTTGCTGGATGTCGCCCTCCGCTTTTCCGCCTTGCCAGATGGGAATCTTCAAACTGGCGGTGAGCGTGTAGGTCGCTTGAAGTTGTGCGGGGTTAACACCAATCCCGCCGTAATCCCCGTTTACGCCCAGCGAAGGATACCGTTCGGCGCGCGCGGCGGCGCGTGCACGTTCCGCCGCGTGCAGCTGGGCATCGGCCGCTTTCAAATCGGAGCGCTGATCGAATGCCAGCTTGATGGCGTCCTCCAATTTCACCGGAGTTGCGGGAGAGAAGGTCGCTTCATCGGTGACCTCATACTGGTCGTTGGGAGGAAGCCCGATCATGCGGGCCAGGCTGATCTTTTGTTTTGCCAAATCGTTTTGCAGCGAGACTAACCGTTGTTGGTGCGTGAGAGCCTGGACCTGGTTTTTGTCGGCGTCCACCTTGGCGATGATTCCCTGCCCCAATTGCTGAAGACTCTGTTGATACACCGCATCCGCGGCCTCGAGTTGAGATTTTTCAGAAGCCACGCGCGCCTTTGCGGCGATGATTTGAAGATAAGTCGCGCCAACAGCAAGACTGATCAACTCGCGCGCATCCATTACGGAAAACCGATTGGCATTCGCTACGTCATTCGTGGCCCGGTAGTTGTTGAGCGCCGTGAAATCGAAAACGGTCTGGGAGAGGTGAGCGCGCAAATCAATATAGTTGAACGGACCGATCACCGCCGGGATCGCGAAGCCCGGAAAATTGAAGCGAAAACCAAGCGCGCGAAGATTGGTGGTCTGAACGTTTTCATTGACGGTGCCGTTGATGTTCGGCAATAAATAGCTGCGCGCCACTTTGCTCTGTCCTTCCGCCTGGCGCTGAGCTGCTGTGGCGCCGGTCTGGCCGAGGTTATAGGCCAGGGCCCGCAGAACGGCTTCATGCAATCCCAGCTTCCCATTGAAGGGCATGCCCGCCAGGCCCGGCGTGCTGCCCGCATAGGCTCCTTGAACCTCCACTTTCGGATTCAGCGTGTTCACCGTTGCCGTGGTGCTCGGCGCGGGCGACTCTGAAGTTTTCGCGGAGCCATTGCTTTGGGCGGAGCGGCCTGAAAGCGGAAGTTGCACGGCTTGGGAGCCTTGCGATTGTGCCGGCGGCGGACCGAGTTGTGCAAGCACGGGCGCCGCCAACATCAGCGTCGTCATGGGAACGAGCAGGACTCCGCTGCACGCCATGACAAGGTTCGGGAAAAGTCGTGTATTAGGCATTCTACGCATGAGTCTCCTTTAGACCGGGCTTAGCTAAGCTGTTTTCTGAACCGCCAGATACTTAGTGAAACCAGCACCAGCGTGAATACCGAGAGCGCCAGAAAATTTGGCCACAGCGCGCCGATCCCACTCCCTTTCAACATCGCTCCGCGCGAGATTTGTCCAAAGTGTTGGATGGGATTGATTTGTGCGACCGGTTGAAGCCACTTGGGCATGGCTTCCACGGGGGTGAATGCGCCGGAGAGTGAAGTGAGGGGAGGGTTCACAAAGAATAGCGTGAGCTGCGCTTGCCGGGCTGTCCTTGAAAAGGTGGCGATAAATGTGCCGATGCTGATTCCACAGAGAAGGCAAAGTGCCGCAGCAGCCATCACCAGCGAAACGCTTCCGCGGAACGGAATTCCAAAGACAACGCGCATGAGGATCACTGCCATTAAACCCATCAAACAGAGCAGAGCGAAAAGCGGAAAAAGTTTGGCAACAATGACCTGCGTGGTTGAGGCCGGGGACATCAACAATTGTTCCAAGGTGCCGGCCTCGCGCTCCTTCACCAGGGCGGCAGCCGAAATCAGCGATCCGTTAAGAATCAGGAGCACGCCGAGAATGCCGGTCACTATAAACCACGTAGGCTCCAGGCCTGGATTGTAGAGATATGCCGGATGCATCAAGACGTTGCCGCGCCGGCTTACATCCTGCGCGGCGATCTGCTGGAAGTTGGCGTGGATCCCTTCGCCGGCCAGGGTCTGGTTGTAGGAGGCAATCACACCTTGCGCGTACCCTTCGCCAATCGTAGCGGTGTTTGAGTTCATGGCGTTCAGAAGAACTTGCACACTGACCGGCTTGCCGCGCTGCAAGTCGCGGGCGTAGTCGTAGGGGATCACCAGACCGGCATCGAGATTGCCATTGGCAATTTTCCTGCTCATCTCGTCCACGGAAAAATACGTGCCGGAGCCCTGGAAGCTCTTGCTCTCGGTCATGGTGGCCACCAGCTCGCGGCTTTCGGGAGTCCTGCTATCGTCCACCACCCCCAGGCGCAGATTGCTGACGGTGGCATTGAGCGCGAATCCGAAAAGAAGCAGTTGTAGCGTGGGAGGAAGAATCAGGGAAAAGGCCAGCCTCCGGTCGCGTAAAATCTGGCGGAATTCCTTGAGGATCAAGGCCCGCATCCGGTAACCGACAAGTGAACGAATATTCCTCATGGTTTAATCCTTCAGCTGCATGCGCCGCATGGTGCGCCAGGCGAGGAGATAAAAAATGGAGCCAATGGCTCCAATCATAAAAACGCTGAACCATACCGACGGCCAGCCGCCTCCGGCGAGAAGAGCGTCGCGCACGACTTCAATGTAGTAACGGCCCCAGACGATGTTGGAAACCCAACGAATTGAAGCGGGTATATTTTGAATGGGGAAAAGCAGGCCGGAGAGCATGTACACCAGTAGAAAACCCGCGAGGGCGACGGCTTGCATGGCGGCCACCTGACTGGGAATCGCGGCGCCGATCAAGTTCCCGAAGGCCGTCACACAAAACATGTACAGAATCGTGGCGACCAGATACGGCGTGGGGTCGCCGGCAAACCGGAGGCCGAAGCCCAGGAAGAGTATCAACATTAAAATAATGGCTTCCGCGAATGCCACCAACATGAACGCGGCGATTTTGCCGAGCAAGAATTCATGCGCGGAAATATTCGAGACATAAACCTGAAGAATCGTTTTCTGCTCGCCTTCCTTGGCCATTGCCAGGGTGGCCAGCAGCGGCGGGAAAATGGACATGGCCATCACAAAAATGCCGGGACCATAAAATTTCTGCGACGAGCGGCTGGGGTTGTACCACAGCCGAATATCAGCAGTGACCGGTTGGGGGTGCGTGGCGCCGGCATTTTCCAAATTGAAAGCGCGAATGATTTGCGCCGCATCGCCGGAAATAATTTGCGCGGTGTTCCCGTCCGAGCCGTCAATCAGCATCTGGACGGTGGCGCTCTGGCCGCGGGCGATTCTGCGTCCGAAATCCTCAGGGATGATCAGCGCGCCGCGGGCCCGGTTGGAAGTGAAGGCCAGCTCGGGCTGCTGGTCCGGAGGCCACGATGCAACGTGGAAGCTGAGAGACTGGCGGAAGGCATCTATTAATGACTGCGAAGCCTGGGACTGATCGAGGTCCTGCACGATGATGGGAAGGTCTTTTACGGTCAACGAAATAGCGGTGGTTTGCAAAAGCATCAGGACCACGGGAAGCAGGAGCGCCAGCGCCACGGCCAGGCGGTCCCGGAGAAGCTGCGTCAATTCTTTTCGGGCCTGTGCGATGATTCGCCGCATCTGATCTTCCTATTCCTCAGCGCCGATCTTGCCGCGCTCGCGGGCTTGCTCCACAACGCTGATGAACACGTCTTCCAGTGAGAAGCGCCCTTCGCGCGCGCCAAGCACGCCGACTCCCCCGGCTTCCAGTCTCTGAGTGTTCTCGCGAATTCCCGTGGCGACATCAGAGTCGGTGATGACGTGGAGGCGTTTTCCGAACAGGGCCACGCGCCAGCGCTGCGTTTCCGATTTCAGCAGGTCGGCCGCTCGCTGCGGGCTATCCACCAGGAATTCCAGCAGGTGGCCTTTCTGTTGTGCCTTGATCTCGCTGGGCGTTCCCTCCACGAGCAGCTCGCCCGCCACCATGAAGCCGAGCCGGTTGCACTGTTCCGCTTCTTCGAGATAATGCGTGGTCACCAGAACAGCGGTGCCCGCATCCGCCAGATGGTTGATCATGGTCCAAAAAGCGCGGCGGGCCAGCGGATCCACGCCTGAAGTCGGTTCATCCAAGAAAACTATGCGCGGTTCGTGCATGATGGCTGAGCCGAAAGCGACTCGCTGCTTCCATCCGCCCGGCAAACTGCCGGTGATCTGCTTTTCCTTCCCTTCCAACCCGGAGAAATTCATTACCCAACGCTCTTTCTCTTCGAGTTCGCTGGAGGGCACGCCATAGACGCCGCCGAAGAAGTCCAGGTTTTCGGCAATGGACAAATCGTTGTAGAGCGAAAACTTCTGCGACATGTAGCCGATTTGTTGCCGGATCCGATTTGAGCGCAGGGCATCGCGCTCGCCGGCAAGTTCCATGGTTCCGGTGGTGGGTTCGAGCAGCCCGCACAGCATTTTGATGGTGGTGGTTTTGCCCGCGCCGTTTGCACCCAGCAAACCATAGATTTCGCCGTAGCGTACCTGCATGCTCACGTTGTGGACGGCCGTGAATGCGCCGAACCTCTTGGTCAATTCCTGCGCGCCTATCGCGATCTGTCCCCGCATCCCGCTATGGTCGTGGCGCGCGGGAAATGGAGTGTCCTTCATCTCATGGCTGAGCGCGCGCAACGTGGCGACAAACGTGTTTTCAAGAGTGGGTTCGTCCACCCGTATATCGTCAATTGGAATTTCATCCTTGCGCAGCAGGTCTTCAATTTTCTTCTTGGACACGTCGGGCTCGTGCGACAGCAAATCCAGCCGATCCCCAAAGCGTTGGGTATCGAAGATGTCGAGATCAACCGCCACGGCACCTCTCAAGATCTGGAGCGTTTTCCGGAGCGCGGGCGTGCGCAGCTCGATGCGCTTCGCGTGCAAGCTCTCACGAATTTCGTCCGGCGTGCCGATTTGACGAATCTCACCGAGATGAATCAACGCGATGCGATGGCACCGCTCCGCCTCATCGAGGTATGGCGTGGCGACCAGCACAGTCAAACCCTGCCCGGCAAGGTGCGCCAGGGTGTCCCAGAATTCGCGGCGTGAAACGGGATCCACGCCGGTGGTGGGCTCGTCGAGCAGCAGGATGTTCGGCTCGGAAACCAGCGCGCACACCAGCGCCAGCTTTTGTTTCATGCCGCCGCTCAATTGAGCGGCCAGCCGGTTCTTAAAGCGGTCCATGTCAAACAGCTTCAAATACTTATCTCCACGCTCGGCGATCTCCTCGGGAGGAACGCGGCGCAAATCACCGATGTAGTTGATGTTTTCCTTCACGCTTAAGTCGGGATAGAGACTGAATGTTTGGGTGAGATAGCCGGTCTGCGCGCGGGCGTCGCGGGCGGGCTTGCCGAAAATTTCCGCGGTGCCGGAGGTGGCTTCCATCACTCCGGCCAGAATCTGAAACGTGGTGGTTTTGCCTGCGCCATCGGCCCCGATCAGGCCGAAGATTTCTCCTCTTTGCACTTCAAAGGAAATCCCGCGCACGGCCTCCAGCGTCCCATATTGTTTTCGGAGTTTCCGTACCTCTATCGCCGTTCCCTGCGACGCAAGTTCGGGGTCACGGAGTTCGGAGCGATCTGTAGCCAGCGTGGTCATTGCGCGCGCTTGTGGGGCGGCCAGGCGGTGCCGGACGTTAGAACTTCGCCATCTGCGGGCATGCCCGGTTTCGCGAACCCTATGCCGGAGGTTAGAAGAATTTTCACGCCAACCACTTGCTTCACGCGGTCATCTCGAAAATATGTATTTTCCGGCGTGAATGTGGCATTCGGGTCAACTCGCAAAACGTAGCCGTCGAGCGCTTGGTTCGAGTTGGAGTCCAGAAAGACGTGAGCGGGCTGGCCAACTTTCACTTTTCCGATTTCGCCTTCTGGAACAAATCCGCGCAGATAAACTTTGGAGAGATCGAGAAGGGTAACGATCGCTGTGCCTGCCTGAACGACTTCACCGGGCTCTGCGGCGCGCGTAATGACCGTGCCTGAAAATGGCGCGAGGACGGTCAAATCCGCGCGATCCGCCTGGGCCTGAGCGAGTTGCGCCTGCGCCTGGGCGATTTCCGCTTTGGTGGCGGCAATTTGCGATTCCTGCATGGCGATCTGCCGCTGAGTGCCGGCCAGTTGTGAGTCGCGAATTTTCGGATTTTCGAGATTGGCCTGCGCCGTGGTCAGCGCGCCGCGGACTGAATCCACATGGCGCTGCGAGGCCGCTACCACGGCAGCTTGCTGCTGGTATTGCACCTCAGCCTGAAGCCCTTGCTGTTCAGAAGCGGCGCCGGTTTTCGCCAGTCGCGTGTAGGCATCGCGGTTGAACTCAGCCAATCGCAGGGCCGCTTGTTGCTGAGCGAGGTCCGCCTCCACGACGGTCAAATCCGCCTGCGCCTGATTTACCCGGCCGTTGGCATCCGTCCCCGCCTGGGTTGTTTGAAAACGATTCTGTTGCAATTGTTCCTGCAGCACGGAGATCTGATCGCGGGCTACCTGAGATTTCGCTTGCGCGTCGGCAAGCCCCGCACGCGCCTGATCTTCCCGGGCGCGCACCTGAGAGTCGTCCAATCGCGCGATGACCTGGCCCGTGGTTACGGTGTCGCCCTCGCGAACCGTTACCTCCAGGATTTTCCCGCTGGTTTTCGGGGCCACCGCGGAATCGTCGCCTTCCACTCGGCCGCTTAATGCAACAATGCTGTCCGGAAGCTTGGGGGTGGCGAAAAAGGTTTCCCACACGACCGCGGCGACGACGACAACCCCCAGGAAGATGAGGATCGGAACCATCCGCGACCGCGGCGCTTTGGCTTCCTCAGCGTGCGGCGCCACAGGGGCTGGAGGCGGAGGGTTGCGTTGTTCAGAACTCGCCGGCGCCTGCGTCATTGTGCTGGTTTTTATTTCACTCATGATGTTTTCTTTGCCCCACTTTCCGTAGAAACGTGAGCGAGAAGTCCGCAATGTGTTCCGCGATGTGCTCCAATTTATTGGGAGTGAGTTTCAATTCCGGCTGCAATCGAGCGAGCACGGGCTGAGAAAAGGTATAAAAAATTACTTGTCCGATGATGCTGTTCACTGACAGCTTGGTCGTCTCGTGATCCGGCGACAGTCCGGTGATCTTGCCAACGGCTTTCCGCATCCGGTCGTAGATTGGACGCATTCCTTCGTCGACCACGCGCGCCATTGCGGGAGTAGGTTGCGACAGTTCGTGTCTCACCAGGCGAAGTTGCCAATCGGGCCGAGCTTCCCGGCAAAGGCTCAGCAGCCGCGCCCGAATCACGGAACGAATGGTTTCATCGGGGGAAAGATCCGGATTCAGCGCGGCGCTTAACATCTCCGTTTTGGCCGCGCGCACCGAGTGGCGCAGGACTTCCGTGTACAAACCCAACTTGTCGCCGAAGGTGTAATTCACGGCGGCGACGTTGGCGCCCGCGCGGCGGCAGATTTGCCGTATCGTCGCGGACTGGTAGCCGTGTTCGGCAAAAACGCGACCGGCAGCCTCGATTAATTTGTCGCGCGTCAAATCGGCGGCTTTGCCTTTGAGGCGCCGGACGGCCAGAGAAGTAGTCTTGGCGAGAGCGTGATGGGTCATATAAAACATATGTTTAAAACAACTGTTTGAATTTGTCAAGCCGAAAAACAACTTCCGCGTGGAGGACATCCGCAAAGGAAAAGTGAAAGTAGTATTCAATTCAGTGCCCGTAGAAATCACAACGGACTCGGTGGTTTTGGATGTGAAAGGATCCAAGCAGCGCATCCCCAACGATTTCGTTTGGATTTTCGCGGGTGGCGAACCTCCCTCGGCGTTCCTGAAGAAAATTGGTGTCGCGGTGGGGTCGCACGACTTGACCAAAGAAGGTAGCAAAGAGGTTCAACAAACAGTTTTAGCTGAAACGCTGGCCTAGAACTTGTGTAAAGTAGGATTCTGAGATTCGATGGAAGAAGGATCATGAATGAAGTTCTGTAAGCCAGTTTTCTCCATGATGATGATTGCCGTGCTGGGGATGTTTGCGGCAGGGTGCAAGCATCAACAAAATGAGTCAGATGCCATTCATGATGCCATCACGCAACATCTCCGGGAGTTGAAGACCCTAAATCTGTCAGCAATGGATATGGGAGTTACAAATATCTCCATTCAGGGAAACCAGGCCAGCGCTGACGTGAGTTACCGCCCGAAGACCGGTGCACCAACCGGCGCTTCGATGCAAATCTCCTATAAACTGGAAAAACGGGATGGCGCCTGGGCCGTTCTGAGCACTGCGGGCATGGGAGGAATGATCGATCATCCGCCGGCGGGCGCAAATCCGCACACTACGCCAGGATTGGCTGCTGCCCCAGGTGGTATCCCCGATATTCGCGCTGTATTTCCTCCCTCCAATGCAGCACCAAACCAGCAGCTTCCCCCGGGCCATCCTCCTGTTAAGAGCTCACCCCATCCGTAGGATTTCTGCGAATAATCCCTGGTTTTATTTCTGGGCTTTGTCACCTTAATCCGCCACAAGTCTATCGGGCGACTATTCGGTGCGAAGCGCGTCCGTAGGTGCGATACGGCTGGCGCGATGGGCCGGCAGCCAGCAAGCTACTAGCGCAACGCAAGTAAGAAGGAACGCCACCGATACGATGGTCACCGGGTCGGCGGGTCGCACTCCAAAGAGAAGTTGCGCCAGAGCCCGGGCGAGCACCAAAGCAAACGCTATGCCGATCCCGGCGCCGACAATTGCCAGCTTCAATCCCTGCTTGAGCACCAGACGCATGATGTCCGCGCGACGCGCACCCAGCGCAATGCGAATCCCGAACTCCCGCGTGCGCTGACCGACGGAATACGCAATCACTCCGTATAGGCCAATCGAGGCCAGCACCAGCGCGAGCCCTGAAAATAGTCCGAACAAGAACAGATTCAGTTTGCGCGGAGTAACGGATTCCTCAATGCGCGCCTCCATGGTCATGACGTGATCCACAAGCATTGCCGGCTCAATTCGGTGCAATTCACCGCGCACTTCAGAAAATGCCGAAACCGAATCACCAGCTGTGCGCACGGCCACCTCCACGCCATTGGGTACGTCTTGTGCGAGCGGCTGGTAAGTCGAGTAATCGACGTCGGAGTCGAGTCCGGTTTGATGGACGTCTTTCACGACCCCGACAACGGTCATCCAGGGGTTCCCATCCGGCGGCCCAATCTTAATGCGCTTCCCGATCGGATCTTCATCCGGCCAAAATCTCCGCGCCATGCGTTCGTTGATGATGACGGCTTGGGGGCGAGTGTCATCGTCGCGATCGTCAAACTCGCGTCCGCGCAAAAGCGGTATGCCCATCACGCGGAAGTAATTGGGCAACGCGCGTCGGAAGCTCGCGGCTCCATAGGCTCCGGGCTCGTAGGGGCGGCCCTCGATGCTGATATCACCTTTGCCGTCGCCGCCGGAAATGGGCAGTGTGCTGACCACGCTGGCTCCGGTGACCCCGGGCAATAATTGCAACCGCTCCTGTAGCGACTGGTAGAACCGAAGAATCTGTGGATCGGCGGTGTAAGTGGACGGCAAAGCCAGGCGCATGGTGATGAGATGGTCCGCGCGGAAACCGGGGGAAACTTCAAAAATATTTCGAAGGCTGCGAAACAGCAGTCCCGCGCCGACCAGAAGCACAAGGGACAACGCCACTTCGGAAACCACCAGCGATTGGTGCAATCGTGCGCGGCGGCGGTGCCCTCCGGCGCGCGAATGAAACGTCTCGCGCGCGCCGTGAAGCGCGGGCGCGATGCCGGAGAGCAAGCTCGTGGCGACAGAGGCCGCGAGCGCGAAGAGCAGCACGGGAAGATTGATGGTCGCTGTGAGCAGGCGCGGATCCTTGCTAAGGAGAGCCACGGAGCGCGTGGCCCAAAAGGCCAGCGCCACACCGACGGCCCCGCCCAGGAACGAGAGCAGGACGCTTTCGTTAAGGAGTTGCGCGATGAGCCGGCCGCGGCTCGCGCCCAGCGCAGTGCGAACAGCCAGCTCTCTTCCGCGCCCGGCGGCACGCACGGAGATCAATGCCGCGAGGTTGGCGCAGGCGATGAGCAGCACTATTCCGACCGCTCCCAGAAGCACGAGCAACGCGGGACGAAGATCGCCGGTCAAGTGGGAGCGCAATGAGCCCACACTGACCACCAGCCCGCGGTTCGATTCCGGGAAGTCGTGTCGGACCTGTTGCGTGATTGTTTCCAGCTCGGCCTGGGCTTCCACCATTGTGCGGCCCGGTCGCAGGCGGCCGACGGTGGTCAACACCCAGACACTGCGGCGCATTTGGAAATTTGACGGGATCACGCGCACCAGAGGAATCCAATATTCTGTTGTGCCATCGTCGAATGAAGCGGGCATGACGCCGATCGCTGTAAATGTAATGGTCCGGCCGATAGGAACCACCTTGCCGATCACGGCAGGGTCACCGCCAAATTGCTCTGCCCACATGCGATGGCTCAGCACGACAACTGGATCCGCGCCCGCAGTATCGTCGGAGGCAGAAATAACACGGCCCATCATGGGCGAGACTCCCATCACCTCAAAATAATCGTGCGTGACGGCGGCGCCGGAAACGCGGACCGGGTCAGCGCTTGGGCGGAGGAGAATGCGAGAGTCGGAGAGAATGGCCGCGAACGGCGCGATGGCAGTCGAACGCGATTGCCAATCGCGGAAGGTCGGATAGGTGGCACCCCAGGATTCGTCAGGGTCTTTCGCATTCACCTCGCCCGCTACGACGAGTTGCTCGGGATGCGGAAAGGGCAGAGCGCGCCACAGGACCGTGTCGGCAATGCTGAACATGGCCGTGTTTGCGCCGATGCCAAGGGCCAGCGTGAATACGGCTACCACAGTGAAGCTCGGATTCTTCCTCAACACGCGCGCGCCGAAGTGCACATCCTGAAAAAACGCTTCCAGTATGTTCGCTCTTCGCGCCTCGCGGCATTCCTCCTTGGCACTGTCGACGCCGCCGAATTCGATCCGCGCGCGGCGGACGGCTTCCTGTCGGTCAACTCCCTTCCGAACCAAGTCGTCCGCGTAGGCCTCCATATGGAATCGCAGTTCCTCGCCCATTTCTGCGTCGGTGCGGGAGCGCCAAACGGTTGCGCGAAGCCAGGATCGAAAGCGGGGCCAAAGATTCATGCTTTCCCCCCTCACACTTGCTCGGGCGTGGTTCGCAAGATTCCCGAAACAACTCCAACCATGCGATCCCACTCCGCTGCCTCTTTTTGCAATTTGCGTTTACCGGCTGTAGTAAGGCGGTAAAACTTGGCCCTGCGTTTATTCTCGGACTCGCCCCATTCGCTCGCGATCCAGCCTTGATGCTCCAGCCGGTAAAGCGCGGGATAAAGTGACCCCTGCTGAATCTCCAGACTGCCGCTTGAAATTCCTTGGATGCGAAGCAACACTCCATACCCGTGCGCAGGCCCGAGAGAGACGGCTTTCAGGATGAGCATTTCCAGCGTGCCGCGGAGCAGATCGACTTGTTTGCCCAAAAGAGGCTTCTCCTAGATCAACTAGGAAGATAGACCTGCTCTCCTAGTCTGTCAAGGAGAAAGATGAGTTTGCAGCGGGGGAGCGGCCCTTCAGTCTGTCACGATTCTCGGATCGGCGGTTTTGGGTACTTTCCGCAAGAACGGCAAAGCCCCAACTAAAAGTGCGGCGGCCGGAAGCATTACCGCGCCCAAAGCGCTGCCACCCACCTGCATGAAAATATTAGTAGAGCTGGTGTCGTGGTCAACAAATACTGCGTGCATCAAGATCGCGAAGAAAGTCACAAGCATGGTTATGGCCGGGAACAATGCCGCCGTTGCCCGCACCGCCACCGAACCGCCGGCGCGGCGAGACCAGTAGGCTGCGGTCGCACCCATCGCTGGAAGGACCAACAACCACACAAGATAGAGGGGTGCGGGATTGCTCGACATAACCGGGCCCCGGAGGGGCTTGTTGAGGAGCATCAGGCCTCCCAGCAGAACTGTGAATGCGGCGGTCATGTTCATCATGGCCGGAAGCCATAGTGTTTGGATTCTTTGCTTGAGCATTTTGGTTCCTCCTCGTGCTTCATTGATTTGCATCGCCAGACGCGGCCAATTCCTTACTTCCATCAACGCGCTGCGTGCAGACTCCTGTTCGGAACAACCAGCTTCCATTCCTGCCTCGCAAACGTCCTCGAAATGGTGTGCGAGCTCTTCAGTGACTTCCGGCTCGAGGTCTGCGCAGCGATTGCTGTGCGCCACTCGTTCATGAATAAACTGTTCCCAATTACGCATGGGCGACTCCTGTCAGGCGCGCAATGGCGCGAAAGAATCCCTCCCACTCGCGACGCAGAGGCGCGAGCTGTTTACTTCCTGCGGCAGTGAGGCGGTAATAGCGGCGCTTGCGGCCCGAGGTCGAGTTCTCCCAGGCGCCCTTGATCCAGCCGCGGCGTTCGAGGGTGTAGAGCATGGGATAGAGCGATGCGAGCGTAAAGCGGAGTTCCCCTTGCGTACGCTCGGCAATGCGGTGGGCCACCTGATAACCGTAGAGCCGCTCCTCCGCCAGGACCGACAGGATGGCCAATTCAGCGCTCCCGCGTTTGATCTTGCTGATGGCCATACCAGCCTCCTATACATAGGATTCCTATATCTAGGATTCCACGTCAATGGTACCCGCGGCCAGTGTCCAAGGGTTGCACGCGGGAACGGTTCGCGGCGGGCCGCTCTATCTACAACTCCGAAATCTTCCTCGCGCCGGCTTCCATTCTCGCGACGCCGCCGCATTTGTGATAGGCTCCCGGCTCATGCAACTCACACTTCAGCATCACAAGACCGGAAACGTCACGATTATTGCTTGTAAGGGCCGCATCGTGATGGGCGAAGAAACTCGCTCCCTGCAAGCCGAAGTTGAAAAGCTGACGCTTGCGTCGAAAAAAGTTGTTCTCCATCTGGAAGGAGTCAATTTCATTGATTCGGGCGGGCTGGGAGCACTCGTGCGCATGCGCGGAGTCCTGCGCGCAAACCACGGTGACCTGAAGCTTTGCGCTCTCTCGCCATTTGTTCGTCAGGTGATAGTCGCTACAAATCTCCATGGCATCTTCCAACCGTTAGCGACGGAGCAAGAGGCCATAAATTCGTTTTCCACGCACCACGAGTCACCGAGCGGCTCATTTTCACACTCCAAGATGAAGATTCTTTGCGTGGATTCCTCCAGCGACCTTTTGGCCTATTTGCATGCGCTGGTTGACCGGCTGGGATTTGAGGGTTTTACATCGCGTCATGTGTCCGATGCCATGACCATGATGAAGATCAGGAAACCCGATCTGGTTATCTTTGGGCCGGGCTTGCACTCGAACGACTTCGCCATCGAAAAACTGCGCCAAAACAATCCGTCCATCCAGCTCCTGCAACTTGATTCCGATTTCTCCACGGTGGACGCAACCGAATCCGGCACTAAATTGGCCGAGCAGATTCGCGCGCTCCTCCCGTCATCTCAATAATTTCTGGTGAATCAATCGGGATTGGCTGGGTTCTTTGCGTCTGTTGTCTGTGCCGGGTATGTGATCGAGTTTCCTCGAATGCGTGCAAAAGAAGTAAGCGTGTGAACCCGCGGACTCTTGATGCCCATGATGTCTTCGACGCGGATTCCACCCACGGTCAGTGCATCACCGATCAGCGAACGATGGCAACGCCACGGCACAGCCTCCGCGCACAGGATGGCGGTCTGCTTCTGGGCCGCCAGCTTCAACAGCCGATCCACCCCTGCCTCAAATTCGGCGGTCTGCATATAATCAGCAAAACCACGGAAGGAAGCATTCCGCCAGCCCGTATTCTGCGAATCGCGTCGCGCGTGCCGCAACCCTCCCAAACTCCGCAACCAGACATAACTGATTCTGGCTGCGCGCAACTTTTTTGATAGGATCTCCCGGTTGAACTGTGGATTGTGGCGCGAGCGCGGGATGCTCCGAACATCCACGATGCGCTTGACGCCATGTGCTCGCAGAAGCGCCAGAAAATCTTCCCAGGTGCGCGTGGAATGGCCAACGGTCATGACCACGAGATTCTTGGCACTGGCTTTGGTCACAATGAACCGCCCTGCCGCGAATAATTCCCCCTCCGGCGGGCCTAACCGGACCCCGATCGCGCCTTCGCAGTGGCGCGCAACAACGGCTCAATCACCGCGAAGTCAATCTTCATCGGGTTGGTGAAGCGTATGCACCCTTTGCCGAGGCTCGCGCCGGTCAGCTTGTCTCGAAACTTGTCAATCGCTTCCTTGCCTGCATAGAGGGCAACGTATTGCCGTTGGCTTGCGAACGCGAATTGCATCACCCCGTTGCGCTTATAAACAGGCATGCCGTAGTCAACGGACTCTTCGCAGCCTTTGAATATCTTTCTGGACAAAGTCCGCAGCTTCTTCATCACCGCTTTCCTATCGGCGGGCACCTCGTTGATGTAAGTCGCGACGTCGGCTGCCTTGCTGATCATGGGCACATCTCCTTAATGCATCAATTTGCCTGCCAACCTTACTTGGAAATGGGCGCGCGCGCAGCTCGCCCGGGAAACACGCCATCCACAAGCTGGCCATCCTTCAAGACCGGCACTCCATTTACCAGCACGAATTGTATGCCCTCGGAATACTGCAGCGGGTCCTCAAACGTGGCCTTATCAATGATTCGGTCGGGATCGAAAACGGTGAGGTCCGCATCCGCGCCAAGGCGTATTCGTCCCTTATCCTTAAATACAGGCGCGTGCTTCTCCAACCGCTGTGCCGACATCAGAGTCATTTTTCGCAGCGCGGTCATCAGACTGAGCGCCTTTTCTTCTCTCACGTAGTGTCCCAGGACACGGGAGAATGTTCCCTGGCCTCGCGGATGCACTTTGGGTCCGGTAATTAGCATTCCATCGCTGGCAATCATAACCATGGGATTCGCCACAGCCGCTCGCGCCGCTTCCGCGGGAATTGAATGGATCACCACGATTCCGCCCTGCTTCCGGTATTTCTCAAACGTCTCGGCGGTCAGTCGTTCGCCCGTCTCCGCCCACTGCAAATCCTTGTAGGTGATCCCCATGTCTACCTGCCATCCGGGATCGAAAATCGCTGACTGCAACGCCGTGCTTGCGGCGGTGTAGGGATAGCACTCCGTGGTCACGTCAATTCCATGCCGCCGCGCGTCTTCCACCATTGAAATTAATTGCGGCGTGTATTTCAATCCCATACTGGTGATGTGCACCACGTGCAGCGGCGCGCCGCTCGACGCGGCTGCGGCAAGCGCCTCCTCCAGGCCCGTAAGTCCCGTATGGGGTTCTTTCAACCCGGCGTATCTCAGATGAACATGCACGGATGCGCCGTACTTCGCCGCAATCCTGAACATCTGTACGATTTCCCAATGTGTTGCGGCGGCTGTGTAATTCACTCCCATCCCTTCTGCCAGGGCGCCTTCACGGAAACCCTTTTCCATGTCCGCGCTGATCTCTGCGAGCTCTTCGGGAGTCGCCTCGCGGTAGGCTGCGTCACCCGACGGAAGAAATCCGCCCGGATCGTGCATCACTTTCATGCGCACGGGAATATGGCCGATGCTGACGCCGAAATTAATCAGCGACTTCCCTTCCCGTGCGGCGTACCAGCCCTGCACGTCGTCAGTCCCCTTTTCGAGTTCAAGCGAAGTCGTGACGCCATCATGCGCCTGGAATTGATAATTCCTCGGCTCGTCGCCGTGTTCGTGCAAATCAATGAATCCGGGCGCAACCACTAGCCCCTTGGCATCAAGGGTGTTCTTTCCTTGCAGCGGGCCCGAAGAGATCGCGCGAATTTTCCCACCACTGATCCCCACATTGCGGACCGCATCGAGCCCCGACGCTGGGTCCATCACCCGGCCATTTGCAATCACCAAGTCATATCTTTCGCCCTGGGCGGCCGGTCGAGCGCCCGCCACATAAATCAGCGCCATCACCGCAAGACCAATCGCGATTGCCGCAACCCGCATTTTGTGACGTGACTGTTGCCGCATTTTTTGCAACCTCCGCTAGGTTCGTGGCGCCAAGTCTGTTTCCCCAGTCCGCCGCTGTCAAAGGAAATCTCTAGACCGGCAACATAGCCTTGGTCTTGAAATTTCTTCTTCCATTTCTTGGCGATCGCCGCGATTCCTAAATACCATTCGAACAAAATGCGATAGACAATATCTCCTCGTCCCCTAAAATATTTTCGATCTTCCGCAATTTCTCCTTGACACACTCTATAACGCTTTGGTAATATCGCTGCCACGCTGCGACAAGCGTTTCTGCCATAGCAGTCATTTGGTACACTTCAGGATGTCCCAAATCGGTAATATTGCCCAGAAATAGTGCAATTCGCGGATCAATATCAAAATGAAGGACTTTAACTCCAATGGATGCCACTGGTACGAGGCGTTCTGTAAGTCCCCTGAATTCAACAGACATGTGTACTATTAGAGTAACACTCAAATCCTTTAGAATCCGCACTTGCGAGGTGTCGCGCATCCGTATGAAAACAATTACTTTTAAGTCCAGCAGTTGCCATACTTACGACGATCACGTCTGTAAGTCCCATGGAATGATATTTATCAAAAAAGGGGCGGGGAGGGGGGTACCACTCGCATTGATTCCGGCCGCCGGCTAACTCAGAACCTGGAGGATTTGATCCAAGTATCAGATCGCGCCCAGCTATTTTCAAAATCCTTGTCCACATCTAGCGAAGATTTGGACTGCGCATCAAGCGCCGCTTTCAATCCGATAAGCGACCAGCCGTTATGCGGATGTTTCTTCAAATCTTCGCGATAAGTTTGCTCCGCATCAGAGTATCGTTTTGCCTCCAGCAGCGCAGCGCCCAGCCAGTGTCTCGCAGCGAACGGAAGCGGCTCGGGCTCATCGTAAACGAGCGCATCTTGAAAAGTGACCGCGCGTTTGAATGATGTGATCGCATTGTTCAGGTCGCCGTCCGCGCGATAGATTTCTCCTTCTAGAATTCCTCCGAGGATTCCGAGAAGGTCTTCGGCGGAATGGCCGCGAAATTGATCATGGGATTTTGCCGCGATGTCGAGAAGATGCTTCAAATCGGAACGAGCGGCGGACTTGTCTCCGCCGCGCAGATGCGCGTAGCCCTGGCCGAAATCCCAGACGCCCGATTCAATGTCGTCCTTGGGGTGCTTCTTAATTTCGAGAACTTCATCAAAGCGGCCGAAACGGATCAATGTCAACGTTTGATACATGCTGCTTCCGGTCAGCTTGAAATAATCCTTCGCAGCTTGAATGGCGATAGCGCCCTGGCCGTCCATGGAAGCAGCGAAAAGAAGCATGTGCAAATTGTGCGAAGGATAGATTGCAAATCCTTCTCCGACCGCGGCCATTTGATCGGAATGCCAAGCCTGGAGATTTGCGCGAACCGAATCCCCCCAGCGGCCCAGTTGATTCCAGGTGTGCGAGGGCATGTGATTGATGTGGCTGGCGCCGGGAATTGAATCTCCGAGTGTGTCTGCGCATGCCTCTGCTCTTCCTGGTTCGGTGGTTGCTTCGGTGAGGTGAATATATAAATGACACGCACCGATGTGCCGGCTGTCGGCTTTAAGGACGCCTTCCAGAATGTCGGCGATCTGTTGAACCTCCGGACTGTGGATGTCGCGCGAGCCCCGGCGGGGAATCATCAGGAACAGCGATTCCGCATACAAGGTCGCCACATCATGGTCATCTGGAAATTGCTCGTGGACTTTTCCCATCGCCAGCGAGTAGGCGACATCTTGATCGTGGTGGTTCGTGGGATTGAAGTGTTCCACATAGCGCACCGACATGGCATCGATCAGTGCGCGTTCAACCGGGCTGGCATGAACGGGAGCCAACTGCTTCGCTCTCTGGATTGCGGCGTATGCATAATGGGCTTGGTCTTGCTGCATCGGTTCATTCAAGTATGGCCCCCAGGCCCACGCCTCTCCCCAAAAACAAATCGCGCAATCGGGATCGCGGTTTTCGGCTTCGTGAAATGATCTGGCGGCGTTCAACATGTCGAAGGCGTACATCAATTGAAAACCCTGATTGAAATAAGCTTGGGCGTCCCGATTGGAAGAGGAAATCGAACGCTGGAAGGCGCCGAGCGCCTTCGGTACCAGCAGCATCGGTTCGCTGAAAACCTTTGCTGAAGATGCCGGGCGATCGTGTTGCGCGCGGACGATAAATGCGGTCAATGCCAGAGAAGATGCCAAGAACAAAATGGTTCGGGAATGAAATCGAATCGTCAACGGTTCAACTTTTACCCTGGAAGGGGAAGCGGTGAATCTCGGTGATGCAGTCGGATAGCGCGCACAGCAGCGTCTCGCCCCAACCGGAAGGAGTGTAGGGTGTGGATTCCTGATTGGTTTGTCTATCCGCCTTGGCGAAGAAGCGCATACGCGGATCCTGAGGAGCGGCGCACTCTTTCACGGTGACGATGAATTCAATTTCGGCGCCGTCCTGCTGCTTGGTGACCGAGAAATAATGAAGGCGAGCAAGCTTTTCGGCAGCCTTCACCTGCGCATATGCCCATTCTTCCATATGATCATCTCTCCTCGAAAAAACGGATAGGTTTGCGGAGTCGAATGTTATTCGTCGAGCTCAGGACTGTCAACGGATAGCGATCGAAGGATTCATCCGCGGGAATCCGCAGATGAGAGTTTCTTCCAAAGGGCGATATAGCGCGGGTGGCTGCGGATCGGGT
>Ga0209415_10003060_pt1 | contig 31161 bp, 27 predicted proteins | sample PeaSoiSIISIP2007_FD_187696 | JGI IMG/M metagenome (GOLD analysis project Ga0209415, IMG submission 187696) | Peat soil microbial communities from Weissenstadt, Germany - SII-SIP-2007 (SPAdes) (version 2) | ecosystem: Environmental > Terrestrial > Soil > Wetlands > Peat | place: Germany... | reverse complement strand
CCCGCCGGAATTGGCGGGTGGCATTGTCGGCGGAAAACGCATCCGCCGCTGCTGGCGGGTGGAACGGGGGGGCTCAAAGACTCGCGGCCACTTGCTTCATCTCCAGCGGGATTTCCACCGTCTTCCGATCGCGCTTGAGAAAATTGAAAATCGCGAAGCCAATGGCATTGCCCTTCGCGTCGGCGCGTTCATAGAGGTCGGGCCCGATCTCGCGGAACGACCCTTTGCGGTTAGCGAAGGCGATCTCCAGGAAGTTGCCCTCTTCGTCGAACCAGACTTTCATTTGGCCGATCCGAGAGGCTTCCCTTTCACCTCAGCACTAACTCGACCACTGCGGCGTCCAGATCAACGTGCAGGCTCGAACAGGCTCGCTGCAGAAACTCCATACCGATGAGCGCATCACCAACAATGAACCACGTATCGACGCGGCGCGGCCCGATCTGGACCGACCCAAGATACATCGGCAGTTCGATTTCGATCCCGGTGGCGAGCGCATACGTGTCCACAGCAACAAATGTCCGCTTGAGCCGCCGAGCGATGCTCGGCGGCAGGGCGATGCTGCCGCTGAATCCCGTGTCGATCACCAAGGCAACGTCGCCGCGGGATCCCAAATGCAGCCGTCCGTTTTGCGCGCGCCCATAGATGACAGGGGCCGCGTTCACGATGCGGCCACGCAGCGTCAGCGGCCGATCACGCGGTTGGGAGTTCGGTGAACGTGAGCCGTTCGGTGGCCGACGCGGACGATGTAGAAGATGGCGTCCGGGTGTCGCTGACGTGCCTGTTCGAGCGCCTCCATCGTTGTGTCGGCGAGGACGTAATCCCCGGACCGTGGCTCGATGGCGGCGATCTTCCCCTTGTGGCGACGCAGGGCATGCACACGGCGCAGCACTGACGGAGCTGGGCGGAACGCCTGAGGGGCGGGAAGCGGGAGCGCGTGCGATGACTTCATCCGCGGTCCTCCATGTTGAGACCGACGATATCACAATCTTCCCGTTGAGAGCAGCGCGGGCGGAAGGTACCGGCCCAATCCTATCCACCCCTTCATCCGTCATGCCTGATCCTTCATCGTTCATCTTCTCTGAGCGGTCGAAACTGCCCGAGGCCGAAGTGGGCGAGGGAGGAGGACATCGACAGGGCCTATGCGACCTTGAGCTCTCGGATGGGGACGCGTGCGACGTGTTGGGTGCGAGTGCGCGAGTGCGCGACATGCTCCACCGCTTTAACGATCGCTGCCTTGAAGTAGCGTTCCCCGCAGACTTCACAGACGCCTGCGGGAACCTTCTCGATGATGGCGAGCAGCTCGTCACCCCAACGATAGTCGATTACGATCAAGCGTTCGGTCACGCGGCCGCCACAGAAATGGCATCTGTTGTAGCGTCGCTTCATGGTTTCCTCCGTTGGCGGAAGTCTGCCGACCAGCGCTCTGGTCGCAGGCTGGGATCATACACGGTGATCAGCACGATTTCACGCGGCTGGTCTTTGACGGCGCACACGGCATGAATCGGGCGGTTGTCAGCAAGACCGAGGATAAGACAGCTGGGACCGCGCGCATCGTCAGGGTATTCCTCGATGATCTGGGCGGCCGCGAGCGCCGCCTCGAGTTCGTGCATCGTGATGCGATCGGCCTGGCGTTCGCCCTCGGCGTGTGAGGACAGCGTATACCGACCGGTACGGGCAAGTGACCGAATCAATGCCGTGGTAGCGGTGGGCACAGCTCACGCCCCGCATGCCTCAGTCATTCGGCACTCATCCCTCATCCCTGATCGTTCATCCTTCATCGTTCTCCGGCCTGAACTGCCCGAGGCCGAAGTGGGCGGAGTGGCCGAGGGCGCACGACATCGGCCGACTCTCAGCTGGTCAAAGCTGCGAATAGACCGAGTCCGAAGAAGCGACCGCCGCCGATGCATATGGGTCCACTGACCTGCAGAGATCTGTCATGTGCGTCGCGCCAGTTGAGTCTGACATGAAGACGGGGAAAGCGTCTGAGGTGATCGGGCACGCCGTAGCGGTCGGCTAGATCAGCGCCTGGCCAGAAGCCGATCTTGCGCCACTCCAGCTCCGCGTGATCCGCCAAGACTTGGGAGAAGCCAGCCTGCGTGATCGTCTTGCGGATTAGGCCATCGATGCGATCGTTGAGGCGACTGAGCAGTTGCTTCTGCTCCTCCGCACCGGTTCCCTGTTTCAAACGTCGCCGATAGTGAGCCGGGTCATCGTAGCCTGGGAGAACCACGGGTGTGACGGTGGCCCAGGACGCAGCGGGTTGCGTGTAGCGCCGAACGATCTTGTCAGTTGCGGGCAGTAAGGAGAGCAGCGCGACCGGTGGCTGGTTCTTGCCTTCGTCGATGAGCTCCTGGCCTGATAAGGCCCGGCGTGCCCAGGCGATCTCTTCTTCGCAGTCGTCACCGAAAGCCGTGAGCATCGCGCGCCGGACGGTGCCCACCACGAGAGCCTTGCCTTCGCCTCTCCCCTCAATGCTGGGCAGAGGCAGATAGGCGAAGCGTCGTGGTCCGACTGCAACATGCTCACTGGCGTCTTTCGATTCGCCATGACCCAGGATGAAGGCGGTGATCTTCGACTCGGACCATCCGGACTGCTGGGCCGCGCGCTTGGCCGCGTGGCGCATCATTCCGGCCACAGTGAGGCCGCGTTGGGTCATGTCGAATGCGCGGAACCCACTCGCGTCGAGCTTCAGCAGGGAGTAAGCAGCCACGGGGCGCTGCGGCGGATCGGTCGCTCGACGATATTCGACGGTAGCGTAGCTGGACAGCGGCGGCGGCGCTGTGCGGGACTGCAGACGGATCAGGAATCGCTCGTGTCGATACGTCAGGGCGTCCAGCGTTCCGTGTACCGGCACACGCAAGCCATCGCCGGTTCCCTCGGCGCCCGGCAGCCACGACTCACCCAGCAAAGCCCCAGCTTGCTCGTCGGACACAACCGCGCCATAGCCGACTGCCATGTCTACTCCCCATCCCAGAGCGACAACGTTGCGGGCTAGACTGGAGAGCGTCTCCACGTAGCCGCAAACCTCTCCGGTCAAGGGCTCAGACAAGGGCCAGAGGTAATGCATGGCGTCGCCAGCGAGTAGGCGTGTGGGGCGAACAGTCTTCACCCTACGGTGTGTGGCGGGATTGGCGTCGCCCGAGTTGGAATAATTACCGCGGCACCATGCCCTCGCAACGATGTCCATGGCGTTGTTGGGAAACGACAAGCCGTAGCCAGATGACGCTACACCCGCGGGAGCGACCAGGATCGGTGAGGGTTGCCTCTCCAGCCACTTCAACGCCGACTCGGTCTCCACGCGTTGACGCGCAGCGGCTGCGACGAGCGACTGAAAGACCCGCAGCGGCGATGGTGGCCACTCGGGCAGACCGCGGTCGCGCCGCCCGTGAAAGGCCGGGTCGAGAAATCGAATCGAAAGGCAGAAGTACGAAGGCATGATGCTCGCTGGCTACTTTGCTTTCTTGGTTTTCCGCGTCGTCTTGGTGCCATCCCCGGTATCGTCGCCGGCTACATCTTTCTTCGCCAGGTCCTTGTCGAACATGACTTCGCGGTCTGGGCTGACTTGATAGTCGATCTGGCGATCAGGGTTGATGCCAAACGCTCTGGCAGCGGCTTTGGCGTACTCGAGAGCGTGGTCGTGCTCCAGCGTGACCTTCTCACGGCGGCCGTCGCAGTAGACCTCGAAGAACTCGCGCGCCTTGTCCGGGTCGAGCACGAGGTTGCAACCCTGCCGGAGGTAGCTAGAAGACGACTGCGTAAATGCGGTCATGGCGAGGCCGAGAACGTAGCGACGCAAGGCTAGGGTTTTCGGTTCGTCTTTTGCAGTGAGAAGACGCAGCGCGGCGAGGTGAAGCGTGCCGTCGCGCCGGATGCCACCAATCGCGATGACGCCGCCATGAGAACCGGAAGCAGGGACGTGCACGAACCCTCGTTCGGCGTAAGCGTCCTTCGTCTTCTTGTCGGCTGGCTCATCGAGTAAGCCACTATCAACGTACTCTGTCGCAGGCACATACTGGGCGGATCGCGTGAGCTTGCGGACATCAAAGGCCCGAATCGTCGAGGCGATCAGTCGCGGGAGCTTGGCCTGGGTGTCGCGAGAATCCCACACACCGAACACGAGCGAGGTTGGCCCTATCTTCGCCAGCGGCTCCGCGTCGCCACTCTGCAGCGCCTTGAAGGCATCCTGCAGTTCCCGCTGCAGCGCCGAACAGCGGATGATTGCGTCGCCAGCTCGGTGTCCCGCATCGAGAAGGTTTACGGACTTGTTGCCTGCCTTCACCACGATTTGCGGCACAAGGCCCGCGTATGCCGTCTCAGCGAAAAGCGGCTCCATGCGGTTTGCCTGCGAGCCAACGCTGTCAATGAGGCAGACATTCTTTCCATCCGCGAACTCATCGATGTTGTAGCCACCCTTGAAACTCCTATCTTCGCTGGCGGCGAAGGTGGCCGGGAACAGGACGCCATCTTGCCCCTCGACGGGCATCAGGTGCTCGCGAATCACCAAGGCGGCTGCGACGCTGTCGCCCTTCAGCCAGTTGTCGTACTTCTTGATCAGCTCGTCGCTCATCGATTCCCTCCTATGGGATTGGCCGGAAGAAAACTCTTCAGATACTTGGTGCGGTAGAGAAGCCGGAACTCGAACATTCGCGAACGCGGGGACTCCAGTAAGCAAGCAGTCGGGGCAGCAACCTCGGGGACGAGAGGATCGGACCAGAGCGAGAATCGGTAGCGATTCTCCTTTGCAACTCTGGCGGGCCGGAATCGCTGTAAGCCGATGAACGCACAGAGTTCGATCAGAGGTCGTGGTCGAACTTGGATGCCCAAGGGGTCGAAGCTGAATCCGACGTCGCGATCCGAACCCATCGATCCAAGATCCGAGTCGAAGTTGAACGGAAGTCCCTCGCATGTCGTGGGTCTCACCAGCCACTCGTCTGGCGCCACCGCATGCAACGCATCCGTGGCGACAGCCCCCTTCATGCTACAGGCAATGTCCATAACCGACTGCTGGCCAGCCCATGTTTTGAAGCTGGCTCCTCCAGCACGTTCATCTGCGAACCAGTCCAGTCGCAGATTGAAGGGGTGATGAAGGACAAGCGGCGCCTCGCGCCAGAGGGTGTCGAGCGCCTTCTTCTCGGTCTCAAGTGACGGGTCCGCGGCTCTTTCCTTCTGCGACATCGACGACAAGCGCTGATACCGCTGAACTTCAGTCGCCGTCATCGTGTTCGTTAGGCAACACCGCTCGATCTCTTTCATCAAGGTGCTGGCAGCACAATCTGAGAATCGGCTCATGGGAACGAAGTGGAACGAGGGACGGACGCCACTGTCGAACCATCCCTCCGCCCCGCCCCACAGCCGGTCGGCGAGTTCCAGTAGCCCGCAGCAGGCGAAGAACTGACCTGGGTTGGTCGGGTCGATGCGGATACGGATAGGTTTACTGATCTGGCTCATCGCGAATCATCCGTCGCTGGTGAAAGACTGGATTGCATCGGCTCTGCCTGACTCGCTTCCCTTGCTTGCGACGCCAGCGCGTCCGCCGCACGCACTAGCGACTCGATGTACGCGAGGCCCCAGCGGCCATACCTTCGCTGGAGGCGCGCGAAGCGGCGCGGCACCTCGCGCACGATTTCGGCAGCGTCGCTGGCCGTGCGCTCGAGATCGAATGCCTCCTCGGTGGGGAAGTGTGGCCGCGCCCGGCCGTGATGGGCGGCAATCAGATGCAGGACCAGATCCTGCGTGTCGGCGTTGAGCTGCAAGAATTCTGGATAGCTCCGGACATCAATGAGCGACCCGAACTCATGGCGGTAGTCATTGAGATCCAGAGGCGACATTCTCCCCCCGGACTTTGCCAGCACTTGCCGAGGGTAATCGTCGTTGCGGATCGACCGCTGCCAAACTTTGCGATGCTTGCCGAGATCGTGCCACCCAGCTGCAAGTGTCACTGCCAATGCCAGCAAGGGCTCTCGATCATTGAGCCCCAACTTCGCAACGAGTGCGCTGGCGAAATCCTTGGCCGACTGTAGGTGCGGAACCAGTTCCTGTTTCACGCGCGCCGTTCGTGAGCCCTCGTCGTCGGCCGAACGGGGCCGGGCGTACCAGCGCCAGTAACGTCGCTTGGGCGTCTCCTCGCCCTCGTCATCATCGCGGTCAGCATCCGGCCGCAGATCGATAGCCCGCACTAGTCGCATCCGCTCCGGCGGCTCATCATCGTCCCATACACGGCAGCGGCGAGAGGCATTCTTCTCGTCCATCCATTTGTCGGCGACATCGTAGACGCGATGTTCGTCGTCGAAGGCCGCGCTACCGGTGAACATGCCGTTATCCAAGCCTCCGACCTGCGGTGGTAGCAGGATGGTACAGTCAGCCAGATTCACTACCGGATTCTTCTGTTTGTCCCTCTTCGCCAGTTGGTACAGAGAAAGCACTCGGACATCGCCGTCAGAATCCATGAGCCACGCAAACTGATCCGGGCAGCGCTCCGCAATCTTCTCAAACTCATCGAAAACCCGCGAGGTCCGGTCGTGGAGCAGCTCGTGCGGCTTGAGCGGGTAGTCTTCGAGTAGATCCTCGGGCTTGTACCTTTCGAGCAGTTCGCTCGTCAGGCATTCCACCTCTTCACGCCAAGCAACGTAGGTCTCACGCGGCTCCCAGTCGGCGACGCCGTGCAGCCAGTCAGCTACCGGGGGGCGGCCGGGAAGCTTCTCGCGAATCGAAGTGAGTGCCCAAGTGTCGAAAAGAATGTCGCTCGTGGAGAGGATGACTGGCTCGGGAGTGAAGGCTGCCTGCCGATCGGCGATGGGCAGGTTGCCCAGTGCAGCCGGGCTCGCATCGCGACCGTCTTCCTTCTGCGGCAACTTTCGGAGCAGTTCCAACGTCCGTTGCCGGACCGCGCGGAGCTGATCCTTCTCGTCGAATGTAGTCGGGTGAACGATATCGATGCGCGCGTCGCCGGTGCCGAACCGGTTCACCCTGCCGAAACGCTGCGCCATGCTGTCGAACGGAGTGAGATCACAGACGAGATGGTCGGCCGAGATGTCGATGCCGACTTCGCCGGCTGAGGTGCACACGAGATAGACGGTGCCAAGCTGTGGTGTAACGCCCGGCCCCGGCTTCGGCATGAAGCGGGCAAAGATGGCATCTTCCTTTGCCAGCCTGTCGCGTTCGAGCCCACGCATGGTGCCGGTGAGCGATTGGACCTGGCCGGGACACTCTGCCTCGATCTTCTTCACCACATTGTGTAGGTTCTGCAGTTCGCGGAGAAAGACGAGGATCGCCTGGCCGCCGCCCCTGTGTTTCAGCGCGCGTTCGGCGACCTCATCCGCGACCTGCTTCTCGTCGGCTGCGGCACAAAAGGTGATGTCCTTCTTCGCCTCGATTCGCTTCCGCACTTCAGGGTGCTCGCGGTCGGCATCGGTCAGACGAAACTGTTCACCGTCAGTGCGTGAGGTCGCGGTCAGCGCCATGACACGAAGCCGACCGAACTCACCACATCGCTGCTGCTCAGTTTCGATTGCAGCGATGAGTCCTTGGAATGCGGGTTCAAGGTGGGCCTCGTCGTGGACTAGCAGCGTGTCTTGCCCAAGGAAGCCGGCATGCAGCGGGCGGGACTTGAACCCGCACCCGTAGCCAGCGAACAGGAGGCGGCTCCCAATCATGTCCACCGTACCAACGATGACCGCCGGGCGAGCCGGGTCGTTGCGCCATTCGGTGTTATCCGCGAACTGCCCCCGTAGCGTGCTGATCGCCAACGGCAAATCGGACGGCTGAGAGCATAAGCCTGAAAGCGACCGTGACAGCTCGGGCAGGGCCGCCAAGTGTTCCCGCATCTTCCTCGCTTCATTGGTTGCTTGATCAACGACGGTCCGGCGATTGACCACATATACGAGCCGCCTCGGCACTACCGCCGGGTTTGCGGCGAGCGCCATCATCCAAATCGGGATGACCGACGTCTTGCCCAGCCCGGTGGGTAGGTTACAGGACTCGGGAAACCTGTCAGTTACGAACCGGCAGTACAGCTCGCGTTGCCAAGGAAACGGTAAGTTCCCCGTGAGCGCATTGAACGCGTGGTCGAATTGCAAAGGCCCGCGCATGGCTGGCTCATTGTTCGACGAAAGACATCGAGCGCCCGCCCACCCGAGTTTGCGTTACCGCCTGGATGAATTCGCGAAAGTCGGGGGCCATCGTCGTTGTGCGCACCGCGCTTTGGTCGAGGCACGCACTGTACTCGTAGGAGTGCCGTGAAGGCAAGAAGAAGTGAGTTGGAAAAAGACGCACGTGGCTTATAGCCTAGGGCGCGTGGTCGGAGGGAGGCGCAGCGAAAAGAAGAACGAGTGAACGCGACTCGAGCGGTTGATTACATGCCGGTGCCACGGTAGCTAGAGCCCATGCAAATCCACCTCGACGACATCGTAATGCTGCCCGGCTATGCGCCGTATCCGCGCTACGGGCGGGTGACGAAGTTCGAAGACGACGGCCGCGTTCAGGTCGCCGACGTGCAGTGCGGCGATCCACGCTGCGCCTCGGAGCACAAGCACGGCGATCTCGTGTGGTTGCTCGCCGACTTGCGCGCCGCGCAAGCGTATCAAGCGCGCGCCGGCTGGGAAGAAGGCCGCAAGAGCTCGCCGAATACGCCGGTTGGCTGAGCGGAAGGCGAAGACTTGGCCCTCACCCCCGCCCTCTCCCGCGAGTAGTGCGGGAGAGGGAGTTCGAATGAAGCTTCTCCCGTAGATGGTGCGGCAGAGGGACTCTGAATGGAATGGTGGCGTACAGCGGTCTTCTACGAGATCTACGTCCGCAGCTTCCAGGATACTAACGGCGACGGCATCGGCGATCTGTCGGGGATCATCCAACGCCTCGACTATCTGAACGACGGCACGCCGGATTCTCTCGGCGTCGACGCGCTGTGGCTCACACCCATCAACCCGTCGCCGATGTTCGACTTTGGCTACGACGTCAGCGACTACCGCGCCGTCGATCCGCTGTTCGGCTCGCTCGCTGAGTTCGATCGTCTCATCGCAGCGGCGCATCGCCGTAACATCCGCATCATTCTGGATCTCGTGCCCAATCACACGTCGCATCTCCATCCGTGGTTCCAGGCATCGCGGCGTTCACGCAACGATCCGCAACGCGACTGGTACGTCTGGCGCGATCCGAAACCCGACGGCGGCCCGCCCAACAACTGGGTGAGCACATTCGGCGGGCCGGCGTGGACGCGCGATCCAACCACCGGCCAGTATTATCTGCACTCCTTCCTTGCCGAGCAGCCTGATCTCAACTACCGCAACCCCGCGGTTGTCGAGGCGATGGAGGACGTCATCCGTTTCTGGCTCGACCGCGGCGTCGACGGTTTCCGCGTCGATGTGATTCACAAGATGGTCAAGGACGCCGCTCTGCGCGACAACCCGCACCCGGCGCCCGACGAAGAGCATCCGGTGCGCCACTACGGCGGCCTCAAGCACGTCTACGACGAGGACCAGCCGGAGGTGCATGACGTCATCCGCAGCTGGCGCCGCATTCTGGATCACTACGGCGAGCGCATGATGGTCGGCGAGGTCTACCTCTTCGACCCGCGGCGCGTCGCCCTGTACCATGGCAACGGCCGCGACGAGCTGCCGCTGGCGTTCAACTTGAGCTTCATGTGGAGCCCATGGGACGCCGCAGCGTTTCGCGCTCAGGTCGATGGCATAGAGGCGACGCTGCCGCGCGGCGCGCAACCCACTTACGTTCTATCGAGCCACGATGCGCCGCGGCATCGCACGCGTTTCGACGAGCCACAGTGGGGCGCAGCCCGCGCCCGACTGGCGGCGCTCATGCTCCTCACCCTGCGCGGCACGCCGTTCCTGTACTACGGTGAAGAGATCGGCATGCGCGACGTGCTGGTTCCGCCGGAGCGCGTCTGCGATCCGGTCGGCAAGCGCTTTCCAGCCGTGGGTCGCGATCCCGAGCGCACCCCGATGCAGTGGAGTGCTGCGCACGGCGCTGGTTTTACGACCGCGCACGAGACGTGGTTGCCGATCGGCCCGGACTTCGCAACGCTCAACGTCGAACAACACGCGCGTGATCCTCATTCGCTGCTGAGCTTCTACCGGCGGCTGATCTGGAATCGCAAGCAGTCGGCCGCGCTCGGGCATGGCCGCTATCGGCCGCTCGACGGGCCGCCGGACACGTTCATCTATTTGCGCGAGAGCGAAGAGCAGCGGCTGCTGATCGCGCTGAACTTTGGCGGCGAGCGACGGCGCGTGGCATTGGGTGGTCTATCTGCGGGTCGAATCGAGGTGTCGACGGATCCGGGGCGGTTGGGGGATCTCACGCCTAGTGACTTCGCGCTTGGTCCGGTTGAAGGTGTGATCGTTCGTTTCTGACAGAGGGCGTGTTTGTGGCGTTGGTCGGGCACCCACGATGACGGTGTCTCAAAACTCTCGATTGGGGTCGAGCTTCGTAGGGGCGAATCTTGTATTCGCCCTGTTTCGCGTTGGCTCGCAGCGCCACGTCGGGCGATCACGAGGATCGCCCCTACAGTTTTGAGACAGCCTCCATCACGCTCGGTTGATCAAACTGGCGGCGACGCCAGCGCCGAAGCCGTTGTCGATGTTGACCACGGTCACACCGGCGGCGCAGGAGTTGAGCATCGCCAGCAGCGCGGCCAGGCCGCCGAAGCTGGCGCCGTAGCCGATGCTCGTCGGCACCGCGATGACCGGTTTGTCGACCAGCCCGGCAACGACGCTCGGCAGTGCGCCCTCCATGCCGGCGACGACGATCAGCACCGCAGCGGCGCGCAGCCTGTCCTGGTGGGCGAAGAGGCGATGGATGCCGGAGATGCCCACGTCATGCACGCGTTCCACACGGTTGCCCAACAGCTCGGCCGTCAATGCGGCTTCTTCGGCGACCGGAATATCCGACGTGCCCGCGGCGATGACCAAGACCAGGCCGCGGCCGACCGTCTCGGGCGGCGTGTGGATGATCGTGGCGACGCGCGCATGCGGCGAATACGACAGCTCGGGAAAAGCGGTGCGCAGGTGCTCGGCCACGCTTGCATCGATCCGCGTGATCAGGACGTTCTGGGCGCGGTCATTCAGACTGCGCGCGATCTCGACGATTTGCGCCGGGGTCTTCCCGGCGCCGAAGATGACCTCCGGGAACCCCGTGCGCAACGGGCGATGATGGTCGACCTTGGCGAAGCCGAGATCCTCGAACGGCAGCCCCTTGAGCTGCTCCAGTGCGTCATCGGCGCTCACCGTCCCCGCACTCACCTGCGCCAGAAGATCCTTCAAGCGATCCGGATGCATGCGTTAGCTCTGATCGGGAAGAAGAACCTTAACGCAGAGGCGCAGAGACGCAGAGCGGAGTTCTAATGAGACCATTGGACTTGGAATCAAAATCAACAAAGAGGTGTGCCCTCGCCCCAGATTTGTGTTGTAACGCGTTCTCTCTGCGCCTCAGCGTCTCTGCGTTGAGATCTTGTCCTGTGTCATTGAGGTCAAAACCGGCCGCGAAAATGGTCGTAGCCGGCGACGTTCAGGGCGACCGGTTTGCCGCCGGCGTCAACGACGCGCACTCCTCCGCCGGCGGTGATCTCTCCGACGCAGGCGATCGGGCAGCCGAGGCGTGCGCGATTGCGTTCCAGCCGTCTCACATTGCGCTCCGGGACCGTGTACAACAACTCGTAGTCTTCGCCGCCGTGGAGCGCAAGCGGGTCGCCGGCGGCGCACGATTTTCGGTATGCGGCCGACAGCGGCACGTCGGCCGACCGCACAAGCGCCCCGACGTTGCTTTCCGTGCAGATATGACCGAGGTCTTGCACCAGGCCGTCGCTCACGTCGATCATCGCCGAAACGACGCCCGACTCCACCAGCCAACGACCGGCGCGCAAACGCGGCGACGGTTCGCGGAAGCGACGCAGCGGCAGCATGGCGGGCTGATGCCGAGCGTGGGTACTGAGGAGCCGAACGCCCAGCGCCGCGTCACCCAACGTGCCGGTGACGTAGACGCGGTCGCCCGGACGCGCTCCTTGGCGTGTCACGATACGTTTGGGCGCGTCGGCCAGCAGCGCAATGGAGATGAAGAGCTGTGTGGCGCGCGTCAGATTCCCGCCGACCACGGTCGCGCCGCAGCTGCGCGCCGCCGCCGCGACGCCGGCGTGGAGGGCGGTGAGATCACGTGCCCGATACGACGGCGGCACGCCGATGCTGACGACGATGAAACGCGGCCGGCCGCCCATGGCGGCGACGTCGCTGGCGTTGACCAGGAAACTCTTGCGCCCGAGCTGGTGCGGGCTCAGCCAGTCGGTTTCGAAGTGTACACCTTCGACGAGCGCATCGACGGTGTACAGCAGGCGGCGCGTGCCGCAGCGGATGACGGCGCAGTCCTGTCCCGGGCCGACGATCGTCCCGGGCCCGGCGGGCAACCGCGGTAGCAGCTGGGCGAGCAATCCGAACTCGCCGACTTCGGCAACCGTCCGTCCGGTGCGCAGACCCCGTGGCATCGGGGTCGACCATACGCGGGCGTGTCGTTGAGCGTCAAGTCGCCCGCCGTTCCGGCTGCGCCGGTGCTTCAGCGTGCGGGCGCGTCGAGGGCCAAGGCTGGGGGATGGTTGCCGACGCTGCCGGTTTCGGCGGGAGCCTCCGCGGCGGGCGCGGCACCGATTTCCTGGAGCTTGCCATCGTACACTTGCAGGAGGAACAAGCTGCGTTGCAAGCCCTGCGGCGTGACGTAGAGCGCGCCGGTGGCGCCGTCGACGGGTCCGAGATCCTGGAGACGCCGCAAGAAATCACTGCGCGAGTTCGCCGCCGCGTCCAACGCCCGCTTGGCCAGCAACGCGGCGTCGTAGGCCTGCGCTTCGAGGGTCTCCGGGAGGGCGCCGTAGGTCTTCTGGAATTGTGCGACGAAGGCCTGAGTGACCGGTCGCGCGCTGTGGGCATAGAAGCCGTCGGAAAACAGGATGCCGTTGAGGCTCGCGGCGCTGTGATCCCCCAGTGCTTCCCAGCCGTGCACGCCGAGCAACGTGACGTCGGGCATGGCGCGTTGCAAGAACTTCGCAAACTCAGCCGCCGTGGGCGCATTGTCCGGCAAGAAGACGGCTTGGAGGTTGGCGGCGTCGCGCCACTTCTTCACGGTGCCGGCCGCCGACTCCGGGCCGTTGGTGCCTGGTGCATAGGCGGCCGCGCCGATGACGGTTCCGCCGCGATGTTCCACCGCGGTTCGGAAGGTCGACGACAGCTCGGCGCCATAGGCATCCTTGGGATAGAGTACCCCGAAGCGCCGCAGGCGCACCCGGTCCATGGCATAGCTGAGCAGCGTGCCCACCTGGCTCCCGCGCGTCATCCCGGCCTGCAGCACGAAGTGGCCGGCCAATCCATCGCGTTGCGATAGCAAGAGCACGGGCACGTGCGCCGTCTCCGCCTTGGCCGCCACCAGTTGCGCGTCGTCGCTGTGCAGCGGGCCGATCACTGCCAGTACGGTCGGATCGCGGGACAGCTCCTCGAACGCGCTCACCGCCGCCGCCGGGCCCCCCGCGGTGTCCTTGACCACCAGACGATCGTTCTTGTCTCCAAAGACCAGACGGACGCCGCGCAACGAGCGCTCGCCGAACTCGCGTGCATCACCGCTCAACGGCAGGAGACATCCGATCTTGGTCGTTCCCCGCACGGCTGGCTCCTCGGCGAGCTCCGGCCATGTCGTGGCCGGCGCGGCGGGCGGCACTGCGGCGATCGAGGGCGGCGCCTGCGGCGGCTCGGGCGCGGCGGGCGGCATCACCTGCGGCGCGGCGGCGGCGATCTCCGGCTGTTGCAACGCGCGGGCTTTTGACGCGGCGGCTGCTTGCGCACGCGGTGCACGAGGCAGCGGCTCCGACGGCTGCACGGCCGGTTGCGGCGCCCCATGCTGCTCCGCCTCGAGCAGGCTGGGTTCGGGTGCTTCCGCTTCTTCCGGCTCCTCCGACTCGGCGGCGGCAACCTCGGGCGGCGCTTCTTCTTCGCGGCTCGGGGGCATGGGTTCGGCGATCGGCGGCGGCTGGCGCGACGCGATCTGGCGATCGAGCAATTGACCGACGCCCTTGGTCGTGACGAGGCGGCGCGCGCGGGCCAACTCCACGTCGTTGAGATGCCGCGACAGCCCGGTCACGCGCTGACGCAGTTTTTCGTGGTCGCCGTCGCTGCCCAGTGCCCACGCTTTGTCCCACGCCTGGAGCGCCATCATCGAGTTGCCGAGCTCGCGTTCTGTGTCGCCGCGCAAAGCTTCCACCTGCACCCAATGTCCCTTCGGGTAACGGTCCGCCAGCTCGTCGAGGGTTTTGAGCGTGCCGTGGTAGCGCTTGAGGCGATACTCGGCCAACGCGACTTTGTAGAAGACGCGCGCCGTGTAGTCGCCTTGTTCCACCTCGTCGAGATAACTCCGATAGGCCTTGATGGCGGGGTCGTACTCCTCGTAACGAAAGAGGTCGTCGCCGCGGCGCACCGAGGTGGGCGGCTCGGGCGGAGCGCTGACGTGCGCGCTGCATGCGCTCAAGACCGCGGCGAGGCCGATCAGCCAAGCGGCGCGCAACGGGCGTGTGGCGTTCGGGGACATCAGCCGAACATCTCCTTTACCTTATCGAAGAAGCCTTTGGAAAGGGGATTTACCTCTTCTCCGCTGGAGCGTGCAAACTCCTCCAGCAGCTCGCGTTGCCGACCGGTGAGCTTGCGCGGCGTCTCGACGACGACCCGGACCAGCTCGTCGCCGCGCCCGGCGCCGCGCAAGTCCGGCACGCCCTTGTGTTTCAGGCGCAGGACGGTTCCCGACTGCGTCCCGGCAGGAATCTTGGTCTTGTGCTTGCCGTCCAGGGTCGGCACGTCGATCTCGGCTCCGAGCGCCGCTTGCGGGAAGCTGATGGGAACGTCGCAGACGATGTCGTTGCCCTGCCGCGTGAACAGCGGATGCTCGCGCGCCTCGATGACTACGTACAGGTCGCCCGGCGGCCCGCCGTTGCGGCCGGCCTCGCCTTCGTTGCGCAGCTTCAGGCGTGAGCCGGAGTCGACGCCCGGCGGAACCTTGATGTTGAGCGACTGCGTCTTCTGCATGACGCCGGCGCCGCCGCACGAGCGGCACGGGTCTTTGACCACCGTCCCCTGTCCTTGGCATTGGCCGCAGGTTTTCGCGATGGTGAAGAAGCCTTGCTGGAAGCGCAGCTGGCCGCTGCCGTGGCACGCGGAGCAGGCGACCCGCGCCGCGCCGCCTTTGGTACCTTTGCCGTCGCACGCTTCACAGGCAGCCAAGCGCGGCACGTTGATGACCTTCTCGACGCCGAAGATTGCTTCTTCGAACTTGATTTCGAGGTCGTAGCGGAGATCCTCGCCGCGCCGCGCGCGCGTGCGCCCGCGTCCGCGTCCGGTGCCGAAGAAGTCGCCGAAGATGTCGCTGAAAATGTCTTCGAATCCGGCCCCGGCGAAATCGAATCCGCCGAAGCCGGGGCCTTGTTCGAAGGCCGCATGCCCAAAACGGTCGTATTGGGCGCGGCGCTCCGCATCACTCAAGACCTGATAGGCTTCCGAGGCTTCCTTGAAATGCTCTTCCGCCGACTTGTCACCCGGGTTGCGATCGGGATGAAACTTCATGGCCAGCTTGCGGTAGGCCTTCTTGACCTCCTCCTCGCCGGCACTGCGGCTGACGCCGAGTATTTCGTAATAGTCGCGCTTATGCGCCACTGCTGCTTCCTTCTGCCGCTGCGATCACCGCACGTCCCACACGGCCGACCGGGGCGTGCGCAGAATACAAAAGCCCTCCCCCGCAGTCGAGGGGAGGGCTTTTGTGGGACGGGGTCACCGGGTTGCTCACCCTTTCACTTCTTCGAAGTCCGCATCGACGACGTCTTCCTTGGAGCCGCCCGCCGGATCGCTGCCCGCGGTGCCGCCGGCACCGGGGTGCGCGTCGCCACCGCCGGCGCTGCGCTGCGAGGCCTTGGCGTACATCGCTTCGGCGAGCTTGTGCGACGCCTGCGTCAGCTCTTCGAAGGCACGCTGCATGGCTACGGGATCCTGTCCTTCGAGCTCCTTCTTCGCCTTCTCCAACGCCTGCTCGATGTTGCCCTTGGCGGCGGCGTCGACCTCGCTGCCGTGCTCCTTCAGCGATTTTTCGGTCTGGTAGACGAGGCTGTCGAGTTGGTTGCGGGCGTCGGCCACCTCGCGCCGCTTGTGATCCTCGGCGGCATGCACCTCGGCGTCCTTGACCATCTGCTTGATCTCTTCTTCGCTCAGGCCGCTCGACGCGGTGATGCGGATCGATTGCTCCTTGCCGGTGCCGAGGTCCTTGGCGTTCACGTGCACGATGCCGTTGGCGTCGATGTCGAACGTGACCTCGACCTGCGGCAGGCCGCGCGGCGCCGGCGGGATCCCGATCAGGTCGAACTGGCCCAGCAACTTGTTGTTCGCCGCCATTTCCCGTTCGCCCTGGAAGACCCGAATAGTCACGGCGGTCTGGTTGTCCGACGCGGTCGAGAAGATCTGACTCTTCTTGGTCGGGATGGTGGTGTTCTTTTCGATCAGCTTGGTGAACACGCCGCCGAGCGTCTCGATGCCGAGGGAGAGGGGTGTGACGTCGAGCAGCAGGACGTCCTTGACCTCGCCCTTGAGCACACCGGCCTGGATGGCGGCGCCGACGGCGACGACTTCGTCCGGATTCACGCCCTTGTGCGGTTCCTTACCGAACAGCTTGCGGACATGCGCCTGCACCGCGGGCATGCGGGTCATGCCGCCGACGAGGACGACCTCGTCGATTTCGCTGGCACTCAGCGCGGCGTCCTTCATCGCCATGACGCACGGCCCGTCGAGCTTATCGAGCAAATCGGCGCACAGGGCCTCCAGCTTGGACCGCGTCAGCTTCATGTTGAGGTGCTTGGGTCCGGTCTGATCGGCGGTGACGAACGGCAGATTGATGTCGGTCTCGGTTGCCGTGGACAGCTCGCACTTCGCTTTCTCTGCGGCTTCTTTCAGCCGTTGCAGCGCCATGCGGTCCTTGCGCAGGTCGATCCCCTGGTCCTTGCGGAATTCATCCGCCAGGTAGTCGATGACGCGCTGGTCGAAGTCTTCGCCGCCGAGGAAGGTGTCACCGTTGGTGGCCTTCACTTCGAACACGCCTTCGCCGATTTCGAGGATCGAGATGTCGAACGTCCCGCCGCCGAGATCGAACACGGCGATCTTTTCGTCCTTCTTCTTGTCGAGCCCGTATGCCAGTGATGCGGCGGTGGGCTCGTTGATGATGCGCAGGACGGTGAGCCCGGCGACGCGGCCGGCGTCCTTGGTGGCTTGGCGCTGGCTGTCGTTGAAATACGCGGGCACGGTGATGACGGCCTCGGTCACCTTCTCGCCGAGGTAGTCCTCGGCCGTCTGCTTCATCTTCTGCAGAACGAACGCGGAGATCTCAGCCGGACTATAGCTCTTGCCGCGGATCTCCACCCAGGCATCGCCGTTGTCGGCCTGAACGATCTTGTAGGGCGACACCTTCATGGCCTTCTGGACTTCGGTGTCCGCGTACTTGCGACCCATGAGCCGCTTGACGGCGGAAATCGTGTTGTCCGGGTTGGTGATGGCTTGGCGGCGTGCGATCTGACCGACCAGGCGTTCGCCGGCTTCCGTGAAGGCGACGACCGACGGCGTCGTGCGACCGCCCTCCGAGTTGGGAATGACCTTCGGATCCCCACCCTCCATGATGGCGACGCACGAGTTGGTGGTTCCCAGGTCAATTCCGATCACCTTGGACATAGTTTGATCTCCTTACGTTCGCGGGGCTCGACCCCGTGCGGCCGTGCCTACCGGTTAATCACTGTCGCGCTCGGTTTCAACCGCGGCGTCGGCTTTTCGCTTGCTCACGGTGACCAGCGCCGGCCGCAGCAGCCGGTCGTGCAACAGGTAGCCGCTGTGGTGCTGTGAGACCACCCGGTTCGGCTCGTGCTCCGCCGACTCGACCTGCGCCATGGCTTCATGCACGGAGGGATCGAACGGCGCGCCCACCGCTTCGATGCGCTTCACGCCGTGTCGCTCCAAGATGTCCAGCAATGCTTTGAGAACCAGACGGACGCCTTCGACGACGGATTGGCTGTTGGTGCCGGCATGTTCGATTGCCCGCTCGAGATTGTCGACGATCGGGAGCAGCTCGCGAATCAGCGGTTCGGAGGCAAAGCGTACCGCTTCGGCCTTTTCGCGCTGCATCCGCTTCTTGAAGTTCTCGACCTCGGCGCGCTCGCGGACAAAGCGGTCGTAGTTGACGCGGGCCTCGTTCTCCTTCTCCTCCAGGTGCTTGCGCAAGAGCTGCAAGTCCTCCGCGGGCGTCGCACTCTCAGACGCAGGCGCGGCCTCCTGCCGGGCGACCCGCGGCGCATCGGTGCGCGCTGCAGACGGCTCGTCCTCCAGGTCTTGCTGACTCATGCTCCTCCTCGAAACAGGGAATCGAATGACGGTGTTCCGCGGGCCACAAGAACGTAGTGACGCCCCCTCCCCTTGTCAAGGTTGCATGCCGGTGATTTCTTTTCGGTGCCATGGGACCGTCGCAAACGAGTCGAGCGATCATCCTGCGCAGCCGCGCGTACGGCGAATCGGACAAGATCGTCACCTTCTTAACCGAAGACATGGGGAAGCTCACCGGCATCGCCAAGGGGGCGAAGAACTCCCGCCGCCGCTTTGCCAACTGTCTGGATCCGTTTACGCATGTGCGCGTGCACTTCCGGACGCGGCCCGGCGCTGGCATGGTGTTCATGGAGAGCTGCGATCGGTTGGACGCGCCGGCGTCGCTCACCGATCCGGTGAAGTTTGCGTACGGCAGCTATCTGGTCGAGTTGATTGATCAGCTGACCGCGGAAGGCCAGCCGGTTCATGAGCTGTACCATCTCCTGGCCGAGGGGCTCGGGGAGCTGCACCACGGCAGCGCGACCGCCTCTTTTCTGCGCGCTTTCGAATTGCGCCTGCTGTCCCACACCGGCTACGAGCCGGAGCTGCAGCACTGCGCGCGCTGCCAGCGGCCGCTGCTGTCCGCCGAGCGGGCGTTTCTGGATCCGTTGCACGGCAGCCTCGTGTGCACCGCATGCCGGATGAACGGCCAGTCGCTGGTGCCGGTCGCCGGCGCGACGCTGGTCGCGTTGGTGGCCATCAGAACGGCGCCGCTCGGTGCCGCCCGCACGCGCCGGCTGCCCGCGGCGGTCGCGGCGGAAGCCGCGCAGCTCATGAGCCGCTTGCTGGCGTTGCACCTGCCGCGCCCGCTGCGGTCGGTGAAGCTGATCGCCGCGCTGGCGCCGTCGCGGGTGCTTCCGCCTTGACTGCACGCGCCTTTCGGATCACAGTTTCAAGCTGACAGAAGCGCCGCCGAAAAGGGGGAAACATGCGCCTATTGCCAGTCTTCGCGCTCGCCGCACCATCGGAGGGCCGCCGCGGCGTTCCGTGGCCGGCCGCCATGCTGTTGGCGGCCACGCTCATGGCGCTTCCCGCGGGGGCTACACCGCGTGGCCTACGCCCGCCCCGATCTTTGCGGCGGGCGGCGGCCGTCAATAAATCGCAGCACGATGTAGCTTCCGGTCTGGATAGCGTCGGCCGTCCCGGTGTGTCGTGTGCCGTGCGGTCAGACGTGCTCACCTACCATGGCGGCAGCCTGGTGGCGCATGCCGATGTGTTCCTCCTGTTTTGGGGCGCCGAGTGGTCGAGCGACCCGGACCACATGGCCGTTGCGCAGGATGTCATCAGCTTGTATCAGCAAATCGGAACGACCGGCTATGCGTGCTCCTGGAATGAATACTCGGTGATCGACAAGCCGATCGGTCTCAGCATGTATCACGGCTCGGAGGTGATCGCGAGCGAGCCGCCGAATCCTCTGGCGGATCAGACCATCCGCGACGCGATCGTCGCAGAAGTTGCTGCCGGTCACGCGCCGGCACCCACCGACAACACGGTCTATGTCGTGCTGCCGCCGAGCGGCGTGCCAGTCGACACGGGGGGGCAGACCGGTTGTGGCGGAACGAACTTCGTCTTCTGCGGGTATCATGACAGCTTTCGAGGGAACGGGGCGCTGTTCCGTTACGAGGTGCTTCCGTTCCCCTGCGACTCCCAGGGCGGTTCGTGCTTCTTTGATCCCCAAGGCGATGCAGGGCGCTCCCTGCAAGAGGTCGGCTCGCATGAGCTGGCCGAGACGGTCACCGATCCGGACGGGGACGGCTGGAACAGCGATCGCACCGGAAACGAGAACGCCGACATTTGCGCCGATAGCGGTTGCGACGCGGACATTGTAACCGGGCAGCAAACCCTGCTCGTCAACTCGTTGTGGTCGAATCTCGCCAAAGGATGTGTGGATAGCGTTCCATGTTCGCCCGGGCTGGTGGAGTGCACCGACGCGTCCCCCGGTTCGTGCGTAGCGGGCAAGGGCGCGGCCGGTGGCTGCGCCTTGGAGTGGCTCGTCTATCCGAACCTGACGTTCAAGGCGGCGACCGATTTGCCCGGCGCGCAGGTGACCTGCGCCGACGGCCAGCCGTTCTGTGATCTCGACGGCAAGGCGGATGGGCAGTGTACGTTTCAGGTGGCGGCATGTCTGAACAGCGACGATCCGCGGGAGACGTGCACCGGCGCGACCATCAACTCCGTGAAGCTCAGCAGCCCGCTGCCGACGAGCCGCAATCCCACCGACAGCATGAACGCGCAAACCATCCTCACGGCGCTCAGCAGCGTCGATCCGAACGCGGCCGGCACGGTCAGCGGCTCGAAAGTCCTGTACAGCCCCGCCTCGGCAACGTCGAACGCGTGCACCAACTTCTTCGATGTCGTCGTGCCGGTCCGGTCGGTCGGCCTGCGCACGCTCGCTGGCAAACGCTCGATCAGCCCCTTGTTGCAGACCAACGCCGGCCGGGGCAGCAACCACCTCACCTTGGTGTGCAATCCCTCGTTCCCGTGACGCGCCCCTCAAGAATCGGCGGACTCCAGTCCGAGTTTGGCGCGCCCCGCGGGTGAGATGCGCTGCGCAGTCCACGGCGGCTCCCACACCACTTCGACGCTTGCTTCCGCGACTCCGGGGAGGCGCTCGAGACAGCTCTTGGCGTCGGCCGCGATGATCTGGCCCATGCCGCACCCCGGCGCCGTCAGCGTCATACGCACGTGTACGGCACTGCCTCCGGCCGGCAGCGGCTCGATGCGCAGATCGTACACCAGGCCGAGGTCGATGATGTTCACCGGAATCTCGGGGTCGTAGACGCTCTTCAGCGCCCGCTGAACGAGCGCGATATCAATCGGTCTCGTCGGGTCGGGATCTCCGCACCCGCTGCTCGGTGGTTCCTTGCCGAGTGCGTCGGCATCCGTGCCGGCAACGCGATACAGTCCGCCGAGGGTCGGGATCTGGATCGTGAAGCTGTCGCCGAGATCCTGCATGACCAGCACCGGCGTGCCGGCATCGATGGTCAGCGAGATCCCGTGCGGGACCTGCACCACCTCGCAGTCACGCATCAGCTCGATCTCCTCGTAGCGTGATCGTGCCATCGCCGTTGCATTATTCGGATTGGCACGCAGCGCACGGGCACCGCTGCCGCAAGTACCGATACGAGTAGATACCGGTATCGTGGCCATCACCCCACGCCAAGCCGAGCGCGTAGTTGCCGACCACACCGACCCGGATCAAATCGCTGTTCGATGCGGGAACGTGGCGCGGCTCATTGCCGTGCCCCTGGCAACCGGCGCATGGACACCAGCCGCGCAGGTACGCGAACGGATACTCGCTGAGGTGGCCGTCATCCCAGGTGATGCGCACCAGCTGCGCCTCCGGGATGCGACGGACCTCGACTGGGACGTGCGGTCTACCCGCCGGGGTCTGCATCTCGCGCATATCTGAGCTATAGCCGGAATACCGGCATGGCGCACACGGCCGGCGAGCTTTACGTCTGCGTCCAGCGGCGGTACAAACCTGGTAGACCCGCGAACCGCTGGGAGGCGTACCATGTCAGAGAATGCATACGACCGACTCACTTTCCTCGACAACTCTTTTCTCCTCATGGAGGCGTCCCACACCCCCATGCACGTTGCCGGCACGGCGACGTTCGAAGCCGGAGCGCTGCAAACGCCCGAAGGCGGCATCGACATCGACAAGATCCGCGAGTACGTCCTCTCGCGGTTACATCTAATTCCACGCTATCGCCAACGGCTGGCCTACATTCCGGTCGAGAACCATCCGGTGTGGGTAGACGACGGCCATTTCAACATTCACTACCATGTCCGCCACACGGCGCTCCCGAAGCCGGGCGACGACCGGCAGCTCAAGCGCCTCGCCGCACGTATCATGTCCCAGCACCTCGATCGCCAAAAACCCCTGTGGGAGATCTGGATCGTGGAGGGCATCGCGGACCCGACGCATTTCGTGATGATCACCAAGATCCACCACTGCATGGTCGACGGGATGTCGAGTGTCGATCTGCTGAACGTGCTCTTGAAGCCGGTGGCCACGCAGCTGTTCGAGCCGGCGCCACGCTGGCTGCCGCGCCCGGCGCCGAGCCGCTTGGAATTGGCCGCCGGCGCGATCGGACGCTACGCGCAGCTGCCCATCGAGGCGGCGCGCGGCATCCCGCAGATGCTGCAGGAGGCGCGCGACCCGCATTCCGACATTCGCGCCCGCCTCACTGCGCTGCTCGAGACCTTGGGCACCGGCATCCGCCGCGTCTCCGACACGCCGTTGAATCAGCGGATCGGACCGCATCGGCGGTTCGACTGGCTGGCGATGGATCTGGAAAGCGTCAAGGGAGTCAAAAACCGGCTGGGCGGAACGCTGAACGACGTGGTGCTGGCGACGGTGGCGGGCGCCGTGCGACGCTTCCTGCGGCGGCGCGATGTCGACGTCGCGCGGCTCGACTTCCGCGTGATGGCGCCGGTGAGCACGCGCACCGAGCAGGAACGCGGTACGCTGGGCAATCGGGTATCGGCGTGGATGGTGCCGATGCCGCTCGGCGAGCCCGACCCGGTGCGCCGGCTCGACACGATCCGCGCGACCACGGAGCACCTCAAACACTCCAAGCAGGCGTTGGGGGCCGCCGTGTTGACGCAAGTCGGCGAGTGGACGCCGTCGACGTTGCTCTCTCTCGGCGCGCGCCTGGCGACCCGTGCGCTGCCCTTCAATCTGGTGGTGACCAACGTGCCGGGTCCGCAGCAGCCGTTGTACATGCTGGGCGCCAAGATGGTCGACAACTACGGATTCATCCCGCTCACCGATTACCTGTGTCTCGGCGTCGTGCTGTTCAGCTACGCGGGCAAGCTGTGCTGGGGCTTCACTGCCGAATGGGATCTGTTGCCGGACTTGCACGATTTCGTCGGCGACGTCGAAGCCTCGTTCCGCGAGCTCTGTGACGTTCCCGGACGCAGTGAGGCGCGGGCGGCGCCGCGCAAGTCGGCGCGCGCCCGGCGTCGAGTGCGCTCGGCCTGACGTCCGAACGATGCCCAGAATGGGGAGCGGGGAACGCTCACCCCATCATGCTCATGACCTTGGTGTAGGCGGGCCGCGAGGTGCAGCGGGTCATCCAGGCGGCGACGTTGGTGGCTTTACCGAGATCGAGGCCGGCCATGGGCGCCCAGCAGACCACCGAGGCGACGTTGAGGTCGGCGACGGTGAAGTCGTTCCCGAGCAGGTAGGTCTTGCCGGCCAGCTCGCCGTCGAGGACGCGCAGCGGCGTCTCGAAGCGCTGCGCGGCATCTTCGGCCTTGGCGGCGTCGCGTTGGTTTTCCGGGAAGAAGACGCGATGCAGCAGCGTCGTCAGCACCGGCTCCTCGGCTTCGGTCATCGCCCAGATGCTCCACTTGAACGTGTGCGCCTCACCGGCAATCGTCTTCGGCCACAAGCCTTTGTCGTATTTCCGCGCCAGGTACAGATTGATCGCCAGCGATTCCCAGAGTGTCAGGTCACCGTCCTGGAGCGCCGGGATGTGACCGTTCGGGTTGATCTTCAGGTAGTCCGCTTTCCGCGTATCGCCCGTGGCGAAGTTGGTCTTGACGTTTTCGTACGGAACGCCGAGCTCTTCGAGCATCCACAGGGAGCGCATCGCGCGTGAGCCGGGAACGCCGTAAAGCTTGATCATGCTGCATCCTCCTTTCAGCTGCGTCCGTCTTGGGCGCCGGTCATCGCGGCGTGGCAAGCAGAGGCGGCCGAAGCACGTTGCGTGGATTTGGATATCGTCTACGGCAGGTCCAACGGGAGTGCAAGTCGGGACGCGCGGGTGCGGAGGTTCCCGATCCGCGTCGTCAGCCGGCGCGGACGGTCGTCGGCCTGACCCTCGAATCGTTGCCCGGGTTCGTGTCGCCCGGATAGGAGACGGTGGCGACGTTAGTGACCGTTGGAAACGCGGCGCTGCCCACACTCACAGTCAGGGTGATTGCCGTGTTGGCTCCGGCAGCCAACGGCGCGGCGCTGGTGCAGGTTACCGTCTGATTGGATGCGCCGCAGGTCCAGCCCGTACCGGTACCCGAGACGAAGCCCAGGCCGTTCGGCAATTGGTCGGTCACCGTGATGGTAGTGTTGGTGGCGGCGCTGCCGTCATTCGTGACCAGCAGCGTATAGACTCCGTTCACGCCGACGGTGAGGGCGCCGTGATTGGAATTCGTGATCGACAGATCGGTTGCCGCAGCCACCACGGGGGTGCCGGTTGCCGTTGGCGTGCTGGTCGCGCCCGCACTCGTCGGCACGGGCGTCGCCGGGGTCGGCGTCACCGTAGCCGACGGCACCGGGCCGCGGGCCGGTTTGATCACGGTACTCTTCGTCACGGTGTTATTGGCCTGGTTCGGATCGCCGGCATAGGAGACGGTGAGGGAGTTTACGATGCGCCCGACGGCGCGACTGTCCGCGCCGATGGTGAGCTGCAGCAAGCTGATGGACGGCGCGCTGAGCGGCCCGGGGTTGGTGCAGGTCACCGTCTGATTCGTTGCGCCACAGCTCCATCCCGCACCCGCGCCTGAGACGAAGTTCACGCCGGTCGGCAGCAGGTCGGTGATCGTGATCGGGCTGTCGGTTGGGTTCGGCCCGCGGTTGCTGACGATAATGCTGTAGGTGCCGACGCCGCCGACGTGGAACGATTTCATCGTGGCGCGCAGACGCAGATCCGCCGGGGATGCCGCGTGTGTGCCCTGTGTGCCCACCAGCGTCACGACGAGCACGAACCCCAAGATGGAACGGTTCACAAGCCCTTTTTTACCGTGAGTCGCCACCTATTACAAGCACGTATGTAGCCGGGCTACTGCAGTCGGCGTTGCCGGGGAGCATGGCTTGTTTTGCCGGCGTGGCTATCGCTATCGGCGTCGTGCTTGGGGGCGGCGTTGCGGTTGGCGTGAGGCGACGCGTCGGAGCGCGTCCTTGCTTGGGGATCGGCGGGATCGGTTTCGGCATCGATTTCGTCTTGGTCGAAGATGCCGTCACCATCGCGATCAAGCCCAAGCCGCACGCCTTCGCCCGGTGGTACGCAGGTATAGGTCACCTGCTGGCCCGCGGTCTTCGCGAGGGCGCGGAGCTGGCCGTCGGGCAACGCCGGCTCCGCGGCGCGATCGCTCTGAAACTTCCCGCTCGCCGGGTTCAGCAGGTAGCCGCGTGCCCGCCCGCTCACGACCGCCTTCGCCACCAGGTCGCATTCCTTGGCGTGGGGCTGGCCGAACAAGTCGAAGTCGGTCTTGGCGCGCGCGATCAATAGGTCGATCCGTGGCCCCGCAACCGCTGCGTTACCACTGGTCAGTGTGATCTGCTGGCCAACGATCGGCGCGAACGTCGTGTCGAAGGCGAGGACAAACTCCTCGAAGTTGTGCCGTTGCTCGTCGGTAATGGTGAACTCCCGCGCCCGCAGGAAATCGAAGATCGTGGCCATGCTGCCGTCGTGGAGAAATCCAAAACCGCGAATTTGATTGCCTTGATACTGAGCTGCGGCAGGCGGAATGTCCGCGAACTGGGTGTTGGGCGTGCCGAACATGCCGATCTTCTGGTAAGCATTCTTCAGCTGCGGAACCTTGAACTCCTGCGTCTCGTTATCGAAGGTCGTCGAACCGGATGTGCCGAAATGCCCCTGCGCTCCGTTCAGCGTGTGACACCCGCGGCAGCTCGCGGCCTTGTCCACGATGACGGCTCGGTCGCGGAAAACGGTACGGCCCTTGGCCTGTGCGGCGGTCAGCTGATTGTCGAGGCTGCGAACCGGGTTGGGAGGCGGCATGATCTGCAGCGCAAAGTCGGCAAATGATTTCATGTCGGCGTCGGAGATCTTGCCCTCGTCGCGCCCCTGGAGAGACTCAAATGCGACGTTGAACGCCTCGAACGCGAGCGTCGAGTCGTGTGCCAGTCCCTCGTGGAGAAAACTGGCGCCGGTGCGATCGCCACGCCAGTGCATCGGTCCTTGATTCGCCAGGCCGCGCAGAGTCTGTGTCGTCATCGGCCCTTTCATCGGGTGAAACGGCAAGTGTGCGCCTGTGGGACCGAAGTAGTTCAAGTTGGGCTTCACGGAATCCTCGGGGTCGCCGAGCTCCCAAGCGAGGCTGTCGACGTCACCGAAGATGTGGCAGCTCGAGCACGACGCCTCACCGTTGCTCGACCCGAGACGCGCATCGTAGAGGAAGCGACGCCCTTGAACCACCGACGGCGGCTCGGGGTTGAAGAGCGGATGTTGCGCGATCTCGGTTTTGCTCGTCGTGTCGATCACCTTCACCGCGTTGTCGAAGCGCGTCAACACATAGAGGCGGTGGTTCGTTTCATCGAGCGCCAGGCCGGACGGGCCGCCGCCGCTGACTTGGATGTGGTGGGCGGGATCGGGTACGAACGTGTCGTTCTCCAGTGCCGCCGTGTCGAAGGTGCCCACGGCGCTCGAACCGAACGCGGCGACATAGAGCGTGCCGTTGCGGGCGACAACCATGTCGACCGGCGTCGCCAGGCTGGCCTCTTTCACGGTGGCCGGCATCGGTGTGGTTCGGTAACCCTGCGGCAGCGCGGTGATGTGCTTGTTGAGATGACGCGGCAACACGGCGGTGCCATTGATGACGGTGATGCGCGCCTCGTGCAGACGCCCGCGTACGGTGGTCCTGAGCTTACCGGCCCCTTCGAACCGTACCTCGTTGCGTGCGTCCGTGTTGCTGACGTAGAGCGCGCCGTTGGACGGGTTCACGACCATGTTGAAGAGAGCCGTGCCGACATGTGCGAACGATCCGGTCTCTACGGGTGGGGTGGCGAGCGCATCGATGCGGAACACATCGCGATCCGGCAGATTGAAACGCACGGCATTCGTCCAGTTGCGGCCGTGCTCATCCTCCCAGTGGCCGCTGGATGGGTTGCGCTTCACGATCAAACCGACTTCGGGGCCGGCAATCCCTTCTGCATTCGCGTTGGGGGCCGGAAGCCCTCCCGGAACTTGGCCGCCGGGAAGACCACCAGGCACCTGCACGCCGTCCACGTTGCACGGGCCGGCTTTCGCGCCACCGTCGCACACGGCGCCTTCCGTGACGACCGTCGTCTGGTTACCCGACTGAAAGACGGCGGCATAGACCGTGTGGCCATCGGGCGAAGCGGCGAGGGCGCGTGGGGTGTCGCCAAAGAGCTCGACGATCGTCTCCGGGCTGCCGCCCAGCGTGTTGCCGAGATCGGTTGCCTTGAACACGTAGACCAGCGCACGTGGGGTGCCCGGCGTCGTCAGCTTGGGGGGGACGGAGTCGGGAAGGTTCTGTCCGCGGCGCGCCGTGGTGATGAAAGCACGACTGAAATGGCTGTCGGCATCGGTCGGCCCGGCGAAGACGATGTCGTGCGGCTCGTCACCGACCAGCAGCGTCCGCACGACGCGCGGCGGCTTCGAGCCGATGTCGACGATGCTGACGCTGTCGGACAAATGATTGACGACCCAGACCTCCGCGTTGGTACGCGCCGCGACGGCAACCGGCTCAAGCCCCACCTGGACCGAGCTGACGTGCGAGAGATTCCCGCCGTTGACGGCGAACACCTCCAGTCGAGCGTCCGGCGTATTGAGCGCCAACAAGGTACGGCCGTCCGGTGAGAGCGCCAGGGGTCTCACCTGCCCGGTCTCGAAGGTGACAAACGCCGCGGCGACGCGATGCACCGGCAATACGATCGAGAGCAGCGCCGCGACAACGGCCGTAACCCGCCTCTTTCCTTCGCATCTGCGCATTCCCAACCTCGATCGTGCGATGGCCCCGTCGAGCCTGCCTATCGGGGCTGGCGCGTAGGAGTTGCGCGATCGACGCCATCGCGAGTGCCAACGAGAGGTAGCGCGGTACGGCGAACTGGTAACCATTCCCGGCAAGACTCATACCACCTGAAGCCGCTCATCCTCAAATACCACCGGCGCGTGCGCAGGTATGCTGCCAGGTCGCCGGCCGGCCGCGACCAGCTGACCGCAAGCGCGAACGCCGAGCAGAAAGCCCGCCGTTGCGCTGGGCGAAACAAGCAGGCCCGCCAGGGGCTCCTCGGTTTCAACACATATTCGTGTTTCCGCAATTGAGCGGTAACACTGGTGTGCTATGCAGAGGGGCGGCGGTTCGCCGGCAACATGGCACCGCGCCCCAAGGGAACACCGTCAGATGGAAATCCCGCCGCATACGTATCGGCACCTCGATGAGGAGCTGAAGGCCTTGCACGACCAAATCCTCGAAATGGGTGGACTGGTCGAAAAGCAGATCGCCGATGCGCTCACCGCCCTCGTCGAGCGTGACTCGGAGCTGGCACGGCAAACGATCGTGCAGGACCACGCCGTCAATCGCATGGATGTCGAGATCGACGACTTCTGCATCCGCCTGTTCGCACGCTACCAGCCCACCGCACGCGACCTGCGGCTCATCACCACGGGACTCAAGATCACCACCGATCTCGAACGCATGGGCGACCTTGCGGAGAGCATTGCGAAGTGCGCGTGCGAGTTGAACGAGGAACCACCCCTCATGCCGTTCATCGACATCCCGCGGATGGCGGGCCTTGCCCAGCGCATGGTGCGCGAGGCGCTCGACGCGTTTGTCCGCGAGGACACCGCTCTCGCGCTCAGGGTGTGCGAATCCGACGCGGAGATCGATGCGCTCCACGACCAACTGTTCCGTATCCTGCTGACGTACATGGTGGAAAACCCGCAGACGGTGACGCGGGTGGTCCGACTCTCGCTGGTGGCCAAGAGCCTGGAACGGATCGCCGATCACGCGACGAATATTGCCGAGATGGTCGTCTTCATGGTCAAAGGCCAGAGTATCCGACACCTGGCGCCGGTGCCCGACTCGTAGTCGTCGCGTTTCTGAGCAAGTAAACCGATCACACGACTTGTCCGCTGAGGCCCGTGATCGGCCCCGCGGCCCCGGTCGCCGCGTGGGACGGTTCGCAACGCCAGCCAAGTCACTGCTGAGCAACGGGTTCGGCGTCTCCCCGCGTGACCGTGGCGCGCGCCGCAGGGCTCACCACCCGCGTGAGCGCCATCGCGGCGCCCTGGGCCGGCGTCTGTGGGACCTCGACCTTGGAGCGCTCCGGTTGCACCCGCCGGGGCCTTGCCTTACGGCTGCGCGCCGCACCAACTGCGCGCCGGCGCGTCGACACCGGTTTGGCTGCTTTACCCGCGCCGTGCGCCTGGCGCTGCGCGGCCTTGCTGCGCTTCCGTTGCGCCTTCCGCAGCTTCTTCTTCGCCATGACGAGCGCCTTCATGGCTGCGCGCGCCGTCCGCCGGGCTTTGTCTTCCTTCGAGCTTCCGGTCTTGGACGTTACCAAGGTCCGGATGGCGTCGGTGAGCCCGTGGCGGATCTTCGCGAGGACCGCGTGCGCCCGTCTCTCGGCGGTGGTTGCCTTCTCGAGATCGGCAGTACCGCGTTTCGAGCCAGCTGTGGATTGCTGCGTCCGCTCCGGACGTCGTGTGTTGCCCATGGATGTGACCCTCCTGGTTGCGGGAAACGTCGCTCTCCCAATCGCCGCAGACGCTCACCGGCAACCGCCGGGTTCGCGGCGACTTCGAATGCTGCTGTCAATTCAGGTCGGCTGGGTTGGTACGTAGTACGGAAGGCGGCGCGCGGTCAAGATGTGAACGGCAGGTGTCGGTACCGTCACGGGGGCATCATGAATCCTTGGTTCGCCCGGCACTGTGAAAACAGAGGCAGCTCTTCGGTGGGTGCAGGCCTCTGTGCCTGCGCCCACCGGGCGGGCACGGAGGCCTCCCACCCACCATTTTCTGAGCGGACTCAGCGTTGCGCGGAGCCCCGTTCGAGCCAGCGGTGCATCTGGGCATACAGGTCAGGGTGGTTCAAGAGCTCGAGGTGGTGCATCGGCCCGAAGTGCCGTCCGTGCTCGATCGGAAATTGAATGCGCCGGAGCCGCCCGCGCCCAAACGCGCTGGCCCTCCGCACCAGCAGATCGCCGACCGCGACCCCCAGTGGGTGGTGTGGATCACGGGTCACGGTTGCCGCGATGAAGTAGTGCGCCGCGCCGTCGAGCAGCGGAACGTCACCGGTGCGGTCGGCGAGCAGCGCGTCAAGATCAACACCCTGCCAGTCTTCGTCCCGCAGCGCACCGAAACGCAGGTCTTTGATCCCGGCGCTGCGGCCATTCAGCACGGCGGCGAAGGGTCGGGTGACGTCGAAGCGGTCGAGCATCCAGGCCGCCACGTTCGCCACCTTCTCGAGCGGCGCTCCGAGGTGCGGGGAAGCCAGAAAGAAGACGTGACGCACGCGGCGCACCCAGTCGAGTGCGGATCCGTAATGCGTCGCACTGCGAACGACGAGCCCGCCCATGCTGTGGCCGACCAGGACCAGTTCCTCGACGGGCACGGGCCACTCGGCGACCGCCCGGTCGAGCAGCTGCGCCAGCCGGCGGCCGTTCTCCGAGATGTGCAGCCCGGTGTTGTAGCGCACGTACAGGGGCGTGTAGCCGAGATCGGCTTCGAGGCGCGCGCCGTAGGTCGTCTGGCGGTTGTCATAGTGCCGTTCCGCGTGCAGGCGCCAGACCGTCTCGTTGCACGCCAGGCCGTGGACGAAGACGGCGAGGCGCGGTGCCGCCGACGGAAACGCTTCCGCCAGCGCCGCGCGTTCGAGTCGAATGCTCCGCCCCGCATGCCGCAGGCTCATCTGGCTCGCCAGCGGGTTGCCGGTACGCTCGAGGCGTTCGCCGGCGAAGCCGTTGAGCGCCGCCACGGCCAGGTCACTCAGCGAGCCGGCCCGCGGCTCGGCGTCCTCGGCGGCGGCGGCGCCGGCCGCGAGC
>Ga0209415_10003059_pt1 | contig 31163 bp, 30 predicted proteins | sample PeaSoiSIISIP2007_FD_187696 | JGI IMG/M metagenome (GOLD analysis project Ga0209415, IMG submission 187696) | Peat soil microbial communities from Weissenstadt, Germany - SII-SIP-2007 (SPAdes) (version 2) | ecosystem: Environmental > Terrestrial > Soil > Wetlands > Peat | place: Germany... | reverse complement strand
GGTCGGGCTGGCGAGATTTGAACTCGCGACCTCTTGACCCCCAGTCAAGCGCGCTAACCAAGCTGCGCCACAGCCCGCTGTGTAGTGACCTGCGACTCTACCTCTCCGCCGACTCCCCTCCCAACGGCTCGGAGAGCCTGTTCGCAAACACGTCGTCGTTGTCGCTCCGTGTCGCCCGGTCGACACCGAGTGGACAAGCCTTGGGCTCATTGAGTCGGGCGTTCATGGGATCGTGTCCGCCCTGTCCGGCGGCATCGGGCCCCTTTGAACGAGGGAGATCCAGGCCAGGGCCGGCCGTCGGACGAACCCCTCGCCTGCGCTGGAGCATCTGGAGCTCGGTCACGTCGTCCGACTCTTCCAGGTCGCTCTCCATCGCCGTGCAGAGACCAGGGCGATTGTGGTCTTGTAAGAGCCTATGGACCTCGGCAAAGTTGGCGTCTGGTGGAGCGGTACGTGGCGGCGGCCAGACGATGGATCGGCCGACGTCGCCGCCGAGCTGGAGGACCTCGGCTACAGCACCCTGTGGTCCTCGGGAGGTTACGAACCGGGCCTGGCAAATCGCTTCGAGCACCTGCTCTCTGCCACGACCCGCATGAGCGTGGCGAGCGGGATCGTGAGCATCTGGGCGACCTCGCCCGGCGAGATCGCCCGTGCCGTCGCCGACGTCGATGCCCGGTACCCAGGACGCTTTGTCCTCGGTCTGGGGGCGAGCCATGCGGCACTCGTCGAGAACTACGCCCAACCCTTCGCGCACATGGTGGGGTACCTCGACATGCTCGATGGTGCTGGTCAAGGAGTGGCGAGGGACCGCCGGGTGCTAGCTGCGCTGGGTCCGAGAATGCTGGAGCTGGCCCGGGACCGGGCCGCCGGGGCGCATCCGTACTTCGTCCCCGTCGAGCACACGGCCCGGGCGCGAACGATCCTGGGAGAAGGTCCGTTACTGGCCCCTGAGGTCACCGTAGTCCTGGAGCGCGACGCCACGACGGCCCGAGAGTTGGCGAGGCCCTTCACCGCCGGGTATCTCACCCTCCCGAACTACGCCAACAATCTCCGCTCTCTCGGTTACGGGGACGACGACCTCACCGGTGGAGGAAGCGATCGCCTCGTCGACGCCGTTGTGGCCTGGGGGGACGTCGACGCAGTGGCTACCCGTGTCCGGGAGCATCATGATGCCGGGGCTGACCATGTCTGCATCCAGGTGCTCTCGACCCTGGACTCGTTCCCTCTGACCGCGTACCGGGAGCTGGCGCCCGCTCTTCTCAACGCCTGACCACCCTGAGGATCAGCCGTGATGGACCAGCCAGCCGATGCCCTGGTAGGCGCGCCACGCCAGGTAGACGGCGGTGCCCGCAATCATCAGCTTGAAATGCCACGGGATCTTGCGATGCGCCAGAGGCTCGCCGCATTCGGGGCACTCCCCCTCGTCGGTGAGCTCGTCGTCCTCCACCATGGCGTCGCAGGTGTCACACCACGGCATGGGCAGCAGGCTCCCCGGGTACCACCACCGACGGCGAGTGTCGGGTCGGCACGACTGTCGGGCTCACGACCCGATTCGCACCCGGAACTTCACCGGGGTGGGCCCGATCCCGAATTGCTCGCGCAGCTTGCGCTCGACATATCGCAGGTATGGCGCGGGCAGGCGCCGGTTGGCGAACAACGTGAACGTGGGCGGGTCGATGGCTCCTTGGACCGCGTAACGGATCCGGGCCCCGGGGGCCGCGTGTGCGCTCTGGATGGAGCGGATGGCCCGGTTCAGCTCGCCCGTGGGAATGCGGTGGTGATAGGCCTCCACGGCGCGGCCGAGCGCGGGGAGGATCTTGTGCACGCCCATGCCGCTGTGGGCGCTGACCTTCAAGACGGGTGAGTCCCCCAGGAACGCGAGACGGTCCTCGACGGCGTCGACGACGTCGCGCCGGCGTTCGGCGTCGAGGAGCTCCCATTTGTTGAGGATGATGAGGACCGGGCTTCCCGATGCGCCGATGCGCTCGGCCAGACGCTGGTCCTGGTGCGTCACGCCGTCGGTGGCGTCGATCACGAGGAGGACGACATCGGCGTGGTCGAGGGCTTGCAGGGCCCGCACCATCGCGTAGTACTCGGTACCTTCCTCGGTGCGGGACCGTCGCCGCATCCCGGCGGTGTCGATGAAGCGGATGGGGCCCTCGTCCGTATCGATCTGGGTGTCGATGGCGTCTCGCGTCGTTCCGGGCAGATCGTGGACCACCGAGCGCTCCTCGCCGAGCATCCGGTTGAACAGCGTCGACTTGCCGACGTTGGGGCGTCCCACGATGGCGACCCGGATGGCGTTCCCCTCGGAGTCCGTGTCGCCGGCGACGCCCGCCCCGTCCTCGTCGTCGGTCCCCGTGGTCATGTCGGACGGCGACGAGGTGGACGGGTCGGGCAAGAGCCGGACCACCTCGTCGAGCAGGTCCCCGGTCCCCCGTCCGTGCAGGGCGCTCACCATCCACGGGTCGCCCAGGCCGAGGGACACGAGCTCCCATGCGTCGGCCTCGCGCCGCTCGTTGTCGACCTTGTTGGCGACGAGGAGGACGGGCCGTCCCGAGCGGCTCAGCACCCGGGCCACGTCGTCGTCCTCGGTGGTGATCCCCACCGCCGCGTCCACGACCATCAACACGACGTCCGCGGCGGCCACGGCCCGCTCGGCTTGGCGCGTCACCTTGGCGTCGAGGTCGTCGCCGCGACCCAACCACCCTCCGGTGTCCACCACGGTGAAGGGACGCCCGTTCCATTCGCATTCGAGCTCGAGCCGGTCCCGGGTGACACCGGGCTTCTCCTGGACCACCGCGGCGCGCCGTCCCACGAACCGGTTCACCAGGGTGGACTTCCCCACGTTGGGACGGCCTGCGATGACGACCAGGGGACGCGGCGCGGTCTCGGCCGCGACAGCTCGGGTCCGCCCGGGGGTTCGCGGCGCGACCGGGGCGCTCATCGTGTCGATCCCAGGGCGACGGCGACGGGCGCCGGACCGCCCCGGGCCGTCGCCGATCGCGCCGGATCCGCTCCCCCGCTCTGCAGCGCCGTGCGCAACGAGTACCCATCGCTTTGGATCACCTCGACCGGGCGCGGCAGATCGGCCACGGTCATGCCGTCGAGAAAGCGCCCTTCGGACAGGCACACGTCGGGAAGCAGATAGCGCCCCCCGCTGCGCTCGTCGCTCAGGGCGCGGGCGACGTCGATGCCGGTCATGAGGCCGGTCACGGCGATGTTGCCTCCGAAGAAGCTGTTGTGCACAGGGACCAGGCGGACGTGGGCGAGGTCGCGCACAAGGGGGTCGAGCACCGCCGCGCCGTACTCCCCGGTGAGGATGGCGACCCCACTGCGGTCTCCCGGCTCTCGCGGTTCTCCCGCCCACGTGTCCTCGTGGCGGTACGGCGCGGAACCGTCGGTGCGCGGCGCCCGGTACCCGGCCGCGGGAGCGCCGTCGACCCATGAGAAGAACCCGGGCTGCACTCCGTGTGCGGCCGAGGCGTCGCCGCGGAATGCGGCCTCGAAGGCGCGTGCCATCCCGATCCCGTTCTCGTGTTGGGGAAACCCGTCGTAGGCTTCCGCGCCCGGGAACGGCCTCTCGGCGAGGAGGTAGTACTCATCCGCGGCGTACACCAGGCGCCGGCCGAGGGACCGGGCGCACAGGTCCTGCCACTGCTCCACCGCGTCGATGACGGCCGCGGCCTCGCGCCGGGTGTGGGGTCGCATGGAAGGATCGGTGGTGTAGTCGCTCACCCCGAGCGGCACGCACGCGACGGTGGCGAGATCGGAGTACTGGTCGACGAGCCCGGCCAGGGTCGTCTCGAGCGCGTCGGCATCGTTCACCCCGGGGCACACCACGACCTGTCCGTGCACCTCGATCCCTCCGTCGAGGAGGGCGCGCAGCCATCGCAGGCTGGTGGCGCCGCGCGGATTGCGCAGCATCCTGGCCCGGAGCTCGGGATCGGTGCTGTGGATCGAGACGAACAGCGGCGACAAACGCTCGGTGAGGACGCGTTCGAGGTCGAGCTCGGTGAAGCGGGTGAGAGTTGTGAAATTCCCGTACAGGAACGACAACCGGTAGTCGTCGTCCTTGAGGTAGAGGCTGCGTCGCATGCCCTTGGGGAGCTGGTAGATGAAGCAGAACTCGCAGTGGTTGTCACAGGTACGCACCCGGTCGAACACCGCCGAGGACACTTCGATCCCCGGTATTTCGCCCGCCTCCTTGCGCAGGAGCACGGTGAGCTCCTCGTGACCCCGTCGGATCTCGAGCTCGGGGTCGGCTTCGTCGACGAGAAGGCGGTACTCGATGACGTCTCGCGGCACGCGGCCGTCGACCGCCAGCAGCTCGTCGTTCACCTTCAGACCGGCTCGCTGCGCCGGGGAGGCGGCCGCCACGGAGACCACCCGAGGCGCCGACATGACATCGAGGCTACCTGGTCCCTCTGGGCTCCCCGCTTCGTCGGGAGCTCGACACGGGGCCGCTAGCCTGGGCCGGTGCCGGTCGAGCGTGTACTGCTGGCCTCGCCCCGAGGTTTCTGCGCCGGGGTGGAAAAGGCGATCAAGGCCCTGGCGTGGATGGTCCGGGTCTTCGAGCCTCCGGTCTACTGCTACCACGAGATCGTCCACAACCGGCACGTGGTCAACCAATTCCGTGCCCGGGGTGTCATTTTCGTCGACGACGTCGACCAGGTGCCCGACGGCGCCCCCCTGATGCTCTCGGCCCACGGTTCGGCCCCCGCCGTCGTCACCGCGGCGCGCGACCGCGGGCGTGTCGTAGTCGACGCCGTGTGCCCCCTCGTGACCAAGGTCCACCACGAGCTGAAGGTGCGCGCCGGCAAGGGCTACACCGTGCTGTACGTCGGGCACGAGGGCCACGAGGAGGCGGTGGGCACCATGGCGGTGGCACCCGAATCGGTTCGCCTGATGCGGTCCGAGGCCGACGTCGACACCGCCGCGCAGGAGATCGCGCCCGGTGCCCCGGTGGCACTGCTGGCACAGACGACGCTCAGCCACGACGAATGGTCCGACATCATGAACCGGGCCCGGGAGCGCTTCCCGGACCTGTGGATGCCGAACCGCTCGGACCTGTGCTTCGCCACCACCAACCGCCAGGCGGCGTTGAAGGTGATCGCGGCACGTGCCGACGCCGTTGTCGTGATCGGCTCGGTGAACTCGTCGAACACCCGAGCCCTGGAGAAGGTGGCCCGGGCGTCGGGGTGTCCCCGCGTGCTGCGCGTGAACGAAGCCGCCGAGCTCCCCGACGATCTCTCGGGCACGGTCGGGGTGACGGCGGGGGCGTCTGCCCCCGATGAGTTGGTCGAAGCCGTCGTCGCCCGCCTCGCGCCGCGATCGGGAGTCGAGGAGGTACACGTCACCGACGAGGACGAGTACTTCCCTCCCCCTCCCGAGCTGCGCGACCTCTTGCGGGGGCTGGCCGCGGCGATGGCCGTCGGTTTGGCCGCGCCCGCCCCGAGCGACGCCACTGCACCCGAGGGGGGTGGGTCAGAGGTGGTCGCCGTCGTCGGCGATCGCCATATCTCCGCCGCGGACGTCCTGGCGCGGCTGGCGGGGTGAGCTCGGTCCCGGACCCGCTCGGGCTCAGGCTGGCGAGTGTTCCGGGACGTTGGGTGCTGGCCGCCACGGTGCTGGGCTCGGCCGTGACCGCCATCGACTCCACCGTGGTGGGGATCGCGTTGCCGGCCATCGGGCGCAATTTCGCCCTGCCGGTCTCGAGCCTGCAGTGGGTCGTGACGGCGTATCTCGTCGCCCTCGCCGGCCTGTTACTCGTGGGGGGTGCGCTCGGCGATCGCTACGGCCGCCGCCGTGTCTTCGTCATCGGCGTGGTGTGGTTCGCGGTGTCGTCGACGGTCTGCGCGCTCGCCCCCGACGCGCCCCTGCTCATCGCGGGGCGCGCCTCGCAGGGAGTGGGCGGCGCGTTGCTCATGCCGGGTTCGCTCGCCATCTTGCAGGCGTCGTTCGCGGAGGACGACCGGCCGCGCGCCATCGGCGCCTGGTCGGGCCTCGGCGGTGTCGCCACCGCCGTCGGCCCCTTCCTCGGGGGCTTTCTCATCGGCGCGGTGTCGTGGCGGCTCATCTTCCTCATCAACCTTCCGCTGTCGATCGTGGTCGTGGCGATCGCCACGCGCCATGTCCCCGAGACGCGCGACCCCGCCGCGGTGGGTCCCGTCGACGTGCTGGGGGCGACCCTCGCCACCCTGGGCCTGGTCGGACTGGCGGGCGGGCTCATCGAGGCGCCGACCGACGGCTGGTCGTCGCCCGTGGTGATCTCCATGCTCGTGGGCGCGGCGGTTGCCCTGACGGCTTTCGTTGTGGCCGAGGCGCGACAGCGTTACCCGATGCTCCCATTGGCCATCTTCCGGTCTCAGCAATTCAGCGCGACCAACGCCGTGACCTTCGTGGTCTACGCCGCGCTGGGCGGTGCGCTGTTCCTGTTGCCGGTACAGCTCCAGCAGGTGTCGCACTACTCCCCGCTCGAAGCGGGCAGTTCACTGCTCCCCCTCACCGTCGTCATGCTGGCCCTGTCGGCCCGGTCCGGAGCGCTGGCGGTGCGCCTCGGGCCCCGGCTGCAGATGGCGGTCGGCCCCGTCGTGGTGGGCGTGGGCATGGTGCTGTTGCGGATGATCGGCCCGTCGGGTGACTACGTGACCGAGGTCCTCCCCGGGGTGCTCGTGCTCGCTGCCGGTCTGGTCATCACCGTGGCGCCGCTCACCTCGACCGCACTGTCCTCGGCACCGGTCGAGCATGCCGGGATGGCCTCGGCGGTCAACAACGATGTGGCCCGCGCCGGTGGTCTCGTCGCGGTGGCCATCCTGCCCGCCCTGTCCGGGTTGGGTGGGCACAGCTATGTCCACGCCCAGGAGTTCGAGGCCGGGTTCCGCCATGCCGTGTTCATCGCCGGCGTGGCGGCCGCCATGGGCGGGGTCCTGGCCGCGTTCCTCGTGCGGAACCCGAGCCGGGCAACCCGGGCACAGAGCCAGGATCGGGCCCGTCGGGCGGTGTCGTGCGCGCTCGAGGCCACACCCCTGGGCTCTCCTCGAGACGAGCCCGTTGGTGAAGCTGTGAGGTGACTGAGAATACCGACGTCAGGCACGCAGTCCCCGACGCCTTCGGGCCCGGAGTGCGACAATGGCGGGATGAGCACCACCGCGAACACCAGCCGCACCAGCAGCTTCCGCCGGATGGACGAGTCGAACGCGCAGCAGTGGGCCGAGATCGGCGCCCAGACTGCACAGCGCCAGGCCCGGGTGGCCAACCGGGTCCTCGCCATGCTCGAGGCGCTGGGCGACATCACCGACGGGTTCGCCGTCGACCAGCTGCGACACTCCCTGCAGACCGCGACGCGGGCCGAGGAGGCCGGTGCCGATCCCGAGATGGTGGTGGCGTCGTTGTGCCACGACATCGGGAAGTACGTGTCGGTGCCCAACCACCCCCGGATCGCGGCGGAGATCCTGCGGCCGTATGTGCGTGACGAGATCTTCCACGTGATCAGCACCCATCAGGACTTCCAGGGTCGGCACTACTACCACCACTTCGGCGGGGACCCCGATGCGCGCGAGCGCTATCGCGGTGAGGCCTGGTTCTCCCTGGGCGAGCGGTTCGCCGACGAATGGGACCAGACGAGTTTCGATCCTGACTATCCGACGAAGCCGCTCTCGCACTTCGAGCCGCTCGTCCGCGAGGTATTCGCCCGCCCACGCAGCCTCTGATGCCACCGTCCGCACTGCTGCAGGCGCGTGGGCGCGGCCGGGCACGAGAGCTCCGGCGCCACGACGCCGTGCGTCGCCTCGTCATGGAGCTCGGTCGCCAGGACTTCCGCCGGCGGCATGGCACCGCAACCTTCGGCCCCGTCGTGGTGGTCATCGCTTCCTACCTCGAAGCCGACAACATCGGCGACGTCCTCAAGGCCGTGCCACGCGAAGTCGAGGGATTGGCGGTGTCGACGCTCGTCGTCGTCGACGGCGGCGACGACGGCACCGAGGACATCGTCGTCGACCACGGTGGGTACTGTGCCGTGTTGCCGGTGAACATGGGCCAGGGCGTGGCGCTGCGCCTGGGCTACGAGCTCGCCGATGTCCATGGGGCCAGCTATGTCGTCACGATCGATGCCGACGGCCAGAACGACCCGGCCGAGCTGCCCGACTTCATCGCTCCGCTTCTCGCAGATGAGGCCGATGTCGTCATCGGCAGCCGGCGCATGGGCCGGGACGAGACCACCGATCGCTTCCGGATGACGGGCGTGGTCTTCTTCGCCTTCGTCATCAACGCGCTCACCGGGCAGCACATCAGCGACACCTCCAACGGGTTCCGGGCACTGAAGATCGAGGTCCTGCGCGACGTCACGTTGGAGCAGGACCAGTACCAGACGGCCGAGCTCGTCATCAGCGCCGCATCGCGGGGATGGCGGATCGCCAACTGTCCCGTGGTGTGGCACGAGCGGGCATCGGGCGAGTCCAAGAAGGGCCACAACCTGTTCTTCGGTCTGCAGTACGCCCGCGTGATCGTGCGCACCTGGCTGCGCGATCGCCACTGACCTGACTCGTTCGGGGAGCGGTCCCGGTGCTCGCTCGCGCCGCGCGCCTCGTGCGCCGTCCGGGCGCCCGGATGATGGCGGCGTTCGTGGCGGTCCCGTGGGCGCTGTTCGGCCTGCCCGCCGCGGTCGGGGTCACGTGGCTCGTGGCCGACAACCTGATCCAGAACTTCCCCCTGCGCGTCCTGGTGGGCGTGGACCTCCGCCACGGTCACGCCCCGGTGTGGGACCCGTATCTGTGGAGCGGATCGCCCCTTCTGTCGGGGTTCAACGCCGGGGCCGCATACCCCGCCACCTGGCTCTTCAGCGTCATGCCCGGTGCGCTCGCATGGGTCTTCAACCAGGCTCTGGTGGAGGTCGCCGCGGCCGTGGGCATGGTCGTGCTGCTGCGGGTGCTCGGCCGGTCCTGGACGGCGTCAGGACTGGGAGCTCTCGCCTTCTCCTACGGCGGTTTCATGGCGGCCCAGAGCGTCCACATCGATCTGGTCGAGGCGGGCGCCTGGTTGCCGTGGGCTTTTGCGGCTCTGGACCGTCTGGCACACCGCCCCGAGGGCCGCTCGGCCGCGCCGTGGGTGGCCATGCTCGGGGCATCGATCGGGCTGATGGGGTTGTCGGGGGCGGCCGAGCCCATCCTCGACGGTGGTGTCGTCTTGGGCGTGTACGCGCTCTGGCTGCTATGGCGCACGCCGTCACGACGGATGGCCCTGGTGCTGACCGTCGCGGCCGGCGTCGTGCTCGGTTTGGCGCTCGCCGGTGCGCAATTGGTTCCGGGCGCCATCGCCCAGGCTCAGAGCCAGAGGGCGCTGCACGACTACACGTATTTCACGTCCGGTTCGATGAACAAGTCGTTGACGGTGTTGGGACTCGACCCGCTCGTGTTGGGGACGAGCGGCATGGTGGCTCTGCACTTCCTCGGTACCTACAGCCTTCCCGAGGTGTCGAGCTACATCGGCATCATGCCTCTCATGGGTCTGTTCGGGCTCCTGGCCCGCCGCCACCGGCGTAGTCCGGAGGCTTCTCGGTGGTGGATCTGGTACGTCATCGCCGGCCTCGGCCTCGTCCTCGCCTGGGGGAGCTTCACCCCGCTCGGGCACGTGTTCTTCCACCTGCCGCTGTTCAATCGCCAACGGCTCTTGTCGCGCAACCTCTTGGAGGTCGACCTGGCCCTGGCGGTGCTGTTCGCGACGTGGATCGACCACATGTTCCTGTCGCCTTCACCGGTCCCCGCCCATGCGACCTCGAGGCGCTCTGCGGCGCGCGCCGGGCCCGATGGGCCCGACCGCTCGTGGTGGCAGAGATTGGCGGGACCCGACGGATGGCGCTCGGACATCGTGCTCCCCCTGCTTCCCCCGATGGGCGTGTTCGTCCTGCAGATCATCCTGTTGGCAGGTGGGCCGTGGTTCCCCCACTTCCTGCACGTTCCCGGACCGGTGACGCGCTCGACGCTGTGGCCGCTGGTCATCTTCCTCACCCTTCCGAGCGCCATCTCGGTCTGGGCCATATGGCTGGTGCTGCGCCGTCAGCGCCTGGCGCGGGCCATGCCGTATCTGTTGACGGCGCTGTTGCTGGTGGATCTGGCCGTCTTCAACGGTTTCATCCAGGGCGCGCCCGATCCCGCCGGCGCGACCACCGCCAACTCCACCGCGACCACCCTGGCGGCCCTGGTCGCCCGCCAGGGCCCCGGCGCCGCGGGCCAGTTCCACCGGGTGGCGGTGTTCGACCCCGACCGGTACTACAACGTGCCGGTCGAACGACTGGGAGAGCCAGACCTCAACATCCTGCGCGGCCTCACGAGCGTGCAGGGATACGGGGCCGTCGTCGACGCTGGTTACGACCGGGCCACCCAGACCCACGAACAACTCAACATGAACCCCGCCGCGTTGGCGGACGGGACCTTCGCCCAGCTCGACCTCGGGGTTCTGGCGACGGTTCCGGAGTACTTCGTCCACCTCGTCACCGCCGCGCCGGGGCTGCCCGACAGCAACATCTCCGGGGCCACGGCGATCCCGCCCGCGCCGCCCGATTCCCGCGCCCCCCCCGACACGACGGCCCCTGCGCCCACTCCCGCCAACGACTTCCAGTACGCGCCGCCGCCTGCGGCGACGGTCCCGCTCGTACCGGGTCAGGCCCGGACCCAGTACTTCGGCGCGGTGCTGGCCGTGCGGTCGGTCACCGTGCCGGTGTCGGGCTCCCTGTCGGGCTCCGACTCGGGTCCCGGCCCGAGCGTGCGGGTCGGGCTTCTCTCTCCCAACGGGCGCCGGACGAGATGGATCGGCTCGGCCCCGGCCGGCTCGGCCGGCTCCGCCACGGTCTCGGCGCGCGGCGACGTCTCGGCCAGTGCGATCGTCCTCGAGGCCGAGCCGGGGGCGAACGCAGCCGCGACCCATCTCGAGATCGGGGCCGCCATCGTGCGTACCGCGGGGCAGGGCACCTACCGCGTCGACGGATCGCTGCGCGACTCGGTGTCACCGGCGCGGTGGCGCTTCGCCGGCATGATCGGCCTGTTCTGCATCTTCACGGAACCTTCGGCCGAGGGCCGGGCCTGGGTACCGGGTGGAGCCAAAGGATCGGTGCGCGTGGTGTCGAGCACGCCGTGGGGGGACGAGACCATCCGCGTCACCACGCCCCGTCCGACCACGTTGGTTCGATCCGAGCAGTTCGCGACCGGCTGGCAGGCCACGGTCATGACCCGGGCGCGGCCCGCCGCGGCGGGGAGGCGGTACGCGGCACCGGTACGGCGCTACGGATTGATCCAGTCAGTCGCCGTCCCGGCCGGCACCACGCTGGTGCACTTCACCTATCGACCCCACCGCGGGCTCGAGGGTTTCGCTGCCTCGGCCCTCGGTTTCATCGTGCTGGTGGCGCTGGTGGCCTGGCCCGTTGCTCGGCGACGTCGTAGAGGTGTTGGAGCTCGGCGCACAGCTGCTCGGTGAGTGCATGGACCTGGCTGCGCGGCACTCTTCCCCGGGCCGAGCGTTCGGGCGCCGCCATCGGTGGGCCCACCACGATGTGGACCTTGACCGGGCGCACGAACTTCGATCCCTTGGGCATGGCATCGGCCGTCCCACCGATCCCGATGGGCACGATGGGAGCGCCGGTGCGCGCCGCGAGGAACGCGGCCCCCTCGTGCAGGTCGTCGACGACGGGGCCGGCGCGGCGGGTCCCCTCGGGGAACAAGATGAGGACGTCCCCGCGTTCGAGGACGTCCTGGGCGCGCTCGAGCGCCAGGCGATCGGCGCCTTCGCGATGGACCGGGAACGCGCCCACCGAATCGAGGAAGGCACCCAGCAGCGGTGACTTCCACATCTCCTCTTTGGTCATGTAGAAGATCTTGCGCCGTGTCACCTCCGACACGACGAAGAAGTCCATGAAGCTGCGGTGCACGGGTGCCAGGATCACAGGACCGCTGTCGGGGACCCGGTCCCTGCCGTCGACCTCGACGCGCCAATAGGACCGGTTGATGAGGTGGACGAGCAGCCGGAACGCTCGGTAGACCCACGCCGGGACGCGCAACACGGCGCGACGACTCGACACGTCGGTGTCGTCGTGGCCGTCCAGCTGAGGTTTCACAGGCATGCCAGCACCTCCGCGAGCACGTCCCGGCTCGACTTGCCGGTGGAATCGATCACTTTGGCATCTGCGGCCACCGCCTCGGGCGATGGCAGGGGCGAATCCGACCGGGAGGAGTCGAGCCGGTCCCGGCGCACCAGGGCGTCATGGACCGCTTCCACGCTGCGGCCATCGGCGCGCTCCCGGGCGCGACGGCGGGCCCGGGTCTCGGTCGCGGCGGTGAGGTAGATCTTGACATCGGCGTCGGGGAGCACGACCGTGCCGATGTCGCGCCCTTCGACCACGCCCCTTCCCCGCTCGGCCACCCAGGTGCGCTGGCGGGCCACCAAAACGGCGCGCACCGCCGGGTTGGCGGCGACGGCCGAGACCGCCGCGTCCACCGCGGCGGAGCGGATCGCCTCGGTGGCGTCGTGGCCGTCGACGAGGACGCGCTCGCCCACCTCGATGGTCGTGTCCCGGGCCAGCGCCGCAACGGCCTCGGAGTCGGTGACGTCGATGCCGCGCTGGAGCGCCGACCACGCCACGGCGCGGTACATCGCCCCCGTGTCGAGGCGCTCGACCCCGAGATGCTCGGCCACGGCTTGGGCCAGGGTCGACTTCCCCGCCCCGGCCGGGCCGTCGATCGCCACCACCAGGACCGAGCCGTCGCTCACCTCGTACCGCTCGCTTCGGTCAAGTGCGCGAGGTCGGTCTCGAAGCCGGGATAGCTCGTCGCCACCGCCGCCCATCCGGTGATCTGGGTGTGGTCGCGCCCCGCCGCCAGCCCGGCGATCGCGGCGGCCATGGCCATGCGGTGGTCACCGTCGGCGTCGACCGTCGCGGGGACCAGCCCAGCGGTGCCGTGCACCCACAGGTCGTCTCCGTCGATTTCCGCCGTCCCCCCGAAGGCGCGCAGCAGACCGGTGACTCCCACCAGTCGATCGGATTCCTTCACCCGTAGCTCGCCCACGTCCCGGAACACCGTGTCGCCCGTGGCGCACGCGGCGGCGACGGCCAGGATGGGGACCTCGTCGAGCCCGGTGATCTCCGAGGCGAGGACCTCGGTCGCCCGAAGGGGCCCGGAGCGGGCCGAGACGTCCGCGGTGGCGGCCAGGTCACCGGGCCCGGTGGCAGGGACCTCCTCGATCCTCGCCCCCATCCGGACGAGCACGTCGAGATAGCCCCGGCGCCCCTGTCCGACGTACACGCGTTGCACCGTGATCTCGCTGCCCGGCACCACGCACGCGCCCACCACCCAGAACGCCGCCTGCGAGGGGTCACCCGGTACGTCCAGCTCGAACGGAGAGAGCTCCGACGGGGCGAGCCGCACGACGTGCGCGCCGGTGTCGTCGTCGTGCTCGGTGAGGTGCGCGCCGCAGCGTTCGAGCAACTCCTCGGTATGGCGCCGCGTCAGCACCGGCTCGCGCACCACGGTGTCGCCCCGGGCCCCGACGCCGGCCAGGAGCACGCACGACTTCACCTGGGCGCTGGCCACGGGTGTGGTGTAGTCGACGCCCCGCAACGCGGCGCCGTGGATGACAAGCGGCGGCAGGCAGCGCTCCCCTGTGCCCTCCACGGTGGCCCCCATCAGACGCAGCGGGACGGCCACCCTGTCCATGGGACGGCGCGACAGCGACGCGTCGCCGGTGAGCTCGGTGGTGAAGGGCTGTCCCGCCACGACCCCGGCCAACAGTCGCATGGTGGTGCCCGAGTTGCCCATGTCGAGAGGCCCGGTCGGCTCTCTCCACTGCGACGTTCCTCCCGACACCACGGTGGTGGCGGACGCGGCATCGGTATCGACACGGGCCCCGAGCGCGGTGACCGCGGCCGCGGTGCGAGCCACGTCGCCGCCGTCGGACAGGCCACGCACGACCGACTCCCCCCGGGCCATTGCCCCGAGGAGAAGGGCGCGGTGCGACACCGACTTGTCCCCCGGGACGCGTACCGTGCCCAGAAGGGGTCGGCCGCCGTCGACGGTGAAGGTGGCGATCATTCGAGGTGACGGGCGGTCGACCGGTAGCCGCGACCGGTGAGGGCATCGTGCAGGCGTTGCGACACGTCGCCGTCGACCACGAGCACGAGCACGCCCCGGTCCCCCTCCACACTGTGGGCGAGCTCGATGTCATGGATGTTCACACCCAGGTCCCCCGCCAGGGTGGTGATCTCGGCCAGCACGCCGGGTCGGTCGGGGACCGGCACCCGCAGCTCGGCCAGCCGCTCGGGCCGGGTGGCACGCGCCGGCAGGGATCGCCGGGCCGTGGCCGCGTGCTCGAGCGACGCCAGCAACCCCGCCCGATCCGCTCGGGCCACGCGGTCGCGCATGGCGGCCAGGTCGGTGAGCAGTGTGTCGAGGGCGCCGACGATGGCGGGTGCGTTCTCGGCGCACACGTCGGGCCAGATGTCGGGTTGGCCCGCCGCGATGCGCGTCATGTCGCGGAACCCCCCTGCCGCGAGGCGAAGCAGGGCGCCGTGCTCCTCGGCGGCGCGGTCGGCGAGGTTCATGAGCGTGGCCGCGGTCAGGTGCGGCACATGGGAGACGAGCGCCACGAGCGTGTCGTGCTGCTCGGGGGAAAGCGCCAGGACCTCCGCTCCCAGGCTCGTGACCACGGCCTGCAGCCGCGCGTAGGCATCGGGATCGGTGCTGCGGGTGGGCGTGAGGACCCAGGTGGCCCCGACGAAGAGGTCGGAGTCGGCACCGTCGATGCCCACCTGCTCCGATCCCGCCATGGGATGGCCGCCGACGAAGGCCGGATCCGACAGCTGCGCGGCCAGGGGTGCCTTCACCCCCGCCACGTCGGTCACCACCGAACCGGGCCGGCGCGACCGGGCCAGGGTGCGGTTCACCTCGGTCACCACCGCTGCGAGGGGCGTGGTGACGAAGGTCACCTCGGCGTCGGGATCGTCTCCCACCTCGTCGATCGCACCGAGGGCCAAGGCGCGCTCGGCCGAGGCGGGCTGCGCGTCGCGTCCGGTGACCCACCAGCCGCGGGCGCGCAGGGCCAGACCGATGGATCCACCGATGAGGCCCGTGCCGACGACGGCGGCGCGCCGGGGGTCACTCGGGGAGGTCATCGCGCAGCCCCCGGGCCCCGTGGAGGTAGACGTGGTGCAGCTCCGGGCGGGTGCGGTCCGTGGCGATGTGCAACAGCACCCGCAGGCACCGCGGGGTGGACCCGACCACGTCGAGCTCACGGGCGCACAGCAGCGGGACATCCCCCAGTCCCATGGCCCGGGCCGCGGCGGCGGGGAACATGGATACGACGTCGCCCGTGGCGGTGAACACGATGCTGATCACGTCGTCGTGTTCGAGCCCGTTGCGCTCCATCAGGTCCCCGAGCAGTTCCTGGATCCGGCCCGAGACCTGCTCGGGGGTGTCGGCGTCGACGGTGGTGGCACCGCGCAGCGCGCGGACGGGCAGCATGGGCTCCGATGCTAGCCAGGCCGGGTGCGACGCCCGGGCGGGCCACCGCCCTGGCCAGGGCCGTCGCGGCCCTTCGCTCGGCGCGCGCCCCGCGCCCGCGGCGTGTCGGCTCCAGATGTTTCGGGGCGCGGCGCGGCTGCGGCCGACAGGGCGCGCACCTCGGACGGGTCGAGCACCCGCCACGACCCGGGTTTCAGGCGGGGATCGGAGAGGGGGCCGATCCGGGTACGGACGAGACGTCGCACCGGGTGGCCGACGGCGTCGCACATCCGGCGGATCTGGCGGTTGCGCCCCTCGTGGATGACGATGCGGACGACGCCCGGTGCGACCACACCGACGGTCGCCGGTGCAGTCATGCCGTCGTCGAGATCGACTCCCTGGCGCAGGCGCCGGAGGGCACCGGCCGACAACGACCCCTCGGTCTCGACGAGGTACTCCTTGTCGACGCCGAAGGAGGGATGGGTGAGGCGGTGGGCGAGATCGCCGTCGTTGGTGAGCACGAGCAGGCCTTCGCTGTCGGCGTCGAGGCGCCCCACCGGGAACACGCGGGGCGCGTCGGGCACGAGCTCCAGCACCGTGGTGCGTCCGAAGGGATCGTGCGCCGTGGTGACGACACCGGCCGGCTTGTGCAGCAGGTAGTGGACGAGGCCCGGGAGCACTGCCAGCGGGACACCGTCGAGTGCCACCACGTCGAAGTCGACGTCCACCCGGCGGCCCAGTGCGGCCCGCTCGCCGTTGACCGTCACCCGTCCCGCCGCGATCAGCTCCTCACAGGCACGACGGCTTCCCAGGCCGAGGCGAGCGAGCACCTTCTGGAGGCGCTCTCCGTGAGGGGGCCCGTCGTCCGGCCCTGGCGCATGTCGGGGTCGGTCGCGGCGCCCCTCAGGCATCGGCGCCGGGGCGCAGGCGCTCCTCGAGTTGCTCGACGACCTCTGGCCCGGGGAGGAGCTCCTCGACCGGGGGGAGCTCGTCGAGGTTGTAGAGCCCCAACCTCTCCAAGAACGCGGGCGTCGTGCCGTACAGCACGGGCTGTCCGGGTCCGGGCGCGTGCCCGACGGCGTTGATGTAGCCGCGCTGCTCCAACAGCCGGACCACGCCGTCGACGTTCACGCCCCGCAGCGCCGCGATCTGGGCGCGCGACACGGGTTGCCGGTAGGCCACGATGGCGAGGGTCTCGAGCGCGGCCGACGACAGCCGTGACGACACTCCCTCCATGGCGAAACGCTCCACGAACGGAGCCATGTCGGGGTGCGTCTGGAAGCGGTACCCCCCGGCGACCGCGGCGAGGACGAAGCCTCGACCTTCTTCTTCGTAGCCGGCGGCCAACTCCGCACACGCGGCTTCGACGCGCTCGACGGGCATCTCGAGCAGCTCCGCCAGCATGCTGGGCGCCACGGGCTCGAGAGCCGAGAGCAAGACAGCCTCGATGGCTCGGTACTCCTCGGGAAGGCCCACCGGAAGGACCGTCAGCCGTCGTACTCCTCGACCGCGTCGCCACCGCCGACGGTGGAGAGCACGGACGAGTCTCGGGACCACGAGACGACCAGGTCGCCGAAGGTCTCGCCCTGATCGAGGGTGATCCAGCCCCGCTTGCACAACTCGAGCAGGGCGAGGAAGCGCACGATGATCTGCATGCGGGTCGAGCAGTGCTCGGTCAATTCGCGAAACGACATCCGACCCGCGTTCGGAAGGCGCTGTTCGAGTTCGGCCACTGCTTCTGACACCGTCACGGCTTCGACGGTGACGTGGGAGAGGTCGAGGAGGAATTCGGGCCGAGGCACCGTTCCGACCATGAAGGCGGCCGCCAGCTTCTCGGGGGTCACGTCGGCGAGCAGGTCTGGGGCCAGGTCGCGGAAGCGTTCCTCGAGCCCTGCCACCCGGGGCAGGCTGTGGCGGGCCTGCTCGAGAAGGAGGGCGAAGGTGTCGGCTGCGGCTGCGTAAGCCTGCAGCTCGAGCAGGCGGGCCAGCAGCCGGTCGCGTTCTTCGTACCCGGCGAGCTCCTCGTCGTCGTCGACCTCGTCGGGTCCGGGGAGCAGCTTGCGGGACTTGAGCTCCACCAAGATGGCCGCGATCACGAGGAATTCGCTGGCCGTCTGGACGTCGAAGGGCTCACGCGCCTTCATCTCGGCGATGAAGGCGTCGACGAGGTCCGACACACGGATGTCGTAGATCTCCACCTTGTGGTCCGACACCAGCTGCAACAGCACGTCGAATGGACCTTCGAAGACGGGCGTCGAGACGTGCGCCACCACGTCGTCGACCCTACCGGCTCCCCCGTCGTTGTCCGTGCATGGCCTCTGAGCAGCCTGCCTGTGCGCCCGGTTCCCGCCGGGTGGCGCCCGTCAGCACCGCGCCCGGGACGGGGTCCCGTACCATGGCACGCCATGGCCAGGGTGTTGTCCGGGGTACAGCCGAGCGGTGATCTGCACCTGGGCAATTACCTCGGGGCCTTCCGGAACTGGGTGGCCGACCAGCACGAATTCGAGGCCCTGTTCTGCGTGGTCGACCTTCACGCGCTGACCCTCGACTACGACCCTGACCTCCTGGCCCGCCGCACCCTCGAGACCGCCGAGAACCTCCTGGCGGTGGGCCTGGACCCGTCGGTGTGCACGCTGTTCGTGCAGAGCCACGTCCCTGAGCACCCCCGGCTGACGTGGCTGCTCGAGTGCACCGCCACGTTCGGGGAGCTGCGCCGCATGACGCAGTTCAAGGACAAAGCAGGAGATCAGGAGACGGTGCGGGCCGGGCTGCTCACCTATCCGGTGCTCATGGCGGCCGACATCCTGCTCTACCACGCGCAGCGCGTCCCCGTGGGCGATGACCAGCGTCAGCACCTCGAGCTGACCCGGGACCTGTCCATCCGCTTCAACAACCGCTACGGGGAGACCTTCGTGGTCCCCGAAGCGGCCGTCCCGAAGGTCGCGGCCCGCGTCATGGACCTGCAGGAGCCTACGCGCAAGATGTCGAAATCGGTGAGCTCCCCCCTCGGCACCGTGCTCGTCGTCGACTCCCCCGAGGAGATCGACCGCAAGGTGCGCAAGGCCGTCACCGACACCGAGACCGAGGTCCGCTACGACCCGGGGGCCAAGCCCGGCGTGTCGAACCTCTTGGAGTTGCTCGCCGCGTCGACGGGCGGGGATCCGGCCGAGCTGGCTGCGCACTACGTCAACTACGGCCAACTGAAGGCGGATGTGGCCGAGGCCCTGACCGAGCTCCTGCGCCCCGTGCGCGAGCGCCTGGCCGAGTTGCAGTCGCAACGGGGGTACGTCGAGTCGGTGCTCGCCGAGGGCGCGGCCAAAGCGAGAGATATCGCCGGGCCCACCCTCGATCGCGCCATGCGGGCTGTCGGTCTGCTCGCGCCCCCGGGCGGCTTCAGCGCCTGACGCCGTTCACAGCACCGCGTTGGCGTAGTGGTTGAAGGCCCAGTTGAAGAGTCCGCTGAGCGCGCTCGGGTCCAGTACCACGAGGATGAGCGGGATGAACATGGTGAAGGGCCGGATCCGGTAGTACCCCGGCAGCAGGCTCCTCGGCAGGAAGCGCTCCAGGACGGCCGAGCCGTCGAGCGGCGGGAGCGGGATGAGGTTGAACACCGCCAGGAGGACGTTCACGTATCCCGCCACGAACAGCAGCTGGGCCCAGGTCGGCTCCTGCCCGAACGTCGGAAGGGCCTTGATCGAAACCGGGACCAGGGTCTTGTAGGCGAACCCGAGCACGACGGCCAGCACGATGTTCACCGCAGGTCCCACCAACGACACCACCACGCTCGTGTTGCGCGAGTTCCGCAGGCGCGACACGTTGACCGGTACCGGCTTGGCGTACCCGATGACACCGAGCCCGCTGAGCACGAGCAGGGCGGGGAGGATGATCGTGCCGAAGGGGTCGATGTGCTTGACCGGGTTCAGTGTCAAGCGGCCGGCTCGTTTGGCGGTGTCGTCACCGAAGGCGAGCGCGGCCGCCCCGTGAGAGACCTCGTGCAGGATCACCGAGGGGATGAGCGCGACGAACAGGAGGATCTCGGCCGTGCTCACCTTGTGGGTGCGGACGAGCACCGCCACCAGTGCCACCCCCGCGATGATCCAGATGGTCGTCCGGGGGCTCAGTGGCTGTCGGCGCGGCGGTCCCGGTGTCGACGGGGGACCCCAGCCTCCGCTCACGGTGCTGGCCGGATCAGTGCTTCGCGGCGCAGTTGATGCAGTAGCGCGCGGCCGGTTTCGCCTCGAGGCGCAGCGGGTCGATCGGCTGGCGGCAGTCCTCGCAGGCGCCGTAGGTGCCCTTGGTCAATTTGGACAGCGCCAGCTCGACGTCTTCGAGGGTCTCGCGGAGGGTCGCCCCCAGGGCCTCGACCTCACCACGCTCTGCGGTTACCTGGCTGGAATCGGCGAAGTTGGAGTCATAGGTCAGGCCCGCGCCTCCTAGACCCAGCTCTTCGAGCTTGGACACGAGTTCGCTGCGCTCCTCCTCAAGCAGGGCGCGGTGATCGACGGTTGAGGCGTCGTTGGGCACATCTAGAGATTACTTCCCTCTACCCCAGTCGGCGCGCGGATGCGCCTGCTCATAGGCCTCTCTGAGATGCTCCAACGACACCTTGGTGTAGAGCTGCGTGGTGGCGATGGAGCTATGGCCGAGAAGCTCTTGCACCACCCGGATGTCCGCGCCGTGGGCCAGCATGTGGGTGGCACACGAATGGCGCAACACGTGGGGGTGCACCCGGTCCTCGATCCCCGCGGCGCGCGCCCGCTTCTTGAGCACCCCCCAAACCCCCTGCCGGGTGAGCCGGCCGCCTCGGGCGTTCAAGAAGACGGCCTCGGCGTCGCCGCGCCGCGCCCAACGACGGGGTTCGAATTCGGGCCGCCCCCTCGGGCCGAGCCAGGTATCGAGCGCCCGGCGGGCACAACGACCCACGGGCACGAGGCGCTCTTTGTCCCCCTTGCCGAGCACCCGCACGAGCCCGGTGTCAGAGGCGAGGTCCGACAGGCTGAGACCGGCGAGCTCCGACACCCGCATCCCGGTTCCGTACAGGACCTCGAGGATGGCCCGGTCACGGACCGAGGCGGCGTCCTTGCCGCGGGTCGTGTCGAGGAGGCGCCCGACCTCGTCCTCGTCGATGGCCTTGGGCAGTCGCCGGGGGGAGCGGACCGGGCGAACATCGGCGGTGGGATCGGCGGTGGTGTCACCCTCCTCGAGGAGGAAGCGGTGCAGACCCCGCAGGGCGGCCAGCGCCCGCGACACCGACGCCGGGCCGAGCCCCGCCGCTCGGCGCTCGGCCAGGTGCTCCTCGATCTCGGCCACATCCGCGTCGTCGACGGAGTGGCCCCGCGACGCCAGGAACGACTCGTAGTTCAAGAGGTCGCGCCGATACGACGTGATCGTGTTCCGGGCCCGGCCCTGTTCGATGGCCAGCCATGTCAGGTACTCCTCGGCGGGACGGCTGAGTGTCGGATCGCTGTCCGACACATCGATGACCGACGGTTTCATGTCGGCATCACGTCGGTCGCGCCCGGTAGGTCGAAGACCCCGCCGTCGCGGTCCTGCGCCAGCGCGTCACGCACCAGGAACAGGCCGAGCACGGTCTGCGCGTCGACGAGCTCGCCGGAGCGCACCATGGAGTCGACCTCGACGAGGGGGATCTCCACCACCTCGATGTATCGCTCCTCGTCACCGTGGCGGTCGGGCTCGACGGGTTCGAGCTCCTGGGCGAGGTAGAGAAGCGTCTCCTCGTCACAGAATCCGGGGCTGTTGAGGATGGTGCCGAGGAACCGCATGGTGCCGGCCCGCACGCCGACCTCTTCCTCGAGCTCGCGCCGCGCCGTGACCTCGGGGGCCTCGCCTGCCACGTCGCGCGTGCCGGCGGGGATCTCGAGGAGCTCGCGGTCGACGGGCCCTCGGTACTGGCGGACCAGGAGCACCGTGTCGCGTCCGGTCACCGGCACCACGGCCACCGCGCCGGGATGGCGGATCACATCGCGGGTGAAGCGCACCCCGTCGGGGGTCTCGTACACGGCACGCACCATCGAGATCCTCCACCCTTCGAGGCGGGGCTCGTCGGCGAGGTGTCGGAACCCCTGCTCAGGAGGCGGCACCGACGTCGGTGTCGATGGTGATGAGGCGAGGGAGACGCCCTTCGGCCCGTCGCAGGGCGGCGGCCAGCAGCTCACGGAACAGCGGATGGGGACGGTCCGGCCGGCTCTTGAATTCCGGGTGCGCCTGGGTGCCGACCCAGAAGGGGTGGCCGGGAAGCTCGACGAATTCGACGAGCACACCGTCGGCCGAGGATCCCGAGCAGCGCAGCCCGGCTTCCTCGAGCTTGGCCCGGTAGCGGGGATTGACCTCGTAGCGGTGCCGGTGGCGCTCGGACACCACTGTGGTCCCGTAGGCGTCGGCCACCTTGGAGTCGGGCTCGAGCTGCGCCACGTAGGAGCCCAGTCGCATGGTGCCACCCATGTCGACGACCTTGTGTTGGTCGTCCATGAGGTCGATCACCATATGAGGGCTGAGCGTGTCGAACTCGCGCGAGTTCGCCCCTTCGAGTCCGGCGAGATGGCGGGCCACTTCGATGACCATCACCTGGAGGCCGAGGCACAGACCGAGGCACGGGATCTCTCGCTCGCGGGCGAACTCGACGGCGTCGATCTTTCCCTCGATGCCGCGCTCGCCGAACCCCCCGGGGATGACCATGCCGTCGAGCTGCAGCATGCGGTCGGTGCCCAGCAGGTCGGGGACCTTCTCGGCTTGGATCCAGTCCACCTCCACCTTGGCCCCGTGGTGGAACCCGGCGTGACGCAGCGCCTCCCCCACCGACAGGTACGCGTCGGGAAGGTTGACGTACTTCCCCACCACGCCGATGCGGACGGGACGCTCGGAGGCAGATACCTGTGACACCACCTTCTCCCACCCCGACAGGTCGACGGGGTGCAGCTCGCCGTCGATGGCCAACATCTGGCAGACAACACGATCGAGGCCTTCGTCGTGGAGCACGAGCGGGATCTCGTAGATGCTGGGCGCGTCCACGGCCGAGATGACGCCCTCGACGGGAACGTCGCACAGCAGCGAGATCTTGCGCTTGAGCCCATCGGAGATGGGTTGGTCCGAGCGGCACACGATGACGTCGGGCTGGATGCCTCGACTGCGCAGCTCGGTTACCGAGTGCTGGGTGGGCTTGGTCTTCTGTTCGCCCGAGGGTGCAAGGTACGGCACCAAGGTGAGGTGAACGTAGCAGACGTTGTCCCGGCCGACGTCGTGGCGGAACTGCCGGATGGCCTCGAGGAAGGGCACGATCTCGATGTCGCCCACCGTGCCGCCCACCTCGACGATCACGACGTCGATCTCTTCCGACGCGAGATGACGGATGCGCGCCTTGATCTCGTCGGTGATGTGCGGGATCACCTGCACGGTCTTGCCCAGGTACTCGCCGTGGCGTTCCTTGCGGATCACCTCCGAGTAGATCGAGCCTGTCGTCGCGTTCGACGTCGTCTTGAGCTCGACGTCGATGAAGCGTTCGTAGTGCCCGAGATCGAGGTCCGTCTCGCCACCGTCATGGGTGACGAACACCTCGCCGTGTTCGAAGGGGTTCATCGTGCCCGGGTCGACGTTGATGTACGGGTCGAGCTTGATCATGGTGACCCGTAAACCCCGGCATTTGAGCAGCCGGCCGAGAGATGAGGCGGTAAGTCCCTTGCCGAGCGATGAGGACACGCCGCCGGTGACGAAGATGTACTTGGTCAATCTCGGCGCTTCCCGGGCATCGTTCCACGGTAGACCACAGGGTCAATCTACCGGTGGAAGGTGCAGGCGCGACCGGTGGTGTCAGCGAGCTCGGGATGCGTTGCGGGCTCTGCTCGTGCCCGGGGCGCCGAGGAGCTCCTCGGCGTGGCGTCTCGCGGTGGCCGAACCGGGTCGCCCCGACAGCATCCGGGCCAGCTCGACCACCCGGTCCTCACCTTGGAGCACCGCCGCCACCGCCACGGTTCGGCCGCCGGTGACGTCCTTGCGCACGCCCAGCTGTTGGCGGGCGCACGCGGCGACCTGGGCGAGGTGGGTGACGACGAGGACCTGATGCCGGCCGGCGACCTCCGCCAGGGCGCCTCCGACGGCCTGGGCGGCCTCTCCGCCCACCCCGGCATCGACCTCGTCGAAGACCATGGTCGGAGGAGCATCCGTGAGCACCAGGCGCAGGGCCAACATGGCCCGTGCCAGCTCGCCCCCCGAAGCCACCTTGGCCAGCGGCAGGACGGGTTCACCGGGATTCGCCCCCAAGAGAAAGGTGACGTCGTCGCCGGGATCGGGGCCGTCCACGTTCACCTCGATGCGGGCGTGGGGCATGGCCAGGGTGCGCAGACGACCCTCCACGGCCCGGGCGAGCTCCGGCGCGGCCTTTCGGCGTGCCGTCGCGACGGCTTTCTCGGCCTTCGACAACTCCGAGTCGGCCGCCTCGAGCTCGGTGGCGAGTTCGCCGGCGCGCTCCTCGGCACGGTCGAGCTCGGCCAGGAGCCGGCGCGCCTCCTCGGCAAAACCCAGGATCCCGGCCGGGCCCTCGCCGTACTTCCGCGACAGCTCACGCAGCATCTGGCGGCGGGTCCGCACTTCCTCCAGCCGTTCGGGGTCGTCGTCCCACGTCTCGACCACGCGGCGAAGCTCCGAGGCGGTATCCGACGCGTCGGCCTGGAGAGACGCCAGTCGTCCGGCGAGCTCCGACAGCGGGGTGCGCCCGTCCAACGCGGCACGGGCCGAACCCAGCAGGTCGATGACGGCGCGCCCGCTTCCGTCACCGCTGTCGAGCGCAGCCAGCGCCGTGGCGGCTGCTTCTCGGTGCGCCGTGGCCGCGGCCAGTCGATCTTCCTCTTGGGCGAGAGCGTCATCCTCGTCGGGGTCGTCGAGTGCGGCGGCATCGATCTCTGACAGCTGGTATCGCAACAAGTCGGCCTGTCGGGCCCGCGCCCGGTCGTCGCCGCCCAGCGCCTCGAGCTCGACGAGCAGCGCGCGCCGAGCCGCACGCGCTGCGGTGAGTGGACCGAGGTCGATCCCCGCGAAGCCGTCCAAGGCCCGCCTTTGTGCAGGCGCGTCGAGCAGCGACTGTTGAGAGTGCTGGCCGTGCAGCTCGAGCAGTCTTGTCCCGAGCTCTGCCAACGCCGAGACAGGCGCCATCCGACCATCGATCCAGGCCCGAGAGCGCCCGTGGGCCGGAACGGCCCGGGCCAGGATGACTTCGTCGTCGTCGACAGTGAACCGACCCTCGACCAGGGCCTCGTCTGCTCCGGGACGGACGAGGCTCGGATCGGCCCGTCCGCCTACGAGCAACTCCAGCGCGTCGACGAGCAACGTCTTTCCGGCGCCGGTCTCTCCCGTAAGTGCGGTCATGCCGGGTCCGAGGTCGAGCGCCACCGACTCGATGACGCCGAGGTCGCGGACGCGCAACTCGATCAGCACCGCGCCACCATCTCTGTCGGGTGACCCGTCTCTCTCAACGGTCGGCCAGGTGGAATCTGGCCCGCAAGATGGAGAAGAAGTCGCGGGGTCCGAAAGTGACCAGACGCGCCGGCGACGGGCCGACGCGGCACACGACGGCGTCGCCGGGCTGCAGGGAGTCCGAGCTCTGACCGTCGAGCACGAGCACCGCCGGACGCGGTCCCATGAGCTCGAGGCGGACCCACTGCTCGGGCTCGAGGACGAGCGGGCGGTCGAACAGCATGTGGGGGGACACCGGCGTCAGCACCAAGGCACGAAGGCCCGGGCTGAGAATCGGCCCACGAGCCGACAGGTTGTATGCCGTCGAACCCGTCGGGGTGGCGACCAGGAGTCCGTCGGCCGCATAGGTGACGAAGGGCCGTCCGGCGATGGATGCCGCCACCCGGATCGTGTGGCCCGGCACCGTCTTCTCGACCACCGCCTCGTTCAGCACGATGACGCGCCGGGAGGGACCCGATGCCCCGGGTTGCGCCGCCTCGACGGTCACCTCCAGGGTGATGCGCTCCTCGACGCCGTAGTCGCCGGTGAGAAAACGCTCGAGCGCCGATTCGAGTCCCTCGGGTTCGACCTCGGTGAGGTAACCGAGACGCCCGAAGTTCACACCGAGGACGGGCGTACCCGAGGCGCTGGCGAGGGCGACGGTGCGAAGCATGGTGCCGTCCCCCCCGAGGCTCACCGCCAGATCGACGGCGCCGTCGAGGGCGGGGGCGCCGTCCCAGATCTGCATGACGCGGTGCCCCTGCGCGTCGAGCCACGCGGTGATGTGTCGAGCGATGGCGGTTGCTTCGGCGCGTTCGGGATGCACGACCAGGGCGACGGTGGCCATGGCGTTTACCTGGCCTCGGGTTCAGCGGTCGCGTCCATGTCGGGGGCCTCGGCCACGGCGGCACCGATCATGGCGGCGACGGTGTCGGATACGGGGCCCGGGACGGCGCGACCCGAGTGATGGGCGCGGGCATGAAGGAGGAACTCGGCATTGCCGGCGGGGCCGAGGAGGGGGGACGCCATGACCCCCATGATGGTGGCTCCCTGTGACGCGAAGGCGGAGGCCACCCCTTCGAGCACGACGCGACGCACCTCGGGGTCCCGGATCACCCCTTTGCCCCGGCTCACCTCGGCGCGTCCCGCCTCGAACTGCGGTTTCACGAGCACGACGATGTCTGCGCCCGGCGCCGCCAATTCCCCGGCGAGAGCGGGAGCCACCGTGACGAGCGAGATGAAGGAGAGATCGGCGGTCAGGAGGTCGAATGCATGGCCGGCGCTGACCTCCGGTCCGAGGGTCCGGATGTTGGTCCGTTCGAGCACCACCACACGGGGGTCGTGGCGCAGCGACGGAGCCAGCTGTCCATGTCCGACGTCCACGGCGACGACCGCCGATGCACCGTGCTGGAGGAGGCAGTCGGTGAAGCCACCGGTCGAGGCACCGGCGTCGAGGCACCGGCGTCGTGCCACCGGCACCGCGAAGCGTTCCAACGCGGCCTCGAGCTTCTGTCCCCCGCGCGACACGAAGGGGCGCGAATCGAGGTCGATGACGACGACGGGATCGGACTCCGCCACCAGGCGCGCCGCTTTGTCAGCTCGCGATCCGGCGACCAGCACGGCACCGCGTTCCACGAGAGCTCGAGCATGTTCACGCGATGGAGCCAGCCCTCGCCGCACGAGCTCGATGTCGAGTCTGCGGCGCACGCCTGTCGCAGTCAGGCCCCTGCCTTCTTCGCCGCGCTCTTCTTCGTTGCCGAGGACTTCTTCGTTGCCGAAGCCGAAGACTTCTTCGCCACCTTCTTCGTGGCGCCGGCTTTGGTGGTACCGCCCTTCTTCGCTCCGCTCTTCTTCGACTTCCCCGCGGGTCGATGTGTGGCCTTGCGCCCTGCGGCGGAGGACCGCGCCAGGATGTCCGCGACCTTCTTGGCGAGATCGTCCATGTTCGTGAATCCGAGGTCCTTGAGCTGCTGACGGACCTCACCCCGGACGGTGCCGATGAGGGCTTCGGAGCGCTCCCGGCTCATCTTCACGAGATCTTCCACCCAGTCCTGGGCTCGGTGACGCTCGAGCTCGCCCGCCTTGATCAGCTCGCGCACGAGCTCTTCGGCGCGCGATCGGGTGATCTGGGTCAGCGTGGTCGCCGCCTCGACGTAGCGGCGCAGTCCGTCGTTCTCGGTCATGGCGACACGCTACGGCCCCCCTTCCGACGCGGCAAGGGCAGAAATACCCTTTGGACGGTCAGGGCTGCCCGATCAGGAGCGCCCGGTCAGGGCTCCCCGGTCAGTGGTGAGCTTCGAGGTGCCGTGTCACGAGAGTGGCGAGATCGGGCGCCTGCTCGTCGGGCTCGACCACCATCGGCTCCCGACCGTCGACCGTCACGCCCGTCCGGACCAGAGCGAAGGGCAGACCCAGCCGTCGCGCCAGTGCTCCGTCGGTGGAGGGTCGGTCCCCCACCACCAAGACCGCGTGCGGGGCGCGGGCCCGCAACAGCGCGACGAAAGGGTCATGCGGCTTGCCGGCGACCTCGGGTGTCGCCTGCGCGGCGGTGGCCACCGCGGCAAGGATCGCCCCGGATCCCGGGAGCAGCCGTTGCGGTGTGGGGTGGGTGGGGTCCTCGTTCGTGCCGATGAACCGGGCCCCGAGCCGCACTGCGGTCGCGGCGGTGGCCAGGAGCTCGAAGTCGAAGCGCCGTGTCCAGCCCACCACCACGGTATCGGCGGGCCCTTCGTCGAGGACCGTCACGCCCCGGGCGGCCAACGCCTCGAGCACGCCCTCGTCGCCGCACACCACCGCCGACGAGCCCGGCTCGAGCATCGATGCGGCCGCCTGAGCCGAAGTCACGACGTCGTCGGGATCGGCTGTGATCCCGACGCGGGCCAGACGCTGCTGGAACTCGGCGATGGTGGGGGACGCGTTGTTGGTGGCGAACACAACGTTGTGTCCGGACTGGCGAAGTCGCGCCACCGCGCCGGCCGATCCCGCGATCGCCTGCTGTGCCAGCCAGATGACGCCGTCGAGGTCGATGACCCACGTCGACGAACCGTCGCGACCAGTGTCCACCGGGTCATGTTGGCAGATACCCGTCAGTCCGTGGTGAGGTCGCCGTTGTCAAGCCGATCCCCGCCCGAGACGTGTCGAGCACGCGCCGGTACAGTTCGTCGCGTCGAATCCGACGGCACAGGCTTCGACGGCAGTGGACCGGTACGCCCAGAACACGCGGAGGTTTCCATGCGCTACATCCTCACCGAAGACCGTCTTCCCGAGGCGTGGTTCAACGTGGTCCCCCACCTCCCCGAACCGCTGCAGCCTCCCCTGCACCCCGGTACCCGCCAGCCCGTGGGGCCCGACGATCTGGCGCCGCTGTTCCCGATGGCGCTCATCGGCCAGGAGGTGAGCGCAGAGCCATGGATCGACATCCCGGGCGAGGTGATCGACGTCTTGCGCTCATGGCGTCCGACCCCACTGGTGCGCGCCCGGCGTCTCGAGGAGTCACTGCAGACGCCGGCCCGGATCTACTACAAGGACGAGTCGGTGTCCCCGCCGGGATCGCACAAGCCCAACACGGCTGTGCCCCAGGCCTTCTACAACAAAGACGCCGGGGTGGCGCGGCTGACGACGGAGACCGGTGCAGGCCAGTGGGGCAGCGCTTTGGCCTTCGCCACGGCCCGCTTCGGCCTGGAGTGCAAGGTCTACATGGTGCGTGCTTCGTACGATCAGAAGCCCTACCGCCGGGTGATGATGGAGGTGTGGGGTGCCGACGTCGAGCCTTCACCGATCGACGACCCCACCCATCCGGGCTCGCTCGGGTCCGCCATCAGCGACGCGGTGCGCGACGCCGTGGGCCGGGACGACACCCACTATTCGCTGGGGTCGGTCCTCAACCACGTGCTGCTGCACCAGACCGTGATCGGGCTCGAGGCCAAGGAGCAGCTGGCGCTGGCGGGCGAGGATCGACCCGACATCATCATCGGTTCGTGCGGCGGTGGGTCCAATCTCGGGGGGATCGCCCTGCCGTTCGTGCCCGACAAGGACATCGATCTCCTCGCCGTCGAGCCCTCGTCATGCCCGACGCTGACCGAGGGCCGATTCGAGTACGACTTCGGGGACACCGCCGGTATGACACCACTGCTGGCCATGTACACCCTGGGTCACGATTTCGTGCCACCTTCGATCCACGCCGGGGGTCTTCGTTATCACGGCGATGCGCCCATCATCTGCAACCTCGTCAAGAACGGCCGCATGCGGGCCGTCGCCTACCCCCAGGGCAAGGTCTTCGACGCGGCAGTGCAATTCTCACGGACCGAAGGTCCCATCCCCGCGCCCGAGACCGCACATGCCATCCGGGCTGTCATCGACGAAGCGCTGGCGGCACGCGAGGCGGGACGGCAGGAGGTCATCCTGTTTTCGTACTCAGGTCATGGCCTGCTGGACCTGGGTGCCTATGACGACTACCTCCACGGACGGCTCATCGAAGCTTGACGGGGCGAGCCCTTCGGTCCTGCGCATGCGGGCGCGCGAGCTCCTCGGGATCACGACGGGGGGAGAAGCGGCAACTGCTCGGCCGGTAGCGCCTGGATCGTCGCGGGCTGCGACGCTGCGGAGGTGGCTGGTGTGCCCGCCGCCTCGGGATGCCCGAAGGTCTCCACCACAGCGCGACGACGCCGGGGCGGGGTCACCTCGGCGTGGACCCGCTTGGCGATGGCCCGCTGCTCCCCCGCGGGCAGGTAGGCGGAGCGGGCGTAGCGGCGCGCCAATGCCGGATGGAGGTCAGGCCGGCGTTCTTTGACGAATGCCAGGAAGTGCTCCTTCACGCCCCGGCGGAGATGCAGTGCGATAGGGGTGACGAATGCGGCTCCGGCTTCGACACAGGCGGCCGCGACCTCTTGGATTTGTTCCGCCGAGTCGGACCAGCCCGGGATGATCGGCGCCATCAGGACTCCGGTGGGAATTCCGGCATCGCTGAGGCGACGCACCGCCTCGACCCGGCGCCGCGGATGGGGAGTCCCGGGCTCGGTCGCCTTCCACACTTCTTCGTCGAGGGTTCCGATCGACAGGTTGCAGTGCACCTCGGTGTGTGCCGCGGCCGCCACGAGGAGGTCGAGGTCGCGCAGGATGAGCGTCGACTTCGTCAGGATCGAAAACGGATTGCGAGCTTCCGCGAGCGCTTCGACGATCCCCCGCGTCAGGTGATACCGTCCCTCGGCGCGTTGGTACGGATCGGTGTTGGTGCCCATGGCGATGTGCTCACCGTTCCACCGCGGAGACCGCAACTCGGCCCGTACCCGCTCGACCGCGTTCACCTTCACGACGAGCTTGCGCTCGAAGTCCTCGCCGATGCCGAGTCCGAGGTACTCGTGGGTCGGCCGCGCGAAGCAATACGCGCACGCATGGCTGCACCCCCGATACGCGTTGATGGTGTAGCGGAAGGGCACGCGCGACGCGGCCGGCACCTCGTTGATGACGCGGCGCGCGTTGACGTGGAGGAACTCGAGGCCCCGGTACTCCCCGATGCCGACGTGGCGGTCGACGAGCTCCTCCTCGGCGAAGAGCATGGGTTGGCCACCGTCGTCCTCGGCTCTCTTCCACCGGAACGCCACGGGCTCGGCCACCGCGCCATGATAGCGAACATACGTTCGATATGACGGGGTCGGCAACGACCACTCGGACTGGGCCCGCCGGCGGGCAGGTGGATCATCCCGTTTAGTCTGGGAAGTATCGGTCCCCCCGAGAGTTCTCCTCCTAATCGCTCAGGCCCTACCCGCTCAGGCACTGGCGCGGGCCCCAACGGGCACCCTGAGAAGGCCGTCACCCGGCGGCGGTTCCTGCGCGCCACCGGTGCCGGGATCGGGCTCGCCGCCCTGGGTGGGGCCGCGTGGGAGGTCGACCGGAGCATAGGGACCCACCCGGGCGCGCCGGCCTCGCGCTCGGGCACCCGGGGCGGGGCCACCCGTGGGCGCCGGAGAGGCCTGCCCCAGCAGGCGGACACGGTACGCGCCGTGACCCTCGACAGCGGGGTGACGGTGCCTTCGGCGGACTGGGTGGTGGCGGAGAACCGACTGCCGGGCACGCTCGACTGGGTGATGAGCGCGACACATCGCATCTACGGGTACTCCGACAAGGTGAGTGCGAACCGAGGGGAAGTGGTGACCCTCTTCGTCGACGCACCCGCCGTGCCCTATCGCATCGAGCTGTACCGGATGGGGTACTACGGCGGGC
>Ga0209415_10003058_pt1 | contig 31173 bp, 26 predicted proteins | sample PeaSoiSIISIP2007_FD_187696 | JGI IMG/M metagenome (GOLD analysis project Ga0209415, IMG submission 187696) | Peat soil microbial communities from Weissenstadt, Germany - SII-SIP-2007 (SPAdes) (version 2) | ecosystem: Environmental > Terrestrial > Soil > Wetlands > Peat | place: Germany... | reverse complement strand
GAAACCACCACCCCAAGTGGCTCTTTCCTCAAGAAAGAGCCACCTTTCGCATAGCTACAAATGGCACGTGAATTGTGGAACCGCTCTAACGCCTGGTTCCGATGTTAGCCCGACTTCCGCCATTCGCGGACTAAAAATTTGTGCGCCGCTGATTTCGTGCGGGTGACGAACCTAATCAGGTGGGATGCCTTGGGTGGCCTCACCCAAGGCGCTGCTCTGGTATTGTTCTGGGAGCACCTGGCGAATCCGGCGGATCGGGAATGATGGACGCCGCTGGGCCCTCTGACCGAAAGGAAAATGTGCGCAACCAGGCTGTCATCTGCCGTTCGACCGCTGCAAGGTCAGGATGGCAAAACCAGCCTGCGAGGATCCCCTCTTCCCAACAGACCCGTTCGGACCTGCAAGATGCTGAAAATAAATCTATTGGAGAAGCATGGCTAGCTTTCCAACGGCAGCAATGGCCCGTTCTCGCTCTTCCGCGGGCGCGTTCCCTTCCATTACGTATGCAGCTACCAGAATCGGCGCCATGTTCGGCGGCCAGAAGATGCCAACGTCGCCCATGGCTCCGCGTTCCCCAGTGCCGGTCTTGTCCCCGGCGCGCCAGTCTTTGGGAACACCGGCGCGCAACCTGCTCTTGCCGGTCGTTGACTGTTCGAGCCAGGCAGCCAGTTGGATTCGGCTCGATGGGGACAAGGCGCTGCCGGTCAGCAGTTTCTCCATCGTCCCCACCATCGCGGCGGGGCTGGTTGTATCCCGCGGATCACGCGGCAGAGCGCTGTTGAGATTGGGCTCGATGCGGTCCAGGCGCGTCACCTTGTCGCCGAGCGAACGGATGAAGTGCGTGAGTCCAGCCGGGCCCCCGACCTGCGCAAGCAGCAGGTTGGCCGCGGTATTGTCGCTGACCTCAACGGCCGCGGCACAAAGGTCCCGAACCGCCATTGCGCCCTCTTGCACCCGAACCCGGGTCACCGGCGCATATTCCAGTAAGTCTTTGGTGCCGTACGAGATGCGTCTCTTCAGGTCTTCCGTTCCGGCATCGACTGCCTGCAAAATGCATGCGGCAAGCAGCAGCTTGAATGTGCTGCACAGGTCGAACCGCTCGTTAGCCCGGTAGTCGAGCCTGCGCCCGGTCGCGGTGTTCAGCGCGGCCACTCCCAAACGCCCGCCAATCCCCCGCTCAATTGCCGCAAACTGCTCTTCTGGCAAAGGTTCCGGCGCTGCGAAGGCCAATATCGGGGTGCCAAGAGCCAAAGCCGGAAGGATGCGCAGCACCGCGCGGCGCGGGAAGAATGGATACATGGGAAGCGCCCCTCGGAACTCTACATCTTGTAGCGGCCCAGATCCTCGTCGTTCAACCCCTCAAGCCACCCGCGCAACTGCTCCGCCGTCGGACCCTCCGGCGGGCCGGACGTATTCAGTTTCGCCGTTTGCAGCACATGCTCGGAGACGTAGATTGGGCAGTCCGCGCGCAGCGCCAACGCGATTGCGTCCGACGGCCGGGCATCAATCGCCACCGCCTCATCCCCTTGCTTCAGCCACAGGACAGCCAGGAATGTATCGTCTCTAAGTTCAGTAATTACAACTCGTTCCAGCTGAGCATTCAAGTGTTGAATGAGGTTTCTGGCCAGGTCGTGTGTCATGGGGCGCGGAGCGGACAACTTCTCGATCTCGATGGCAATCGCATTCGCCTCAAAGATCCCCACCCAGATCGGCATCACCGTCTCAGAGCCCACATCCTTGAGCACCACGATGGGCATGTTGGTGGCCGGGTCCATCATTAGGCCACGTATCCTCACCTCGACATCCATGGCTTCCCTCTCTCCTGCCCTACCCACTCCCCTACTCATTCTTCAAACGGCTTCCCCAACCAGGCTGTTGGGATGCGTTCCGGTAATTTTCACCCGCACGTAGCTTCCCGGCGCCGGGGCGATGGGCTGGGCGCAGGTAAAGTTGACCGGCTTGTTCTGACTGCTGCGCCCATTCACCTGTCCCCTTGCCGGATTGACACCCTCAACCATTACTTCCATAATCTGATCCAAATGCTTGGCATAATTGAGCCTTTGAATCTCGCGCTGCCGATCAAGCAGCACTTGAAGCCGATGCGCCTTTTCCGCATCCGGAATGGAATCGATCATGGTTAGCGCCGGCGTGTTGGGCCGGCCCGAGTACTTGAATCCGAAAACGCAATCGTATTCCACTTGAGCGAGAAGGTCCATGGTCTGGATAAATTCATCCGGAGTCTCACCGGGAAAACCGACAATAATGTCGGTCGAGAGCGAAATTGGCCGCCGCGCCGCCTTGATCCAGCTGATCCGCTCCAGGTACCACTCCGGGGTATACTCCCTGGCCATCTGCTTCAGCACCCGCGCCGACCCCGACTGCACCGGCAAATGCACATGATCGCACAGCGTCGGATAGGCGTCGATGGCCTCGACGATATCCCGGGTAAAGTCCCGCGGATGGCTGGTCGTGAACCGCACACGCCGGATCCCGGCCACCTGCCCCACGGCCGCCAGCAGCTCCGCGAAGCTCAGCTTCCCTTCCGGGTCGCGGTAGCTGTTCACATTCTGGCCCAGCAGCTGAATTTCGCTGTAGCCCATGTCGGCAATTCGCCGCGCCTCGGCCAAAACGGAAGACGAAGTCCGGCTCCGTTCCTTCCCTCTCGTGTACGGCACCACGCAGTACGCGCAGAACTTGTCGCACCCCTCAATGATGGTGATGTAGCCGCGATAGGGATTCTGCCGGGCCGTGAACTCGGTTTCAAACGTCTCATCCGTTTGGCGGTCGTCCAGGCCGATCACCCGCGTTTCGCCGGCTTCAAGCCGGGCCAGCATCTCCGGCAGCTTGCGGTACGAGGCCGATCCCGAGACCAGCGAGACGTACGGCGCCCGGTCGAAGATCTTCTCGCCTTCCTGCTGCGCCACGCAGCCTAGCACCCCGAAGCGCTTGCCGGCCTTGTGCAGCTTTTTGTAGTCGTTCAGGCGGTTGAAGACCTTTTGTTCGGCTTTGTCGCGGATGGAGCAGGTGTTGTAGAGGATCAGGCCGGCGTCTTCTTCCGACTCCACCTGCCGGTAACCCTCCTGCTGTAATGTGCCAATCACCTTTTCGGAGTCATGGGCATTCATCTGGCAGCCGAAGGTCTCAAGGTAGAAGGTTTTTTCGGTTGCCATAGCAATCCTGAGTATACCGTGATTCGAGCCTCGCGGGCCTTTTTGCACGCGGCCTTGCGCGGCCCCGTTCATCGCCGCGCGCATGTTCATTTCTGAACAGCAAACGGCGGAATCGGACAGATGTTCTCCCGCCCTGAGACGATTTCCCAATGAATTCAACGGGTTGCAAGCTCTCCCGGTTGGCAACCCACGTGCAGCTTTCCGTCCAGGGTCGTGCGCAGAACTGATCCAACCCCATCGTCGTACATGCTTCAGAACAAGAGGAGCGCCATGCTGACAATGCTTCAGGACATCCGTTACGGCCTCCGGCAACTCGTCAAGATGCCGGGCTTTACGCTCACCGCAGTCATTTCCCTGGCCCTCGGCATCGGCGCCACCACGGCTGTCTTCAGCGTGGTCTATTCCATTCTTATGGACCCCTACCCCTACGCCGCGCCGGACCGCATGATCCACATGCGCCTGCTCACAACCAAGGGCGACTTGAACGGCTTCGGGCTGACCATGGGACAGTGGCAGATCGTTCGCAAATCCCCGGTGGTCGAAGACGCATTCCTTGAAGACCAGTGGAACCTGACCGTCACTGGAAGCGACCTTCCCGAGGACGTGAGCGCGGATTACCTCACCTCGAACGCATTCAACTTCTTCGGTGTTCCGCCCCTCCTTGGCCGGGGCCTGCAACCCTCCGACGCCATCGACGGCGAGGACCCCCAGCCCGTGGTCGTGCTGGGTTACAAGTTCTGGCAGCGCCATTTCAACGCGGACCCCGCTGTGCTGGGCAAGACCATCCAGATGGTGCGCAAGAACTACACCATCGTGGGGGTGGCCGCCGCTCGATTTGCCTGGGGAGACGGGGATGTCTACCTGCCGAAAAAGATTACCCAGGACCCGACTCTCGGCTACTACGTCGGCATCCGCCTAAAGCCGGGCGTGAGCCACGCCGCGGCAGACGCCGCTCTGCAGCCGCTGATTGCCCAGTTCGCGAAGGAGACGCCGAAGCATTTTCCTCCCGGCGACTGGAAGCTGCACGTGGTCGGATTGAACGAGGACTTCGTCAAGCAGTTGGGCGGAACGCTCTATCTGCTGTTCGGCGCGGTCGCCCTGCTGCTGACCATCGGCTGCGGCAACGTCTCCATCCTGCAACTGGCGCGGGCCACTGCCCGGAACCATGAGTTTGCTGTACGCGCAGCCGTTGGAGCCAGCCGCACGCGCATCGTCCGCCAGTTGCTCACCGAGGCCCTTCTGCTTTCGCTTACGGGAGCTGCGCTCGGCCTCGGGCTGGCCTACAAGCTGATCGCCGTCATCGTGGCCAACCTGCCTGAGTTCTCCTTCCCCCACGAGGCTGCCATCCACATCAACGTGCCCGTCCTCATCTTCTGCATGGCGGTTGCGATCGGCACAGGAATCCTCTTTGGCCTGTGGCCCGCCTTGCAGCTCTCCCGCCCCGAGGTCAGCCAGGTTATGCAGTCGAATACCCGCAAGACGACCCGTGGCGTGGCTGGCCGCAGGCTTCATAACGCGCTGATTGCAGGCCAGATTGCGCTTACCCTGCTCATGCTGGCTGGCGCCGGCGCGGCAATCGAGGGCTTTGTGCGTCTGGCCCACACGCCCCTCGGCTACGACCCGCACAACGTCATGTCGGTCGGGATTCCCATTCACGACGGAACCTACAAAACCTGGGCCGAGCGCTCCCCCTACTTCGAGCAGTTGCAGGCCAAGGCCGCCGAGGTGCCGGGAGTGACCATGGTGGCCATCTCCAGCAACGCAACGCCGCCATCGAATGGCTTTAGCACCAAGTTCGAAATTCTAGGTAAGCCGGCCTCCGGGGACCAGTCACTGCGCTTCAACATGGTTAGTCCGGAGTACTTTCCGGTTCTGCGCATTCCACTGCTGCAAGGGCGCATCTGGGACCTGGCTGAAAACCATCGCGGCGCACCGCTGATGGTCATCAACCAGACGCTGGCGCGGCAGTATTTCCCCAACGGCGATGCTGTGGGCCACTCGCTGAAGGTGCCTGAAGTAACGGCGCGCCCGCCTTATCTGCTGACAGCTCCCGGCGCCGACCAGGGACCGTTCCTGATCGTCGGCGTGGTGGGAGACAAGCTCGACGACGGCCTCTCGAAGCCCATTCTGCCCGAGGCCTTCGTCCCCTGCACGGCGGCGATGGGCATGTACACGCAACTCCTGGTTCGCTCCCAGGTTCCGCCCCTGACCCTTCTCCATGCCGTTAGCGCCAAGGTAAACTCCGTCGATCGCGACCAGCAGACCACCGGCAACCCTCGCGACCTGGAGCACTGGATCTCCGAGGAGCCGGAGTGGGCGCGCGGCCAGCTGGTTGCGTGGCTGTTTGGCGGCTTTGCCGCGCTGGCGCTGGTGCTTGCCGCGGTAGGGCTTTACAGCGTGGTCTCTTACACGGTGGTGCAGCGGACCAATGAATTCGGCATTCGCATGGCCCTGGGTGCGCCACGCACCCACCTGCTGCGCATCGTGTTTGCTTCGACGGTTACCAGCGTTGGCTCCGGCATTGCCGCCGGGCTGGTGCTCAGCCTTGCCCTGAGCCGGGTCATGGGCCACTGGGCACAGGAAAGCCAGGCCAGTTCCCGCGATCCCCTGCTGCTCGCCGCCTCCGCCGCCACGCTGATCCTGGTTGCTGCCGTGGCCTGCTCCATGCCGGCCCGCCGCGCCGCCGAAGTCGACCCCATGACCGCCATTCGCTACGAGTAGCAGCGCGCCCCATCCACAATAGAGCCCATCGCCTTGGCCGGTCCTTTGGCCAGGGCGATGTCAAAACAACTCCAGGCGCGATTGCAGCGCCGCGAGCTTCTTCAGATTCCAATTCCCATCATTCAGAGCTTTCCTATCCGCCAAGCCGGCCCGTTTCTTGCGCCTCCCGCCGATCATCCAATTCATCTAGTTTGTTCATTGAGAGGACAATAGCTTAATCTTTCGACCTGGAAGCAAATGATTGGTCAGCCCGACGATCATTTTTAATCAAAATAATCATTGCCCGACTTACTGCCTGGGTCTATACTCCGCAAATCTGAAGTTCCCCTTCAAGGAGTGCTGTCAATGTCGAAACGATCTTTCCTGAACTCGGCTCGAGCGGTTCTGACGAGCCTTTTGGTGTCCTTCGCATGTGTCCACCCGTCCCTTGCGCAAGATGGCAGGCAAGGCAAGATTCTGGGCGGATATTTCGAAGAGTGGAGCATCTACTACGCCGGCTACAACATAGCCAACCTGCAACAAAATGGTGTCGCCGACAAGCTGACACATCTCATGTACGCGTTTGCCAACGTAACCACGGCCCCTGCGCCGGGGTGCGCCATTGCCGATAGCTGGGCAGACTATTCGACGCCCTATCTTCCCAGCGTCAGCGGTGTCCCCTACGCGGGACCCCTTTATGGGAATTTCGCGGCGATTCAACAGCTCAAACAACTGCATCCGAACCTGAAGGTGCTCATCTCCATGGGCGGCGCATCGGCCGCCAACACTGCGGCTTTTGTCACGGCCGCCAGCACCCAGGCCGGCCGCCAGGCCCTGGTCTCCTCGTGCATCGACATGTTTGTCCAGGGCAACATCGCTCCCGGCATCTCGGCTCCCGGCTTGTTCGATGGCTTCAATATCGATTGGGAGTTTCCCGCGGCAACCGACACCGCGAATTTTACCGCCTTGCTGGCCGAGTTCCGCAAACAACTGAATGCATTGGATAAAACGACACATAAGCGGTATGTGATGTCGTTCGACGGCCCCGCGGGCGCGCAGAACTATGTAAACATCGACCTGAAACATGCCGCCGAGCAGGTGGATTTCATCACCATCGACGGCTATAACTACGCCGGATCGTGGGACACCCAGACCAACGACGCATCCCCGCTGTTCGATTCCCGCAAGGATCCGCTTTGGGGACAAGGCCTGGACATCGATTCAACCGTAGACGCCTATCTCAAAGCCGGTGTTCCGCCCTCGAAGTACACCATGGGCGTGCCTCTCTATGGCGCGGGCTGGACTGGCGTTCCCAATGTGAACCATGGCTTGTACCAGGACTCAACGGGACCCTCCCCGGTCCTGCTGGCGAATGGAACTGGCCCCTGCACCGACCTGAGTGGCAACACAGCGGGATGCGACACCCTCTTGACTCCCGGTATCGCCACCTACTCGACGCTCGCGAATCTCACCGCCAACAGATACAGCAACTGGTTCGATTGGAACAGAGTTGCTGTCTCGCTCTACGATCCCACGTCGGAAACCTTCTACACCTACGATAACCCGGACACGGCATTCCTGAAGATGCTCTATGTGGACCTGAAAGTTCCGGGCGGTCTTGGCGGAGCCTACGTATGGGCCGTGAAAGACGACGACGCGAATGGAACCATGGTGAAAACCATGGCCAAGGGCCTCGGGCTCTCGCGCTAAGGCCACGCGGCTGAATCGACGCACGGGGTGCAGGCTCAAAGTCCGCACCCCCCTGCTTTTTGAGCGACATTTGCGCTACAAGGGAAAGTCTCAGCGCAGCCCTGTATGCAGGTAAGCCAGCAGCGAGGCCATCTGTTCCTGGTCGAAACGCCCGGCAAAGCCCGGCATCACCCCCCTGCCCTTAAGTACATTGTTTTCAACTGCCGAGTCCGTCGCCGGGATGCCGCTGGGCAGCGTCTTGTGGTCGAAAAGCCCGTGCAGGTCCGGCGGAACCTTCTTCAGGGCCAGGTCGTTGTCCTCGTGGCAATGGGCGCAGCGCACCTGGTAGAGGTGCTTCCCTTCCGCCTGCTGCGGGGTGAGTTGCGGTGCCGAACGGCATCCGGCCAGGACAATTCCCAGTCCGGCCTCCATTGCCACACCCGCCGCCCAACCGCAAATCCTGCGGAAACAGCAAGATCCCATTCCTTTTGCCGCCTACGCCTTCTTGGCGAACTCCCCGCTGACGTAATCCCAGTTCAACACCTGGAAGAAGGCCTTCACGTAATCGGCGCGCCTGTTTTGGTACTTCAGATAGTAGGCATGCTCCCACACGTCGATGCCCAGCACCGGTTTGTGCCCGGCGGTCAGAGGACTGTCCTGATTCGGCGTACTCTCTATAGAGACGGTCCCGTCAGGCAGCTTCACGAGCCAGGCCCATCCGCTTCCAAACACGTGCATTGCCGCATCGGTCAGCTTGTCCTGGAAGCCAGACACGGTCCCGAACTTGGCGTCGATGGCCTTGGCCAGCTCGCCCGTGGGCGCGGCGCCGCCTTTGCCCAGCGTCGGCCACCAGAAACTGTGGTTGGCGTGGCCGCCGCCGTTGTTGCGCACGACCGTTCGCGCGGCCTCGGGCAGGCTGGCCCAATTGGTCACCAGGTCATCCAGCGTCTTCCCGGCAAGCTCCGGATGCGCCGCCACGGCCGTATTGAGATTGTTGATGTAGGCCTGGTGGTGCTTGTCGTGGTGCAGATGCATGGTGACGGCGTCGAAGTTGGGCTCCAGCGCGTCGTAGGCATAGGGCAAGGCCGGCAGTGTGAAAGGCCCGGTTGGGGGTGCTGCGGGTGCCGCGGCGGGTGTTTGTCCAGCCTGCGATCCCGCCCGCATGGCTTCAGTCAAAAGCAGCGCGCTTGCCGCGCCGCCCAGATGCTTGATTGCAGTTCGTCGGTCCATCATGATCGAAAAACCTCCATTGTGTTCGATGCTTCTGGGTAGGTAAAGTCTGCGCGGATGAGGCAGGAGCCGTCAAGACGAAGCCCCAATGAGGCTAGTCCCTCGCCTATCAAGCGGGATTCAAAGAACCGGCCACCCAAAAGCCAGCTCCGGCAACACCGCTCCTCCAATCTCGATCATCCTCTGCGCAACCTGGATGCCGCCAAGACGCTTGTAGAAGGAGACGCCGGGAAGATTCCGCTCGAGCACCCAGACAACCAGACTGTTGAAGCCGTCCATGAGCAACGCCTCCCGCAGTGATAGAGCCAGTTCCTGGCCCACGCCGCGGCGCTGGTTGGCAGGCAGAAGATAGATCGCGTAGAGCTCGCAGTCGTAACCGTCAATTGGGTCCCGGAGTTCCCCGCCGCTGATAAATCCGAAGATGCCCCACTCGTCCTCGGCGACAAAGATAAACATCCTGCCAGCCTGAACATCATTCTTCCACATTGCGGCGCGTTCCTCGATGTCGAGAGAGGCCAGGAAGGCTTGAGGGATAATCCCGGCATAGGTTTTCCGCCAGCTTTCGACCTGAACAAGCGCAATCGACAGGGCATCCTCGGGGACAGCCCTGCGAATCTTGAGATTCATGAGCCTCAATCTACCACGATTCAGTTGCTGCTGAATCTTATGCTCATCGATCGAATTCGCTATGCTGGAACCATGCAGCTTCCTTCCCTGTCCCAGATTCGCGAAGCCCAGGCCGTCGTCTATCGCCACATGCCGCCCACGCCGCAGTACACCTGGCCGCTGCTCAACCAGCGCCTCGGAACCGAGGCCTGGGTCAAGCACGAGAATCACACGCCCGTTGGCGCCTTCAAGCTGCGCGGCGCGCTCGTCTATGTGGATTGGCTCAAGCATGCGCAGCCCGATCTGGCCGGCGTGGTCGCCGCCACCCGCGGCAACCACGGCCAGGGCGTTGGCATGGCCGCTCGCCTCTCCGGCCTGCGTGCCGTCATCGTCGTCCCCCACGGCAACAGCACAGAGAAGAATCGCGCCATGCTGGCCCAGGGCGCCGAGTTGGTGGAGCACGGCCAGGATTTTCAGGAGTCGCTCGAATTCGCCCGCAGCCTGACCCAGGACCGTGGCTTCACCATGGTCGACTCCTTCCACGAACGCCTGGTGATGGGCACGGCCACCTACGCCCTCGAGTTCTTCTCCGCAGCCCCGCCCCTCGAAACCGTATACGTGCCCATCGGCCTCGGCTCCTCCATTTGCGGCGTCTCCGCGGCCCGCAATGCGCTGGGGCTCAAAACCGAGATCGTCGGCGTCGTGGCAGCCGAGTCCCCTTCCTACGCTCTCAGCTTTCGCCAGCACGCCATCGTCGAGGCCCCGTCGCGCACCGAAATCGCCGACGGCCTGGCCTGCCGCACTCCCAACCTCCAGGCAATGGAAGTCATCTGGCAGAATGTCGCCCGCATCGTCGAAGTCGCCGACGCCGAGATCGCCGCCGCCATGCGCGCCCTCTACGAAGACACGCACAACCTGGCCGAAGGCGCCGGAGCAGCTGCGTTAGCCGGTGCTTTCAAGGAAAGGCACCTCTTCGCCGGCCGGCGAATCGGCATCGTTCTCACCGGCGGCAACGTGGACCGCGAAACCTACCGGGCTGTCCTGGGCGAAACAGTCTAAAATGGCCTCCTCAGCCGATGCCGGCCCGCCTGAGCGCTTCGCCGACAAGGCGCGTCTAATCTGCAATGATTCAGCCACCGCTCTCAATCGTGCACGCTGCCGGGCGCTCATCTCTTCGATTGCGAACACGGGTCGAGGGCACAGCGCCCGCGCGAACGCCCGGCGCGGAATAATCTGCGCCCCGCTTCTCGACTCCCTCACAGGCGACGGTAGACCATCGGTTTGATGGCAATTGACAGCAACCCTCCTCAGGCAGTGGGCGCTTCCGGCGACGATGTTTCAGCCTTCTGCGCGAAAGTTAAGGAATAACCCGATGCGACCCATGCGTTCCCTCCCCTATCTTGCATTCATCTGTCTGGCCTCTGCGTTGCTCTCCTCGGCAGCGGCCCAGGCCCAGGCCGTTGCCCCCTCCGTGCGCATTGTGAATGCAGTCGACGAACGCAGCCTCGTCACGTTGAAGGGCAACACGCACCCCCTCGCCAACGCCACCAACGACCGCGGCCGCGTAAGCCCCGATCTGCCCATGACTGGCCTCATCCTGGTCCTGAGCCGCAGCCCCGAGCAGCAGGCCGCCTTCGACAAGTTCGTCGCCAGCCAATACGATCCCGGGTCTCCCAACTTCCATAAGTGGCTCTCCCCTGATGAAGTTGGCGCCGATTTCGGCCCCGCCCCGGCCGACATCGCCGTCATCTCCAACTGGCTCACCGGCCATGGGTTTTCCATCGCCGAAGTAGCTCCGAATCGCATGTCCATCCGCTTCGGCGGCACGGCTGCGCAGGTCGAGAGCGCCTTCCACACCGAGATCCATAACCTGGAAGTGAACGGCGTCCATCACATCGGCAACATGAGCGACCCGCAAATTCCCTCGGCCCTGACTCCGGTCGTCGTGGGCATCAAGTCGCTTCACAACTTCTTTCCGCATCCCCAGCACCGCACCGGCAGCAAGGTCACCCGCGACCCGGCCACAGGAAAGTGGCAGCGCGTAGCGAGCGATCCCGCCGATTCCGTCGCCAGCCAAGCAGTCAAGCCCGCAGCCGTCAAGCCGCAGTTTGGCATCAGTGTCACCGGCACCAACCCCTACCTGCTTGAAGATGTTTCCCCCTACGACTTCGCCGCCATCTACAACGTCCTTCCGCTGTGGAACGCCAGCACACCCATCAATGGAACCGGCCAGACCATCGCCATTGCCGGAACCAGTAACATCTGCCTCGGCCAGACCGACGCCAACTGTCTCCACAACGGCGTCTACAGCAACGACGTGGCCTCCTTCCGCAGCACATTTGGCCTTCCCGCCTACACCGCCTCCAACCAGCCCTCGGCCGTCTCCGGCAACGGCCAACCGCTCAAGGTTTGCACCAGTTCCACCTCCAGCGTGTGCAGCATCACCGATCTGGTCGAGAACTCGATCGATGTGGAGTGGGCCGGCGCCGTCGCCCCGGGCGCCAAAATCGTCCTCGTCTCCTCTTATCCAGCCTCGCCATCCGACGATGGTCTCTACGACTCAGAGAGCTACATCATCAACAACAAGACGGCAAGCATCATGAATGTGAGCTACGGCGGCTGCGAACTCTATCTCGGCACCGCCGGCAACGTCGAATACTACAACCTCTGGCAAACGGCTTACGCCGAGGGCATCGCCGTCTTTGTGGCCTCCGGAGACGGCGGCGCCGCGGAGTGCGACGACGGCGCCAGTTACACCGCCGGCAATCCCTATTCGGCTCAGGTTGGCCTCGCCGTCAACGGCCTCGCCTCCACCCCCTTCAACACCGCCGTCGGAGGCACCGACTTCAACTGGTGCTCCCTCGCTTCCACCACCGAGTGCACGCCCGCGCCCTATTGGAACTCGACCAACGCCGCCAACGGCTCCAGCGCCAGGGGATACGTCCCCGAGGTTCCCTGGAACGACACTTGCGCCAACCCGCTGATGGTCGGATTTCTCGAGAATTGGGCCACCAGTTCCTACGCCGGCGATGTCGGCGGCGTAACTGACCCGGAGACCGGCTGCAACTTCATCTATAACAACTGGCAGACGATCCAGAACACGGCCGGCGTCGACCTTGCTTACTTCGTCGATACGGTCGGCGGAGGCGGTGGCGCCAGCGGCTGCGTGGTCAACGATGGCAATAACCAATCCAGTTGCACATCCTCAACCACCACAGGCTCGAGTTACGGTTCCGTTCCCCTCGTCAACGACGGGTGGCCCAAACCCGGCTGGCAGGCCGGCGTCTCCGGCATTCCCAACGACGGTGTGCGCGACCTGCCCGATGTCGCATTCTTCGCCTCCACAGGCTCGATCTCCAGCAGCGCCTACCTCATGTGCGTCTCCGCCCTCGCCACTTGCACCTACAGCTCCACCGTAGAGCCGCTCTCGCTCGAGGTTGGAGGCACCTCGGTCTCCTCCCCGGCCATGGCCGGCGTCATGGCCCTGATCAATCAGAAGGCCGGCGCGGCGCAAGGCAACCCCAATGCGGAGCTCTACAATCTGGCCTCCCAACAGACCTATTCCGGTTGCAGCGCGGAGACCGTCACCACATCCAGCGCCTGCCTTTTCAACGACATCGACACCGGCACCAACGCCGTGCCGTGCGACTACGGCGCCGACGAAGGCGGTGCTTCCGGAACCGGCATCGTCTCGCCCAACTGCTCGGTCAACCATGCCGGCGATCTGATCGGAATTCTCCCCGGCTATAACGCCGGGGTAGCATATGACCAGGCCACCGGCCTCGGCTCTCTGAACGTAGCCAACGTGGTGAACGCCTGGCCAGTGATCACAGGCGCCGGATTGTCAACCGTAACGGTCTTGGCGGCCACCGACAGCGTGAAGGCCGGCAGTCCGCTCAGCGTGGCGGTCACCGTGGTTGCCGCCCTCGGCGGCGCAACCCCTACCGGCACAGTCACGCTCTTAGGCGGCGGCTACTCCTCTGCTGTTGAAGCACTTGCTTCCGGGGCTTACTCCTTCACCATTCCCGCCAACAGCCTCGCCCCCGGCAGCGACACTCTCACCGTCACCTACAGTGGCGACTCGAACTATGCCTCCACTACCGGTTCGGCCGCCGTCACTGTGGCCGCACCCCTCCCCACGCCGACCGTGACGGTCATCCCCAGCGCCGCCACCCTCACTGCGAGCACTCCGCTCAGTGTGGCTGTTCTGGTGGCTGCCCCGACCGGCAGCGCAACCCCGACCGGAACCGTCACGCTTTCCGGCGGGGGCTACACCTCAGCGGCACAGTCTCTCTCGTCAGGGATTTACACCTTTACCGTGCCGGCCAACAGCCTGACCGTCGGAACCGACACGCTCACCGTCACTTACAGCGGCGATACGAACTACTCCACATCCACTGGAACGGCCGCCGTCACGGTCACCTCGGCCCTTGCCGCAGCGACCGTAACCGTTACCCCGGCGCAGACCAGCCTGAGTGCGAACAGCTCTCTCAATGTCACGACTACTGTGGCTTCCGCCTCCGGCAGTGGCGCAACCCCCACCGGGACGGTCGCCCTCTCAGGCGGCGGCTACAGTTCCTCGGCGGGGACTCTGGCGTCAGGGGTCTACACCTTTGCCATTCCAGCCAGCAGCCTCGCCGTTGGAACCGACACGCTCACAGTCACTTACAGCGGAGACACAAACTACGCCTCCAACACCGGCACGGCCAGCGTCACGGTCTCGGCAGCCCTGGCCACCGCCACGGTGACCGTCACGCCGGCTCAGTCCACCCTGAGCGCAAGCAGCGCACTCAGTGTAACGGCAACCGTGGCCTCCGCATCAGGCAGCGGGACAACCCCAACCGGAACAGTCACCCTCTCAGGCGGCGGCTACAGTTCCTCGGCGGGGACTCTGGCGTCAGGGGTCTACACCTTTGCCATTCCAGCCAACAGCCTCGCCGTTGGAACCGACACGCTCACAGTCACTTACAGCGGAGACTTAAACTATGCCTCGAACACCGGCACTGCCTCCGTCACGGTGACCTCAGCCAGTTCTTCGGCTACTTTCACACTCTCGGCCACCACCCCGACCGCCGTTGCGCCCGGTTCGACCACTACGTCGACCATAACTGTAACCACGACAAACGGTTATGTGGGAACCGCAACAATAACGTGCGCGCTCACTTCCTCACCCACTTCCGCAGTCGACCCGCCCGCCTGTGCGCTATCGAGCTCGACCGTGCAACTGGACTCCAGCACCACCAGCGGCAACGTCACCGCGACCATCAGCACCACTGCGGCCACCGCCAGCCTCATTCCCCTCCCCGACCCTCGCACCAAAGGCAAGGGCTGGATGGGCGCCGGCGGCGGCGCGGTTCTCGCCTTCCTGGTCTTCCTCGGCATTCCGGCCCGGCGCCGCAGTTGGCGAGCCATGCTTGGGGCTCTCCTGCTCCTGGTGGCGCTCACCAGCCTCTCCGCCTGCGGCGACTTCTGGAAGGCCCCCTCAGGAAACAGCGCCGCCGGAACCACCGCCGGCAACTACACCTTCACCGTCACAGGAACCGGCAACCCCACCGTCACCGCCGTCACAACCACCTTTGTCGTCACTGTCAACTAGGAATTCCGATCGAGCGCAGGCCCGTTGCGTGAGGGTCCTGCGCAAGGCCCCGTCACGGTAAACTGGGGTCTATGGCACAACCTCTTCACCTGCAGCAGGACCCTAAATTACACGGCGCCAATCGCTGCTTCGGCTGCGGCGCTGCCAATCCAACCGGGCTGCACCTCGAATTCCTGCTCGCCGAGGACCACTCGGTCGTCAGCCAGCCGGTCATTTCAAACGTCTTCGAGGGCCATCCCGGCTATCTGCACGGCGGCATCATCGCCACTTTGCTCGACGAAACCATGAGCAAGGCGGTCCGCGCGCGCGGATTCGTCTCCATGACCCGCCACATGGAGGTCGACTACCTGCGTCCCGTTCCCTCCGGCGCACCCCTCCGCCTCGAGGGCCGCGTCACCCACAATGAAGGCCGTAAGCACTGGGCCGAGGCAAAGATCCTGAACGCTCACGGAAGCCTCCTCGCCCAGGCCAAGGGCCTGTTCGTCGAGGCGCGCCCCCGCTAGCAGGCTGCGGAAAAACTAATGCGGATTGCGATTCAGGAAAGTCTTGTAACAGTGCCCGGCTTCAATAGCCTGCACTGAGCGAAGTCGAAGGGCGCCGCAATCGCAACAGAATCAACCTGAACTTCAACCCTTGCGGGATGTTTCTCGGGCATCCTGTTCGAACCAAAGCCCCTTTTCCAGCAGCCTGCTAGAACTCAAAAGTATGCAAAGCCCGGCGGAAGCATCCCACCATGCGGGCCTGCCCCCTTCGGTTTCGGGATCAGGGCGTCGCTATCCGCCTTGCGCTGCGGACGATCCCGCCGGCGCGGATAAGGGTACAGTCGCCTGAACCATTGCACATATAGTGGACATCCGCCGGATCGTCCGGCCAGCGCACCGCGCTGCTGTCGCCCGCAGTCGTATCGAGGGCAAAGGTCTCACCCTCATAGGTTTCAATCGTCCCTGAGGAGGCATCGTAGTTGGCCTCGGTTACGGTTCCCTCCACCCTGAAAGAGACAATCTTCTCAATATCTTCAAGCTTTGGCGCGTCCACCTGGGCAGGCGTCAAGCCAATCACGGCGGCCGTGAGAACCGCATGCCGCCGGTGCCGCCGGTGACCCCTGTGCCGGGCCACATGCCTGCCAACCGGCCTGGCCTTGTGGGAAACAGATACGTTGAGGGTGGCTAGGACTCTGTGAGCTGCCGATGGTCTGGCTTCGCTCGGCTGAACGGCAGGACTGCTCTGCGGCGTAGCCTGGGCGACCCCCACCACCCTTTCGGGCAGCGGCGCCTGCGTCGCTTTCGTGATCGGGGCTTGGGCCGGTCCGGCTGGAGTGGCGCTGGCCTGGACCGAGTGCTCCCATGTCCTCGGGAGAAGGGATCGCCAGGAGCCGTCAGCGGCCAAGGTACCCGTGACAATTCCCATGGCCACGACCACGACCACGTAGGCCGTGGTTCGGAGGTCTGGGCCTCGTTGAGGTGCAGCACTCGCGAGAGGCCTGTATCCTATTGTGGCCTGATCGCCGGGATTTCTACGTTTTGCGTCCACCATCTGGCTCCGTGCTTTCCGCGACTTTCAGCATGTCACGAATCCCGCTTGATTGAATGCCTCTTCCGCGCCATACATCATCCGCCGAAAGAGGTATGAACCTTTTGAGGGCCCGGGCGGTACTCTTCTCAGATGCCCAAGCCGAGCCTCTCCGCCCGCTGCGAGACCAATTCGATCCGGGCCTTTCGCGCTCTCCGAGGCGCCGGTCTGTTCAACCCGACGGCAACCGGATCGGCTACGGCGCGAACTCCCCCGCCCCGGGTTCCGAGAGGAAGGACAGGGCGGCCCGCGGGCCACCCTGCTCTTTTTTTAATGGATCATGTTGATTGTTTCCTGGGTCACGGTATCGAAGGTGGTCACCGCCTTCGAGTTGGCTTCAAAGGCGCGCTGGGCGACGATCAGGTCGGAAAACTCCGCCGAAATGTTCACGTTCGAAGCCTCCAGGGAGCTCCCGTCGATGGTCCCCCGCCCGCCGGTGCCGGCTATGCCCACCGAGGCATCGCCCGAGGCCGTTGTCGTCCGATACTCCGTGGACCCCATATCCACCAACCCCTGCTCGTTGCCTAACGTCGCAATCGCCACTTGTCCCACGTTCTGGGTCTGGCCATTCGAGTAGGTGGCCGCAATCACGCCGCTCGAGTTGATGGCAAAGCTCTCATACTCGCCGCTCGCATATCCGTTCTGGCTGGTTGAGGAGGTCGAGGAGGCGGCCGCGCTCTGGCTGATCGTCGATGTACTGTTGGCGCCGTAGAGGTTGAAGTTCAGGTTCATCGTCGCCGCCCCGTCGGCGAGACCGGCAAAGGTGATCCCGCTCACATCCGTAGCCGGACTGACCAGGTTGCCGCTTGAATTGAAGATCAGCGTTCCGGTTGCGCTGGCCGACGCAATCGGATCCTGGATCAAGCTTCCGGTGGTCGAGATCCCGGTCCCCACAATGCTCAGCTGCCCGGCGGCGGTCGAGGTCACCGTGGTTCCAACAATCCCAGCCGTGGTCAGGGCATTCTGCAAAGCCGTTGCGTAGGTGGCCACCGATTCGCCGGCCGTTACCGTCGGCGCCGTAATGGTCGCCGTGCCGCTCGCAGTCGGGCCGGTAATGGTCAGATTCGTTCCCGGATCCACCGCAGTCAGCGTCCCGCCGCTCAATCCGAAGTTGTAATTGATGGTCGTTACGCCCGCTGCGGTGCTGGAGTTGGCCCCTAGCGTATCCGGCATGGTCACGCTATAGCCCCACGTGTTATTCCCTTCGTTGGTGTAGGTTACGGTGGCTTGATAGGCGTTGCCCAGCGAATCGTAGACCTGCACCCGGCCGCTGGCCGTCGCGCCTACCGCGGAATCCGAATCGAGGTTCTGCGTCATGCCGAAGCTGGTCGTCGCCGAAGGCTGCATCACCTGGCCGGTAGGAATGGTAAGGTCCGCCAATCCGCCGTTCGTATTGATCACCCCGTTGGTGGCCGGATAACCCATAACGGCCAGCCCGTCCGCAGACTCCAGCGTCCCGTTCGAGCTCAGTTGAAAGCCTCCGTTCTGCGTGTAAAGCTGCGCGCCTCCGCCCCCGTCCAGGACAAAGAAACCCGCTCCGTCGATCGCCGCGTCGGTCGAAACGCCGGTGGAAGCGATGGCGCCGCCCGAGAAATCCGTGCTGTTCGACGCAACCTGCACGCCCGTGCCTGCCTGAATCTCATCTCCCGACCCATTGCTGCCAACCTGTTGATAAAAAAGGTCGCTGAAGTTGGTCGTCTGCGCTTTGAAGCCATTGGTGTTCATGTTGGCCAGGTTGTTGGCGATGGTGTTCAGCGCCGTTGAATCGGCGTCGAGACCGCTGAGTGGAATGTAAAAGCTCGGCATTGTGGATCTCCTCTTCCGGTGGACGCAGGCCTCTCCGGCCAGCGGTAAAAGACAGACTTCACTGCGCCCCGGTCAGCAGGCCGGGGACTGAGGATGCATGCGATTGCCCGTCCAGGGCATGAGCCACCCGATGGGCCGCCGCATGGGCCTCGGGAACACTGAGATTGCCTGGGGCGCTTTTGGCGCTAACCGACTGGGCGAATTGGCTGATCGCCGCGGGGGTGTTTGCGCCCGCGGCCGGTCGAGCAGTCAATGCGCCTGCCCTGTGAGCCGCCGCGGCCGATGGCGTGCTGGCGCCCGCCTGGCCGGCTGCGGTCAGGCTCGCCACCGAGGCCGGGCTCTGGCCGGAGACGGCCTGGCCCGAGCTGGAACTGCTGCTGGAGGTGGTGCCCGAATCGCCCAGCGCCGTGGAAAGGTTCTGGTTGATTGAGATCAGCTGCTCCAGGCTGTTCACCTGGACAAGCTGGTTGATGTACTCGTTGGGATCCGTGTTCGCAGTTGGGTCCTGGTTCTTCATCTCGGTCACCAGCAAGGTCAGAAAGTCGTTGGCCGAGATGGTGGCGGAAGAGCTGTCGGAACTGCTCGAGTTGCTGGCAGCGCCGGTCGCCGCCGGCGCCGCAGCCATGGGACTTGCGCCTGTTCCCGTCAGCGCTTGCCCCGCCGTAAGTGAATGATTCAAAAGTCCTGCCATTGCCGCCATATCTTTCCTGCTCTCCCTCCGCGCGAATCCTCGACTCATGGACCTGTCTTCGCGCGCCTGCTCCGTCCCTGTCTTCCTTCCGCGTTCAGGCCACCACCGAGATGTGCACGCCCCCGATTTGGGTCGCTCTTTCCAGCCCAGCCGCCCGCACCGAACTCTCTGCGGCAGCGGACCTGTCAATCCCTGTCCCGCCAGGCCCGGGCCTCGCTTGCGGATCGTCGTAGGTGTGCTGCTGCGAACTCTGGTCCGTTCCGCGGCCAGTGCCTTCGCCCGCCCCCTGTTGCATGTTCTGGTTCATTTGCTGACTCGAACCCTCGCCGCCAGGCGCGTCGTTGCCTCTCCCATTGAGCGTGGCCAACCCCAGCGACTCGACCGGCGTTTGCTGTTCGACCAGGTAGGTGTGCAACCCCTCCATGTGCCGGCCAAGCTCCTGCGCGGCTTCGTTGGAGCCAGGCACCAGCGAGGCATGGACCCCGCCGCCGCTCATCTCCGCCCGCACACCTACCCAGCCCAGGGCCGGGTCCTCAAACCCCGCCTCGGCCTGCCGCGCGCCGGCACGCGTCCAGGTGGGAGCTCCGGGCCCGGTCTCCGCATCAAGTTCTGCAAACGTCTCGCGCGGCGCGGCATTGACTGAGGTCTCCCTCGTGCCGTCCGTGAAGATGCCCGTCACCCGTGCTCCCCCCGGATCGCGCATCAGCCCAGCCGTATCCATGGAGACGCCCGCCGATTGCGCCGCGACCTGCACCGTCCGATGCTCGCCCGTCCCGGCCAATCCGGGTCCGCGAGTTCCCCGCTGCGTCCCTTGGCTGGTGGCCGGCCTGGCGCTGCTCACGCCTTGGGTCTCCAGTGCCGCATCCTCGAAGCCTGCGGAGGCCGCCGGGACCGGGCTGCCCGCCGAAACGGCCGCATGGCCCGCAACAGGCATTTGAAGTGCGCCTGCGCCGGCAGCCCCATCGGTGATCGATTGCGCATTCCGGTTTTGGTGCGGCGCAGGGCTCGTGCCCATCGCTTGGACCTCTTCCGGCCCCTGGGCATGAATCTCGTCCGTTGCCCCGGCCGCTCCGGATGAGCCTGCAGCCCACTCCGCGCCGGAACCATCGCTCTGCGATCCGTCAGCCACAAGGCTTCCTTCTATCGGCAACTGCGAACTGCCTGCTTTTAAAGGAGTTGTGACCGTGGCTTGCGACACGTGTGCGGCCTGAGCGCCCACCAGGTTCCCCGGACCTGGCTCCGCTCCCGAAAGTCCGGAATCGACAGAGCGCGCACCGAAGCCATCCACGGCAGAGGCGCTCGGAACCGCCGGGAAGATCTCTGTTTGTGCGAGCTGCGTTCCCTTGTCGGCGACCTGAACAACCGGGTCTGTCACAACCGGGACCGGCGCCGCCGTCTGAAAATTCAATGCCGCCCCAGAGACAACCGCAGACGGAGTTTCCTCCCCGGCCCGCTTCGCATCCGCGCACCTTCCGGAGTGGTCTGTTGTCCGGGCTCCCGCAGACTGCGCAGCCCCGGCGCTTGCGGAAAGTCCCGCGGCCTGACTCGCCGCGATTTCGCCCTGCGCCGTTATCCCTGCTCTCTGAGCCGCAGCCGCGGCCCTGAAAACGGTGGAACTGTTTGCTGGAGTCGCCTTCTGCACACCTTGCTGTGTCTTAGCTGTTCTCAACGAAAGAGCCAAACTACTCTCGAGGGCCCGAGGTCGCGAGGACGCGTTCGCTTGAGACTCGTCCTGTCCGCTTTCAGCTGCCTCCGGCGCTTTCCCCGCGCTCGCCGCTTCCGCAGCAAAGCTTTCCATTACACCGGCCAGGGAAGCCATCTGAGCCTGCAAGCTGGAACGAAAGCTTCCCGCGGCAGGCCCGAAAGTGGAGAAAGAGCCCAGAGCGCCCGATCCGGCCGATCCTGTCCCCGGAGCCTTGCCCTGCGCCTTTGCCAGGATCAGATTAGGGCCTGGCCCTGTACGCCCTCCCGCTCCCATCTCGATTCCCGCGGCAACCGTCATGCGCTGGATTCATGCAGATGCCGTGCCAAGGTGGCGGAAGATGGGTTAAAGCATTGTCAGGAATGGAACCACGCTTTCCAAATAAGGACCGGCAACGCGCTTTCACGTGGATTTTCTCTCAAGTTTCCTCTTCTGCGGCCCGGTTTCCCCCAGGGTCCGATTCTTTCTCCGCGCATTTGTAGATCATTTCGCTCCTCGGGCGCAGAATGGGTCTTGAGAGGATGAGCCAGGGAGATCGGTTCCACCGACGGGCTGTGAGCCCGGACGACAAGACGTCGCTCAAACCACCGGAGCCCTCAGCGGCTCGAGGTCCCCAGCAACTCGGGGTCCCTAGCGAAAGGTCCTTGTCTCTGGGGTGGCAACTGCCCCACGTTCCTCACCCCTCCCCCATCTTCGCCACATCCCTATGAAACCAAGGAGGTTAGACCCATAATCACCCTTTTGTTCCTGCTAAAACAAAGGACTTAGAGGTTGCGGAACCTGTGAAATCGGCTGTTATCGGCTCGTTTGCCTGGTTCGCCCGAGCCTCCGCTCGCCTCAACAGGACTGATTTCTTATCCTGCAAAATCGCGCGCCTCCGCCGGATTCGTGTCCGCACCGGCCCGATGCAGCCGGTTGCGGAACCAGTCGTCGAGCGCCAGCTGGCTGCGCCGGTCGGCATCCAGCTCATCCCGCGCCTCGGCCTCCTCGATCAGGGTCTCGGCCTGGCGCCGCTCCACCCTTTTGGCCAGGTACTCCTCGCGCAGAGCAGCCACATCCAGCTCGGCGTCGGTAATCCGCGGCGCGAGCAGCTGCGCCAGGCGGCCCGCCGTGCGCGTCTCCTCCAGGCCGGCCAGCCGGTCAGGCAGTTCTCCCGTGTGGACGCTGGCCTCCACCAGCCGTCGCCCCCGGCGGTCCAGCTCGACCGATGCCGTCTGCGCATGCTGCAACTGGTGGAGCTCTCCCAGCGCCGACTCAAGAGCCAGCCGCCCCTGCTCCTCTTCCAGATCCCGGATTCTCAGCAGCCTGTGCAGCGCGCGGGAGACGGCCATGGCTCAGACCTCCGCCGCCAGACTGGCGAGCCGTTGCACACACTCTTGAAAGTGGGCCTGCTCTTGCGCCTCCTGGGTCACGAAGGCCCGCATCGCCCCGCGGGCCCGCAGAGCGCGGTCGAGATCCGGGTCCGAGCCCGGTTTGTAGGCCCCGATCCGCACCAGGTCCTCGGACCGCGCGTAGACAGCCATCAACCGGCGGAGCAGCGCGGCCTGCTCGCGGTGGTCGGGCTCGGTGACCGCCGGCATCAAGCGGCTGATGGAGTCCAGCACCTCGATCGGCGGGTACCAGCCCTCGGCCGCCAGGGCCCGGGACAAGACCACGTGCCCGTCCAGCAGGGACCGCACCGCGTCCACCAGCGGGTCCTGCTGGTCGTCGCCCTCCATCAGCACCGTATAGAAGGCCGTAATCGAGCCCACCCGGAACTGCCCCGTCCGCTCCACGAGGCGCGCCAGCCGCGCAAACACCGAGGGAGTATACCCCTTCGACGTCGGCGGCTCCCCGGCGGCCAGGCCGATCTCGCGGGCGGCCATGGCGAACCGGGTCAGCGAATCGAGCACCAGCAGCACGTGCTTTCCCTGGTCGGCGAAGTACTCGGCCACCGTGGTCGCGGCCAGGCCCGCGCGCATCCGCATCAACGGCGACTGGTCGGAGGTCGAAACCACCACCACCGACCGCTTGCGACCTTCCTCGCCGAGCGAGTCCTCCAGAAACTCCCCCACCTCGCGGCCGCGCTCGCCCACCAGGCCCACCACCGTCACATCCGCCTCGGTGTTGCGCGTCATCATCCCGATCAGTGTGCTCTTGCCCACCCCCGACCCGCCAAAGATGCCCACGCGCTGCCCCCGCCCCACCGTAAGGAGCGCATCCAGCACCCGAATCCCCGTCCCGAGTGGTGTGCGAATCGGCACCCGGTCGAGCGGCGAGCGCACCACCCCGTCCAGGGTGAGCGTCTGAGCCACAGCCGGCGGCCGTCCCTCGTCGATGGGCTTGCCCAGCGCATTCAGCACCCTGCCCATCAGCGCCGGTCCTACCTCGATCTCCGGGTGCACCCCCAGCGCCGCCACCGGGTCCCCAAAGCGAATCCCCTCGGTGGTCTCGACCGGCATCGACAGTACATTCGACCCGCGAAAGCCGATGACCTCGGCCAGGTGCGGCTGTCCAAACTGGTCCTGAATCTCGCAGCACTCGCCCACCGAGGCCAGGGGGCCGGAGGATTCGATGGTCTGGCCCACCGACTCCAGCACCTGCCCGCGCCAGCGCCAGGGTTGGCCGCGGTTGAGGCGGGCAAAGTAGCGGCCGAGAAGCGGTCCCGCCGCTGCGCCAGAGGCGGGCGTCACAGCCGCGTCTCCCGGCCCGCGACCGCAGTGGCCTCGATTGCCGCAACGGCGCGCTCCGGCCTCGCACCGCCGGCCCGGTCGAAGAAGCCCCGCTCGATCTCGCTCAACTGTGCGCGCAGCCCCAGGTCCACCGAGCCCATCTCCGTCTCCACGACGCAGTCGCCCAGCCGCATTCCTTCTCCGGCCACCACGGTTGGCTTCAGCGCCAGATTCGGCAGGAGAGCCATGGCTTCTGTCCACAGGTTGAGCTCCGTTGGAGGAACGCGCAGCCGCACCTGGGTCGAGCCGGAGAGCTGCCCCAGAGCCACGCGGACCGCCCCGGTTAGCAGCAGCGCATCCATCTGCGCCTCGCGGCGAAGGATACGTGCGGCCACCGCCAGGGCCAGCTCCACCACCTCGTGTTCCACGGCGTGAAGAAACCGGTCCCGCTCCTGGACAAAACTCTGAATCAGCTCGGCAGCCTGCTGTGTGCGCTGCTCGGCCGCCGTGGCCAGAACCGCCGCTTGCGCCTCTCGCTCGGCCTGCCGCCCCTCCTGCCTGCCGCGCTCCCGCCCCGCTTCGAACGCCTTGCGCGTCTCCTCGGCCTGCCGCTTGTCGAACTCCGCGCGCAGGGCTGCTTCGGCAGGCGATCTGCCGTGCTCGTGCGCCGGATGCCCGTTTTGAGCGGACCCTGTTGCGGCCGCCTCCCCCCACCCCTCCCACATCGGCAATGGGGGCGCATCGGGGCCAGCCGGGTACTGAAAGACCTCGTAGTGCGCTCCGTTCTTCGTTGCCGATCCCGTCGGTTGCAAGAGCATCTCCCTTTTGAGGGGTCACGGATCAGGGGTCAGTCCCGGTGCGAACAAGGAATGATTTTGCACCAATGACCGACCGCCACCGCTGATCCCTGATCCCTGATCCCTGCTTCTACGCCAGCATCTCGTCCCCGGTTTCGAGCTTCAGCACCACCTTGCCCTCGGCCTCGAGGCGCCGCGCCAGGTTCAGAATCTCCTGCTGCGCCTGCGCCACCTCGCGCGAGCGCACCGGGCCCAGCACTTCCATGTCTTCCTTCAGCATCTCCACGGCCCGCGAACTCATGGACTTGAAGATCTGCGCCCGCAGCTCGTCGTTGGCCCCGCGCAGCGCCATGGCCAGCTGCCGCTTGTCCACACCGGAGACGATCTCGCGAATGGTAGCCGGCGGCACCGTTACCAGGTCCTCAAAGGTGAACATCAGGTTGCGAATGCCCAAGGCCAGCTCCGGCTGGCCGTCCTCAATGGTCTCCAGGATCTTTTTCGATTCCTCGGCGTTGAGCCGGTTGAGCAGGTCGGCCACGGCCTTGAAGCCCGAGTAGCTCTTGCACGCCGTGTCGCCCACGCTTTCCAGGCGCCGGTGCAGAATATGGGCCACTTTCTGCGCCATCTCCGGGGAAAACTGTCGCATCTCCGCCAGCCGCTGGATGGAAACGACCTTGTGCTCCTCGCTCAGGTTGTCCAGCACCTGCGAGGCGCGACGGGGGTCCAGGTGGGCCAACACCAGGGCGATGGTCTGCGGATGCTCCGAGTCCAGCAGCTTGCCCAGTTGTTGCGGGTCGGTACGTTGCAGCTTGGCCAGGTTGCCCTGCGCGGCCTCTTGCGAGCGGCGCACCAGCATCAGCAGATCATCGGCGCGCTCCTTGCCGAAGGTCTCCTGCAGCAGGCGGCTGGCATAGTCCAGGCCCCCATGCATCACAAAGCCCTGCGTCTCCAGCAGCTCCCAAAACTCCTCGAGTACCTCGGCCGACAGCTCCGGCGAGATGCCGCGCAGGTCGGCCAGCTCCTCGGTCAGCCGCTGCACATCCACTTCCGGAAGCGCGCGCAGAATCTCTCCGGCAAGTTCCTCACCCACCGCCACCAGCAGAATGGCGGCCTTGCGCAGTCCGGAGAGGTTTGCCGACTGCCGGCGCCGTGCTGTCCCGTTCTCGTTTCCCTCGGCCAAGTCGCTTGTCCTTTCCTCTTTCTGGCCCCGATTCGTGTGCCGGCTTAGTCGGAGTGAATCCAGCTCTGCAACAGGCGGGAACTCTGCGACGGCTCGCGCTTCAAATGCCCACTCACCTGCTCGAAGATTTCTTGCGCACGGATGCGTTCCGGGTCCACCTCAATCGGCTCCACTGGCTTGAAGGCCGGATGCGCGGCGTCCGCCGTTCCGCCGGGGAGTTCCCTGGTGGCGCCTCTTCCTGAGGCCGGCCCGGCAGAGCCTGCGCGGCGCAAGGCCGGACGCACTCCGAAGGCCAGCACCACCAGCAGTCCAGCCAGCAGGGCCAGGTATTTCACCAGCACAGGCGAGTTCTCCGCCGTGGCCAGCACCTGCCCGGGGAGCGAGGGTGGTTGCGCGGTGCGGTTCTCGTCAAAGGCCAGATCCTCAACCGTCAGCATGTCCCCGCGCGCCGGGTCGAAGCCCACCGCCGCCTGGGCCAGAGCCGTCAGGTTGCGCAGCTCTTCGGCGGAGCGCGGCTGCCAGACCGCCGCCTTGCCCTTGGCCGCTATCTGCGCCAATCGGTCGTTGACGACAATGGCCGCAGTCAGGCGCCTAACCCGGCCCGGGTTCTCCATGATATGCCGTGTGGTCTTCGAGGCGCCGTAGGTTCCGGACTCGGTCTTCGCCGTCTGAGGCGGCGTGGTCTGCTGCGGATAAACCGGCAGAGCCTGTGAGTTGGGCGCGTTCGAAGCGGTGCCGGGTACGCCTGCGGCCACCTGCTGCGGGCCGGTGGCCTGCTCCGTGCGCTGCATCGAGAGAGTCACCGTCTGGTCCGGATCGTAGGTTTCCTGGGTCTCCTCGGTGGCCGCCGCGTCGTAGTCCAGGGTCACCGAGGCGCGCACGTTGCCGGCGCCCGTGACCGGCTCGAGCGTCGAGACCAACTTTTCTTCCAGAGCCTGCTCGGCGGTCAGGCGTTGCGCGTCTGCGGTCTTCGGGCCAAGTGACACATGGCCGGCCGCATCCACCAGCACCACCCGGTCCGGGGTCAGCCCGTCCACGGCCGAGGCCAGCAGGTTGCGAATCGCCTCCGGCTCGCCGTCGGCCAGCGAGCGATGCCGCAGCTTGAGCACGACAGATGCTTTGGCGGGGCGCCCCTGCTCACGAAACAGCGAGTCGTGGGGCAGCACCAGGTGGACCCGCGCCGACTCCACGTCGCTGAGCGTTCCAACCGTGTGTTCGAGTTCGCCCTCCAGGGCGCGCTGATAGTTGACCTGTTCGTCGAACTCCGAGCCCACCCAGTTCGGCTTGTCGAATATCTCAAATCCCAGCCGCCCGCTCTTCACGCCGCCCTTCGCGGCAGTCGCCAGGCGGGCCTTGTCCAACTGGTCGGCTGGAACCCGGATTCCCGCGCCGTTGGCGGTCACATCGTAGGGAATCTGCGCCTGGGTGAGGATCAGGCCGGTCTGCCGCGCATCTTCCGGGTCAAGATCCGCGTAAAGGGTGCGCCAGTCGGTGCGCAGGCCGTACCAGAACAGGCCTGCGATCAGCGCCGCCAGCAGAGCCCCGGAGGTCAGCGCCCAGCGCCGCTCGGCGGGCTGCATGGTGCCCCAGCGAACCCGGCCCCTGCCCACAATTCCGGCCAGCCGGTCCGTCCATTGTGGCTGCCCCGGAGTTCCCGGCGAGCTCTTTTCCAACTGTGTGCCGGTGGCCATGATCCCCTTGTCCCGCTGCTTCTCGAATCTCAGTTCTTAACGGAGCCCGCCCTTGTTCGGCCCCTCTGGTCCAAGGTAGTCACCCGCCCGGAAGCAGTCCTAGAACTGCATCCCCATCACCGACTGGTAAGCCTGAACCGCCTTGTTGCGCACCGCCAGCGTCAATTCGAAGGCCATGCTCGCCTTCTGGGTCGCGATCATCGCCTGATGCACATCCACCCCGGTGCCGGTCATCAGCCCGGTCACGGCTGTCGTTGCCTGTTCCTCAAGCCGGTTTACCTCGCCCACCGCATCGGTCAGCAGATCGGAGAACGGGGCGGGTTCTTGAACTCCGCCAGCGGCGGAGGGCAAGAGCGGCGCTGCCCCTGCTCCAGCCAGGCCGGACAGACCCGGAACTGCGGCGGCCAGCGATTTCATCATCGGTTCCATCGGTCCTCCCTGCTCCCTCGGTCTTCGCGTTCGAGCCCTCGACAACTACGACTTGGCAATCTCCAGCGCCGACACGATCATGCCCTTCTCGGCCTGCACGGCGGCGCTGTTCAGACCATATGCACGTGTCGCCCCCATCAGGTCCACCATCTCTGTGAGGGGATTAATGTCCGGATACGAGACATACCCATCCGGCCCCGCGTCCGGATGCCCCGGATCGTAGCGCTTCAGCGGGGGGGCCTGGTCTTCCACCACCTGCGCGATGTGAACCCCCGGCGCCACCGCGCCCGATCCGGGCAGCGTCAACGTGGGCAAGGCAGCCGCGGCCAGCGTGCCCCCCGCCGGAGCTGCCGACGCCGCGTTCATCGCATGCAGAAAGCCCGTCTCCGGCTGGTCGGCGGCAAAGACCACATGTTGACGGCGGTAGGGCCCGCCCGATGCGGTGCGCGTGGTCTCCGCATTGGCCATGTTGGCCGCCACTACCTCGGCTCGCATCCGCTCGGCCTGCATGGCCTCGCCGGAAGTCTCCATCGCTCCAAACAGATTCATGGTGTCTGCTCCTTTCCGGACCGCTCAGCTGCTACTTGTCCGCGTGGATCGCGTCCATCACCATCTGGTTCTGCTCCCTCAACAGCGCCAGGCCGGTCTTGAACTTCAGTTGCGTCTCGGCCAGCTTCAGTCCCTCGCGGTCCATCGAGACATTGTTGCCGTCCGGCCGGGCGATCAGCCCGTCCACATCCCGGACCTGCGCCGGCCGGGGGGCTTTCCCCTTGCCCACTCCGTCCATGGCCTCGCGCATCTCGGCCTCGAAGTCCATCCCCACCGTCCGGTAGCCGGGCGTATCGATGTTGGCCATGTTGGCGGCGGTCAGCTTGATCTCATCTGTCGCCAGGTCCAGATAGCGGCCGATCTGCTCGCCCAGCCTTGTGTCAATCTGCATCGCCATCGTCCTCTCCACACCCTCCGCTCAGTGCACCGTGAGTCCAAAGTCGATCTCCTCGGCCGTCAGCACCGCCTCGTCGCCGGCCAGGATCGCGGCCCTCTCGAGCACGTGCTCCAGTTCCCTCACGTTACCCGGCCAGGGATGGGCGGCGAGCTTGGCCATGGCCGACTGGTCCACGCTCTTGACCGGCGCTTCCCGGCCCATCTTGGCCAGGAAGTGCTCCACCAGCAACGGCAGGTCCTGGGCGTGCTCGGCCAGCGAGGGGGTGCGGATGAGAAAGACCGCCAGCCGGTAATAGAGGTCGGAGCGGAACGCGCCCGTCAGCGTGTGCTCGGCCAGAGGCCGGTGCGTCGCGGCCACAATCCGCACGTCCACCTTGACGGTCTCGTTATCCCCTACCCGCTGCAGCTCGCCGCTCTCTACAAAGCGCAGCAGCTTCGATTGCAGCGCCAGCGGCATCTCGCCGATCTCGTCCAGAAACAGCGTGCCCCCGTCGGCCGATTCGATTCGGCCCACACGTCCTTGTACTGCGCCCGTAAATGCCCCGCGCGTGTGGCCGAACAGCTCTGCTTCAAGCAGTGCTTCAGGAATCGCCGCGCAATTGATGGCGACAAAGGGCTTGCGGCTTCTCAACGACAGCCGGTGGAGGGCCTCGGCCACCAGCTCCTTGCCCGAGCCGGTAGGTCCCTCGATCAGAACCGGGGTCATCCGCGGAGCCACCAAGCGGATGCGGCGGCTGACCTCGAGCATGCAGGGGTCGTTGCCGATCAGTTCCGGCAGCCGGTCGATCGATTTCTGCTCGCCGCCCGCAGTCGAAAGCGTAGTCGAACGGATCGGGACTGTCTTTTGCAGGCTGGGCAGGGCCTGGGGAGCCACTGGCCAGGGTTCCTGCGGCGCGGTGGCAGCCGCAGGAACCGCAACCGGCCAGGAACTGGTGTGCTTCGGGACCTGCGCAGCGGGAGATTTGTTCAGTGCGGGAGCGGCGTTCCATGCCGCCGTGTCGCTGTCCTGGGAGCGGCGCAGGGCGTAGAGAAGCTCCTGGCGGTAGGGGCCGCGAGGACTCTCCTGGATCGTCGAGCCGCCCGCGCTCACCAGGTCCACCTGGGGAAACCTTCCCCGGAAATCGTTAAGAAACTCAGCCAGATCGAGATCGGGCAACCAAGAGTCGACAATGACGGCCTCGGGAGCGGTGTTTTCGGCCTCCGTCCAGGCCTGCGCGCCGCCCTGGGCCTCGCGCACTTGCCAGCGCAGGCCGGTGAGGATCTCGGAGAGCCGCTGGCGGAAGCTGCGGTCGGCGCTGGCCACCAGCGCGGTGCGTTGGCGGGTGCGCGGAGCGGGATGGAGCAGAGAAACAGGAACAGGCTGCATGAGAAATCTCCTCAATCATCGGGTGGGTGTTCGAAGTTAGACCATTTCAGAGACTGGGCCAAGGACGGACGGCCGGGGCGGAACAAGCGGCAGAGCCGGGGTGGAGTTGAGAGCCACGCCTGCATCGGCCGGCACCACGTACCCCTGGCCGCGCACGGTGCGGATCAACTGCCCCGGCGGCGGGTCCTTGAGCTTGCGGCGCAGGTAGTTGACGTAGACGTCCACAATATTGGTCGTCTGCGCGGGCTCCAGGTTCCACACCGCATCCAGCAGTTCCACCCGCGAGACACACTGGCCGCGATTGAGCATCAGGTGTTCGAGCAGGGCGAATTCCTTGTTGGTCAGCACAATCGAATGTGAGCCACGGTGGGCCGTATGGTCCAGCCGGTCCAGTTCCAGGTCACCGGCCCTCAGCTGCAGCCGGGCTTCCCGCTTGCGGCGCAGCAGGACGCGGCAGCGGGCCCTGAGCTCATGCAGGCTGAAGGGCTTGAGCATCAGATCGTCGGCACCCAGGTCCAAGCAGCGAACCCGCGTGTCCACCTCCTGGCGCGCCGTCAGCACCATTACCGGCAGATCGGCATCGAGGGCGCGAAGCTCCCCAAGTACCTGCTCGCCGTCCTTGACCGGCATGTTCAGGTCAAGAATGGTCAGATCCGGCAAATCCTCTCGAAATGCCTCTACGGCTTGCCCTCCGTCGAGGGCCAGTCGAACCCGGTGCCCGTCGGCCTCCAGGCCGCGGCTCAGAAACAATCCCAGCGCCCTGTCGTCTTCGGCAATCAATAACCTCATGGCAACCTTTCTCGTGAGCAGCTTCCCATCTTCTGAGCAGCTTCCCATCTTCGCGCCCCTTCCAGCTCCTCACTTGCCGGGCTGGCTAAGGGGTTGCTAATCAAGTACGCATCTCCACCTTCCCTCGTAGCGATAGGGAACTCAAGAGTTGAGAAGCAGAAAGGTGTGGGGGCAGTTTCAGGATTGGCACAGGGGGCGATTGTGTCCCAAAATGGTACGGTCCTTGGGGAGGGTCAATGCCTAGCCATGCGATCAACTCTGCAAGTTCTGGGAGAACTCGCTCGGCCAGGCGTACCGGCTTGACCCGCACATCGAGTGCGGCAGAATCAACCTGGGCTTTCGAGGCCCCGGAGGAACTCGAGTCGGAGGGAGGCGGGGATTCACCCCGCGTATAAGGCCAGCCGAATCGGCGGGGCGTTAGTAGCCCGTGGTGAAAGTCCAGATTGCGGAAAACCTTCCCTCGGGGGCTAAAGCCCAGCGGCGATTCTATTGCGTTTGCGGCACGACTGAACAGGCTGCGGAAAAACTCAACGGGAGAGGCAAGAAGTGTCAGGGCACGACTTCAG
>Ga0209415_10003057_pt1 | contig 31176 bp, 26 predicted proteins | sample PeaSoiSIISIP2007_FD_187696 | JGI IMG/M metagenome (GOLD analysis project Ga0209415, IMG submission 187696) | Peat soil microbial communities from Weissenstadt, Germany - SII-SIP-2007 (SPAdes) (version 2) | ecosystem: Environmental > Terrestrial > Soil > Wetlands > Peat | place: Germany... | reverse complement strand
TCGACATGGACGAGGCCTTCGAGGTCGCCCAGGATTTGACCTATCGCTTGGCCAAGGCGGCCTACAAACTTTAAGGCGTAACCATTTTTCGTCGTTGCCGGGCTTTAAGGCCCGGCAATCCTTTAAGGATACCCGGGCTTAAAGGCCGGGCATGACGATGCGAAACAATTTAAGTCCGGTCGTGATCGGACCCACTTTGAAGGAAACAGACTATGCAAACCTTGCGACGCGAATTGCTCGCCAGCGGCAAGCTCACCGTAGCGCATACCCCGGGCGCGCCGATCTACCCGGTCAATATTCTGCAAATCGGCGACGGCAATTTTCTGCGCGGTTTCGTCGATTGGATGGTCGATAGCGCCAACGGCCAGGGCATGTTCAAAGGTGGCGTCGCCATCGCCCAGCCGCTGGCAAAAGGTCTGGCCGAACCGCTGAACGCGCAGGAAGGGCTCTTCACCGTCCTGCTGCGCGGGATCGAAGGCGGCCAGGAGGTCGAACTGCGCCGTGTCGTCAGCTGCGTCAGCCAAGCGATCAATCCTTATGAGCAATGGGACGCCATGTTGGCTCTGATGGCCAGCCCGGCGTTACGTTTCGTCGTCTCCAACACCACCGAAGCCGGCATCGCCGATGCCGACGAAGCCTATACGCCTGGCAAATGCCAGAACAATTTCCCGGCCAAGGTGGCGGCTCTCCTGCATGCTCGTTATCAGAAGCTGGGCGGCACCAAGGAAAGCGGCCTGATTTTCCTGCCCTGCGAATTGATCGAAGCGAACGGCACCAACCTCAAGCGTATCGTGTTGTCGCACGCCAAGCGCTGGACTCTCGACGCCGGCTTCATCGCCTGGGTCGAGACGCACAACCATTTCCTCGACACCTTGGTCGACCGCATCGTTCCCGGCTATCCGGCCGCCGAAGCGCCCGCTCTTTGCGAGGCGTGGGGCTACAACGATCCACTGGTGGTCGCCGCCGAGCCGTTCCATGTTTGGGTCATTCAAGGTCCCAAGGCCCTGGCCGAGGAATTTCCGCTGCACAAGGCCGGACTGAATGTCGTCTGGACCGACGATTTGCAGCCTTACCGGACCCGCAAGGTGCGGATTCTGAACGGGGCTCACACCGCCAGCTCTTTGGCGGCTTATTGCTCGGGTCTGGATACCGTGAAGTCGATGATGGACGACGCGGTGGTTTCCGCGTTCTTGCAGAAGGTCATGTTCGAAGAGATCGTTCCCTTCGTCCCCTTGCCCGAAGCGGAACGCCAGAGCTACGCCGCGACCATCATGGAGCGTTTCGGCAATCCCTATATTCGGCACGAACTGATTTCCATCGCGCTGAATTCGGTGTCGAAATGGAAGGTCCGCGTTCTGCCGACGGTGAAGGACTATGCCGCCAAGAACGGCCGGGCGCCGACGGGTTTGGCATTCTCCCTGGCCGCCTTGCTGTGGTTTTATAAGGGCGAGATGACGGGGGCCGACTATACCGGCCAGCGCGCCGCCGGCGCTTATCCGATCAAGGACGACGCGGCGGTGATCGAACGTCTCGCCGCGGCCTGGAAGGGTGCCAAAGCCGGTCAGGCTGCGGCATTGGTCTCAACAGTGTTGGCCGACACCCATCTGTGGGGCGAGGATCTGACCAAGGTGCCGGGTCTGGCCGAGCAGGCCGGCAAGGCGCTGACGGCGATCGAAGCCAAGGGCGTGAAAGCGGCGATCCAGGCTCTGTTGGCCTGATGTTAAGCTTGAGCCCCGCGATTGCGGGGCTCAAGCGTCTTTGTGACGCGATGGTCCTTGCCGTCAACCGTTTGGGCAGATGGGCGCAGCGTTTTTTGTCTCTTCGTCATACGCGGGCTTGACCCGCGTATCCACATGGTGGAACAAGCCAGCGGCCTGCCATGGACAGCCGTGGGTCAAGCCCGGCAATGACGAAAAAAGGGCATATTATTTAATATGAGTGTGAGGCACTCCAGAATAAATTCACCACAGAGACACAGAGATTAAGAGGGAATTTTGCCCTTATTATTCTCTGTGCCTCTGTGGTGATATTTTTATTCAGGTCTCACCCTTTTCTCACTTGATCGAGAAAAGCGTCGACATCCGACATTAGGGTCCCGGCCTGCTTGCTCATCGTCGAGGCGTCGCCCAACATCTGACCCGCCGATTGCGCCGCTTTGCCGGCGGCTTCCGTGACCAGCGTAATGCTTGACATCGCTTGGCTGCTGCCTTCGGCGGCATGCTGCACGCTCCGCGCGATCTCTCGCGTCGTGGCGTCCTGCATCTCGACGGCGGTCGCGATGCTGGAGGAAATGCTGTCGATCGACTTGATGGTGTCGCCGATATTGTTGATTGCCACCACCATTTCATGCGTGGCGGTTTGCATGGCGTTGACTTGCGTGGTGATGTCGCCCGTGGCTTGCGCGGTTTGCGTGGCCAGCGATTTGACCTCGCCGGCGACGACGGCGAACCCTTTTCCGGCCTCGCCGGCGCGGGCGGCCTCGATCGTCGCATTGAGCGCCAACAGGGACGTTTTGGTGGCGATGGCGTTGATCAGGGCGATGACCTCGCCGATCTTATCCGCCGCGGCGGTGAGGCTTCGCGCCGTCGCGTCGGTTCGTTCGGCCTCATTCACCGCTTGACGGGCGATGGTGACCGAACGCTGAACCTGGCTTCCGATCTCGGCGATGGAACTTGCCATTTCTTCGGCCGCGCTGGCCACCGTATCGACGTTGGTCGACGCCGCCGTCGATGCTTCCGCCGCGGCACGCGCCTCCGCCGATGTCATCTCGGCGATGTCGGCCAATTTCCCGGCGGTTTCATGCATGGTGCTGGCGCCGGATAACACGTCGCGCAGCAATCCCTTGATTTGGGCGTCGAATTGCTCGGCGAGCGCCAGAACCGCTTGACGCCGCTCGACGGCGGCGCGGCTTCGTTCGTCTTCTGCGCGGCTATTGGCCGACGCCACTTGGCGGGCGGTGTCCCGGAAGACTTCCAATGTTTTGCCCATATCGGTGATTTCGTCGCGGCCATCCACCGGGACGGCGATATTCAAGTCATTCTCCGCCAGACGCCCCATGCAGAAACGAAGGCGATCGAAGCGCTTGATAATGCGGTAGCGGACAAACACCATGGATCCGAGGACAACCAGCACGCTGGCCAAGCCGGAGGCGACAATCAGCATGAAGCCGTAATGTTCCGCTGCCCTGGCCACACTCGTCTCCTGTCCCGATTGTACCGAGATTCCGGACATCAGCGTGGTCAGGTGCGATTGCAGATCGAGAGAAAGGTCCTTGAGATTGACGTAAAGCCTATTGGCTTTTTCGGTGAGTTCGAGTTCATGCCCGCGGATCGCCGGGACGGACTCCTGTTCGTCCACGGTGAGCAGCGAAAAGCGTTCGAGAACGCTTTCGCGGGCATCCTTGTCGAACATCTCCGGCACCTTTTCGAGGTAACCGCTCATCTGCGCAATCTGACCTTTTCCGCGGATCATCGCCGCGCTCACCGCGGTGGCGTCTCTCTCGTTGGCCGCGGCCAACAGAATATTGAACAGAGTATCGCCGCACTTTTCCAGGTCGTTTAAAACGGCCCGCTCCGCGGCGGCGTCGCTCAATCGGATCAATTCGGAGCGCAGCTCATCCTGCGTGCTGCTTTCCGACCGCGCTTTGAGCTTTTTGACCTCATTGCCAATCACCGTCATGGTGACGTCGGCCACTTGAATCTTGGGGCGCAACAAGATGCGGTAGATGGTGCTCGCGCTTTGCAGCTTTTTCAGTGTGTCCTGTTTCGTCTGCGCCACGGCGAATCGTTCGGTGATGGTGTTGTCGAGTTCCTCGAGTTTCGCGCGCATCGATTCGTTGGCCTTGCGCAGGCCGTCAAGGTTTTCCTTGGCGTCATCGGACGATTTGACATCGACGACCGTACGGGAAATCTCGTCCATCCGTTGCTTGATGTCGGCAAAGATGGCGTCTTTTTCCTCCTTGGTCGCGGCGGCGATCATGGTGGGCGCGGCTCCGACGACCCGCTGGCTTTCGGCGGCCAATTTGTCCGCGAGGAAAACCTGCGGCAGGCGTTCCTCGGATATCAAGGACAGGGATCGCCCGAGTCGATTAAACGATATGTATGACGCGGCCATGCTGGAGATCACGAAGACGGTGACAATCAGCAAGGCAATCGTCAAAGTCTTCCCAACACCCATTGAGAATGGAGATTTCATTTCCGAAAGTTCTCCCAATACTCATTATCCTAAATTCGGCAGATGAACCACAGAGACACAGAGAACGCAGAGGAAAACAAATATTTTTTTGAATATATCTCGTCATTTTTCGGATGAGACTCACGGTTTTCCGTAATATTTTGAAATATCTCTGCGCTCTCTGTGTCTCTGTGGTGAAATGCTTTTTTCAGGACTAAAAATTGAACTGTTATTCGTTATCTGTCATGCCGGATAGTCCGGTGGAGTCCCCTAAGACCAAGGTCGCCTTTGCAAGGGTCAAAGCTAGCGTTTTCCCTTTACAGCTGTCGCTGTGATGAAATCGCTCGCCCCTTGCGGCGGCGACGCGTGACGAAACAAGCCCGAGACACCCTCGGTCAACGGTCCCGTCCCGCGGTCCATCTCCGATTTTGCCGCAATGATGTTCCGGACGAAGGCGGCCGCATCTTGAAACGCGGTCATGGCTTCCGGCAGGGCATCGGACATTTGCATGAACCCATGCAGGACGCCTTCGTAGACTTTGAATTCGAACGTCGTATTCGTTTTCAGCAGCCGTTGCGCCAGCCGAACGCTGTCATCGCGCAAGGGGTCGAGCCCGGCGGCGGTCACCAGCAAGGGGGGGAGTCCCGACAACTCGGCGAAGAGCGGGGATATCCGGGGGTCGAGCGCATTATGGTGCGGGCCGCACAGATAATTTTTCCAGTACCAAGCCATTTTCTCAGTGGTCAGACCGAATTCGCCTTGTCCAAAAAGCTGATGCGATTCGGTGGCGGTGTCGGTGGAATAGGCGCCGTAAAACAACAGCGCCGCATCCGGCATGATTTCACTCAGATTGCGCAGGTCAAGCAGCATCGCCAGGGCCAGATTGGCGCCCGAAGAGTCGCCTGCGAAAAACCAGGGGCCCTGATCGGCGGCCTTGGCCCGCAACCACCGCCATCCCCAGCTGCAATCGTTCAACCCTGCCGGAAACGGGGCCTCCGGCGCCAAACTGTAATCGAGGCCGATGACGGCGCATCCGGTCAAATCGGCCAATCGGGCCATCGCTCCCAAATGCGTCTGGTTGCATCCGAAGGTCCATCCTCCGCCATGGATGTGAAAGATGGTGCCGGCGGCACCGGTCATCCGGTCCTTGCTGGCGATGCGCATCATTCCCAGGGCCGACGCGGATGTCCGTCCCAAGGGATTGTTGGGGATGTCGAAATATTCGATGTCGAATCGGCTCTTGTCGATCCGATTCCAGCGTTCGTGACTGCCGATGAATTGTTGTCTCGCGTCATTGATGGGGATGCGGGTGGGATCGGGAAGATGTCGGTCCTCCGCTTGGACGCGGGTGTAGAGCGCTTCCATCGATGGCGACATGCCGGGCCGGCGATGCGACGGGAAGGGGGAGTGTCGGTCTTCCATGCCGAAGCAACTCAAGACATGCTGGCGCATGACGTTCTCGACGCCGTCGATGTCGCCTTTTTCCAAAGCCTCGACGATCTCGTGATGACGCCGCGCGGTTTCCATCAAGGCCCGGAGAGGCTTCGATTGGGCGATCTTGTTGCGATGGTTATAGACGGAACAACGGACAAGGATCGGCACCAAGGCCGGAAGGTTCGCCACGCGGAACAGGCCCATGTGGAATTCCAGATCCTTTTCGAACAGCGCATAGTTGTCGTCGCGTTCGGCGGCGGCCTCCATCTCTTTGATGATGGCCCGCAAGGCTCTGAAATCGGCCGGTTGCAGCTTGGAGATGGATTGGCGTACCGCTTCCATTTCCAGTCTCGACCGCAAATCGAGAAAGACCTGCGCTTCGATCGGCGAGATGGAGGTGACCGATGTTCCCCGATATCCCTGGCGGGCGACCAGCCCATCTTCCTGAAGCCGCAACAGCGCTTCTCTCACCGTGCTTTGGCTGCACTGCATGGACGCCGCAAGTTCCAGTTCGACAAGCTGTTGACCCGGTGCCAAGTCGGACATGATGCATTGCCGCTTGAGCTGCGCGTAAACGTCATCCGCTTTTTTTCCAACCGACTTACGCATTGCGTCGTAACTCCATCCCTGTCACCCGCGTTTGTTGTAGATAGCTTGAGCGCGCCGCGACCGCCATAGGCATAATTAAGCCGCAGGCGAGGTGATCGCGTGCTGGCCCGTCGATTCCAAGACAGCCCGCCAGCAATCGGACGCCAAGTTGAGCGTCTTGCGTCGTCTGGTCACCAGATGTAGCGGCAAATGGACATAGCGGCCGTAGAGCTTGCTGACCACCATCCCCGTTTTTCCGGCCATGGCGGCATGCACGGCGAGTTGTCCGAGGAAGCCGCAATAGACCCGATCATTGGCGTTGGCGGGCACGGAGCGGATCAGATAGCTGGGATCGATATATTTGAAGGCATGGGATAGCCCTTGCTCCTTCAGATGGCGGCCGATTTCTCGGATCAAAAGGCCCGCGATGTCGCCCAGCACCGGATTTCCCGAGGCGTCGGTCTGGCTGGCCTGGGAGAGCAAATGCTGGCCGGCGCCTTCGGCGACGACGATCACGGCATGTCCATGATCGACGAGACGTTGTTCCAGCCACGGCAGCAGGCCATTTTTCCCTTCAAGCGCGAAAGGCGCTTCCGGAATCAGGACACAATTGACCTCTTTCAGCGCCAAGGTGGCTTGCGCGGCGATAAAGCCGGATTCGCGGCCCATCAGTTTGACCATGCCGATCCCGTTGGGAACGCTGATCGCCTCGGTGTGGGCGCAGCGGATAGCCTCGCCGGCCTTCTCCACGGCGGTGTCAAATCCAAAGGACGATGTCACCAGATTGATGTCGTTGTCGATGGTTTTGGGAACGCCGATCACGGCAATGTCGATGCCGCGCCGTTGCACCTCCTCGGTGATGCGCATGGCCGCCTTCATGGTGCCGTCGCCACCGATGACGAAAAGCATATTGATGCCGAGGCGTTCGAGGGTGTCGACAACCTCATCGATGGGTTGCGGTCCACGCGACGTTCCTAAAATGGTGCCGCCCAACTGATGGATGCCCGACACACTGGCCGGCGTCAATTCGATCATCTCATGGCCAAATTTGGAGATGAATCCTTGGAGTCCAAACCGGGCGCCCACCGTGGTCGCCGCATGATAGTTGTGATGGGCCTCCATGACGATCGCATGGATGACGTCGTTGAGGCCGGGGCAGAGCCCGCCGCAGGTGACGATGGCGATCTTGGCCTTGGTGGGTTCGAAATAAAGGTTGGCCTGCGGTCCCGCCAATTGGAAATTGATGTCGGTTTCCTCGCTGATGTCGTCCAGATCTTCGGGACTCAAGCGGATCGTGACGTGATGGTCATCGGAAACGAAGCGGCCGGGCAGCGGAGAGGAAATCGTCGGCGCACCGAGGGTCGCGATCGTCGTGTCCAAAGCGCACTGCTTGGGATGTCGTGACATGAACTCCTCCGAATGGCGGCCCGAAGGCCACCTTAAAGCAATTGACGCTCCATTCTGCTACGAGTGGCTTCGGAGGAAAACACTTTTATCGATAATATTATCGATAATCTTCAAGGGGCGAATCATTCATCATCGCCCCGTCAGTGCGAGCTCCCCACCGAGGATAGAATTTCGCACTGCCGGAATCGCCCTTGCTTCTCGTCACCCAAGGGGCCGGACCCGTGATTGTCTTTGTGCGCCAGACAAGGATGCTCTGATGACCGAGGGATTTCCGGATCAGGTCCGGCAATGATGATAAGGCAAAAAGATTATTTCACCGCAGAGACACAGAGATCGCAGAGCATTTTTTCGAAGTGTTGCGGAAACAGAAAGGATTACCCGAAAGCTGAGGAGCGCCATTCGACAAAATCATTACTTTTCCTCTGCGCTCTCTGTGTCTCTGTGGTTCATCTACCGAATTTAGAAAAAATAGTCGTTGAGTCCGTCAAGTTCTACAAAATGGTGATCGCACGACGCGCTACGGGTTAAGGATGCACCGGTCCGCTGCCGGCGCCGGTTCGGACGAGAGCCGCGGCGATTTCGTCGAAATCGCCTTTGGTCAATTCCAGGCTGGCGGCGCCAAGCCAGTTATCGATCTGAGCCGGTTTGCGGGCGCCGACGATGGCCGCCGTGACACCACGCCAGCCCAAGGTCCAGGCGACGGCGATGGCGGCGACCGAAACCTCATGGCGCGCCGCGATCGGCCGCAAGGCTTCGGCCAGGGCGAGGTTGCGCGACAGCCCCTCGCCGGTGAATTCCGGCGAGCGCGAGCGCCAATCGTTTTTGGGAAGGTTGGCCGCCCGCAGGGTGTTGAAGGTGCCGGTCAGCAGGCCCGATTGCATGGGGCTGTAAACGATCACGCCGGTGTTATGCTCGGCGCACCAGGGCAGCTCAGCGGCGCCGACGCCGCGGCGGATCGCCGAAAAGGGAGGTTGCAGGGTATCGACGTGGCCGATCGCTTCGGCTGCGGTCAATTGCGCGATATTGTGGTTGGACAGGCCGACCGCCCGGACTTTTCCCTCCCGCTTGAGATCGAGGAGGGTCTGCCAATAGCTTTCAATCGGCGTTCCGTCTTCGGCCGGCCAGTGCACCTGGTAGAGGTCGATCCGCTCGACGCCGAGACGCCTGAGGGAGTTTTCGACCTCGCGTCGCAGGCTGTCCGCTTGACCGATGCGGCGCGGCATGGCGGTCGGGTTGGTCTCGTCCCAGATCAGACCGCATTTGGTGAACACATAAGGCTGCCGGCCGGCGGGAATCTGGCGAAGAGCTTTGCCGACGACCTCTTCCGAGCGGCCGAGTCCGTAGACGGCGGCGGTATCAATCCAGTTGATGCCGCGATCGATGGCGTGGCGGATGGCGGCGACGGAGTCGTTGTCGTCCTGATCGCCCCAACCGGCCGCCCAGTCGCCACCACCGATCGCCCAGGCGCCGAAGCCGACGCGGGTGATCTGCATGTCGGTGGCGCCAAATTGGCGGGTTGGCAAGTCGCTGACGGTTTCAGCCATGATTCTCTCCATTCCTGATTGATCTGAGCGACTCTTGATTACGAACCGGCATCCGTTTCTTCCCGCAACAGAACGTCGACCACCTGTGACAGATGGGCTCGAACCGCATCGCGAGCCTCATCCGCATCGTGCCGGCGCAGGGCGTCGATGATGCGCAGGTGGTCGCTGAGAGTCGCATCCCTGTTCTCGAGAAGATGGGTGCGCTGGCTCAGGACTTTGAAGGCGAGCGCATATTGATGATCCCACAAGCCTTCGACGATGGAGGATAGCACCATGTTGCCGGTGGCGGCGGCGATGCGAATGTGAAATTTTCGATCCGTCTCGTAATGCGATTCGTTTCGACTCTTATGCAGATGCATTTTGTCGAGAAGCGCCTCGATCTCGTTCACATCCTGTTCGGTCGCTTTGAGGGCTGCGGCATGGGCGATTTCGCCTTCGATCAGGATGCGCGCCGAGATGATGTCAAAGGGGCTGGGGCCAATGTCCCCGAGATTGAAAACACTCAAAGGCGGTCGCTGTTTGGCGGGTTCTTTGACATAGGTCCCGGACCCGGAGCGAACCTCGATCAATCCGGCGATTTCCAGCGCGACCATCGCCTCGCGAACCATGGGGCGACTGACTTCGAGCATTTTCGCCAAGTCACGTTCCGGCGGCAGGCGGTGCCCCGCCGGAAATTCCTTCTTGCGAATCAATTCATCGATCTGATTCGCAACATGTTGATAGAGGCGACAATTTCCAACGGGCTGAAACGGCATGGCGTGCCTTCTGATTTCGGAAAATTGGACGAAACGAAAAACCCTTTCCCGAGGCGAGCGTCGGTCGAGGCCGGTTTCGTCACCAAGGGGGCGGCTTGTTGTTGGCAAGGCCATAAAAACAATTGGCCTTGCCACCTGACCATTCCATTTTCTGGGAGGATTGTCCAGACACCTCCGTGCCCGCGGCGGGGCATTTCCAGGGTAACGAATTCAGATTTAAAAAGAACACATCTAAACACAGATGCCGCTTCGCGGCGCACAGATGACAAGGGATGAGGTTTCCTGCGCGGCCCTCAGGCAATGGAGATATAAGGCGAAACGAAGCAGGATTGATGCCTGAAATCGCCCTTTTTCCGGTATTCTGGCAAAATGAAAATCGCGGCGTGGGTACCCCGTTATGCAGTCTGTCGGCCCGACGCCGCCGGTGCAGAGCGTGATTCCCAGCAGGGTTTCTTGACTGACGGCGAATTATCGATATTATTATCGATAAACACGGATGGCGCTGCATATCCTGGCGCACAGTGGAAAAGCGGGAGGAAATATAATGATTGGAAAAATCACAAGGACTCTCTTGGCGTCTTGCGGTTTGGCCGCCATGGTGAGCGGCGCCGCCCGGGCGGATCAAACGGTCAATTTCTGGTATCACTTCGATAGTCCAGAAAATGTCAGCATTATGAACGACTTGGTCAAAACGTTCGAAGGCAAGAACGCCGGGATCAAGATCAATGCCGAAAATCTTCCGTGGAATAACTATTACGACAAGTTGTTCACCTCCCTCGTCGGCGGCAAGGCTCCCGACGTCGCCATGGTCAAGCTCGCCCAGCAGCCGCAGTTGTTGGAAATGGATGCCCTGGAACCGATCGGGCCGCGGCTGACGAGTTGGCCGGGCAAGGCGGATCTGGGGGCCAACCTGCTCGATATCTCCAAGGCGAGCGACGGCAACCAATATTATCTGCCGTTGCAATATGTCGTTGTTTATCTCTATTACCGGGCCGACCTTTTCGCCGCGGCCAAGCTCAATCCTCCCGCGACCTGCGAGGAGTTTCTCGATGCCGCCAAGAAGTTGACCGTGCCGGCGAGCGCCAATGCCGGCGTGGAACAATTCGGCTTTGGTCTGCGCGGCGGCAAGGGTGGTTATGACAACTGGGGGCCGTTCGTGCTGTCCCAGTCCACCTTCGAGCCCGGCGGCCTGAAAACGGCGAAGGCCATCGCCGCCAACGGCTGGTATGTCGATCTTTTCCGCAAGCATAAGGTGGTGCCGCCGTCGGCCCCGAATGACGGCTTCAACGAAATCATCAGTACCTTCAAATCCGGACGTACGGCGATGATCTTCCATCATATCGGGTCGGCCAAGACCATGGTGGACGCGTTCGGGGATAAAGTGTCGGCAGTGCCGGTCCCCTCCTGTGGCGGCGGCCGTTGGACCTCGTTCGGCGACGAATCGACCGCTCTGTTCAAGGCTTCAAAGGTGAAAGACGCCGCGTGGAAATGGATGGCGTTCCTCTCGGAAGCCGACAACAACGTGAAGTTCGTCCAGGCGACCGGTCAGATGACGGTGACAAAGAGCGGCGGCGTGAAGATGAACTTCCCCGAGCGTTTCGTGAAGGCCACCGAGGCTTCTCTGCCATTTGCTAAGCCGTTGCCGGCGGTTCCGCAGTCGGCCGATTTCGTCAACACGGTCTGGCCGGTCAATATGCAGCGCGCGCTGAATGGGGAAATCACCCCGGCTCAGATGATGGAAACATTGGACAACCATTTCTTCAAATAGGGGCTAAACCCTAAGGGGCGACACCCGCCAGCCGCGACCATTCCAAGGCGCACCGGGGAATGGCCAGAAACAGTTCTCTGGCGGGTGTCAAACCAAAATATTACAGATTTTACAGACAAATCGAAGTCGACAGGCCAATAACGAAGAGCTGCCTGATCCTGGGGAGGAGTGCTGATGTCTGCCCATTCGGACGTGCGAAGAACGCCATATATATTACTGTCTCCTGCGATATTGGCGATGCTCGTCGTCGTGTTCTACCCGATGTTGGAAGCGGTTATTACAAGCTTGCATCGGAGCATTTTGTGGCGGCCAAAGGATGTCGCGTTCATTGGCCTCGATAATTATTTTGCCATTTTTCACGATCAGGTCTTTTGGGAATCGCTGGGGCGGACGGCGTTGTGGATCGGTATAACCATTCCGTTGCAGCTTTTGCTGGGCTTCGTCACCGCTCTATTGCTCAATCAGAAATTCTGGTGGCGGCCGGTGGCGCGCAGTCTGATCCTTATCCCGTGGGCCTTGCCCAGCGTGGTGATCGGCCTGATGTGGTCGTGGATTTACCATCCCCAGGTCGGCGTCTTAAATGATCTGCTCATGCGCGTCGGCATGCTGCAAAGCGCGATGCCCTGGCTGGCCGATCCCCACAGCGCGCTATACGCCATCATTGCCGCCCTCGTCTGGCAGGGCTTTCCGTTCTTCGCCATCATGATCCTGGCCGGATTGCAGACCATTCCCGGCAATCTTTATGAAGCGGCGTCGATCGACGGCGCCACCGCCTGGCAGAAGTTCATTGAGATCACCTTGCCGGGCTTGAAAAGCGTGTTGGTGACCGCCGTCATGCTGCGGATCATCTGGGTCGCCAATTCCATGGATGTCATCTATGTGATGACCGGCGGCGGACCTGGTTACGCCACGCATACCCTTCCCTTGTACGCCTTCAAGCGAACCTACAGCAGCATGGATTTCGGTTATGGATCGGCACTGGCGGTGACGTTCTCCATGGTGCTGCTGGTTTTGATCATGGTCTATCTGCGCCGCGTCGGAAAGGACATGAAATGACCCCCCGTCAAACCAAAATGCTGCGATCGCTGCTCTTTGTGCATGTGCCGATGATCCTGATCGTCTTGTTCGCTCTCGCGCCCTATTTGTGGATGTTGCTGACCTCGCTGAAAGACGAATCGACTCTCTTTGCCGCCGGTCGCACCATTCTCCCCAATCCGGTGACTCTTCAGAACTATGTGCGGCTGTTTGCCAAGACAGGCTTCGTGTCCAACCTCGGCCACAGTTTCATCGTGGCCTGCGGCGCGGTTCTTCTCGGTTTGTCGGTCAGCATCACGGCGGCCTATTCCTTCTCCCGCTATCGCTTCACCGGCCGGCGGCCGCTCATGCTGCTGTTCCTTCTGATCAATATGTTTCCCGTCGTGCTTCTGATCATTCCGCTTTTCATCATCATGCGGCACTTGAATCTGCTCGATACCCATCTCGGCTTGATTCTGGCGCATTCGACCTTCGCCATTCCCTTCGCCACCTGGATGATGATCAGCTATTTCGACGTGGTGCCGAAAAGCCTCGACGAGGCGGCGCAGGTCGACGGTTGCACGGCGATTTCCGCGATGGTGCGGGTGGTTCTGCCGGTCATGATTCCCGGCATCATCGCCACCGGGATCTATATCTTCATCACCTCCTGGAACGAATATCTCTATGCGTCGGTGCTGGCGGGGCAAGCCGTCCGCGTTCTGACCGTCGCCATTCAGACCTTGATCGGTGAATATGAAATTGCCTGGGGACTGCTGACGGCGGCCGGTGTGATCGGGGCGCTGCCGGTGACGATTCTCTTCTTATTCGTGCAACGGCGTCTGATCTCCGGAATGACGCAGGGCGCCGTGAAGGGGTAAGGCGCATGACGAACGCGATCGGCATCATTTCCATGCAATATCGCCGCCCCTTCGCTGTCGAACATTTTGATCAGTTCGCCCGTTGGAAGGCGGCGGGATATGATTTCGTCGAATTGCTGGTTCCCGATCCCGGCGAGATGGATTGCCGGCTTTTGCGCCGGGCGTTGGATGACGCCGGTCTGTTCGCCATCGTCACGGCGCGCGTCAACAAAGAGCGATCGGTGACGGCCGATGAGGCGGAGGTCCGCCGGCGGGGATCGGACTATCTTCTCTACTGTCTCGAGGTGGCGAACACTTTAGGCGCCACGGTCGTCGGCGGTCCTCTTTACGGAAGTCCGTTGGTTTTCGCCGGCGTGGCGCCGCATCCGGTGAGTGATGACCTCAGGCAGCGTCGAATCGCCTGGTGTGTCGACGCGCTGTCGACGGTGGGGGCTGCGGCCGGCAAGGCCGGACTCCGTCTCGCCATCGAGCCGTTGAATCGCTATGAGACGGATTTCGTGAACACCGTCCGTCAGGGCGTGGAGCTGGTCCAAAGGATCGATCAGGCCTCGGTTGGGCTGACCTTGGACACATTCCATATGAATATGGAGGAAGACGACCTCTGCGATGCGATCAGGATCGCCGGGCGTCATCTCACGCATTTCCAGGCGAACGAAAATCATCGCGGCTACCTCGGCACCGGTCATCTCCACTGGACGTCGGTGGTTCGGGCTCTGGAGGCCGCCGACTATCGGGGGGCCATCACCTTGGAGCCATTCCGTCGCCGGGATGACCGCATCGGTGTGACCTTCGCCCAGTGGCGACCGCCGTCACAGGATGAGGCGGCGGAGTATCGGGCGAGTTGCGCCATGATCCGCACCCTGATCGCTCTGAACGGGAGCCGGCAATGACCGTCCGCGTGGCCTGGATCGGCTGTGGCCGCCATGCGGAGCAGATGCTGCTGCCGCAGATCACCCGTCATGATGTGGAGATCGTCGGGGTTTGCGATATCAACGAGGCGGCGGCCGTGGCCACGGCCAAACGCTATGGCGTGCGTCACGTGCTCACGGATTATCGGGATCTTCTCGATGTGCCGGGCATCGATGTCGTCGGCATGGCTGTCGGGCCGACGCAACATCGCGACTTTGCCTTGGCCGCCCTGGCCAAGGGCTGCGACGTCTTTATGGAAAAGCCCTGTGGCGGCAGCGTGGCCGATGCGCAAGCGATCGAACGGGCGGCCGAGAGGGCGGGGCGTACCGTCGGCGTCGGTTTCATGAAGCGGTTCTCGACAGCCAACCGCATCGCCTACAATGTCGTCAAAAGCCAAGGCTTCGGCGCGGTGGCGGGTATTTTTGGGGAATATATGACGGCGCCGGCCTATTTCAAAGCAGGCGACGTGGTCGATTATTCCAATTTTTATCTGCACCATTGTATCCATTATATGGATCTCCTTGCCTATTTCGCCGGCCCCGTGCAAGCCGTGACCGTCTTTCGCCATGAAATGGCTCCGGGAAAGCTTCTGTTGCACGTGCATTTCGATTTTGCCGGCGGGTCCCTCGGAACCGTGCTGATGGGCACAATTCAGTCGCGGGGAACGCCGGTGGAGCGGTTGCAGATCATGGGAGACCATCGCCGCGTCGAGGTCGAGGGCGTGATCGATGTTCGTTATTTCCGCGATCCCTTGTTCAAGGCGGACGATCTCGATGCGTCTTTGACCGACGAGATCGACACTTTGAGCTGGAAGCCGAATTTCACGGCGGCGGCCAATGAGGATTTCAAAGGATATCACGCCATGTTCGGCGCCTTCTTCGCCAAGGTGAACGGCGCCGCCAACGACATGCCCACCATCACCGAGGGCGTCCGGGCGATGAAGGTGCTCGACGCCATGATCGCCGGGGTGGCGCGGCCGGGAACGCGTATCGATGTCGTGCCGTCATGACGGTTGTGACGGTGGCCGGCACGGAAGAAAGAGTTCGGTTCCGCGTGATAAAGCGCGGGAAACCATTAAAAAGTTATCTGGGAGACTCCCCATGTCATTTATCAGTCTGAGGAATGTTTACAAAAGCTATGGCGCGGTGGATGTCATTCACGGTGTCGATTTGGAGATCGATAACGGTGAGTTCATCGTTTTCGTCGGCCCCTCCGGCTGCGGGAAAAGCACGCTGATGCGGATGGTGGCCGGCCTGGAGGAGATTACCAAAGGCGAGGTCCATATCGGAGGCCGGATCGTCAACGATCTGCCGCCCCGCGATCGCGATGTCGCCATGGTGTTCCAGGATTACGCGCTCTATCCCAACAAAACGGTTTTCCAAAATATGGCCTTTGGGTTGCAGTTGCGGAAAACGCCGGCTCAGGAACTGCAACGGCGCGTTGCCGAGGCGGCGGAGACACTGCAGATCACCCATTTGCTCGACCGCCTGCCCAAGGCGCTCTCGGGCGGACAGCGGCAGCGCGTGGCGATGGGTCGCGCCATCGTGCGGGAACCGAAGGTCTTTCTGTTCGACGAGCCTTTGTCCAACCTCGATGCGTTGTTGCGCAACCAGGTTCGCGCCGAGATCAAGAAGCTCCACAAACGGACCAAGGGAACGATCATCTACGTGACCCACGATCAGGTCGAGGCGATGACATTGGCCGATCGCATCGTCGTGCTGCGGGCCGGACATATCATTCAAGTGGGGACGCCGGACGAGATCTATCATCATCCCGCCCATCGCTTCGTCGCCGAATTCACCGGGTCTCCGCCGATGACGTTGGTCAACGCGCGCGTCGAGCCTGCTGGAGACGGTTTGGCCGTGGTCGTCGAGGGCGTCGCGCCCTTGCGTCTGCCGTCGCATCTGGCGGCCGATGTGATGCCCTATGTCGGACGGGAGGTGATGTTCGGCATTCGTCCGGAAAATCTGCATTTGGCCGATCGCAACACATCGCCGCAGTGGCCGACATTGTCTTTGACCGTCGATCTGGTCGAACCGATGGGCGCGGAAAACCTTCTCCATTTCGCCTTCGGCAAAGGCGATCTGATCGGTCGCTTTGGAACCGGCGTGCGGCCGACGGAAGGGACGAGCCTGACGATCGCCTTCGACCCGGCGCGGTTTCATCTGTTCGACAAGGAGAGCGAAAAGGCGATCGGCGACGCCAAGCCGTTGGCGCAGACCCACGATGTCGTTCGCGCCGCTTATGCCGAGCCGGCCGCGTGAGGCGGTTTATCGTCATACGCGGGCTCGACCCGCGGCTGTCCGGCACGGTTTGTGCCCTCAATATTCAGGGAAGCTCATGCCTGATCGTTCAACCAAAAGCCGTCATGCTCGTGCTTGACACGAGCATCCACGTGCCTGCTTCAAATGACGCCGCTTGATCCGCACAACCATGGATTGCCGGATCAAGTCCGGCAATGACGGTTTTTGGTTATGACCGCAACTCAAATAGAGGCGGAGCACAAACCGTGCCGGACCGCCGTGGAGTCCGGCCATGGCGCGAAATGGGGCAGCCGAAAAAGGATCGCAAACTGTCTTAAATCGTCGGTGTAAACCTTGACTTGAATTATCGATAATGTTATCGATATTGCAGCCGGATCGAAGGCAAAAGCCCGGAACGGCTGCAAGAATGGAAGGACGGGACCAGGATGACCTTGGACGAATTGCAAGAGCTAAGCCGGCAAATCCGGATAGATGTCATAAAATCGGTGGGCACGGCCAAGTCGGGCCATGTCGGGGGGTCGGTGTCCTGCGCCGAAATCCTGGCGACCCTCTATTTCAGTGCCATGAAGGCCGATCCGGCTTTGCCACCCGAGGCGCGCGATAAATGTGTTCTCAGCAAAGGACATGCGGCGCCCGCCCTTTACTCGGTTCTGGCGCATCGCGGCTATTTCCCGCGCGAGGAACTGCTGACCCTGCGGAAGTTGGGGTCGCGCTTCCAGGGTCACCCCGACATGAAAAAGACCCCCGGCGTCGATGCCTCGACAGGCTCGCTCGGACAGGGCATTTCGATTGCCGTCGGCTTGGCCTTGGGCGCCCGCTTGCACAAATCCCAACAGAAGATCTTCGCCATTGTCGGTGATGGCGAAGCGCAAGAAGGTCAGTTCTGGGAAGCCATGATGTCGGCGGTGCATTACAAGCTCGCCAATCTGACCGTGATTATGGACAACAACGGTCTGCAGATCGACGGCACCAACGAGCAGGTCATGAGTCTGGGTGACATCAGGGCCAAGGCTCTGGCGTTCGGCTTCGAGGTGATCGAGGTGGATGGCCACGACATTCCGCAGCTGCTGAATGCCTATGCCGTGAAGACCCAAGGTCCGAAGTTCATCCTGGCGCATACGGTGAAGGGCAAGGGCATTTCCTTCATGGAAAACCAGGTCGGCTGGCATGGCAAGGCGCCCAACGCCGAGGAAATGGAAAAGGCGCTCGCCGAATTGGACGGGCAAAAATCACTGGCCGCGGTGGGAGCTTGAGCCATGACGATCACGGTTAAAGAAATCAAGGCGATCCGGATCGCCACCGGCGCGGCGTTGGCGGAACTCGGCGCGGAACGGCAAGATATCGTGGCGCTCGACGCCGATCTGGCGCATGCCACCATGTCTTGTACCTTCGGTGAGAAATTCCCCGATCGTTTCTTCAATTGCGGCATCGCCGAACAGAATATGATGTGCGTGGCGGCCGGATTGGCGATCAGCGGATTCACGCCGGTGGCTTGCACCTTCGCCATGTTCGGCGCCGGACGGGCTTACGAGCAGGTGCGTAACTCGATCTGCTATCCCGGCCTCAATGTCAAAATGGTGCTGAGCCACAGCGGTCTTTCCGTTGGTGAGGATGGTGGCAGCCATCAGGCCATCGAGGATATCTCGTTGATGCGCACCATTCCGGGCATGACGGTGTTGGTGCCCTGTGACGCCAATGAGGCCCGCAAAGCGTTGCGTGCCGCCGTCGATCTCAAGGGGCCGGTTTATATTCGGGCGGCGCGCCTCCCGGCGCCGGTGTTTACGCCCGACGATATGCCCTTCGAAATCGGTAAGGCCATCACGCTTAAGGACGGCGGCGATATCGGAATCATCGCCACCGGTCTGATGGTTTATCAGGCGTTGCTGGCGGCCGAGGAACTGGAGAAAGCCGGCATTCAGGCGACGGTGCTCAATATCCATTCCATCAAGCCGATCGATCGTCAGGCGATCGTCGAGGTGGCGCGCAAGACGGGGCGGTTGATCACGGTGGAAGAACATTCGGTCATCGGTGGACTGGGGTCCGCCGTTGCCGAGGTGCTGGCCGACGAATGTCCGACCTCCCTGAAGCGCCTGGGCGTCCAGGATCGTTTCGGACAATCCGGAACCCCGGAAGCCTTGTTCGAATATTATGGTTTGACCGCAAAACACATCGAAGCCGCGGCAAAAGACATCGTGGGGAGCAAAAAATGAATTCGGAAAAGATCAAAATCGAGGAATTCGACGGCGAGGGATTGAAGCGGGCGATCGAGAGCGATTCCTGGTTCGTCGGCATCAAAAATTGGAAGCCGGCCAATGACGCGGCCGAGTTCGACATGATCGAACGGCACATGCAAACGGAAGAGGTCTTCGTTCTTCTCGAGGGCGGCTGCACGCTTCTGATCGATCATTCGGCCAAGAACGATCATTCGGACATCCGCTGCATCCCGATGGAGCGCAACAAGGTTTATTGCGTGCCCCGCGGCGTGTGGCACAACACGATCACCAGCAAGGATGCCAAGCTGATCCTGATGGAGAATCGCAATACCTCGAACGAAAACAGCGAAATGTACACCTTGAGCGCTCCCGAGTTGTCGGTTTTGCGGAAGCATTTGTAGAGAGCTATCCGTAATCCATGGACCACCGGGACAAGCCCGGTGGTGACGAAAAACAAAGACTTTCGTCATGCGCGGGCTTGTCCCGCGTATCCATGCGCTTGTGGTCCTCAGCGGTGGCGTTTTAAGCGAGCAGATCGAACAGGTCGTTCCAGTCGGGGTTGCTGGACAAAATGAGGTTGACCTTCCAGGCGCGCGGCCAATGCTTGAGGGTCTTTTCCCGCTGAAGGGCGGTCTGAATATCCTCGTGGCATTCGACAAAAACCAGCCGCTTCAAGCCGTATCGCTTGGTGAAGCCATCCACCACGCCGTCCCGATGTTCGCAGACGCGCCGCGCGAGATCGCTGGTGACGCCGACATATAGCGTCCCGTTCGGCCGGTTCGTCATGATGTAAACCCATCCGCCTCGCATGGAGAAATTTTGCACGCGGCGGATGTGCTCCGCAAGCGAATGAAACTGAAAAAAGTCGTCATATCCGTGCTTGACACGGGCATCCACGTGCCCGCTTCAAATGACGTCGCCTGATACACGCAATCATGGATTGCCGGATCAAGTCCGGCAATGACGGTTTTTGGTTGTGCCCACCACTCAAATATTGGCGCGTTTCTGTTGGGGATGGCTGTCGCTGGCGAGGTCGAGTATTTGGTAACTGGCGATCATCGCGCCGGATTGGTGGAGCGAGGTCATCTCGGTCGCACGCGGATCATGCCCGGACTTGATCCGGCAATCCATCTGTCGTCAAGTCATCCTTGTCTGACGGAAAAGACAAATGGACCCACGGGTCAAGCCCGGGGGTGACGATCTTTAGTTGTCTATTCCAGTCGTTAATTGACCAACCGGCAATAGAAGCAATCATCGTGCTGGAAGGCCGTGCGCCACGTCCGCACATCCACCATGCACGCCCCAAACGATAACGCCGACGCGTGTTACGCTCCCGCGCCGCAACCATATTCCAAATCTCAGATCTTCGATTTGTGACAAATTTGCCCGCCGCACAATTGTCAAACGTCAAACGAATGAAGCCCTTAAGGGTGCACTGCACCCAACTGTGGTAAAAATGGCACAGCGTTGTGGCGATGTTGACGCGTCCCGGCCTTACCGCTTGACCCCCTCCTTTTTTTTCACCATTGTCCAGTTCACTTGGAATCCAAATCCATCTCTGGGGCGATATTGCGTGGCCTTACGTTTCGAGTGGATGGCGACAAACAATTCAAGGGGACAAGAGAATGCGTAGTCTTCACAAGTACGGAACAATGGTGGCTGTCGCCGCTCTGTTCGCGGCCTCTGGTACGGTTGCTCAGGCGGCCGATGCTGATCTGCAAAGCCTGCAGCAGCAAATCAATATGCTTCAGCAGCAGCTGAAGGACGTGCAGGCGAAGCAAGCCGCCGCCCCGGCCGCTGGGCCGCTCGCTGGCGCCGCCACTGTTCCCGCCAATGGCGGGCCCGGCTTCCTGCAGTATGGCAGCAGCGCTGGTGGCTTCGTGATCCCCGGCACCAAGACCGCCCTGAAGATCGGCGGCAACATGAAGTTCGACATGGCTTGGGACGTCGATGCGGGCATCGGCGGCGCCGGTGTTGACCAGTATCAGATCAGAAATGCGGGCCTGGCCGGCAGCGGCGGCTTCGCTCTGCCCGGAACCCCGGCTGCTCGTCAGCTCGGTCGCTTCTCGGCCAATGCCGGTTATTCGCGTCTGAACTTCGAGACCCGTACGCCCAGCGAATATGGCGAAATCAAGTTCTATACGGAAGTTGACTTCTCCGGCAGCAACGGCGGCAACGAATACAACTCCAACTCGCACGCCGTCCGTCTGCGTCATGCTTACGGCACCGTCGGCAATTGGCTGATCGGTCAGACCTGGACCAACTGGACCGACCGCGCGACCGTGCCGAACAGCGTCGAGAACAACGGCCCGATCGGTCCGGAGTCCGGCGTCCGTCAGGCTTTGATCTCCTATCGCTGGGACATCGATCCGGCTCAGAAGAACCAGATGTACTTCTCCGTCGAAAATCCCTTCAGCGATTTCGCTGGTGCGGATAACGAAGCGCTCAGCGGCGCCGGCATCAACAACGCCACCAACTTCAACCACAAATATCCGGACGTGCTGGCCAAGTTCGCCCACAACGAATCCTGGGGTCGGACCTATTTGACCGCCATGGTGCGTGATCTCAGCATCGACACGGTCGGCATTCCTCTCGGTTCGGCCGCGGGCAGCAAGTTCACGGGCGCAACCCACGACTCGACCGTCGCTTGGGGTCTGACCGGTGGCGGCAAGATCTACACCGGCTTCGGCAACCCGAAGAATGCCGTGTATGTTCGCGTCGAAGGTGGCCAGGGCATCGGCCGCTACATGAACTTCAACAGCATCAACCAGAATGCCTCGGCGGTCGTCGATACGAACGGCAAACTGCAGAGCACCCTGGCGGGCAGCTACGAAGTCAGCTACCAGCATTTCTGGAACGACACCAACACATGGCAGTCGAACGTCATTTGGGGTGACCAGAAGATCTGGCAGAAGAGCAGCCTGCTCACCAACAGCCTCGTGAACACCAGCACCTCCTCTGGTATTCAGGGTCTGCCGACCGACTTCCAGGAAATCGAGCTCAACCTGATGTGGTCGCCGAATTCCTTCGTCATGATGGGCCCGGCCTACATCCGCGCCAACGCGCGTACGGTGGCTGGTCAAAATCTTATCGGTGTTGCTGGTGCGACTCGCGCGACGTCTGGTACGACGGCGATCGACAACCGCTTCCAGTTCACCACCCAGATCGGCTTCTAATCGTCAGAGCGCACCAGGCCTTTTGGGGCCTGGTGCTTTCTGTCAAGAAGCGGAAACGAAAGAAGGCCGGCGTCATCGCGACGCCGGCTTTTTTTCGTGGTGGGAGGGATGTGGTTTACAGGCGAGAGCGGGATCACCGAGAGGCAGGCGACGCCGGGGTCCATGGAGTCGGGCGTCCGGCACGGTTTTTCCCTCAATATTCGCGGAAGCTTATGCCTGATTGCTTAACCAAAAGTCGTCATGCCCGTGCTTGACACGGGCATCCACGTGCCGCTTCACATGACGTCGGCCGATCCATGCAATCATGGATTGCCGGATCAAGTCCGGCAATGACGGTTTTTGGTTGTGGTCACAACACAAATATAGGCGAAACACAAGGCGTGCCGGACAGCCGTGGATCAAAAGTCCGGCAATGACGGCATTGCAATTCCCCGTAGCGCCGTCTCTTCGGCCGGCGGCGGCCTATTTGCAGAGGTAGGTGACGCAGTAATTCATCTGCATGCTGATGCAATCCGGATCGCTGCCGCCACGGGATTTCCATTCCGCCGTCTTGCCGTAGCTGGCGCAATATTTTTTCGCTGTCGCTTCGCCGGCTGCGGGATTGACGCCAATGGCGTCGTAAAGGAGCACTTGGCTGTCGTCTCCCGAGAGCACTTTTGGCGAATTTTTTCCGAACATGGGCATATCGCCGATGCTCGTGCAAGCGGTCGTAAACAGGACGAAAACGAAAACAAGCCCCTTCTTCATGCGGTCCTCCCCTTTGAATGGAACGGAGGATATCCTTTTCTTGCTGTGAGGCAAGTCTCCCGCCATTTTTTGACCGTCAAAGAGAAGAGAACACTGCGGCCAAAAGATTTGCTGCCCTTTGTTTCACCAAAGACGGCGCTCATTCGCCGGACCCCGCTTGAAGTGAACGGAAAGGCCGCGTAGCCTATGACTTTGGTGGTCCCCCAAAATTTCGTTTGGACGAGGGGCCCCGTTGGAGCGAGGACGGGTTGGAAGACAGGCTGGATCTGATCGAAGATACCGATATGGACTCAATGTTCATATTACCTCTGTCTATCTTACCGATCACGACAAAGAGTATTTTAACGGCGCGTCTCATAAAGAATTCGCAGCTAAAGAGTATTGTTGAGATATTTCGGGATGAGCAGACGGGTTCCGGTCAGGTTGATGTGGAATCGTTGCCGGCAATTTGTGGATGGAAGCCGGGAGAACTGCATCCAGATCATGTTATTATTCGGCAGTTGGCGCTTCTTCCAAGCTATGACGTGTATTCCCTGAGAATTTCCTTGCGACAACTTCATATTTCGGTAAACGATCACGAAAGTTTACGGCTTAGTCCGGAAAAAGCCGAAGAATTGTCGCGTTATATGATCATGTTCACGCGGCCCTTGACCAAAATCATCTATGGGGAAGATGGTCTCGACGTTAAGTCCTATGATGATCTTATCAAGATGTTTCGCGATCCGGACGTGGCCAAAGCGCGCGAGCGTCTCACCAATATGGCGAAGACGCTGTCCATTGACATCATGGATGTTCCCATATTTCTCGAGAATTATGGTGATACGTTCATGTCGCTTTCCTATTTTCGCTATTGTTTGGAGCGGCTTGAGCCCTATTTTACGGCATGTCTGGAATCCCTGACGCCAATCCGCCGGCATTTTCAGTTGAAGCAAAACGGCAATCTGATGAAGACCTGCGATGTCGTCGAGGACGTCATCAACTCGGTCACGGCGAAGATCACCGGAACGCTTGAGGCTTTCGAAAAGCGAACCCACCAGATGTGGGACAACATCAGTCAAGAGGAATTTCAGGCGGTCAAAGGCATGGTGGAACGCCACCATGTCACGATCGGCGCCGCGTTGTGCGGTTTGACCGTCAAAATGAATGCCTTCGCCCATGCCTTTCCGCATTCGCGCGCCGGTGGGCCGATCAAACGCGCCGATTTCATGATGACGGACATGATCCAGGGAATCGAAATCATTCGCGACGCCGAAAAAAGATATTTCTCCAATTGAGCCTTCGCGTCTGGACACCGTGCTGGTTAATCGGCGCACAGTTGCTAATATGATCGCTCATCGATGTCTTCGAGGTGTAGCGGGTGCTTGGTCGTGGTCTCAACCCTGCGCGATTTGTGGCGCTGCTTGACGAATTTCGCCAGAAGGTCATCCAAGAACGAATTTCCGCCCGCCTCGAAGAGGTCAAGCAGGATGAGCTCATCGCGCTGGTGAAGTTGCAGGCGGAGGTGAAGGCGCGCTATCTGGTCGCCGTGCTCGACCTGATCGCTCCCAATCTGACCGATCTCGAAGCCAGCGTTGAGGAGGCCCGCCGTTACCGTGAGTTGGCCGAAGAGATTCAAAAAGGCGTCCAGGCCATCGTCGATGGTGTGATCGCCAAAGAGATTTCCATGGCCGGTTTGGAGTTCGGTCTGGAATTTTCGCAAGATGTCGAACAGGCCATCGAGGCGTTTATCGCCACGCATCAAGCCGATGATGGAGGGTTTGGCCTGTAAGGCTCAGAAAAAACGGGAGCATTATCGAAGACTCGAAGCCGGAAGGTTGTTTTTGCGATCCTCAACACGACTTATTTTTTCATAGGAGCGTTCCCTCGGTTTCGAGTAAAACATTCCTAAATTTTTGGCAGTGTGGCGTCTGCTAGAGTGGTTTGCGAACGGACGGAATCACGAAGAGTCTTCGTTATCCCCGGGCTTGAGCCTTAGGATCCATGGATTGCCGGGTCAAGGCCGGCAATGACGGTAACGAACGTGATCCCGTATGATCGCAAACCGCTCAAGGACGTCAGCGTCGTGTTTTCCTGTCCTCTTTCAAAGGCTGAAATCGTTGACGAACAGATCGAAAATCACCCCGGTGGTCCTCTCCGGGGGCGCCGGAACCCGACTCTGGCCTTTGTCGCGCGAACAGTTTCCCAAGCAGTTGCTGCCGCTGGCCGGGGTGCAGTCGATGATCCAGGAGACGTTGCTGCGATTCAATGATCCGGCCCGATTCTCCGCACCCATCGTGGTCACCAATGAAGAGACGCGCTTTACCGTCGGCGAGCAGATGCGGGCGATCAAGATGGAGCAGGGCGCCATCGTTCTCGAACCGGTGGCGCGCAATACCGCTCCGGCGGTGACGGCGGCGGCATTGCTCGCGTTGGAAAGCGATCCCGATGCCGTCTTGCTGGTGGTCCCTTCCGACCATGTGATCGGCGATGTGGCGGGTTTTTTGGCGCAGATCGAGACGGCTCTCGGCGCGGCGCGGGACGCGCTGGTGACCTTCTCCATTCTGCCGACACGGGCGGAGACCGGCTATGGCTATATCCGGCGGGGTCAGCCGCTGGAGAGCAGTCCTGGGGTATTCTCGGTCAGCGCCTTTGTCGAGAAGCCGGATGAAGAGCGTGCTCGCGGGTTTCTGGCGGCCGGCGACTATTTCTGGAACAGCGGGATGTTTCTGTTCTCGGCGAAGCATTTTCTGGATGAGATTGAACGCCACGCGCCGGAGGTTCTGACCGCTGTTCGCGCGGCGGTGGCTGACCGCGCCACGGATTTGGATTTCATTCGGTTGGACGCCACGGCATTCGCCGCATCGCCCAGCATTTCCATCGATTATGCGGTTATGGAACACACCACGCGGGCCGCGACCGTCCCCTGCGATATCGGCTGGACGGATGTCGGGGCCTGGTCGGAGCTCTGGCGGATCGCCGAGAAGGATGCGGACGGCAATGTCTTGCAGGGCGATGTCATCGTCGAGCGGAGCAGCAACTGCTATGTGCGGAGCGAGGGGACGCTGACCACGGCGGTCGGCGTCGAAGATCTGGTCATCGTTGTGACCGATGATGCGGTGATGGTGACAAGGCGCGATCGCGCGCAGGACGTCAAATTGATCGTCGATCGGTTGCGCCGTGATCAGCGTCGCGAACTGACCGCGCATGATCGCGTCCATCGCCCTTGGGGCTATTATCAGACGATCCAGGTCGGCGAGCGGTTTCAGGTGAAACGGCTCACCATCAACCCGGGCGGCAAGCTCTCCTTGCAGAAACATTACCATCGCGCCGAGCATTGGGTGGTGGTCAATGGGACCGCATTGGTGACCCGTGGCGAGGACAGTCTGCTGCTTCACGAGAACGAATCGGTCTATCTGCCGCTGGGGTGCCTGCACCGACTGGAAAATCCCGGCAAGATACCGCTCTGCCTGATCGAGGTGCAATCCGGTGGCTATCTGGGCGAGGACGACATCGTCCGACTTGAAGACACCTATGGGCGCAGTTAAGGATTTCGATGATGCCAACAGTTCACCGCTTTCATCCCACCTCTTTGCGTGAATATGACATCCGCGGCATCGTCGGCGAGACGCTGTTTGCCGCCGATGCGGAAGCGCTCGGCCGAGCTTTCGGCACTCTGGTGGTGCGCAACCGGGGCCATGTCGTGTGCGTCGGTTATGACGGACGGCTCAGTTCTCCGGAGCTCGAGGCCGCCGTGGTGCGAGGGCTGGTCGCCACCGGCCTCGAGGTTCGCCGCATTGGCCGTGGTCCGACGCCGATGCTCTACTATGCCGCCCACACCATGAGCGCCGATGGCGGCATCATGGTGACCGGATCGCACAATCCGCCGGACCATAATGGTTTCAAGATGGTGTTCGGCGGCAAGCCGTTTTTTGCCGATCAGATCCAGGAACTCGGACGATTGGCGTCGTCCGGTGATCTGGAAAGCAGGGACGGCGGCTCTGCGCATGAGGTTTCCGTGCGCGAAAACTATATCCGGCGACTGGTCGAGGATTACAACGGCGTTCGTCCGCTCAAAGTGGTCTGGGATGCCGGCAACGGCGCCGCCGGCGAGGTCATGGTCGAACTGACAAAGCGCTTGCCCGGCGAGCATATTTTACTCAACGAGGTGATCGATGGGCATTTCCCCGCGCATCACCCTGATCCGACCGAGCCGGAAAATCTTGAGCAATTGATCGAAACGGTGATTCGCCATGGCGCCGAATTGGGCGTCGCCTTCGACGGCGATGGCGATCGGATCGGGGTGGTCGATGCCAAAGGCCGTATCCTGTGGGGCGATCAGATGATGATGCTTCTGGCCGAAGATGTGCTGAAGGATCGTCCCGGCGCCATGATCCTGGCCGATGTCAAAGCCAGCCAATGTCTGTTCGACCATATCGCCCAACAAGGCGGGCAGCCGGTGATGTGCCGTACCGGGCATTCGCTGATCAAGACGCGGATGGCGGAAACCGGAGCGCCTTTGGCCGGTGAAATGTCCGGCCATATCTTCTTTGCCGATCGTTACTACGGCTTTGACGACGCCCTCTACGCGGCTGTGCGCTTTCTGAGCCTGATCGCGCGTTGGACCAACCAGTCCCTGGCCGATCGCTATGACGCTTTGCCGCGCGTGTTCAATACGCCGGAGTTGCGCATCACGTGCGCCGACGAACGCAAGTTCACCGTGGTTGCCGAGGTCAAGGAACGGCTCGCCGGAACCGGCGCCAATGTCTCCGACGTCGATGGCGTGCGGGTCAGCACGACGGACGGCTGGTGGCTGCTGCGCGCGTCGAACACGCAGGCGGTCCTGGTTGCCCGCTGCGAATCGACTTCCGAAGAGGGATTGGCGCGGCTAAAGACAACGTTGGCGGCGCAACTGGCGGGGTCTGGATTGTCTTTGTAGACGAACGGATTTGGGGGGCGTCAGCAACCTTCCGCACAAGAGCGGGACACTTTTTGATATTATCCTAAAAAAGGCATTTCACCACAGAGACACAGAGACACAGAGAACGCAGAGATCTCTCAAAGTGTTGCGGAAACTCGAAGGCTCACCCGAAAGGTGACGGGAATTATTCGACAAAGCCTTTGTTTTCCTCTGCGTTCTCTGTGTCTCTGTGGTTCATCTGCCAAATTTAGGATTATCCCGCCGCACGGCGCAGCGCGGCGACCAGGCGGGGGGTGACGGCGGACAGACTGTAGTCTTTCGCCAGCATGGCCCGTCCCGCCTCTCCCATGCGGCGGCGCAAATCGGGGTCCTTGGCCAGGGTGGCCAAGGCCTCTCGCCAATCGTCCGGGTTTTCTGCGAGAAAGCCGTTGATACCCTGGCGGACGACCTCGCAATTCATGCCGACCGGCGAGGCGACGACCGGCAGGCCGACAGCCATATACTGGAGCAGTTTGTAGGCGCATTTGCCGCGGCTCCAGGGATCGTCGCTGAGCGGCATGATGCCGACGTCGAAGCTGAGAAGCTGTTCGACCTCGCGGGCCTCGTCCCATGGCAGGATGGTGGCGTCGAGTCCCGGCAGGTCTCCGGCGCCGATGACGGTCAGGCGAGCCCAGCCTTCCCTGATCATGGCGGCCAGCGTGGGCAGGAGCGGGCGCAGATAGGCCTCCGCCGTGGTCGGCGTTCCAATCCAGCCGATGCGCAAGGGGCCGGCGTTGCCGTCATTGCCGGGCTTGACCCGGCAATCCATGGATCCCCGGGTCAAGCCCGGGGATGACGAAGACACCGGGAGTGCGTCGTCAAGATTGACCGGTGTCGGCTGTTGAAGAATTTCCGTCGCTCCGGCCTCGCGCGCCCAGGTGGCGAGGATGTCATTGCCGACCACGGTCAGTCGCGCTCGCCGGACCAAAGCCTCGAATTTCGTACCGAGCAGGGCACGGACGAGGGAATGCCGATGCGTCGCATAACGATGGAACCAGGCGTCGTCGAAATCGAGAACGAAGGGCACGCCCCGCATCAAGCGCAGTTCGGCGGCGAAGGGCAGCCACGGGAAAGCTTCTTTTTCCACCCAGAGCGCGTCGAAGGCGCGCGCCGTCCTGAGGACCGTCAACCGCCGCCAATAACAGCCCAGAATGGCGCCAAGCTTCGGTTTTTGTCCGCCATAAAGGCCGGGAAGGTAGGAATCGTCGAAGAACGGCGAAACCGTGACCTCGATGCCGGCGGTCCGCAGCGCCGGCAAATAGGCGAGAAAGCGCGTGCGGCTGCTGGCACCCTGTCGGGGATAGCGGGTGAGGGCGAGGATGGACAGGGGGCGGGGCGATACGGGATCCCTCTCTTTTCCGTCAATGCCGGGCCCGCGTGCTTCGCACGCAATTCGACAATCGCCGGCGAAGCCGGCAGGCCGGCAATCCATGGATCCCCGGGTCAAGCCCGGGGATGACGAAGACATATCGGAGCCGAAAATATTGGGCAGATCGGACCACAGCATGCCGGCGCCGTTGATGGCGTCGGTCATCCCGGTGAGGGAACCGCTTGCCGCGCTCTTGGCCATGCGGGCGAGCGGGGCCAGAAGCAATCCGTCGACGGTGAGCGCCAGCGCCCCCAGGCGGCCGAAATATTTCTGCGCATATTGGATGCGGCTGCGCGCGCTGTAGAACTGCCGGCGGGCCTTGATCTGGTTGGTGGTGCCACAGCCGACGTGGATGGCGCTGACGGCGGCGTTATGCACGCAAAGATCGCCGCCGAGAGCGATGCGCCGGCAGAGATCGACATCCTCGTAGTAGACGAAAAAGCGTTCATCGAAACCGGACAAACGGGCGAAGACCGATCGGCGTATCAGGAGAAACGCTCCCATCACCTGCGGCACCGCTCGGGTATCTTCGTGATCCCAGTCCGTCAGGAAATGGGGCGGGAAGACCTTGGGCAAAAGCCGGTCCAAGCCGATCGATTGGGCGACCATGCGGCCCACCGTCGGGAAGCGGGCGCAGCAGCGTTGGGTCTTGCCCGAGGGATCCCGCAGGCGGATCGTCGACACCGCGACGCGATCATTGGTTTTGGCCTCCATGAAGGCGACCGCATCCTTTAACGTGTCCCGATCGAGGACGGTGTCGGGATTGAGGAACAGCAGATAGTCGGCCGTCGAGTCAGCCGCGCCGATATTGCAGGCGGCGCCGAAACCGCGATTGGCGGGCAAGCGGATCGGGGTGAACGGTGGGGAGGCGAAGGGAAGAGTGTCGAGCGAACCGTCGGTGGAGGCATTGTCGACCACCACCATGCGGCTCAGCGTGACCTCACCGAGATCGCTGGCGAAGACGGACGCCAGACATTGCCGCAGCAAAGCACCGGCATTCCAGTTGACGATGACGATGTCGAGGCAAGGCATGCGAATTCATCCGTGGAAAATACTGTGAATACACCACAGAGACGCTGAGAGCGCCGAGGTGGCCCGAAGGAGTTCGCGGAATGACGAAGAAGAAATCGCCATTTCCGAGCGTTTTCTTACTTCTTCGCGCGCTCTGCGTCTCTGTGGTGAACTTTACATAATACGCCTTTGAAACCCGCTGCCGTGGTCTGTCAATCCCTGTCGTTGAGCGAGCGGATGATTTTCAGGCGAGGGTGCATATGTTCGTGCAGGACTCGAAGAATGAGGACGCCGTCAATGCCATCCGACAATCTGCCGGTCTTGTAGTACAAGCAATGTGCCGCGCCCCCGCGTCGCTTCGCGGATAATTCCAGATGGAAGAGGCGAACATCCGGCCGAATCGCCCTGCAATCGATCGAACCGCCACGAAAAGGATCATCGGCGATCATCGCGATTCCGTGGTCGATAATCTTCGCATAGGTCGCGAGCTGACGTGGCCCAAACATTTTTGCCGTATCCGAAAGGATGTCTTCGATATCCTTGTCAGCGAGATCCGTGAGTTCGTATCTCATTCAGCCGAAATGTTCTTTCGTGACGGAGTCCGCGATTTCCATCACTGACCGTTTGGAGACGCGCCCAGCCGCCGCATGGTCAAGACCTCGGTCAATCTCTCGGCGCAAGATCGCCAGCCTTTCTTGTTCTAACGCCCTCTCATGGCGTAGCAAGCGTAACGCTTCCCGCACAACTTCGCTCGAACTCGCGTAGCCTCCTTCCGTCGCTTCTTGTTCAACGAACGCGACCATCTCGGCGGGAAGACTGATGTTCATGGTGGCCATGACGTTGCTCCAGCGCAATGCATCGTCAGGAATGTGGTGCGCTTGGCAAAAATTGTCAATTACGCTTTCGTCAGCAGATGGATTGCCGGGTCAAGATGCTATGGGGTGGCGGCCGCGAAATTGGATAACCTGCTGGTCCGCCAAGACTGTCAGG
>Ga0209415_10003056_pt1 | contig 31184 bp, 28 predicted proteins | sample PeaSoiSIISIP2007_FD_187696 | JGI IMG/M metagenome (GOLD analysis project Ga0209415, IMG submission 187696) | Peat soil microbial communities from Weissenstadt, Germany - SII-SIP-2007 (SPAdes) (version 2) | ecosystem: Environmental > Terrestrial > Soil > Wetlands > Peat | place: Germany... | reverse complement strand
ACATGCAGGACATCGAGTTCACGGTGCAGAAGGGCAAGCTCTACATGCTGCAGACCCGCACCGGCAAGCGCACCGCGCCGGCCGCGCTCAAGATCGCGGTCGATCTGTGCCAGGCGGGCGTGATCGACCGCAACGAGGCGGTGCGGCGCATCGAGCCGCAATCGCTCGACCAGCTCCTCCACCCGACGCTCGATCCCAAGGCCAAGACCAACGTGCTGGCGCGCGGCCTGCCGGCTTCGCCCGGCGCCGCCTCGGGCATCGTGGTGCTCAACGCCGACGAGGCGGAGGCGCGCGCCGCCAAGGGCGACGCGGTGATCCTGGTGCGCATCGAAACCAGCCCCGAGGACATTCACGGCATGCACGCCGCTAAGGGCATCCTCACCACGCGCGGCGGCATGACCAGCCACGCTGCGGTGGTGGCACGCGGCATGGGGCGCGCGTGCGTTGCCGGCGCCGGCGACATCCGCGTCGATTACGCGGCCAAGACCTTGACCGCGCGCGACCAGGTGGTGAAGGCGGGCGAGACCATCACCATCAACGGCTCGACGGGCGAGGTCATGCGCGGCGCGGTGCCGACCATCCAACCGGAACTCAGCGGCGACTTCGCGACCTTGATGGACTGGGCCGACCAGGTCCGCACCATGGGCGTGCGCGCCAATGCCGACACGCCCGACGACGCGCGCACCGCGCGCCGCTTTGGCGCCGAAGGGATCGGGCTCTGCCGCACCGAGCACATGTTCTTCGACGCCGCCCGCATCATCGCGGTGCGCGAGATGATCATGGCCGATGACGTGGAAGGAAGAAAACGCGCCCTCGCCAAGCTCCTGCCGATGCAGCGCGGCGATTTCGTCGAGCTGTTCCGCATCATGGGCGACCTGCCCGCGACGATCCGGCTGCTCGACCCGCCGCTGCACGAGTTCCTGCCCAAGACCGACGCCGAGATGGCGGACGTGGCCAAGGCTACCGGCCGCGACCTCGCCTCCATCCGCTACCGCGCCGCGGCCTTGCACGAGAGCAACCCGATGCTGGGCCATCGCGGCTGCCGCCTCGCCGTCACCGCGCCCGAGATCTACGCGATGCAGGCGCGCGCCATCTTCGAGGCGGCCTCGATCGTGACCAAGGAGGGTGCCAACAGGGTGACGCCCGAGATCATGATCCCGCTGGTCGCGACCAAGAACGAGTTCGAGGTGGTTAAGGCAGTGATCGACCGCGTCGGCGCCGAGGTCGCGCGCGAAACCGGCGTCGCGCTCAAATACATGGTCGGCACCATGATCGAGCTGCCGCGCGCCGTGCTTCAGGCCGGCGAGATTGCCAAGACCGCCGAGTTCTTCAGCTTCGGCACCAACGACCTGACGCAGACCTGCTTCGGCCTGTCGCGCGACGACGCCGGCACCTTTCTGGGCGCCTATCTGAAGCAGGGCATCATCGAGCACGATCCCTTCGTCACCATCGACCGCGACGGCGTCGGCGAGCTGATGCGGATCGCAGTCGAGCGCGGTCGCCGCGTGCGCCCCGCCTTGAAGCTTGGCATCTGCGGCGAGCACGGCGGCGACCCGGCCTCGGTGCGCTTCTGCCAGGAGCTGGGGCTCGATTACGTCTCGTGCTCGCCCTACCGCGTGCCGATCGCGCGCCTCGCCGCCGCCCAGGCCGCGCTCTCGACCGAGGCGCCGGCGACGACGGCGTGATTTCGATTTAACGCGTCCTCTGCGCTAAACCTTGGTCAATCGCTCAGACCTTGATCCAATCCGGCATGCGCGGCGTCAGGCGCGCGCCGGCGGCGGTGAGCGCGACGCCGGCTTTCGCTTTCTCCACCGCGTCGAGCCGCAACAGCGCGAGCGCCTGACCGTCGCTGCCCGAGCGCAGCTCGCCGGCTTCCTCACCGCCCAGCATCACCGGCGTCGCCACCGGCGGAAGCGCGCCTTCGACCGCGACGGGCAGCAGCCGCTTCTTGGCGAGCGCGCGGTATTTCATGCGCGCGGTCATTTCCTGTCCGACATAGCAGCCCTTTTGCCAGTCGATGCCGTTGAGCTCGTCGAACCCGGCCTCGATCAGCAGCGCCTTCTCGACTGCGAGATCGCGGCTGCCGTCGGGCACGCCGAGCGCCAAGCGCATTCGCTCGTAATCGGCATGCGTTGCGCGCGCGAATCCGGCCGATTCGAGCGCGCCCATGCCGCCGTCGCGCGGCAGCAGCAACCGCGCGCCCATGCCGGCGAGCCTCGGGTCGACATAAGCGACGCCGCCGGCGAATACGCGTGCCGCGCCGGCCTCCTCGCCAAGCCCGAGCGCGCGCGCGGCGCCTTCGCCGAACGCGGCCGCGACCATCAACGACTCGGCGGCTGCCAGCGTCACCTTGGAACGCAGCTTGAAGATCGAAAGCCGGCGCCGCAAATCGTCGAGCCGCGCCGCCTCGCCATCGAGGATCAGCGAATCGCCCACCGCAACGATGAAGAAATCGTGGAGATAGCGGCCCTGCGCGGTGAGGAGCGCGGCATGAAGCGCGCGCTCCGGCCCGGCCTTGGTCACGTCGTTCGAGACCAGGCCCTGGAGGAAGGCCACGCGGTCCTCGCCCGCCACCGCGAGCGCGCCGCGGTCCTCGAGGACGACAAAGGAGAGCGGATCGGGCATCGCGCTAGAGCAGATTCGGCGTTGCGGGAAACGCCGCTGAAAGCCCTCTCCGCCCGCTTGCGGGGGGAGAGGGTTGGGAGAGGTGGGTGTCGATGGCGGGCGCGATCGTGCGGCGGAAAAACAACTCACCCTCCCCGTCGCTGACGCGCCGGGTCCCCTCCCTCTCCCCGCTTCGCGCGGAGAGGGACGTGAGGGCGCTGCCGATTCCATCGCTCAAATTCATGGGCTAGAGGTAAGGCGGCAGGCCGCGCTTGGCAAGCGACGGACCCTTCACTATAAGCGCGGAACGTGAGGAAAATCCTGTTCGTCACGGCGACGCGAATCGGCGATGCCGTGCTCTCCACCGGACTCCTGGGGCACCTTGTCGAACGCCACCCGGGCGCGCGCTTCACCATCGCCGCCGGCCCGGACGCGGCGCCGCTGTTCGAGGCCGTGCCCGGCCTCGACCGGCTCGTCGTCATGGAGAAGCGCCGCTTCGCGCTGCACTGGGCGCTACTCTACGGCACGGTCGCGGTGCGGCGCTGGGACCTGGTGGTCGATCTGCGCGGCTCGGCCCTCGCCTATGTCCTGTGGACGCGCGACCGCAAGGTCGCGGCCAAGGGCGACTATGCCGAGCACCGCGTCGTGCAACTGGCGCGGCTGTTCGCGCTCGATCCGCCGCCCGCGCCGCGCCTGTGGCTCGCGCCCCACCATCTCGAGCGCGCGGCCGCGCTGGTGCCGGCGGGCGGACCGGTGCTGGCGATCGGCCCCGCCGCCAACTGGCGCGGCAAGGAATGGCGCGCCGAGCGCTTCGCCGAATTGGCGTGCGCGCTCACCGCGCCCGACGGGCCGCTGCCCCATGCGCGGGTCGCGGTGCTGGCCGCCGCGCACGAGCGCGCGCAGGCCCAGCCGGTGCTCGACGCGCTGCCGCAAGCGCGCCGCATCGACCTCGTCGGCCGCGTCGATCTCCTCACCGCCGCCGCTGCGCTCAAGCGCTGCGCCCTCTTCGTCGGCAACGATACCGGCCTCATGCACATCGCCGCCGCGACCGGGATTCCGACGCTCGGCCTGTTCGGCCCGAGCCTTGCGTCGCATTACGCGCCGTGGGGCAAGCTTGCGGCGGTCGTCTCGACGTCGATCCCGGCGGAGGAGCTGTTCCAGCGCGGCTTCGACCACCGCACCACGGACACGCTGATGGACAGTCTCGGCGTCGAGGCGGCGGAGGCGGCGGCGCGATCCCTGTTGGAGCGCGTCGCCGGCGCAGCCGCCTGATGCTGGTCGTCATGGCCGACGACGGCATCGTCTTCGATGGCACCACGCCGGAGCGCGCGCCCCTGGGCGGCGCCGAGGGCGCGTTCGTGTCGCTCGCCGAGGCGCTCGCCGCGCGCGGCCATCGCGTGCTGGTGCGCAACCGCTGCGCCGCGCCGCTCACGCATCACGGCGTGGCGTGGGCCCCGCTCGACGAGGCGCGCGAATTCGGCGAGCGCGCCGGGCTCTACATCGCCAATCGCGGCGATCGCCTGATCGGCCGCGTGCCGGCCGCGCGCGGCGTGTTCTGGATCCACAATCCCGGCCGCTATTTGAAGAAGCCGCGGTATGTGTGGGCATTGCTGCGCCATCGCCCGGTGATCGTGACCTTGGGCGCGCATCACGCCGCGACCGTGCCGTGGTGGCTGCCGAGCGGCGGCCGCGCCGTGATTCCCTACGGCCTGGCGGCGCCGTTCCGCGCGCCCCGGCCCGAGCGCTCGCCGCCGCCGCCGCGCGCCATCTTCACCTCCAATCCGCTGCGCGGGCTCGGCTGGCTGCTCGAACTGTGGGTGCGCCGCATCCGTCCCGCCGTGCCGGCGGCGGAGCTGCACATCTATGGCGGTCCCGCGGTCTACGGCGCGGTCGGCGACGCGCGCGCGCACGAGATGAACGCGGTGCTGGCGCGTGCTGACGCGCTCGGCGAGCACGGCGTGCGCCGGCACGCGCCGCTGCCGCGCGAGCAGCTTGTCTCTGCGCTCGAAGGCGCGCGCGTCATGCTCTATCGCGGCGACGAGGGCGAGACCTTCTGCCTCGCCGTCGCCGAGGCGCAGGCGCTTGGCGTGCCGGCGGTGGTGCAACCGCTGGGCGCGGTCGCCGAGCGCATCATCGACGGCGTCACCGGCACGATCGCGCGCGACGACGAAGCCTTCGCCGCCGCCGCGATCGCGCTCCTCGGCGACGACACGCTGTGGCGCCGCCAACACGCGGCTGCGCTGGCGCGGCAGAAGGGCGCGAGCTGGGACGAGGCGGCGCGGCTTTTCGAGGAGCTGGCCGCGTGACCCGGCTGGTGCAGATCATCGCCGGGCAAGCGCATGGCGGCGCCGAGGCGTTCTTCGAGCGGCTTGGCATCGCGCTCCACCGCGCCGGCGAGACGCAGCGCCTCGTCATCCGGCGCGATGCCGCGCGCGCCGCGCGCCTGCGCCAGGCCGGATGCGAGGTGGTCGAGATATCGTTCGGCGGCAAGCTCGATCTGCGCACGCGGCCCGCGCTCAGCGCCGCCATCGCCGAGTTCGCGCCGCAGGTGGTGCTGACCTGGATGAACCGCGCCTCGAGCGCGTGCCCCGCCGGCGATTTCGTGCGGGTGGGGCGGCTCGGCGGCTATTACGACCTCAAATATTATCGCGGCTGCGATCACCTCGTCGCCAACACCCGCGACATCGCGGACTATATCGTGCGCGGCGGCTGGCCCGCGGAGCGCGTCCATTACCTACCCAACTTCGCCGCGCGCGAGACTGTCGCGAAGCTGCCGCGCGCGAGCCTTTCGACGCCCGAGGACGCGCCGCTCGCCTTGGCGCTCGGCCGGCTCCATCGCAACAAGGGCTTCGATGTGTTGCTGGAGGCGGCGGCGCTGGTGCCGGCGCTCCATCTCTGGCTCGCCGGCGAGGGCGAGGAGCGCGAGGCCTTGGAGCGCCGCGCCCAGGCGCTCGGCATCGCTTCGCGGGTCCGCTTCCTCGGCTGGCGCGACGACGTGGCGGCGTTGCTCGCATCTTCCGACATGCTGGTCTCGTCCTCGCGCCACGAGCCCCTGGGCAATGTCCTGCTCGAGGCGTGGGCGGCGGGCGTGCCGGTGGCGGCGGCGGCGAGCGAAGGGCCGCGCGAATTGATCCGCGACGGCGAAACCGGCCTCCTCGTGCCGGCCGAGGACGCGGCCGCGCTCGCCGCGGCGATGGCACGGCTCGCCGGCGACGGAGCACTGCGCGCGCGGCTCGCCGAAGCCGGGCGCGAGCGCTGGGAGCGCGAGTTCAGCGAGCGGCCGATCGTCGCGCTCTATCGCGACTTCCTGGCCGGGCTTACACGCTGATGTGCGGCATCGCCGGCATGATGAGCGTCAACGGCGAGACGCCGCCCGCCGCCGTGATCCAGGCGATGGAGGCGGCGCTCAAGCATCGCGGGCCCGACGGCACCGGGCATTACCGCTCGGGCGATGTCGGGATGGTGCAGACGCGGCTCGCCATCATCGATCTCGCGACCGGCGACCAGCCGCTCTACGAGCCCGGCGGCGCGGCGCTCGTGGCCAATGCCGAAATCTACAACTACATCGAATTGCGTACCGAGCTGCCCGACGCGAAATTCGCGACCCAGTCGGATTGCGAGCTGCCGCTCCATCTCTATCGCCGCCACGGGCTCGATTTCGCGCGCCACTTGCGCGGCATGTATGCGCTCGCCTTGCACGACCCGGCGGCGGGACGGCTCGTCTTGGCGCGCGACCCGTTCGGCATCAAGCCGCTCTACTACATCGAGACGGCGCAGGGCTTCGCCTTCGCGTCCGAGGCCAAGGCCTTGATCGCCTCGGGCCTGGTCGCGGCCGAGCTGGTGCGCCAGGCGCGCAACGAGCTGCTGCAGCTGCAATTCACCACCGGCCGTGACACCATCTTCGCCGGCATCAGGCGCGTGCTGCCGGGCGAGACGGTGGTGGTCGCCAAGGGCCGCGTCGTCGAGCGCCGCCGCCTCGACGCGCTGCCGCCGCCGGCCGCCGAGGCCGCCGACGAGGCCGAATCGCTCGAGGCGCTCGACCGCGCGCTTGCCGGCAGCGTGCTGATCCATCAGCGCTCGGACGTGCCCTACGGCATGTTCCTTTCGGGCGGCATCGACAGCTCGGCGGTGCTGGCGATGATGGCGCGGCTCAACGAGCGGCCGGTGCACAGCTTCACCATCGGCTTCTCGCGCGCCGGACCCACCGACGAGCGTACCGCCGCGCGCGAGATCGCACACGCGCTCGGCGCCGAGCATGTCGAGATCGAGTTCCGCGAGGCCGATTTCTGGCGCCTCCTGCCCGAGATCGCCTTCGCGATGGACGATCCCGCCGCGGATTACGCCATCCTGCCGACCTACAAGCTGGCCGCCGCGGCGCACGAGGCCGGGCTCAAGGTGATCCTCTCGGGCGAGGGCGGCGACGAGCTGTTCGCCGGCTATGGCCGCTATCGCTCGGTGATGCGGCCGTGGTGGGTGGGCGGGCGCACGCCGCGGGGACGCGGCAATCTCGACCGGCTCGGCGTCCTGCGCGGCGATCTCGCCGGCTGGCGCGACGGCATCGAGGCGGCCGAACTGCACGCGGCGCGCCCGGGCCGCTCGCGCCTCCAGGCGGCGCAGGCGACCGACTGCGAGGACTGGCTGCCGAACGATCTCCTCACCAAGCTCGACCGCTGCCTCATGGCGCACGGCGTCGAGGGGCGGACGCCGTTCCTCGATCCGGTGCTGGCCGCGTTCGGCTTCGGCCTCGCCGACGATCTCAAGGTGCGCAAGGGCGTGGGCAAGTTCCTGCTGCGGCGCTGGGTCGAGCGCCACGTGCCGGCGGCGGCGCCCTTCGCCAAGAAACGCGGCTTCACCGTGCCGGTGGGCGACTGGATCGCGCGGCGCGGGAGCCAGCTTGGCCCCTTGGTCGCGGCGCAGGCGGGGGTGCGCGAGATCTGCCTTCCCGGCACGGTCGAGGCGCTGTTCCGCGAGCCCAAGCGAAGGCACGAGGCGTTCGCCGCCTGGACGCTCTTGTTCTATGCGCTGTGGCACCGCTGCCACATGGAGCGCCAGCCCTTGGCGCCCGACGTGTTCGCGGCGCTCGGATAGAGGCTGGCAATTTCCGCGGTTTGGTCTTGAATGGCGCGACGCTGGACGGCGAAGGAGCCTGCGATGGCCGAGGGAACCGACCTGTTCGAGATCATCGAAACGACGCGGGCGATGCGGCGCTTGAAGCCCGACCCGGTGCCGGACGCGCTCATCGCCAAGATCCTGCGCGCCGGCCAATGCGCGCCCAATGGCGGCAACGCGCAGTCATGGCGCTTCCTGGTGGTCAAGGACCCGGCGATCAAGAAGGCGGTGCAGGTCTGGTACAAGAAGGCCTTCGACGAGGTGATGGGACCGCACTACGCGACCAGCGCGCCGCCCGCCGGGATGGACCCCGAGCGCTATCGCCGCCAGGCCGAGGCCGCTTCGTATCTCACCGACCATTTCCACGAGGCGCCGGTTTGGATCGTGGCGTGCATCGATCACGGCAAGAGGCCGCCCAACCGGCAGGCCGGCGCGTCGATCTATCCGGCGGTGCAGAACATGCTGCTGGCGGCGCGCGCCTTGGGCCTGGGCTCGACCCTGACCGCGCGGCACCTGCTGCACGAGAAGGAGACCGAGGCGGCGCTGGGGCTTCCTCCGGGCGTGCATTCCTACGCCATCCTCCCGATCGGCTATCCGATGGGGAAGTTCGGGCCGGTGAAGCGAGGGCCGCTCGCCGAAATCGTCTACAAGGACAAGTGGGGCCAGGCGTATCCGGGACTTTAGTCGCGCCGCCGCGCGCCGACTTTTTCCAGGAGCTGCTCCAGCACCTCGTAGGGCTGCGCGCCGACGACGCCGTATTGTCCTGCGACGAAGGTCGGCACGCCGGTGACGCCGTAGTCGCGCGACTTGGCCCAGTCGGCGTCGACCGCATCCTTGAAGCTGCGCGTCTCGAGCACTGCGCGCGCCGCGTCCTGGTCGAGACCGGCCGCGCCCGCGATCTCGACCAGGATGTCGGGATCGCCGATGTTGCGGGCGTCGACGAAGTAGGCCCGGTAGAGAAGGTCATGAATCGCGCCGCCGCCTTCTTGCGTCTCGGCCCAGGAGCCCAGTTCCTGCGCGAGGCGGCTGTTATAGGTGTGCGTGCGCTTCCCGTAGGGCAGTCCCTCGGCGTCCATCAGCGTCTTCATGCGGATATACATGGCCTCGGGGTCGGTGCTGCGGCCGGCGTAAAGCTCGGCCATCGAGCGGCCCTCGGCAGGCGTCTCCGGGTGCAGCGGGAAATGCACCAGCTTTACGACGATATCGAATGTCCGCTTCAGCTTTTCAGTACGCACGGTACTGAGGTAGCACCAGGGTCAAACGTAGTCGCTGAAGATCTCCAGGACGAACGGGTCCGCCATAAGCTTCGCTCCGCCTTGCACGGCGCCAGTCTATCACGCCGCGCCATCGAGCCGCCAGCGCAGCTCTTCCCCGGCGAGGAACGGGCGCACCGGCCCGGCGCCGGTCGCGACCGCGCGCGGCACCCGCCAAGCCTCGCGGACAAGGCGCACGCGCCCCTCATTGACCGGGAGCCCGTAGAAGCGCGGCCCGTTGAGCGACGCGAACGTCTCGAACCGGTCGAGCGCGCCCTCGTCCTCGAACACTTGCGCGTAGATTTCGAGCGCGGAAGGGGCCGAGAATATTCCGGCGCAGCCGCAATCCTGCTCCTTGTCAGGAACCGGGTGGGGCGCGGTGTCGGTGCCGAGGAAGATCTTGGCGCTGCCCGACGCGGCGGCGCGGCGCAGCGCCTGGCGGTCCTCCTCGCGCTTGGCCACCGGCAGGCAATAGGCGTGCGGGCGCAAGCCGCCGGCGAAGAGGGCGTTGCGGTTGATGACGAGATGGTGCGCGGTGATGGTGGCGGCGATGGCGGGCGGCGCCTCGCTCACGAACGCGACCGCCTCGCGCGTGGTGACGTGCTCGAGCACCATCTTGAGGCCGGGAAAGCGGCGCGCCAGCGGCGCCAGCGCGCGCGAAACGAACATCTTCTCGCGGTCGAACACGTCCACGTCCGCATCGGTGACCTCGCCATGGAGCAGGAGCGGCATGCCGATCCGCTCCATGCGCTCCATGACGCGCGCGAGCCGGGCGAGATCGGTGACGCCGCGCGCCGAATTGGTGGTGGCATTTGCGGGATAGAGTTTCGCCGCCGCAAACACGCCGGCGCGGAAGCCGCGCTCCAGCTCGTCCGGGTCGCTGTCGTCGACCAGATAGCAGGTCATCAGCGGTGTGAAGTCGAGGCCCTTTGGCAAGGCGGCGAGGATGCGGGCGCGATAGGACTCCGCCGCGGCGACACTCGTCACCGGCGGCACCAGGTTCGGCATGACGATGGCGCGGGCGAACTGGCGGGCGGTGAAAGGCAGCACCGCCTCGAGCATCGCGCCGTCGCGCAAATGCACGTGCCAATCGTCCGGCCGGATTAGGGTGATGGTGTCGTGGGCCAAGTCTCCGCCTCACTCCCGCATGGGAGAGGCGATGATTATATCCTAAGCTCGGGCGCTTTCGTTGGAGGACCGGGATGACCGCTTGCATCGTCGGCTGGGCCCATTCGCGCTTCGGCAAGCTCGAGGGCGAGGATGTCGAATCGCTGATCGTGCGCGTCGCCGGCGACGCGCTCAAGGATGCCGGGATCGCGCCCGCCGACATCGACGAGATCTTCCTCGGCACCTTCAACGGCGGCTTCACGCGCCAGGAATTCGCCTCCTCGCTGGTGCTGCAGCTCGACCCCGCCTTGCGCTTCAAGCGCGCGACGCGGGTCGAGAACGCCTGCGCCACCGGCTCGGCCGCCATATATCAGGGCCTCAACGCGATCGCGGCGCGGCGCGCCCGCATCGTGCTGGTGGTGGGGGTCGAGAAGATGACCGAAATCGCCGGCCCGGCGGTCGGCGACATCCTGATCCGCGCGGCCTATCTGCGCGAGGAGGGCGAGATCGAGGGCGGCTTCGCCGGCGTGTTCGGCCGCATTGCGCAGGCCTATTTCCAGCGCTGGGGCGATAAGGGCGACGCGCTCGCCCGCATCGCCGCCAAGAACCACAGGAACGGCGCGGTCAATCCGCTGGCGCAGCTGCAGAAGGATCTGGGCTACGAGTTCTGCCGCACCGTCTCGGACAAGAACCCGCTGGTGGCGGGGCCGCTGCGGCGCACGGATTGTTCGCTGGTGTCCGACGGCGCCGCCGCGCTGGTGCTGGCCGACATCGACGTGGCGCTGGCATCGGACAAGGCGGTGGTGTTCCGCGCCGCCGAGCAGGTCAACGACTTCCTGCCGATCAGCAAGCGCGACATCCTGGCCTATGAGGGGCCGGCGCTGGCGTGGCGGCGGGCGCTGGCGGCGGCGCGGGTCGGGCTCCACGATCTCTCCTGCGCCGAGGTGCATGACTGCTTCACCATCGCCGAGCTTATGACTTACGAGGCGATGGGACTCGCGCCGCAAGGGCAGGGCGCGCGCGCCATCGACGAGGGCTGGACCGAGAAAAACGGCCGCTTACCGGTCAATCCCTCGGGCGGGCTCAAGGCCAAGGGCCATCCGATCGGCGCCACCGGCGTCTCCATGCATGTGCTCCAATCGATGCAGCTCACCGGCACGGCGGGAGCGATCCAAGTGAAGGACGCCGAACTCTGCGCCGTCTTCAACATGGGCGGCGCCGCGGTGGCGAACTATGTCAGCATCCTCGAGCGGCTGCGCTGAGGGTCGCTTAGGATTCTCCATAAATATGAACAAACGCAAATAGATATGGACAATTCCTAAACTTCCACATATAGTATCCGACAGATGTGATTCAACAGTTTGTTGGGATCGAGGTCGGATATACTATAGGTTGGGAGTCGTCTCTTGGACCCATTCGCCATCGATCGTCGCCGCTTCATTGGATTCGTGGGCGCCGCCGCGGGCGCGAGCTGCGCCAGCTTCGCCAGCGCCTTCGCCGCGACAAGGCGGCCGCTGCCGCTGCCCCTCATCATGCTGGACCCCGGACATGGCGGCCTCGATCCCGGCTGCATCGGCGTATCCGGCATCTACGAGAAGGACGTGACGCTGGCGATGGCGATGTCGCTCGCGCACGACCTCGAGGCGAGCGGGCGCTATCGCGTGCGGTTGACGCGCAGCGACGACGATTTCGTCGCTCTCTTCGAACGGGTCGAGCGCGCGCGCAAGGCAGGCGCCGATCTCATGCTGTCGATCCATGCCGACGCGCTCCCCGAGGAGCACATGCGCGGCGCCTCGGTCTTCACCTTGAGCGAGCAGGCGTCCGACCGCGAGGCGGCGGCGCTGGCCGCGCGCGAGAACAAGTCCGACCTGGTCGCCGGCATCGATCTCTCGCACCACACGGCGGAGGTGAGCGACATCCTGTTCGACCTGGCGCGCCGCGACACCAACAACCAGTCGATCCGCCTCGCGCGCGATCTCGTCACCGAGCTGGGGCGCCGGGTGCGGCTCCTCAACCACAGCCATCGCTCGGCCGGGTTCGCGGTGCTGAAGGCGCCCGACATCCCCTCGGCGCTGGTAGAGATCGGCTGTCTCACCAATCGCCAGGAGGAAGCGCAGCTCCAGCTTCCCGCCTATCAGCGCAAGCTCGCCGCCGGGCTGGTGCAGTCGGTGCACGATTTTTTCAATAATCCGACGCGGGCCTGAGACGGCTTAACGATTTCTTGACCATTGGGGTCCTATAAGCGGGGTGCGGTCGACGGCTGTGCCGGCGATCGCAAGTCCTTCGGGCTTTTCCTCCCTGAACTTGGGCCGCGTTCGCGCGGCCCTTTTTCTTTGCCCTAGCGCGGCGAGTCAAGTTCGTCGTAGTGGCGGAAGAGGCCTTGCTCGTTGAACGGGATGCGCCGGCCCGACGCGGCATAGGCCTTGATGCGCGGCCGCGCCGCGACACGGTCATGCAACGCGGTGACAAGCGGGTGCGATTTTAAGAGCGGCGCCGTCGCGCGCGGGAAGGCATAGCTCAGCCCCTCGACGATCTGGAACAGCGACAGATCGGGATAGCTCAGCCGCGCGCCGATCAGATGCCGTTCGCCCGCCGGGTTGCGCGCCAGCACGCGCTCGAAATAGCCGAGATATTTGGGTATGCGCGTCTCGCGGAACGCCGCCGCGCGGCGCTTCGCCTCGGGGCGCTGATCCTCGTAGTAGAGGCTGTTGGCGATCGGGTGATGGGTGTCGTGCGCCTCGTCGACCAGATCGGCGATGGTGAGCTGAAGCTGGAGCGCGAAGTGCCGCCCGGCCGCGTTCGCCGGAGCCAGCCCGTGCTGGTCGCCAAGATAGGCCAGGATGTTCGCGGTCTGCGCGATGAGGAGCTTGCCGGCCTTGAGGAAGGGCGGCGCGAAGGGCGGCCGCTCGACCTCTTTGCCTTCGAGCAGGCGCATGAGCGCGGGCACGCCGCCGTCCTTGCCGCCGGCGCGCGCGACATCGACGTAGTCCGCGCCGGCCTCCTCAAGCGCGAGGCGCGCGAATTCGCCGCGACCCTGGATCGAGGGCCAGTAATAAAGCTCGTACCGCATCGGAATCCTCGCGAGCGCTGGGGCCGGGAAGGGATCGACCTTACGACCTCAGCCTCGCCGCGCCAGGGAAATTGCAAAATTTATACAAGTAGTGATAGAGTTAGACAATAGAAAAAGCCGCATAAGTTGTTAACGCCGGGTGCGAGCGGTTGACCCGGCCGGGATTGGTGGAGCGTTCCCGATGGTAGCGACGCCTTACAAGCCGCTTCTCGGCGAGTTGCTTGTCGAAACCGGGGTCGTCACCCGCTCGCAGCTCGAACGCGCGCTCGCCGAGCAGCGCGCCGGGCAGGAGCGGTTGGGCGAGACGCTGGTCCGTCTCAACCTCGTCAACCTGGACGACATCTCCGCCGCGCTGGCCGAGCAGCGCAAGCGCTGGTACGCGGCTGCGTTCGGCGCAGCGATGATGGTAATCCAGCCCATGGCCGCCGCCGCGCGCAGCGCGTCGGCGCAGATGCGTGTTTCGGTCCAGGTCGGGAACGCGACCACGACCAATCTCAATTCGTCGAGCCGCACCGTCCAAGGCGCCGATGGCGTGGACCTGTCGCTCGTCTGCGCGCAGCCGACGCTGGCGCACGTGACGATCGGGCGAGTCCAGATCCAGCAAGCCGCCGCTGCCGCAGCCCCGGTCCAGGCCAGCCCCTATGTCGCGGCGGCGCCGAACTACAAGATGACGGTGACGGCGATGAACCGGCGCGACGTTGCGTGCGCGCCGGGCGCGACTCCGGTCACGGTTCCGGTGTCGCTGGCGCCCTCGCCGACGGGCGACAGCATCAGCATCCAGATCGCTTATTGACCGAACGAGGACGCCGCGGCCGTGCCGCGGCTGATCTCTCAGCCCTACGCGCGCTGCCGGGCGTCGCCGTTCGAAGCGGCGCCCCACACCATGCCGACCGGTTCCGCCTTGCCTGTTCCGAGGATCTCTTCGAGCATCCTGAGGGCGCTCTCCAGCCCGTCGAGCGGCAGGCTGCGGCGCGAATAGCGCGCGGTAACGTTGTCCCAACAAAAAAGCGCATGGTCGAGCTTGCCGAGCGCGTCGCCAAGCAGCCAGAACGTCTCGGACGCATTGCCGATGAAGGACAGGAACGGCCCGGCGTCGCCCTTGTCCTTGAACATCTTGGTATAGCTGCTCTCGTAGGTCGCGAGCGTGGTCTCGATGACGCGCCAGGGCTGGCGGATCTGCTCGCGCACGGTTTGATGCGAACCCTCGATGCGGAGCCGCATGTCGTGGGGCGTGAGCTGCGGCAGGACCTCGGACGCCTTCAACCACTGCGCCATTTCGAGCAGCTTCGGCTTGAGGCGCGCATATTGGAACGCATAGAAGGTGATGACCTTCCAGGCATAGAAAATCTCCAGGGCAGTGGCCTCGGGCAGGCGCAGCGCGATGACGAGCGGCTGCAGCGCCTTGAGGTCCTTCGCCTCCCACATCTTCTCGGCCAGGCGGTTGGCCTGCTCGTGCGATGCGGCGAGGCCGGGGAGCGCGGCCCTGACGAGCGGCGTGAAATGGTCTTGGATGTAAAGCTCGATCTCTTTCCATTCCTCGCCGCTGATCTCGAGGTAGGCCGGGTTCACCGCGAGCTGCTCGCTCGCCAGAACGTCCCGCATGAGAAAGGGATCGAGCGTCGGCAGGCGCCCGAGCGCGCGCAACAGCACGATGTCCTCTTCGACCGCCTGCTTGTTGTTCTCGCGGCTCACGCCGCACTTGTCGCGGAGCGCCGCTTCGAGCTGCTCGTTATGGAGGAAGATGGTGCTGCCGCCGCGGTAGGGATCGTTCTCGTTGAATGCAAAATAGAGCTTCGTCCCCACCGGAGGCGCGCGCCTCGAGCGGCGGTCGACGGACGGAACGCTGTGCTTGATGATGATGACGTTGTTGAGCTGGGGATTGCGGAAGAACAGGTTCTCGCGGGCGCCGTTCAACTCGTGCAGCTTCCGCGTGATCCGGTTGCAGTCGAACACGCGCGACGAACCGCTGTCGATAATTGGCCGTAGACCTGGTTCGCTCACGCCTATCTCCAATCGCGTGCACGTAATTTTGCGGGCGGTACCGCCCGTGCCGCACACGCGAAAGTAAGAACCGGCGAAGTTAAGGACGCGTAAATTGGCGGGCGCGGCAGACCGCCCGGCCGGCGAACGGCGGGAGCGTTCAGGCGTGCGCGAGCGCCGCCTGGCGGAGCTTTTCCGCCTCCTCCTTGTGCAGCGCCAGCCAGTCGCCGTCCTTGGTCGTGGTGTAATAGCCGCCGCGCACCTTGGCATAAAGCTGCGGATTATCGGCCGACGGCGGACGCACGCCTTTCTGGAACGCCTGCACGGTATTGAGCAGCATGCGCCGGTTGCGCGCCACCGCGATGTCGGACGGGGCGAGGTTCTCGAACGAGCGGTCGACGATGCCGCCCATGCTCTCGGTCACCGTCTGGTCTTGCGTGTGGATGCCGTCGATGCCGGTGAAGCTCGTCTCGCGCTGAATGTCGCGATCGATGAGATAGTCGTTCTCCGCGCATTCGACCATGCGATAGCGGCCGAACCAGTCGGTCGTGTTGGGTTGGAGATTGTCGCGGATGTGAACGCCGTCGTTGCGCGTCCGGTCATTGAGCCGCGCGTAGCTCAGCGATTCGAATCCCACGAACATGCAATGCTCGTCGTCCATCGGGATGAAGGCGCGCACCATGACGTTGTGCTCGAGGCTGGTCACCGGCGGCATGATCCAGAACGGGAACAGGTAATGCGCCACGCGCCAGTAGGTGCCGCCCGGCACCGTGGCCGAGGGCCGGTAGGCGCCGTAGGTGAGACCATGCGGCGTCTCGGTGACCCTGTATTCCGGGGCGCGGTTGACGACGATGTCCTTGTGGCTATCGTCGAGCCCGGAGCTGGGCTTGGCGGCGCCGAAATGCAGCAGGCCCACGTGCGACGTGTCGAGGTCGCCCTCGACCGCCTGCAGCCAGTTGCAGCGGCGCTGCACGAAGCGCAAGCCCACCCGCTCGCGCGGCGCCAGGCACGCCTCGAATGGCGGCAGGTCGGGCGCGCGATTGCGGTCGCCCATGTAGATCCAGACCACATCATTGCGCTCGCGCGCGAGATAGGCCTTGGCCTTCACCTTGTCCTTGAAGTCCTGGTGCGGCGGAACGTTGGCCTGGTCGAGGCAGTTGCCGTCGACGTCGTATTTCCAGCCGTGATAGACGCAGCGCAGCCCGTTCTCCTCGTTGCGGCCGTAGAAGAGGGACGCGCAACGGTGCGGGCAGCGGTGGTCCATCACCCCGACGCGGCCCGCGCTGTCGCGAAAGGCGAGGAGCTTCTCGCCCAGCAGCGCGATCCTGACTGGCGCGCCGTCGGCCACCAGTTCGGACGATCTCGCCGCCGGAATCCAGTACTGGCGCATCAACTCGCCCATCGGCGTGCCCGGACCGGTGCGCGTGATCAGTTCATGGGAATCGGACATCCAAGTCCTCCGCGTTTCTGACGCAAAGCTTAGTCCGGCGCTTGGCGGCTTGGCAACGCCCGGCGCGATCGCCGCTAGCCGAACGGCTCGTAATCGCGCAATGCCGGGATGACGCCCTCGCCGAAGAGGCGAATGGAGCGCATCAGGTCGTCCTCCGCGAGCTCGCAGAAACTGAATTCGCCCATGAAGGTGTTGAAGAGGCCTTCCGCCGCGAACGATTTGAGCTTCTTTGCCACCGTCTCGGGCGATCTGATGAGGACGAGGTCGTTCTCCAAGAGGTAATCCGGATCGAGCAGGTTGCGCATGATAGCGGCGCCCTCGGGGTCGCCCTTCTGCTCGTGGCGTTCCGCCGCCTCGTTCTTCGCCCGGTCGAGCTCGGCCGCCGTCGTGGGGTTGCCGAAGAAGCCGCGATAGGCGCGGCCCGAATCGGCCAGTGCCGTGTCGAGGGCTTTGCCGTCGGTTTCGTCGACATAGACCACGGTCGAATAGCCGATCCTGGGCCACGCCCCCCATCCGGCCGCTGTCCAATCGGCCAGGAATTTGGCGTAGCGCGCGCGGGCCTGGGCGCGCGGATAGGTGATGAAGTAGCCGGTGTTGATGCCCTCGCGGGCGCAGAACTCGGGGGTCGGCGGGTCGCGCGTCTTGAGCCACAGCGGCGGGTGGGGACGCTGCATCGGTTGGACCGACAGCCTGACGTCCTTGGCGTTATGGAACTGGCCGGCGAACGAAAATCCGCCATCGCCGGCATAGGCGGCCTTGAGGAAGGCGACGAACTCGAGCGTCAACTCGCGCTTCGAGGCGAAATCGGCGTCGAAGGGCGCGAAATAGCGCGGCGTCACGCCCGGGACGAGGCCGACCTCGAGCCTTCCGCCGGCGACCTGGTCGAGCAGCGCGATCTCTTCGACGAGGCGCACGGGATGATGCAGCGGCACGACATGGCCCATGGCGCGCACGCGGATGCGGTGCGTGCGCGCGGCGACCGACGCCGCGTGGATGTTGGGCGCCGACATCCAGCTCTCGTCGGGCGAGAAATGATGCTCGACGCAGAAGCCGTAATCGAAGCCGAGCTCGTCGCACAGCATGAGCTCGCGCCACAGCTGCTGGTAGCGCTGCGCCGGCGTCATGCCGGCCTTGCCCCAAACATGGGCGAAATGGGCAAATTGCATCGCGCCTCGTCTTTCCTCGCTTCGCCGCCATTCTAGGCCGCGGCGCGTGGCGCGCCCATCCTTCCGCCGGCTGCTGCAAAGTTTTTGCGTGTCGTATTGCTTCCGCGTAGTCCTGCCGAATGCTAGCGTCCACGCCAATGTCGTCTGAAAGGACCGCGATGTCCGGCTCGCATGACGCTCCGCCCACCGTGCTCGACCGGCCGCTCGAGGTCGCTCCCGGCGATTGGACGGAGCGCGACTTCTACCTGCTGATGACATCCATGGTGGTGCCGCGGCCGGTCGGTTGGATCTCGACGCTTTCGGCGAGCGGCGTGCGCAACCTCGCGCCCTATTCCTATTTCAACCTGATGGGCAGCGATCCGTTCTACCTCGCCTTCGGCTCGACCGGGGAGAAGGACACGGTGACGAATCTGCGCGCCGTGCCGGAATTCGTCGCCAACATCGTCACCATGCCGATCCTCGAGCGCATGAACTTCACCTCGACCGACTTTCCTTCGCCCGAGGACGAGTTCGACTGGGCCGGCCTGACGCCGACGCCGGCGGCAAAGGTGAGGCCGTTCCGGGTCGGCGAGGCCAAGGCGCACCTCGAATGCGAGGTGGCGCAGATCATTACCGATCGCAACGTTCACATCGTTCTCGGCCGCATCGTCCACGCCCACGTCGATCCGTCCGTGTGGCGGGACGGCCGCATCGATCCGGCCCTGCTCGACCCGGTCTGCCGCCTCGGCGGCTCGGGTTACGCCGCGCTCGGCGAATTGTTCAATGTCCAGCGTCCGGCATGGAAGAACGTCCAAGGCACGCACGGCCAGGATGCAATGCCGCGCGCCGTCAAACGCGCGCCGCGTGCGAGATGACGATCGCCGGCGACGCCGCCCCTATTTCGCGGTTGGCTTGGGCTGATCGGGGCCATTGTAGCGCAGCACCCATAGGCCCCAGTTCTTGTCGTCGATAAAGATGTTGCCGCGGGTATCGACGAGCACGTCTTCGACCTGGCTCACCAGCGTCTTCGGCAGCGGCCCATAGCGTTTCACCGGATTGGGCGGAACGAACCATCCGGTCTCCTTGGGCAGGTGCGGGTCCTTGATGTCATAGACCCTGAGCCCGGCGTTGAAATACGTCAGATAGACGAGGTTGTCGGGCTGCTCGACATCCGGCAGGTGGATTTCCTGGTTCGTGTTGTGCGGGCCGAAGCGGCCGCCCTTGTCGCAGAAATCGCGGTAGGGCGCGTCCTTGGGCGGCTCCGGCAGCGGGAAGAGCGAGATGAGGCGCGGCTTCGCCTGGTTGCTGTTGTCGATCAGGCCGGCGAAGTCGAGAGCATCGGTGTCGCAGCCTTCCGCGGCGGCCTCGGAGCTGGCGAAGAGCAGCTTCTTCTTCCAGATCGGCAGCACCGTGTGCTCCGACTGCGAGCCCGCGGAGATAAACGGGCCGGTGACGACCGTCTTGCCGACCAGCTTCGGGTGCGCGATGTCGGAGATGTCGAGGTTGATCACCGCGGGCGCATAGCCCATCGCGGCGATCTTGCCGTCGGGGCTGATATTGGCCGGTCCATGGAAGCCGAAGGGCGGCGCCGCCGGCGGCTGCTCGCCGTCCTTCTGCCCCGGCATCCACCATCGCCCCGCTTCCTTTGGATGGGCGGGATCGCTCACGTCGAGGATGACGAGGATGTTGCCCTTGTAGCCTTGCATGCCGGCCGAGAGATAGGCGTACTTGCCGCCGGGATAGGAATTGCGATGCGTTCCGGTGTCGCCGGTCTTCCACTGCGACAGGAGCTTGGGATTGACCGGATCGCCGATGTCCCAGACCAGCACGCCCTCGTCTTGCGGCAGCTGGGGATCGCAGCCCCATTCCGCCGGGCATTTCTGCAGCGCGGTGATCATCAGGTTGTCGTGCACGGTCATCTGGATAGTCCAAGTGTTGAGCGGACCGTCGATGAACTTGACCATGCGCGGATTGGTCGGGTCGGTCACGTCGATGATGCTCCAGCCGTGATGCCAGAGATGGCCGGCATAGATGTACCAGTGATCCTGGACATGCCGGATCGCGAGCTTGAAGATGCCGCCGCGCTCGTCGACCCCGCTATAGCCGATCGGCTTCATGTTGAAGGCCTGCCATCCCTTGGGGATGGGATCGGCTTGCACCGTGTAGGCGATGGCGGCGCTGGCGGCCGCGCCCAGGAATGCGCTTTTGATCAGGTTGTGCATCGTCTCCCCCTCGTCACGCGTCGGTTCGATTGTAGCAATACGTAATGCCGGGCTTCAGGTCTATCCTGACGCGGGCGGGCCAGCGGATCTCGCGGCGAGACGTAGACATGGCGAATTTCGACGGCATCATCATCGGCGCCGGCCATAACGGCCTGACGCTCGGCGCCTATATGAGCCGCGCCGGCTTGAAGGTCTGCGTGCTCGAATGCGCGGCCGAGATCGGGGGCGGCTGCTCGACCGCCGAGCCGATCTTGCCGGGCTTCCGCTGCAACCTGCACTCGAATTTCTATATCGCCTGGGCCAATGCGCCGTTGAGCCGGGACCTCGAGCTCCATCGCCATGGCTTCGCGACGATCGTGCCGCCCGTGCAGCAAGGCCTGGCGGCGCGGGACGGAACGGCGCTCGTCATCCATACCGATATCGAGCGGTCCTGCGCCTCGATCGCGCGCTTCTCGCGGCGCGACGCGGCGACCTATCGCGAGCTGCATGAGCTTTACGCCGTCAGGATGCAGCCGCTGTTCGCTTCGTTGATGTACAACCCGCCATTGGCGCCGGAAGAACTGCGCGATCACCTGTCGGGTGCGCAGGGCCAGGCGCTCCTGGCGCATGCCAAATCCGACTTCTTCACCGTGGTCGACCGGACCTTCGAGGACCAGCGCCTGCGCGCATTGTTCAAGATCCTGCTCCATGCGGGTGCCGGCGAGAACCAGCCCGGCATGGGGATGGCGTTCCCGTCCATGATCTCGGCGCTCACGGGCAACGCCCTCCCGGTCGGTGGCTCGATCAGCCTGCCGCGCGCGCTTGCGCGCGTCATCGCAGCCTGCGGCGGGACCGTCGTCACCAATGCCGACGTCCGCGAGATCTCCGTTCGCGACGGCCGGGCGCGCGGCGTTCGTCTCGCCGACGGCACGGTGATCGAGGCGGACCGCTTCGTTGCCAGCAGCCTCAATGCCCCCGCGACGATGGCGCTCGCGGGCGAGGATCATTTTCCCGATGCGGTGCGGCAGAAACTGAAGGATTGGCAGTGGGGCCACCACAGCCTCGTCACGCTTCATCTCGCGCTGAAGGCGCCGCCCGACTACGCGGCCGCCCGGTTCGACGCGGACATGAACCGCGCCTTCAACGTCCTCTTCGGCTTCGACGACGACGCGGCGATCGAGCGCTATTTCGAGCGCTGCCGGCGCGGCGAGGCGCCGGACCGTCTCATGGGCAACGGCGCCTGCCATTCGCTGTTCGATCCGACTTATGCGCCGGCCGGGAGGCATGTCGCGTTCTGGTATCCGTTCGCGCCCTATGCGCTGACGGAGGGACCAGAGGGTTGGGACCGCCAGCGCGATCACTGGCGCGCGCGTCTGCTCGATGAATGGCGCGAATTCGCGCCCAATCTCGGGAACGAGAATGTGCTCGTCGCCTATGTCTACACGCCGGCCGACATCCCGCGCTTCAACGCCAACATGGTGAACGGCTCGCTGCGGATGGGGGCCTTCGTTCCGGCGCAGCTCGGCGTCAACCGGCCTCATCCGGCGCTTGCCGATTACCGCACGCCGATCGAAGGCTTCTATCTCTGCGGTTCATCCAATCACGGCGGCGGCGCCAACGGTGCGCCGGGCTACAACGCGGCTAACATCATCGCCGCCGATCTTCGCCTTGCCACGCCGTGGACGCCGGTGGCCAAGCCGGAATGGCATTGACCGAGCCGCATGAGGTTCACGATAGTACGCGCCAAGCCGGGCGCAGCCGGCAGGGTCGCAACAGGGAGGCACCGAATCATGGCAAAGCTTCACCGTCCCTTGAGTCGCCGCGTGGTGCTGGCGGGAGCTTCGGCGGCGGTCGCGGCCGGTATCATGCCGCGGCGCGCCCACGCGGCTCTGGCGCCGCTCAAGGTCGGCGTCATTCATCCGACGTCCGGGTTCATGGCGATGATCGGCCAGATCTGCAATCGCGGCGCGGTGGTGGCGCCGGCGATCCTCAAGGACCTCGGCTATCCCGATCTCGAGATCGTCTATGGCGATACCGAGTCCAATCCGGACATCGCCCGTGCGGCCGGCGAGCGCCTGATCGACGGCGGCGCGCAGATCCTGGTCGGCGCCTTCGATTCGGGCCAGACGACGACGCTCGCCCAGACCGCCGAGCAGCGCAAGATTCCGCTGATGATCGATATCGCCGGCGCGCCGCAGATCACGGAGCAGGGCTATCAATACGTGTTCCGCAATTTTCCACGCGCCCCGGACATCGTCGGCGGCGCGCTCAACGTCCACAAGCTGGTCTTCGCCGCCTCGGGTAAGACGCCGAGCAAGGTCGTGTGCCTCTATCGCAACGACACGTACGGCAACGCGATCAAGGGCGCGCTCGACGCGATGGTTCCGAAATTCGACATGCCCTACAAGATCGTCGAGTTCATCGCCTATGATCCGCAATCGCGCGACCTGTCGGTCGAGGTCGCCAAGGCCAAGGCCACCGACGCGGAGGTGGTGCTCGCCGTCTCGGTGGCGAATGACGCGATCCTGTTGACGCGCGAAATGGTGAAGCAGCGTTGGGAGCCTTGGGGCGTCCTTTCCGCCGGTCCCGGCTGGTACGACCAATCCTATCGCAAGGCGCTCGGCAAGCTCGGCAATTACGTGATCTCGACCGTCCCCTGGCACGATCCGCGCAAGAAGCTGACGCAGCTCATGCTCCAGGCGCTCGACAAGAAATACCCCGGCGAGGCCGTCGACAGCAGCACCGCCTACGTCTTCGAGGCGCTTCTGATCGTCGCCGACGCCTACAAGCGCGCGGGCTCGGCCGCGCCGCAGGCGCTCGTCGAGGCCTTGCGGGCCACCAACATTCCCGCAAGCGACAGCATCACCATCGGCAACGGCAAGGGCATCTTCTTCGACGCCAAGGGCCAGGTGAACGGCATCCCCATGGCCGGCGTGCAGAACCAGGACGGCTTGCCCAAGGTGGTCCTGCCGCTGGCGTCGGCGGAGGCCAATCTCGTCTTCCCGGTGCCGGGCTGGCAGGCGCGTGTCTGACCAAGGCTGAGCGCGGCCTGATTCCGGCGGGGGACGGCGGGCCGCCATGCTCGAGGTCTATCTCAACCAGATCGCCAGCGGGGCGCTCACCGGTCTGGTCTACGGCCTCGCGACGCTTGGGCTCTCCGTCATCTTCGGCGTCTGCCGCATCATCAATTTCGCCCACGGCGAGATGATGGTGGTCGGCATGTACCTGGCGCTGATGGCGTTTCGCTGGTTCGGGCTCGATCCGCTGCTGAGCGTTCCCCTCGTAGGCGCGATCCTCTTCTGCTGCGGCTATGCGCTGCAGGGGGCGCTCATCAACCGGCTCATCGACGTGCCCGAGCACATGCAGTTCATCATGCTGACGGCGATCGCCATCGTCATCGTCTCCGCATGCCTGCTGATCTTCGGCCCCGATCTGCAGAATGCGCCGCTCGCCTACGCCTACGACTCCTACGCCATCGGACCTTTCTTGATCGACAAGGTGCGGATTCTCGCGGGCGGCGCGGCGCTCGTCGTCGCCGGGCTCCTTGGCGCGTTCTTTCGCTGGACCTATCTCGGCAAGTCCATCCGCGCCTGCGGCGACAATCTCACCGGAGCCCGCGTCATCGGCCTCAACGTCAAGCAGCTTTTCGCCTTCTCCTTCGGCCTCGGCGCCGCCTGCATCGGCGCCGCGGGCTGCATCCTCCTGCTGCTCGTCGACGTGCAGCCCTATCTCGCCACCGACTACACGCTGCTCGCCTTCGTCATCGTCATCGTCGGCGGTCTCGGCAGCCTCGCGGGCGCGCTCGTGAGCGGCGTCATCATCGGCGTCTCCGAGGCGCTCGCCGGGCTTCTGGTGCAGCCGTCGCTCAAATCGGTGTTCAGCTTCGGCCTCCTGATCTTGGTGCTGCTGCTGCGGCCGCAGGGTTTGTTCGGCCGGCAGCAGGGCTGAGCGATGCTGCGATTGTCTCTCGCCGAGATTCCGCCGCGCGGGCGACTTCTCCTTTTGCTGCTGCTCGCGGCGTTGCTCGCGGCCCCGTTCGTCGTGCCGCATTACGTGCTTTCCGTGCTCATCATCGTGCTTTACGTGGCCTATGTCGGCCAGACGTGGAACATCATGATGGGCTTCGCCGGACTGCTGTCGATCGGCCACTCGCTCTATTTCGGCCTCGGCGCCTATGCCAGCGCGACGCTGTTCGTGAAATACGGGATTTCGCCGTGGCTCGGCATGATCGTCGGCGGCGTGCTGGCGGCTTCGGCGGGCGCCTTCATCGGCGCGCTCGGATTTCGCTTCCGCATCAGCGGCGTCTATTTCGCGCTCCTCACCATCGCCTTCGCCGAATTCGCGCGCATCTTGTTCGACAATTTCGCGTGGATCGGCGGTTCGGCCGGGTACTTCATCCGGGTCGGCGATCGCGACGCGGTCGACCTCTGGCACTTGCGCGGCACGCCGGTGATGTTCTTCTACCTGTGGCTCGGCTTCAATGTCGCGGTGCTCGCGCTCTGCCGCGTGCTGCTGACGAGCCGGCTCGGCTATTTCTGGCTCGCCATCCGCGAGGACCAGCAGGCGGCCGAGGCGCTGGGGATTGACACATTCCGCTATAAGATGATCGCCGTGATGCTGTCGGCGGCGCTCACCGCGTTCGGCGGCGTGCTCTATGCCTTCTACAACAACAATCTCTTCCCCGCGACGACCTTCTCCGTCGCGCGCTCCATCGAGATGCTGCTGGGCACCACCATCGGCGGCGTCGGCACGCTGCTCGGCCCGATCGTCGGCGCGTTCATCCTCACGCCGCTTGGCGAGACCCTCACCGTGCTGCTGGCGCCGCTGCAGGATCGCGGACTCCGTCTCGACGGCGTGAAGCAAATCTTCTACGGACTGTGCGTCGTGGCGATCGTGGTGTTCCAGCGGCGCGGCGTGTGGCCCTATCTCGCGCGCAAGCTCAAGGTCGAACGCGGCGGGGAGAGCGCGCGGTGAGCACGCTGTCGATCCGCAATCTGTCGAAGCGCTTCCGCGGCCTTCAGGCGGTGAGGTCGGTCTCGTTCGAGGTGGCGGACGGCGCCATCGTCGCCCTCATCGGGCCCAACGGCGCCGGCAAGACCACGATCTTCAATCTCATCGCCGGCGCGATCCGTCCCGACGCCGGCGAGATCGAGCTCGACGGCCGCTCCCTGGTGGGGCTCGCGCCGCATCGCATCTGCGCCGCCGGCGTCGCGCGGACGTTCCAGCTCGTCCGGCCCTTCGCCGAGCTTTCGGTCGAGGACAATGTCGCGGTCGGCTGCCTCCAGGCCGAGCGCAGCGTGCCGGCGGCGCGAGCGGCGGCGCGCGCCATCCTCGCCCGGCTCGGCCTCGACGACCAGCGCGGGCGGCCCGCCGCGAGCCTCACGCTCCCCGACCGCAAGCGGCTCGAAGTCGCGCGTGCGCTCGGCACGCGCCCTCGCATTCTCCTGCTCGACGAGGTCATGGCGGGCCTGCGGCCGACCGAGTGCGACCGGATGGTCGCGTTTTTCCGCGAGATCAACCGCGACCTCGGCATCACCATCCTGCTCATCGAGCACGTCATGCGCGCGGTCATGTCGCTCGCGCAGCGCGTCGTCGTGGTCAATTACGGCGAGAAGATCGCGGAAGCCGCGCCGGAGTCGGTGGTGCGCGATCCGGCCGTGCTCGAATGCTATCTCGGCGAGGAAGCGGTCTGATGCTGAGCGTCGAGGGGCTCGATCTCTTCTATGGCGACGCGCAGGCGCTCGCCGGCGTCTCGCTCGAGGTGCCCGAGGGCGAGATCGTCGCCATCGTCGGCGCCAATGGCGCCGGCAAGAGTTCGCTCATCCGCGCCATCGCCGGGATGGAGCGGCCGGCCGGCGGCCGAATCCTCTTCAAAGGCCGGGACATCGCCGGCCTGCCGAGCCACAAGATCTGCGCGCTCGGCATCGGCCAGGTCGCCGAGGGGCGGCAGATCTTTCCCACCCTGTCGGTCGCCGACAATCTGGCCTTGGGCGCGGTGTCGCCGGCGGCGCGCGCCAAGAGCGCCGAGACGCTCGCGCATGTGCACGAGCTGTTCCCGCGGCTCGGCGAGCGCCGGCAGCAACTGGCGGGCACGCTCTCCGGCGGCGAGCAGCAGATGGTGGCGATCGGCCGCTGTCTCATGGCGCGTCCGGAGCTCATCATGTTCGACGAGCCGTCGCTCGGCCTCGCGCCGACCTTGGTGCAGGAGGTATTCCGGGTGATAAGGCGCCTCCACGAGGAGGGGCTGACGATCGTGCTCGTCGAGCAGAACGTCGCGGTATCGCTGAAGCTCGCGGCCCACGCCTACGTGCTCGAGAACGGCCGCATCGTTCTCTCCGGCCGGGGCGAGGACTTGCTGCACGACGACAGCGTCAGGCAGGCTTATCTCGGGCTGTAGACACCGCTCTACACGCCCAGGAAGCGGGACTTGGTTTCGTGGTCCTGGGCCAGCTCGGCCGGGCGGCAGTGATGCACGATCTGACCTTTGCTGACGATGTAGATGCGGTCGGCGTGGCGCAGCACGAACGCGAGCTGCTGCTCGACCAGGAGGATCGACGTGCCGGTCTCCTTGAGCGTGGTGACCAGCCGCCCGAGCTCGCGCACCATGAGCGGCGCGAGCCCCTCGGTCGGCTCGTCCATCAGGAGAAGATCGGGATTGCCGACGAGGGCGCGGCCGGCCGCCAGCATCTGCTGCTCGCCGCCGCTCAGCTTGTTGGCGGTCTGGCCGAGCCGCTCGGCAAGGTTCGGAAAGAGGGCGAGCATGCGGTCGAGCGTCCATTGCGCGGCCCCGCGGCGGCGCGCGGCGACCTCGAGATGCTCGCGCACCGACAATGAGGGAAATACGCGCCGCCCCTGCGGCACCAGCCCGACGCCCATGCGGGCGATCCGGTGCGCCGGCATGCGGGTGATCTCGGTGTCCTTGAACAGGATGCGCCCGCGGTGCGGCGGGGTCAGCCCCATGATCGAGCGCACCAGCGTCGTCTTGCCGACGCCGTTGCGTCCGATGACGGCGACCACCTCGCCGCGCTCGACCGACAGCGACATCCCCTGCAGGATATGGCTTGCGCCGTAATAGGTGTGGATGTCCTCGACCTGGAGCACGGCGTCATTCCGCTCCCAGATAGATTTCGGTCACTTGCGGGTTGGCGCGGATGGCGGCCTCGTCGCCCTCGGCGATAAGGCGCCCTTGGTGCATGACGGCGATGCGGTCGGCGAGCTCGAAGGCCACGTCCATGTCGTGCTCGATGATCAGGATGGTCATGTCGCGCGGCAGCGCCTGCACCATGGCGACGACACGGCTCGTCTCGGCCGGAGAGAGGCCTGCCGTCGGCTCGTCGAGCAGGAGGAGCCTGGGCTCGCCCGCGATCGCGAGCACGAGCTCGAGCTGACGCTGCTCGCCATAGGAGAGGTTGCGCACCACGCGCCGCGCGGTTCCCGCCAGGCCCCATTGATCCAGCAGGCGATGGGCCTGGTCGTCGAGGCTGCGATGGCTCGACAGCGGCGGGAGAAGCTGCCAAGGGCGCCCGCACGCGCCGCCGATCGCCAAGAGGACGCTGTCGAGCACCGTCAGCCGCGGAAACAGGTTGGTGATCTGGAAGGTGCGCGCGAGGCCGAGCCGCGCGCGCCGGTCGGACCTGAGCTGCGTGATGTCCTGACCGAACAGCCTGATCCGGCCCGACGACGGCATGACGTTGCCCGAGATCGCGTGGAACAAGGTCGTCTTTCCCGCGCCGTTCGGGCCGAGGAGAACGCGGCGCTCGCCGATGCCGATCTCGAGCGACACGCCCGCCAACGCGGCGACGCCGCCGAAATTCTTGGCCAGATCGTCGACTGCGAGCGCGATCATGGCTCGAAGCGACGCTGGCGGTAATCGACGATCAGCCCGACCAGGCCGCGCGGCGCGAACAGCGTGACCAGCACGTAGATGCTGCCGAGGACCAGCAGCCAATGCTGCGTCAACGAGCTTACGTAGTCCTCGAGGAAGACGATCAGCGCGGCGCCGATCGCGGGCCCGACCAGCGTTCCGGCGCCGCCCAGGATCACCATGATCAGCGCTTCGGCCGACTGGATGACGTGCAGGTACTCGGGACCGACGAAGCGGTTGAAATAGGCATAGAGCGCGCCCGCGAGCCCGGCGAAGGAGGCGGCCAGCACGAATGCCACGAACTGATAGCGCCACACGTCGTAGCCCAAGGCCTGCATGCGCGTTTCGCTCTCGCGAATGCCGCGCAGCGCGCGGCCGAACGGCGACTTGACGATGGCGAGGAGCAACAGCGCGGCGCACCCGACGACCGCCAGCACGAAGTAGTAGAACGCATCGGTGCCCTCGAGCGACCAGCCGAAATTGGGGCGGGCAACGCCGGGCATGCCGTCGTCGCCGTTGGTGAACGAGCGCCACCCGAATGCGACGCTCCACACCACCTGGGCGAGCGCGAAGGTGATCATCAGGAAATAGCTGCCGCGCGCCCTGAGCGCCAGCACCGCGACCAGCGCGCCGGTAACGGTCGACGCCACGAGCGCGGCGGGAAAGGCGATCCAACCGCCGACGCCCGCGCGCAGGATCAACAGCGCGACCGCGTAGGCCGCGACCCCGAAGAACGCGGCGTGCCCGAGCGAGGCGAGCCCGGTATAGCCGAGGAGGAGATCGAGGCTCATCGCGAACAGCGCGAAGATGATCATCTTGGTGGCGAGGCCGACATAATACGGGCGCACCATGTGCGGCAGCGCGAGCATCAGCGCCACGAACACGACGCAGACGACGATCGACCCGATGCGCCCGGTCATCGACGGCCGAACAGGCCGGTCGGCCGGACCACGAGAATGAAGGCCATCGGCACGAACACGGTGAAAAGCGCGAACTGAGGGAAGAACGCCTTGCCGAAATCGTCGAGCAGCCCGACCAGAAGGGCGCCCACGAGCGCTCCCTTCAGGCTTCCGAGCCCGCCGACGATCACCACGACGAAGGCGAGGATCAGCGCGTCGAAGTCCGCCCCGGGATAGAGGCTGAGGATGGGCGCGGCCAGAACGCCGCCCAGCGCCGCGAGCGCCGCGCCGACCGCGAAGATCAGCGTGAACAAGAGCGACACGTCGATGCCGAGCGCGCGCGCGATCTCGGCATCGTCCACGCCGGCGCGCAGCATGGTGCCGAGACGCGTGTGCTCCTGAAACCACCACAAGGCGCCGGCGACAACGAGTCCTACCGCGATCAGGAACAGCCGGTAGATCGGGTAGCCGTAATCGCCCATCGGCAGCGAGCCCGCGAGAATCCGCGGCTGGCGCACCATCACCGGGTCGCCGCCCCAGATCCACAGCGACAGGTCGGCGAAGATGAACAGGAACCCGAAGGTCAACAGCGTCTGCGGCAGCTCGTCGAGATGAAAGCGCCTGAGGACGAAGCGCTCGATCACCGCGCCGAGGAGCGCGATCGCAGCCGCGGCGGCCAACAGCGCGAGCGCGAAGCTGCCGGTGCGCTGCATCACCGTGAGGCCGATATAGCCGCCCACCAGGTAAAAGGAACCATGCGTCAGGTTCAGGATCTTCATCAGCCCGAAGATGAGCGACAGTCCCGCGGCGAGCAGAAACAGCAGCATCCCGATCGCGATGCCGTTGAGGACATGAATCACCCAGATCATGGATCGGCCTTATCGCCGACGGATCGTGGGTCTCGCCGCGATCCTATTTCTTGGCCAGGAGCTTGCCGCAATCGGTCAGCGAGCCTTTGAGCTCCTTGTAGCTATATTTGTATTCCGCGAACTCCGCTTCGGTGAAGGGCCAGAACTGGTCGATATTGGCATATGTCGCGATCGGCACGTTGGCGAGCTGGCCGTCGACCTTCTGGACCTCGCGGATGAACATGGACTGGATCACCTGGCCGTACTTGTCGAGCGAGAGGTCGCCCTTGGGCGAAGGGAACTTGACGGCCTTGAGCGCTGCCATGAATTTCATGGTGTCCGTGAGATCGCCCTTGACCGCCGTGATGGCGTCGGCGATCGCGCGCGCGCCGGTATAGCCGTTCGGCCCTTCGTTGGAGGGCAGGTTGCCGGTCCGCTTCTTGAGCTCCGCGACGAAGCGGTCGTTCTCGGGCGTCTTGAGCATCGCGGCGTAGAACAGGCTCGAATAGATTCCGAGCGCGCCGTCGCCGAGCTGCGGCAGGTTCGGCTCGTAGACGATCGTGCCATAAATATCGAGGACCGGCAGCTTGCCCTTGAGGCCGAACTCGGAAAATTGCTGGCCAAACCGGAGGCCGTCCGCGCCCGGCTCGAAGGTCACCACGGCGTCCGCCGTGCGGTCCAGGTTGGTCAGATAGGGCCCGAAATCGGAGGTCCCGATCGGCGGCCACTGCTCCTGTATGACCTTGCCGCCGAGCGCGCAGAACGCCTGCGCGAAGGCATGGTTCGTGTCGACGCCGCCGGCATAGTCGGAACCGATGATCGTGACCTTGCGCCAGCCTTTCTTGTAGGCCCAGTCGGCTGCCGGCGCCGAGACCGAGCGGCCGTTCTGCGAGGTGCGGATGAGGTACGGATTGGTAAGCGGGCCGGGCATCGTGAGCTCGTCCGCGCCCGCGTCTCCGGACAGCACGAGGGGCACCTTGTTCTCGCGCGAGTAGTCGTTGACGGCGAGCGCGACGCCGGAGGAGACGACGCCTGTGAGTACTTGCGCACCGTCTCGCTCGACCTCCTTGCGCGCCTTGGTCACTCCGACGTCCGGCTTGCCTTGCGTGTCCTCGACGATCAATTCGAGCTTGTGGCCGGCTGCCGTGTTGCCGATCTCGTCGAAATACATCTTCATGCCGGTGAGGGCCTGCTGGCCGTTCGGCGCGAAGTTGCCGGAAAGCGGCAGCAGGATGCCGATCTTGATCGTGTCGTCGGCCTGCGCCGCGAGGCCCGGCGCGCCGAGCGTCAGCGCAACCGCGCCCGCCGTCGCGATGGAACGGAGCACGCGCCGCCGCGCCAGGCTTGTCGCCGCATAGGGTGCGATGGTCATGCCGAACGGTATCGTCTTCGTGGTCGTCATGGCGTTTCCTCCTGTTGCGGCCGTGGGACGCTTTTTCGACGGAACGCGTTCTTACGGCGTGATTTCAGCGCACGCTTGATTCGGCGCATCGGTCGCTCGGAATTTCACGCGCCGGAGCGACTTACATTTGCAAGGCAACCGCTGTAAGGCGCGGTCCGCTAACCGGTCGAATCGCTGGTGCTGCCGGTAAGGATTGAACTTACGACCTCCCCCTTACCAAGGGGGTGCTCTACCACTGAGCTACGGCAGCGA